>Ga0210040_10009555_pt1 | contig 11264 bp, 1 predicted proteins | sample CryGeyCG12114_NA_FD_185462 | JGI IMG/M metagenome (GOLD analysis project Ga0210040, IMG submission 185462) | Groundwater microbial communities from aquifer - Crystal Geyser CG19_WC_8/21/14_NA (SPAdes) (version 2) | ecosystem: Environmental > Aquatic > Deep subsurface > Groundwater | place: USA... | reverse complement strand
TAATAGACTAGAGATACTATAATATATATAAAGCTAATTATACGCTACTATAGCTTCTTACTATATAGTATAAGATAGCTAAGTAGTAATAGCTATTAGTATCTACTATTAACTAGCGCTAGAAGGAAGTTTATATACGTAACTTAAGGCTTATTAGTATATTAGTAATAAGATAAGTAGTCTAGGCTTTAGTAGAGATATATAATCTAACTATTAATATTATAAGTAGGTAGTTACTAATATAGAGGTAAGCTAACCTTAATACTTACTAGTAGTAGAAGTTTAATAACTTTAAGAAAATTACTAGTAATATTAGTAGAGAGGCTAACTTAGTAATAGAGTAGTAGACTATACTTTAAAGTATAATAAAAGAGGTATATTTATAGTAACTAGTACGCTTATATTAGCTATATTATAGATATCTATAGTCTTTACTCTTTACTTTAATTAAAGATACGCTATAACTATCTCTTAAATATACCTATATTACTTTTTCTACTCTTTAATCTTAAAACTATCTAGCTTAAGTAATATAATAATATTACTATAATAAGAGTAGAGTTATTTATAATCTACGCGGCCTAAGAGCCTATATTACTAATAAGAATAGTAGCTTATACTATATAATACTACTTATAGAACTTATAAATTATATAGAGACTAGCTTAAGAATAGTAATCTACCTTTTAGTAATTAATCTAATAAGTATATTAAGCTTAACGCGCGTATAAAGAGGATATATATTATTAGTAGTAGTAATAATAGATAAGTAAGTAGCTAATAGAGTTTTATAGAGAGATAAAATGTAGATATAGATAGAAATATATGTATATAAAGTAGATAGTAATTTATAAAAGATAATATAGAAGAGATAAAAGTTAAGTATCTTAAATATAAGTATAAGTATAAGATAGCTATTAGTAATTATATTATATATTATATTCTACCTACTCTATTATATCTTATTAAACTATATATTAGAGTTATTATCTTTAGTATCTTTATTATCTTACTTTTACTTCTTCTCCTACGCGCTTTTACTTACTTATACCTTTTTAATAGCTAGTAACTTCTTAATAGTTACTTAAGCCTAAGTAGCTACTTATATTCCTAATACTAGACCTCTACTTACTTTAATTTAGCTTTCTAAATTAGCTACTTACTCTTTTATCTCTTTTACTTCTACTTTAAGCTATTATATCTTATTTCTTAATATAGTTATTTCTAGTCTAGCTTTATAATCTATAGCTTCTAATACTTAAATAAGATTATTTAATCTTCTAATAAGCTAAGATATTAGAGTACCTATTTTACTTTAGGATATAGATCTAGGCTACTTTTTAGGCGTAGAAGGTATTAAGTCTAGCTTTTATATATAGTTATTAGTTAGAGTAAGTATATCTAGTTTAGCTAGTATAAGTAGAAGTAGAAGTAGAGTTAGAGATTAAGGTAGAGAAGCGCTAGCTATATCTAACCTAAAAAAGCCCTACTAAACTAGTATATCTTACTAGTACTAAGTATTATAAGAAGTTTTCTATTTCTTACTAAGAATACTTATAGCTAGAAGTTTTTACTAAAGTAAGATTATTAGATAGGTAGTTAAGGGCTTATCTAAGTTATAAATATAAAGTATTTACTATAAGTAGAAGTTTTACTTCTAGAATAAGCTTAGGTTAAGCGCGTAAAAGCGTTCTACTATTTACTATACTATTAAAGCTTTTTATAATTTACTATACTAGCGCGTCTAGCTAAACTTATACGTATAAAAATTCTACTTATAATAAAGGCTAGAGTATACTACCTACTATAACTCTCGTTAATATAATAATTATAACTTAACTATATAAGTTAATTACTTACTTAGAACTCTAGCTTTCCTAATTACTAGCTTTTATCTTTACTTATTCTAGTATAACTAACTAAAAATTATAACTTTCTAATAAGATTATAAGCGCTTTATTAGTTTATAGTTAGCGCGCTTTAGCTCTATAGTATAGAGTAATACTAAGATTAGATTTTACTAATTCTTACGTAAATATAAGTAGGTAGTATATTTAATTTACTTTATCTTATAGATACTTTAGCTAAGACTACTTCTTATAATATACTTTTACTACCTTCTACGCTAGCTTAGGTAATTAATACTTAGTATATCCTCTATAATTAGGCCTACGCTATCTTCTTTAACTAAGCTAATACTATTCTCTATAACTAGGCCTACGCTAGCGCCTTTACTTATACTTATAGTATATATATTACCTTTAAATATAAATATTATCTTAGGTACCTTTCTTATAATCCCTACGCTTTAATAAGAACGTAATATACTAATAATTACTTTAGTAATTACTTTAGTAACGAAACTAGGCGCTTATAATTAGTAGCGCTAACGCCTATATATAACTTTAATATAAGAGTATTATATCTATAGTAAATAGAGAAAGATAGTACTACTAGCTTATATTAAATATAATAAGGATATATAACTAAACTCTAGTCTAGTATAATATAGATAGTTTATATAGTAGAAAAAAGAGTATAAGTATCTAAGTACTATAAGCTCCTCTCTTCGTAAGTAAGTATAATTTTCTCTTACTTTTTCTTTAACAGCTTAGTATCCTTTATCTACTATATCTTATTTATATTAAAAAACTAACTCCTATTTATATTATTATTCTAGAAGCCTTTAGTATAGAGCTAGCGCAGCTCCTTATTAGTAACTTAATTAATACTACTCTTTTACTATAAAAAAAAGAATTTATTTCTCTATAACTATACCTACTAACTATATATATTATACCTCTAATATAAGCTAGAGATTCTATAGTTAGTATAGAATAGATAGATAGAGTATAGCTATAGTAGGTACTTATATATAAGCTAGAGGTTATACTATACTAGCGTAAAAGAATATAAGTAGTATTATACTAAGGCCTTAGGTCTCTTAAGAAAACTAATATAGTTATATAATAAGGCTAATAAGAACTCTATAGATGCGTCTTAAAACCTATAGCGTTATAAGTACTATAAGGTAATATATAGTAACCTATTATCTAGCTACTTATAGTCCTAACTAGAAGAAGTATATAGATATCTATACCTATTAAAGTACTTAAAAGCTTACTTACTATATTATAAGATTAGAGCGTTAGCGCTTCTAAGCTATAAAGACCCTAGGCTAGAGAAAGAGATATTAAGATAGTTATCTTAGTAGAGTATATTCTAGTTACTATACTAATAATATAAGTAGGCCTTTTTACTAGCCTTTAAAGTACTCTATAGAGAACTAATATCTTTAAAGCGCCTCTAGTAGCTTAATAGAACTATATTAAGATATATATTATATAACTAGTTTAGTAAATACTATATAGACTACTCTTATAAGATTAAAGGTTAGAGAGCTATAGTATAGCTCTAAACGTATATTAGTATCTACGCTCCTAAGTAGATAAAGAAGTCCTATTTTAGTCTTTCTATATTAATTCTATCTAAAACTACGCTAAGTTAGTTAACCTTAGTACTAAGCTTATCTTTCTATATCTATAGTAGTAGATAGAGCGTAGTATATACTAAAAGATATTACTATTACTAATAGTTAAGAGGCTACGACTATACTTATTTAATTAGAATAATACTAGATTATTTAGTAAATTTACTAGTAAGAAACTTATAATATAACTCTTTCTAAATATAGGCCTTACATAGTACTACTATAGTTAATATCTTCTAAGGCTCCTTTGTTATATATCGTAATAGATAGTAAATACTCTATAGTTTATAATTATATCTAAGTACTAAGATAGCTACTAGTAGCTAGGTTAACGCTTTTATTTATTATATTCTTTACTAATTATATATTATATATTTATATACGCTAATATACTTATATATAACTATATAACTATATAACTATATACTACTATATAACTCTATATATATCTATAGCTAAACTACTATATATAAGCGTAAATATAGAAAGTACTATAAGATTACTATAGGAATTATAGTATTCCTCTCTTACTTAGGTATTATCTTAATTATAACTATTCTTAGGCTTTCTTATATACTTATCTATATAGATAATAGAATAGCTATTATAGATAATTATATAGCTATTATAAGTAATAATATACTTAATAAGCTTATAAAACGTACTTCTAAATTCTATAATATTAAGAACTCTTATAAGATAATATAATAAGCTATCTAAAACTTAATTTAGATATATATATAAGATAAGTAAATAAGTAAAAAACTATATAAAATCTTACTTATAAATAAAGATACTATACATCTCTTAGATAACGAGATAAAGAAACTAGATACCTAGAAATAGTATTAGTTAGAATTTATAAAGTTAGTATCTAAAGCTATAACCCTATTATAACTTATTATTAATAATACTAAATCTACTTCTAACTTATTTACTTACCTTTATATATACACTCCTTATATATATATCTTCTTCTATAATAAAGAATAGGTATATATTAGCTTATATAAGTTCTTAACTTTATTAATTAATACTATTATAGGTCTTTCTTAAGATAGTTCTTACTTAGCTTAAATATCCTAAAACCTATATATTAAGTTTAACTAGATATAGTAAGCTACTAAAATTATATATAATACTATAAGTACTAAAGAATAGTAACTTACTTACTTCTATCTTAATTAAACTTTATACCTAGCGTATAATTAAACTATAAATAAATACAGATCTAAAAAATAAAAAAGAATACTACTTATACTCTATAGAGAGGCAGTTAACTATATATTAGAAGCTTAAAGTATTTATTACTTTATCTAGTTTATTAATACTTACTTTTATTAAGCTTATAAGAATTTCTAGATATTTTAGTTAGTAAGGAGCTGTAGGAGTAATAGTACCTATACTAATATATTATCTCTACGTATATATACTATAAAAGTTATACTTTTACTAAAAGAGCTATTTCTATATTTTCTTTTATAAGTAGATAATTTACTATAACGTAAATAAGAAGTCTTACTATATCTAGGCAGCTAGTAAACTAGTTAAGTATTAGTATATTTAATTACTAAACTTTATTAGTCTTTTTATATATCTAGTTATAAATCGCATCTTATATACTAGCCTTACTACTTAATATTTATAACTAGTAAAAGTAAATTATAACGTCTACGTATACTATATTCTCTATTTACTATCTATAAAGTAAAAATTACTAGACTACTAACCTATAACTTAGAGCTACTAATTATAAAAGCTTTTTACCTTAGTTATATCTTACTCTACTAGCTATATAACTTATAGTACTTAATTACTAGCGTTTAAATCCTAGTTTATAGAACTAAGGAATTTATATCCTATATCTACTTATAGTATATAGATACTACTTTCTAAATAAAAATTATATATTAGAGTAGAAGCGTTTACTAGAAACTAACTAAGCGAAGTATATATTAATACTACTATAGATATTAGTAGGCTATAAAAGTCCTTTATAGTAGAATCTACTTCTACTAAACTATAATACTTAAGAAGTAATCTTATATAAGATAGATCTATATAATATAAAATTAGAGCTCTCTAGTAAAGCCTATAAAGATATAGTATACGTAAAAGAAAATAAATAACTTATCTATAATAACTATACTTAAGACTAGTATTACTCTTTAGCTCTAAAAAACTTACCTTAAGATTAATATAATATCTAAGAATATAAGAGTAGAGTAATAGTAAGTGTAACGTTACACTTAATTATCTAATAGTTTACTATATATAATATAGGTAGAGAGAAGATACTTACTCTATTACTAATATAGAATAATATCTTTTATAAGTATATAGAAGAGTAGTAAAGGCTATATAATATTTATAATAACTTATAAGTAAGTAAGCCTATAGTAGCTAATAGAGTAACTAAAACCTCTTCTAATAAAGTATACTACTATAATATTATATATACTTATAAGTAAGTTACTATAATAGAGGACTAGTACTTATAAGAAAGTAATAATAAGTAAGAATATTCTAAGTTAGTAGTAAGTTAAGAGAAAGCGTACTACTATAACGCTATATATACTAATAAGTAAGCTACTATAACTAAAGACTAGTACTTATAAAAAAGCTATAATAAGTAAAAGTAGCTTAAGTTAGTTATAAGTTAGAAGAAAGCGCGCTACTATAATACTACGTATACTAATAAGTAAGCTACTATAACTAAGGACTAGTACTTATAAGAAAGTAATAATAGAAGAAAATAGTCTAAGTTAGTTATAGGTTAGGATAAAGCGCGCTACTATAATAATATAAATAAGTATAGTAGTAGCTAAGAGTATATTAAAACTATAGTAACTAAGTATAGTTTTTAGCTTTAGTATTTTTACGTAGTATATATATTTATTATTATTAGTATACTAGTAAAGCCTATATAGCTAAATGCCTAGTAATTTTAAATATATAGACTATAAAAGAAATTATACTAGTAGTAGTCTTCTAGATAAATCTTATTATTAATTACTTACTAAAGGTTATACCTTTTACTCTATAATAGTAGCTTAACTATCTAAAGTACTAGCGTATAAGTATTTACTAAGTAAGATTAAAATTAGTCTTAACTAGTAATTCTAGTAAATAGATAAGAGTATCTAACGCCTAAATAATATTCTTACTAATCTACTTTTAATACTTCTACTACTTCTTTTAGTAAACGTAAGTAATATTTTACTATACTACTATTTTATATATAGCTCTTTAGTACTTAGTATACTTACGCTATACTTTAGTATAAGTGTTATAGTATTCTCTTATATAAAGCTTTATATATAGTACTAGTAAATACTAGATATATATTAATAGTAACGTAGACGTTAAAATAATACGTAGTTTAGTAAGTAGACTATAAGGTACGTAGAGTATACGTTTATAATTAAGAAGAAAGATATCCTCTTAATAGCGTTAATATAGTATTATATTATAAGTATAATATACTTACTCTTTATAGATTTAGTTCTACTAAACTAGTTATTATTCTAGTTTTATATAGGGTGCTTATTAAGCCTATAATACTTAATAGAATTTAAGGCCCTCTATATACGTTTACGATAACCTAGCTAACTAGCGTTATTATTAACTATAATAATACTATTCTATAGGCTTATAATAGAGATAAGGACTAGGCTAGAGATATTTATATAAAGCTAGCGTTATATACTATTATAGCTTTTTAACTTATAGTAGAATACTATAGATATATATATAGTTATAGATACGCTACTAAGTAATATTAAATAATTTAGTACTTAAGTAAGGTTTTAATAAAGTTATTATATACCTAAAGTTATACTCTTAAAGACTTATTATATATAGAAGTAGAAATTAGCTTATTAAGTAAGGGTAATACGTAGTAGATAATAAGATAATATAAAGTTATTTTACTTAGCTACTTACCTAATAAGTAAGATTCTAACGCTTAGTATATAAGGTTATAGCTAGTCTAAGCGTACTACGCAGCTTTACTATTATTTATCTATTATCTCTACTTCTTAATCTTATACTAATATCTTACTTACTAGTATTTTACTTACTACTTTAATATTAATAATCTTTTATAACTAAGATTAGTTTATCTAGTAGTATATCTATAACCTTAGCTTTCTTTAGTATACTAGTTATTAGTAACCTATAACTAGTATATATTACTTCTTTTCTTTTATAGTAGACTTATCTTAACTATAGTAAAGTAATAGTAAGTCTAACTTTATACTAGTATCTTCTTTACTATTCTTACTCTTACTCTTTTATATATCTTCTTTATATAAGTTAATAGTTTAGGAGGTTATAAATTAGCTACTATAGCTTTACTATCTAGACGCTACTTTATTTATAAGTAGATAAATTAGCTAGCTATATAAGGAAATAGAGTTATATATTAATTTACTTATAGCTTATAATTAATATAAGTAAAGGCTAATACGATATTAGTAATTACGCCTAAGCTAATTAGCTACTTAGTAAACTATATAATAGTGTAATAGTAGATAACGCTATAATCTATTAATAAGATATAAAGATAACGCTAGGAGTATAAGATATAATAACTACTATATCTCTTATTCTTAAGTTCTCTTCCTTTTTCTAGTAGTAAATCTCTACTTTACTATATATAAACTTCTACTACTAGCTAATATTAATATAACTTAAAGTAAAACTTAAAGTAAAACCTAATATCTAACTTAAAAAGAATAATAGATACTTACTAGCGTAAAAGCTATAAGCTAGAATTACTTATAAAGATATCCTATAACGCTTAGTCTATATATATATCTTTAGTTAGGTCCTACTCCTACTAAGTATCTATATTAATAGTACTCTTATTAAGAATAAAAAGCCTAAATAGTATATCTCTATTCTTAATAGATACTTTTAATAATTTTAGAATTATAATATTTAGGTTTTTTACGTAGGTTTAGAGATAGCTAATAAATATTTTATAGTTACCTCTTAAAATTCTTAATATATTATAAGTAAGAGTTTTATAGTATTAGGCTATTATTTTAAAGTAAAGTTTATCTAATAGGTAGATTAAATTAAAAGTAGTAAAGTAGACGTATATCTTATATAAAAAGTTATAATACTACTTTCTAGCTTCTTACTAAGATTTTCTAGTATATAGTATAACCTTAAATAAGAGACTACTTATAAGTTTAAGAATCTAAAGTTAGTATATATATATATAGTTTATATATAGAGCTTCTTACTCTTTATATAGTCTACCTAGAGTAGTAAGGTACCTTAACTCTTAATCTATATATACTTAGGTTAAATAAAGTTATATAGCCTATCTATCTATAATAAGATCTACTTATTCTTTAACTAACTTAGTATATAGTTATAACTAAATACTACTATAAGATCTACTTCTAGTAGTTCCTTATAGCTCTTTTAATTAAGTTTAAGTTATATCTTATTAAATATTAGCTACGTAGATATATTAATATAAATAAGTATTATTAAGCTACTATACTTAGTAGGGTAATAATAAATAATATCTTATATTATATTAGCTACTATAGATAGCTTCTAAAGATAAATAACTAAGACTTAAGATTAACTAGTTAGTAAAGTATATAATAATATACTTTAATAAAGAAAGAGATAGTAGTACTATACTATAATAGTAGTACTAGTAATAACTAGAATTTTATTATTACTATTATCTTTACGTAGTACTTAAGATATAGTAATATATAGTATAGTAGTATATAAAGATAGATAAGCTTTAATATAAGTACTTATAACCTTTTTACTACGTAACTATAAACTACCTAAGTAGTTATTATACTATTTACTCTAATTATCTACTTAGTGTAACTGCAGCTATAAATAACCTAGTTTATAATAGTACTTTTCTACTTAATACTATAGCTAGTTAGATAACTATAATTATAATTATAAAGAAGTATACTATAAGCGTAAACGTATATCTATTACTATCTCTTATTAAATAGGTTATAAGTTACGTACTAGCTTATAAGTTTACTTACTATCTTTTATACTATATATATAACTAGTAGTAAGCTACCTAAGTAATACTATTTCTTATTTAATAACTCTTACTTCTTTTCTATCCTAATTATCTTACTATTATAGTAATATAGTTTATACTAGTACTACTATATCTAATAAAATAAAAGATAAACTTAACGCTCTTCTTTATCTCTTTAGTAATTCTAATACTATATAAAAGGTACTTATAGAGATTAACTTCTAAGTATATAATACTAACTAGCTTTTAAAATTAGCTAAAATCCTCTATTAGTACTTCTAGCCTAAAAGTAGTAATAAAGTAACTTCTTAAGTTACTAATAATAATAAGCTTAGAGTATTAGTTAAAAGTTAACTTTACTTAACTACTAATAATAAGCGTAACTTATCTTTAGTAGATCTTTCTAAGACTAAGACTAAGAAGAGCTTAAATACCTAGAGTAGATTTAAAAAGCTACTAGTACTTAAATTTCTATTTACTATTACTAATTATATTAAGTTATATAGTAGTTTAGATACTAGCTACTTCTTTTACTAGAGTTTAATATAGTATAATATTAAAAGCTACTAGGATTTAGAGAGTACTTTTACTATATATTACTAATAGACTATATAGCTATAGCGTAATATTAGTATAGATAAGATTAAATTTCTATTTAATATACTGCAGTTCTATAATATATACTAACTTTTATAACCTAGTTAAGATATTAGCGTCTTAGTACTCTTAGAAATCTAGACTTTTATAGAGCTAGTTTAAGTATAAAACTTTAGTCTTACTACTTAATAAGCTACTAAGAACGTATATAGTTAGATCTAGTATAGTATAGTTATTAATATATTCGCTTCTTAACTTAAGCTTAGATATATCTTCTTACTTATAAATTAGCTATTATTAGACTTTCTAAAAAAGAATAGTAATATAGCGTTAGGCGAATATAGTAAAGCTATAATAAATTATATTAAAGTTATACTTAACGTAAGTACTATATTAAAAGATACTAGGGCTAGAGAGCTTAGCTATACGATAAAAGAATTCTTTATCTATCTTTTTAAAAAGATATATAATAATAAAAAGCTTATAGAAGAAGCTACTACTAATAAATAGTAATTATAGTAAGTAGTAATAGAAGTAGAGAGAGAGAATTACTTTATAGAGGAAGCTACTACTAATTAATAGTAATTATACTTATAGTAGGTGCGGATAAAAGTAGAGAGAGAGGATTACTATTATTATAGCTAAGTGAATGTAGGCACTTTATACCCTAACCTTAGGTGTGAGGCAGCTAGAAAAGTTGTGGGCAAAGTATGGAGCGGCTGGAGATGTAGGGTGGATGTATGACTCGTGACGAGAATGAAACTATAGTTTGTACATATGCAATGTCGTGACGAGCGACCTCTCCATGTGCTCCCGTCGTTATTAGGTCAGCCTTTCTAAGAGTGAACACATCTCTCATGTTTCCCGTTTCATAGCACAACCCTCCACCCATCCATATCCTCAGACGTCTTTCAGGTGGCCTAGCATCACGCCGTCAAAGCCAGCGTGCGTGGTGAAGGAGGAAAGGCTTTCGAAGGCGGGAATGATGTTGCAGAAGGGGAGGAGGGAGGGTGCGGGGCGCGCGATGCGGAGGTGGGCTTTGTAGACGGGGTTTGGCGTGGACATTGTCGTGTAGAGCCCAAAAGCTGAAGGAGGGATAAAGTACGCCAGTCATATATGGCGGTGTCAGTTACT
>Ga0210040_10009554_pt1 | contig 11264 bp, 9 predicted proteins | sample CryGeyCG12114_NA_FD_185462 | JGI IMG/M metagenome (GOLD analysis project Ga0210040, IMG submission 185462) | Groundwater microbial communities from aquifer - Crystal Geyser CG19_WC_8/21/14_NA (SPAdes) (version 2) | ecosystem: Environmental > Aquatic > Deep subsurface > Groundwater | place: USA... | reverse complement strand
TCCAGGCCGCCTGCTCCTTCTGCTCGAGCTCGACCTCGGCACCCAGCACGTTGAAGAAGGCCTGGTAGAGCTGCGAGAGCTCGTTGAGGCTCGGGTCCGGCGGGCAGGTGAAGGTGAACGAGATGGGCTCGCCGACCGCCTTGCCGTCGGAGCGCTCCGGGTCGTTGACGTAGCTGTCGTAGAGCTCCTGGGCCTGGTCGACGTCGTACTTCGGGTAGCTCTCCTCGAGGGCCTCCGAGTAGTACGGGCTGTCCGGGCTGAAGAACTGGGTCTGCACCGGGGTGACGCCCTTGCCACCGAGGACCTCGATGAGCGCTTCCTGATCCATCGCGTGGGCCAGGGCCTGGCGCACGCGGACGTCGTCGAAGGGCGGCCGGCTGACGTTCATCGTCGAGCCGCCGGAGTTGCTGCCCAGGTACTCGAAGTTGTTCACGGCGTCCAGCTCGCGGGCGCGCACGACGGTGGCCTGGCGCAGCGACTGCATGACGTCGATGTCGCTGCTCTGCAGGCTGGACAGGCGCGTGTCCTCGTCCGGGATCGGACGGAACGTGATCTTGTCCAGGTGGGGAAGCCCCTCCTGCCAGTAGTTCTCGTTCTTCTCCACCACGAGGTTGCTGTCGCGCTGCCAGCTCACGAACGTGAAGGGGCCGGTGCCGACCGGGTTGGCGCCGGCGTCCTCACCGGCGGCCGCAGCCGCGGTCGGGGAGAACGGCCAGCCTGCCGCGGTCACGAGCTCGTCCGGGAACGCCGCGTTGGGCCCGGTGAGGCGGTAGACGACGGTGAGGTCGTCGACCACGTCCAACGAGCTGACCTGGGCGAGGCTGGCGGCCAGCCGCGAGGCCGGCGCCGTGAGGTAGTCGTCGAACACGGTCTTGAGCGCCTGGGCGTCCAGCGGGGTGCCGTCGTGGAACTGCACGCCCGGGCGGAGCTTCAGCGTCCACTCGGTGAGCTCCGCGTTCGGCTCCATCGACTCGGCCAGGTAGGGCTCGACCGTCCCCTCAGCGGTGCGCTGCATCAGGGGGTCGTAGATCGCATAGGCGACGTTCGTCCCCGGCTGGTTGAAGGTGCCCTCGCTGGGCAGCCAGCTGTTCGTCTCGGCCTCCAGGCCGACGGTGATCTCTCCGCCATCGACCGGATCCCCGGCCTCGCCGACGTCGCTGACCGCGCCGGCCTCGGCGTCGCCGCTGTCCGAGTCGCCGCCACCGCAGGCTGCGGTGCCCAGCAGGAGACCTGCGATCCCCACGGAGACGAGCGTGCGCTTCCACGGGCCCCTCATCGGGCGCCTGTGCTGTTGCATGTGTCTGTACCCCTCGACCTGTTGCTCGTGGCGCCTCGACTCCGGGCCCGGAAGAGGGCGCGTCGAGGCGCGGGCGCACTGAGCGCCTGGTCGAAGTCTCCCCGGGGGACTGCGGAGAGTCATTGGGCGGGCCGCTCCCGTTACCGAGGGTGAGACCCGGCGGCCCGCACAGCGCAGTTGGTGTGCTAACCGGGCACAGCACGGCGGCCCGGGCGAGGATCGCCCGGGCCGCCGCGTGGAGTGCGGGGTGCTACTCGGTGGACCAGACGTGGCCCCACATCGCGGTGCCGTCGGGCGTGCCGTTGCCCTCGCTGCCGTCCGGGAACACCCAGCCGTCGACGTTCTTGAGGGCCTCGCGGACCGCGACGACCGTGAGGGTGCCACCGGTGAACGTGACCGGCACCTGCTCGGCCAGCACGAGGCTGATCTGCTCGGCCGCAGCCTTGCGCTCCTCGACGTCCGTGGTGCCGCGCATGATCGCCAGGTTCTCGTCGATCGCGGGGTCGTTGAACTCCGTCACGTTGGCCGGGCCGGGGGTGAAGGAGCGGAGGAAGACGAAGTACGGATCCCGGGCGGCGCCGTGGCGCGTGCACCCGGCGTCGTAGTCCCGGGCCACGGCCTGCTGGGTGTAGGCCGCCTGCTCCACCTGCTCGAGCTCGACCTGCATGCCCAGCCCGTTCCAGAAGGACTGGTACAGCTGGGACAGCTCGTTCAGGCTCGGGTCGGGCGGGCAGGTGTAGGTGAAGGTGACCGGCTCCCCGACCGCCTTGCCGTCGCTGCGCGCCGGGTCGTTGATGTACTCGTCGTACAGCTCCTGCGCCTCGTCGGGCCGGTTCGACGGCCAGGCCTCGGCCGCCTCCTCCGAGTAGAAGGGGTCGTTCGGCCCGAAGAACTGGGTCGACGGCGGGGTGAGCCCGGTGCCGCCCAGCACCTCGATCAGCGCGTCCTGGTCCAGGGCGAGAGCCAGGGCCTTGCGCACCCGGAGGTCGTCGAACGGGGGCCGCGCGGTGTTGAAGTTCGACCCACCGCTGTTGTTTCCGAGGAACTCGTAGTTGTCCACACCATCGACCTCCCGCGCGCGGGCGACGGTGCTCTGCCGCAGGGACTGCATCGCGTCGATGTCACCGCTCTGCAGGCTGGACAGGCGGGTGTCCTCGTCGGGGATCGGCCGGAACGTGATCTTGTCCAGGTGGGGCAGCCCCTCCTGCCAGTAGTCCTCGTTCTTCTCGACGACCAGCTGGCTGTCCCGCTGCCAGGACACGAACCTGAACGGGCCGGTGCCCACCGGGTTCGACCCGGCGTCGGCACCTGCCGCCGCCGCGGCGGTCGGTGAGAAGGGCCAGCCGGCCGGGTCGGTGAGCAGGTCGGGGAACGCCGCATTGGGCGCCTTCAGGGTGTACGTGACCGTGAGGTCGTCCACCACGTCGATCGACTGCACCTCCGCCAGGTTGGCCGCCAGGTTGGAGCCCGGGGCCACGAGGTAGGTGTCCCAGATCGTCTTCAGGGCCTCGGCGTTCAGCGGCGTCCCGTCGTGGAACACCACGTCCGGGCGCAGCGTGAGCGTCCACACGGTGAGGTCCGCGTTCGGCTCCATCGACTCGGCCAGGTAGGGCTCCGGCTCACCCTCGGGCGTCCGTTTCATCAGCGGGTCGTAGATCGAGTAGGCCACGTTGTAGCCGGGGTTGCCGAAGTTGGCCGTCCCGGGCAGCCAGCTGTTCGTCTCGGCCTCGAGCCCGACGGTGATCTCGCCACCGTCGACCGGGTCGCCGGCCTCCGAGACGTCGACGACGGCACCTTCCCCGCCGTCACCGCCCCCGTCATCGGAACCGCAGGCCGCCGTCGCCAACAGCAGGCCCGCGATGCCCGCGGAGACCACGGCGCGACCCGACCGGCGCCACCGGCCCACCGGATACGAATGACTGCGCATGTCCACCCCTCGACGTTGCTCGTCAGCAGGGGCTTCAGGCGCGCGAGCGGCCGCTCCCCTGCTGTTCGCGCTGTCCGCGCTGGCGGGAAGTGTCCTCCATCACAGTGACCGGAGTCACTAGCCGTGATGCCACTGTCACGTGCGCTCTCGCTATGCGGAGCGCACAACGGCGAGCGCCGATCAGGCGCTGCCGGCGTCGCCCAGCACCGAGGGGTCCAGCAGCCGCAGGGCCTCGACGGCGACGAACAGCCGCGCCACGCTCCGGGGGTCCTCCAGCGACTGGCCGCTGAGCTGCTCCAGCCGGGCGAGCCGGTTGCGCACGGTGTTGCGGTGGCAGAAGAGCAGCCGGCCGGTCTCGGTGGAGTTGCCGTTGGTCGCCAGCCAGGTGGCGAGCGTGGCCAGCAGCGTCTGCTGTTCCGCCTCGGGCAGCTCCATGACCGCGCCGAGCAGGAGGCGGGAGACCTCCGTCGAGGTCTCGACCGACGAGGCCAGCAGCGCCGCCACCGGGTCGTCGTCGATCGCCGTCACGCCCACGGCCCCGGCCGGCAGGCACCGGCGGGCCACCATCGCGCGGGCCACGGCCACGGAGGTCTGCAGCGCGTCGGCGTAGGAACGGCTGAGCCCCACCCGCCCCGTCGCCAGGGTGCCCAGCAGCTCGCGGATGGAGGTGACGGTCCGCCACTCCCCGATCGCCACGATGCCGACCGTGCCGTCCACGGTGGTCCGCCAGGCGGAGCGGACCCCGTGGCCGGCGAGGAAGTCCTCCGCGCCGGCGAGCGCGGGGACGCCGGCAGCGTCCTGCTGGGCGGAGACCGCGACGTAGGGACCCTCCTCGGGCAGACCCAGCCGGGTCAGGCTGCCGCCGAGGCGCGACCACTCCCCCAGCCGCCCGTCGACGAGGGCGTCGAGCAGGAGCCGCCGTCGTTCCCGGTCGGCGTCGGTCAGGGCGGCGAGCCCCTCGTCGTAACCGGCGGCCAGTGCGCGGGACTGGTCGTCGAGCACCGTCCAGAGCGCTGTCGACTGCTCGAGGAAGACGGCCGTCTCCACGGGGGTCCGCACGGCCGCGCGCGCGGCCAGCTCCCGCCAGAGGACCGCGGCCCCCGCGCGCAGCCCGCGTAAGGCGACGGCCAGGGGGATGTTCTGCTCGGCCCGGCGCCGGCCGACCACGGCGCACTCCACGTCGCCGGCCGGCATGCAGGACCGTTGGTCGGTGAGCCGGACCAGCGTCGCGTCGAGGTGTGCGGCGACGTCGGTGACCAGCTCGCCGGCCCCGAGGCGCCGGTAGGCCGGCTCGTCGGTCCCGAGCCGCTCCGCGACCTCGCCGGCCAGCGCCGTGAGGTCCGCGTCGAGCAGCTCCGCGGCTATCGCGGCGAGCACCGGCGGAGGTGCGCCGTCGCCGGGACGACGGGGTGCGCACGGCCGCGAACGGTCGGTTCCGAACGGCTCGGGCACGGCACCTCCGGAGGTCTGCGCGCCCGGTGGGCGGGGCGCGGGGCGCGACGGTGGACGCCCGAGTCTTTCCCGGACGACGCCCGCCGCGGACGACCGGGTGCGGCGGACGGGAAGACGATTAGTTAGAGCCTTGCACTTTTCCAGGGGAGCACTAGGTTCGGGAGACCCGAGCGCCCGAAGGAGTGCGTATGGCCACCGAGACCACCACGGCCGAACAACTGGACACCCCGAGTCAGGTCCGCAGCGCCGTCAAGGCGTTCATCGACGAGCACTGGGACCCCGCGGTGTCGATGAAGGACTGGCTGGGCAAGCTGGCCGACTCCGGCTGGGCGGTGCCCCAGTGGCCTGCGCAGTGGTTCGGCAAGGGCCTGACCAACGACCTGGCCGCCGAGGCGTACGACGAGTTCAAGAAGATCAACGCCGTCGGACCGCCGCCCGGCCTGTCACGCATGCTCGCCGCGCCGACGATCATCTCCCACGGCACCGATGAGCAGCGCACGGCCTACGTCCGCCGGATCCTCGTCGGCGAGGACGCCTGGTGCCAGCTGTTCAGCGAGCCCGGTGCCGGTTCCGACCTGGCCTCGCTGCAGACGAAGGCCGAGCTGGACGGTGACGAGTACGTCGTCAACGGCCAGAAGGTCTGGACGTCGGGCGCCATGGGCTCCGACGTCGGCATGCTGATCGCCCGCACCGACCCGGACGCCGTCAAGCACGCCGGCATCACCTACTTCGCCATCGAGATGGACCAGCCGGGCATCGAGGTGCGGCCGCTGCGGCAGATCACCGGCGAGGCGCACTTCGCCGAGGTCTTCCTCACCGACGCCCGCGTCAGCGCCGACAACATCATCGGTGGTCTGAACAACGGCTGGAACGTCGCCCGCACCACGCTGGCCAACGAGCGCGTCGGCCTGGGTGGCGGCGGATCGCTCGGGTTCCCGCTCTCGGCACCCGGTGGCCGTCGCTCCGCGCAGCTGCTCGAGCAGTCCGTCGGGGAGTTCGTCGATTCCCACAAGCGCCAGGCGTCCGGCGGTCGCGTGCCGGCCATGATGATGGTGCGCAACGGCGAGGCCCTGGCCAAGATGGCCAAGAACATGGGTCGCGACCAGGACCCCTCCGTGCGCCAGGGCATCGCCCGGGTGCACGCGCTGACCTCGCTCAACCGCTGGAACACGCTCCGTGCGCGTGCCGCGGTCGAGGCCGGCGGCCGCCCCGGTCCCGAGGCGTCACTGGGCAAGCTCATGGTCTCGCGCATCACCCGGATGTCGCGCGACGTCGGCATGGAGATCGCCGGACCGTCGGGGATGCTGGCCGGCGACGACGGACCGCTGAACGGTGCCCTGGCCCTCCAGTTCCTCGGTGCGCCCGCGCCGTCGATCTACGGCGGGTCCGACGAGGTCCAGCACAACATCATCGGTGAGCGGGTGCTGGGCCTCCCCCGCGAGCCCGACGCGTCGAAGGACGTCCCGTTCCGCTCGCTGCGGACGGGCACCCAGTCGAAGTAGGCACCACGCACGAAGCACGGAGACCCGTGGTCCCGCCCGAGGAGGGCGGGGCCACGGGTCTCCTGCGTCCGGGCCCGGGAGGGGCGCTCAGGTGTCCGCGGCGTCGCTGGCCGCCTGGGGCCGGCCGCCGAACACGTCGGCGGCGACCCCGCGGCGAGCCTCGGCCAGCCAGGTGTGCTGGTCGTCGGCCTGGTCGATGAGCCGCTCGAACAGCCCGGCGTCGATGCGGCTGTCGACCTCGCCGATCGCCCGCAGCGTCTCGAACCCCGCCCGCTTGGCGAGCACGGCGGTCGCGATGAACTCGAACTCGATCACGTCGCTCAGCGGGGAGCGGGACACCAGCCGCCCGTTGAGCTTGGCCCGCGACAGCTTCTCCCCCACCCACGTGGCCAGCTGCTTGTACTGGCGGACCGGCACCCCGAGCGAGGCCATGGTGGCGCGCAGGCCGGCGCGCTCCTCGCGCAGCTCGTCGAGCAGCTGCTCGAGCGGCTGCTCGTGGGGCGTGCCCCGCCAGCGGCCGATCATCCGGGTGACCAGCTCGACGCCACCGGTGGCGGCGGCGAGGTGGTCGTTGCAGTAGACGCCGAGCAACTCGGGGTGGCGCAAGGATTCCCCGGGGGACGACTCGGACACGGTGCCTCCTGACGACGACGGACTCCTGATCATTGTCGTCGCCCGGGAGCAACCCCGCGCGGGGTAGCCGCCGGTCAGACGCGCAGGAGCAGGACCAGGCCCGCACAGGCGGCGGCCCAGAGCGCGCTGGCGAGCGTGCCGACGATGAACCGCTCGGCGGCCGCCGGCGAGCGCAGCTCGGCGAAGCGGCCCAGCCCCTTCACGGCCAGGACGACGGCCAGCCCCTCGGGCCAGCCGGCCAGCAGCGTGCCGGTGAGCGCCGCCCGCTCCAGCACGCCGATCCACGCTCCCCCGCGCAGGATCTCCGGGTCCTGGGCGCCGCCCCCGACCCCCACCGCGGCGGGGTCCGCCGCGTGCAGCACGCCGGTGGCCACCGGCCCACCTCCGGCCACGGAGGCGAGCACCGCCAGCACGGTGGCGACCCCGAGCTCGGTGCCGGTGGCGTCCCCGCCGGCCCAGGCGGCCGCCGCCGCGGCGGCGAGCAGTGCCGCCATCGCCGCAGCCCGCAGCTGTGGCGCCGGCCGCCCTCCCAGCACGAGCGCCAGCCCGGCGACGCCGGTGAGGCCCAGCAGCACGAGGGCGAGGGCGTTCATCCCGCAGCCCGGGCCAGCAGGCGGGCGGCGGTCGGCCGCAGCTCGCGTTCCAGCTCCCACGACCCCGCGGCCAGTCGCTGACCGACCGCTTGGCGGGAGATGCCGAGCGATGCCGCGACCTCGGCCTGGGTGCGGCCCTCGCCCACCAGGCCGATCGCCTCCCACGCCTGGGGGCTGCGGCGATCGACGACGACGGCCAGTGCGCTCAGCACCGCCTGCGCGTCCTCCGCCTCCGCCGCCTCCCCGCCGCGGACCGCCACGTGCACGGAGCGCTGCTTGGCCGCGTCCACCGCCCGGCGCGCGCTGAGGAACGCCGGGCCGGCTGCGGCGCGGGTGCTGGCGGGCAGCGGCGTCTGCACCTGGCCGGCACCGACGCCGACGCTCCAGGTGCCGGCGCGCAGCAACTGGAGGACGACGTCCACCACGACGGCCGGGTCGTCGAGCACGCCCTGGAACTCGTCACCCGCAGTGCGCTCGAAGGCCAGCACCGCGGGCACCGAGCCCTCGAGCCGGCGCAGCACGTCAGCGACCCGGTCCGGCGAGCGCCGGCTGCCTCGCTGGTCGACGGTCAGTACGAAGGGCACCGGGCAAGCCTGACAGCTTTCATGAGCAGATGCAAGCCTCACAGCTTGTCGACGACGTCGGGTGGGAACCCACCGGTCGCGACCGGACCCCAGCCGGTGACGGTGATCCGCAGCAGCGACTTGCCCTGGCGCACCATCGCCGCGCGGTACTCGTCCCAGTCGGGGTGCTCCCCGCTGATCGACCGGTAGTAGTCGACCAGCGGCTCCAGCGCCTCGGGCAGGTCCAGCACCTCGGCCTCGCCGTCCACCTGGACCCAGGGCCCGTCGAAGTCGTCGGACAGCACGCACAACGACACCGTCGACGTGCGGCGGGCGTTGGTCACCTTGGCGCGCTGGGGGTAGGTGGAGACGACGATCCGCCCCTCGCCGTCCACCCCGCAGGTCACCGGCGAGAGCTGCACCCCGGCCTCGCGGCGCCGGGTGACCAGCACGGCCTTGTGCCGCGGACGGAGGAACTCCAGCAGGGCATCGCGCTCGACTCGGTCGGCGGTGGCGGTCCTCGGCATGCGCCGACGCTACGACGCGGGTGTGACGATCGCCGTCCGGGCGGTCGGACCGCGTCGCGTGTGCTCTGATCATCGGCATGAGGCTCCGCGTGCCAGGTCTGAAGTTCCCTCGCCGGGACGACGCCGTCCGCACCGTCCAGGCGCCCCGGCCGGCGCCCCATCCGTCCGGCGTGACCGCCGCCCCGGTCACCGACGGCGTCACCGGCGGAGCCGACACCCAGGCGCCCGCTCCCGACGACGGTCGGGGCGCCCGGCTGCAGGCCGCCTCCCGGGTCCTCGCGACCGCCGCCGCCCAGTTCCTGCTCGTCACGGCAGCGGTCGTCGTCCTCGGCTACGTCCTGGGCAAGCTCTGGGTGATCCTGCTGCCGATCGTCCTGGGGCTCCTCATCGCCACGGTCCTCTGGCCGCCCGTGCGCTTCCTGCGGAAGAACGGCTGGCCGCCTGCGCTGGCGGCCAGCATCGTGGTCGTCGTCTTCCTCGGCGCCTTCGGCGGGCTCATCGCCGCGATCGCCCCGTCGGTGGCCGATCAGGTCGTCGAACTGGGCAACCAGGCATCCGGAGGTCTCCAGGACGTCCAGGAGCGCCTGCAGAGCCCGCCGTTCAACATCGACGAGCAGCAGATCGGCGACGCCGTCGACTCGGTCATCAACAACATCCAGGGCAACGCCCAGAACATCGCCAGCTACGCGGTGTCCGGCGCGTCCGCGGTCGGCACGGGGCTGATCAACCTGCTGCTGGCCCTGCTGCTGTGCTTCTTCTTCCTCAAGGACGGGACCCGCTGGGTGCCGTGGTTGTCCGCGCAGACCGGCCCACGAGCCGCCCGCCACGTGGCCGCGCTGTCGTACAAGACCTGGGCGACGCTGTCGGAGTTCATCCGCCAGCAGGCGCTGGTCGGCTTCATCGACGCGCTCTTCATCGGCATCGGGTTGTGGATCTTCGACGTCCCGCTGGTGCTGCCGCTGGCCGTGCTGACGTTCTTCGGCGCCTTCATCCCGATCATCGGTGCGTTCGTCGCCGGCGCGTTCGCCGTCCTCATCGCGCTCGTCGACGAGGGGCTCACCACCGCGCTGATCATCCTGGGCATCGTGCTGCTGGTGCAGCAGATCGAGGGCAACGTGCTCCAGCCGATCATCCAGGGACGCGGCTTCAACCTGCACGCGGGCGTGGTCATCCTGGCGGTCACCGCCGGCGGCAGTCTCGCGGGCATCACCGGGGCCTTCCTCGGCGTGCCGGTGGCCGCGCTCATCGCCGTCGTCTACCGCTACATCCGCGACGAACTGGACGGCCGGAACCCGGAGGTGCACCCGGACGGCACCCGCGCCAAGCTCGAGGGCGGCGAGGACGGGGCCGTGCTGACCGAGGAACCGGCCCCGCCGGAGGCCGACGTCGTCCCCACCGGGCAGGCCACCTCCGGCTGACCCGTGCGGGCGGTACCGGGAATGCCGCGGGGCGTCGCGAGGCTGCAGCGGTAGTGGTTCCGACGACGGAGGTATGACCGAGTGACCCAGCGACCCGAGGACCTCGTCGAGTTCCTGCCCGGAGCGGATCGCTTCCCCGCCCGCGAGGAAGCGGCCGGGGGGCCCGAGGGCCGCCGCGGGTTGGTGCTCGTGCACGACATCGCCGGGGACTTCGACGCCGCGCATGCCGGCGCGCTGGCCGGCTCGCACCTGCTGGCCGGCCTCCCGCACGAGGTGATCGCCCGCTTCGACGCCGATGCCCTGGTGGACTACCGGGCCCACCGGCCGCGCGTCACGTTCAGCGGCGACCGCTACGAGACCTTCCACGCGCCGGAGATCCAGCTCTACGCCGTCGAGGACGACGGCGGCACCCCGTTCCTCCTGCTGCACGGCACCGAGCCGGACTTCCAGTGGGAGCGGTTCGTCGCCGCGATCGCCCAGCTGGTCGAGCGGCTGGGTGTGACCTCTGTGGTCGCGCTGCACGCGATCCCCATGCCGGTGCCGCACACCCGCCCGGTCACCGTCACCGCGCACGCCACCCGCCGGGCGCTCATCGAGCAGTACCCGGTGTACTGGGGCGAGATGCGCATCCCCGGCAGCGTGGCCTCCCTGCTGGAGGTGCGGCTCGGCGAGGCCGGCGTGGACGCCCTCGGCGTGGCCGTGCACGTGCCGCACTACCTCGCCCAGGCCACCTACCCGGCCGCCTCCCTGACGCTGCTGGAGCACCTCGAGCAGCTCACCGGGCTGCACGTGCCGGTCGAGTCGCTGCGCGAGGCCGCCGAGACCCACCGCACGGAGGTCGACGAGCAGATCGCCCGGTCGGCGGAGAACACCGCGGTGGTCGCCGCCCTGGAGCAGCAGTACGACGCGTTCACCACGGCTCGGGAGAACAGCGACCTGCTCAGCGAGGAGGGCGCGGTTCCGACCGCGGAGGAGATCGGCGCGGAGTTCGAGCGGTTCCTGGCCGACCAGGACCGCAAGCACCCTCGTGGCGGCGAGTGACCCCGTCCCTGGCCTGAGCGGCCCGGTGCACGGGCGGTTCGACGACCTGGTCGCGGGTTCCGCCCTGGCGTTCCCGCGGGCTGACCGGGTCCTGGTGGCGCGGGAGCCGGCCGACGTCGTCCCCGTGCTCGCCGAGGTGGAGCGGGCGACGGCCGCCGGCGCCTGGGCCTTCGGTTACCTGGCCTACGAGGCCGCCGCCGGGCTCGACCCGGGCGCCGCGGTGCCCGCGCGCTCGGCGGACGAGGCGCTGCCCCTGGCGGTGTTCGGGCTCAGCAGCCGGCCGCACACGGTGCCGCCCGTCGCTCCCCCAC
>Ga0210040_10009553_pt1 | contig 11264 bp, 12 predicted proteins | sample CryGeyCG12114_NA_FD_185462 | JGI IMG/M metagenome (GOLD analysis project Ga0210040, IMG submission 185462) | Groundwater microbial communities from aquifer - Crystal Geyser CG19_WC_8/21/14_NA (SPAdes) (version 2) | ecosystem: Environmental > Aquatic > Deep subsurface > Groundwater | place: USA... | reverse complement strand
CCGAAGCCGCGCTTTTCAGGGGGCACGACGAGGGGGCCGCCACTCTCCTGCCAGCACAGGTGAAGGAGCCGGGAGCCCGAGGGCGTCTCCTCCCGGTGCCAGCGGATCGCCACGCGTCCGCCGGCGACCGACAGCGCGCCGTATTTGGTGGCATTGGTCGCCAGTTCATGGAGTGCCATGGCAAGGGCGGTCGCGATGCGGGCGGGGATCGGGAAGGTGTCTCCCTCCAGATCGAACGGCCCGCGGTCCTTGCCCGACCGATATGGGCCGAGCGCCTGGTCGATCAGTTCGCCCAGGCCCGTGCTGTCCTCCCCGCTCGCCGTAAGCAGGTCCTGCGCCCGCGCCATCGCGTCGAGGCGGTCCAGGTAAGCTTCCAGGGCGCCCTCCAGCGTTTCGGCGGTGCGAAAGGTCTGCGTGGCCATGCTGGCTGCCAAGGTCAGAACGTTCTTCACCCGGTGCTTCATCTCGCCGGCCAGGATCTGCGCCTGCGCCTCGGCCCGCTCACGCGCGCGAAGCTGGTCCCGCAATTCGTACTGGCGCTGGCGCATCAAGGTCGCGGACCGCACGACGGACACAAAGCTTTCGACGTTCAGTGGACGGGCAAGCAGGACCACGCCGGGCAGCGCGGCAAAGGCCTCGATGCTCCTGCCATGCTCCGAGGCCACGCGGCGTCGTTCCGGATCCGCCAGCACGATCACCGGGAGGCTGGACCAGTGCGGCTGGGCGGACAACGTCGCCTCAAGCGACGTGAGCACGGGAGCCGACAGCAGCTCCTCTGTCACGACGAGCGCGGTGACGCCTTCGAAGGTCTCGGCGTGCAGATCGTCCAAGTCCCGGCCGGTGCGACAGGCGAAGCCCGCCCGGTCGAGCATCGCGCAGGCGACCTCGGCATCGCGCCCGAGCGGCGCAAGGACAAGGATCGTGTCGCCATCGCGCCGCGGATCGGCGTCGATGCTCCCGGTGTCGTCTGCCGTCACTCGAAAGTGTCGCCGGGGTGGCCGCGGAAGACCGGCCGGCCCGAAAGCACGCCGGTGAAGTCCCGAATGGGCTCGCCGACATGGATCGAACCGGGGCGCATTCGCATCTCGCGGATGAAGGTCTCGTGTGCGCCGTCCCGCTTCTTGATGACCGAGATCGCCTTGCGGATCATGCCGCCCGTCTCGAAATGCCGCAGAAGGATCACGGTGTCGGCCATGTAGCTGACGTCGAGCGGCCCCTGAATGGTTTCCCCCACGATCCCGTGCTGCGATACGACCAGGAGCGACAGCACCCCCCTCCGGCTCAGGAAGCTCAACAGGTCGTGCATCTGGGACGCCAGCGCGTCTTCCTGCGGCATGGCATGGAAGTAGCCCGTGAGGCTGTCCAGCAGCACGACCTTGGCTCCGCCCTCGTCGACCGCTTCACGCACCATCTGCGCGAACTCGCCCGGGGATAGCTGTGCGGTGCTGATGGACCGAAGGGTTATGATGCCCTGCTCGACAAAGCTGCGGATATTCATCCCGAGCCCTTCCGACCGCGTGAGGAATGTCTCCCGCTGCTCGTCGAACACAAAGATCGCGGCACGTTCGCCTCGCGCGGCGGCGGCATGGGCATAAAGCGTCGCGACCGAGCTCTTGCCGGTGCCGGTCGCGCCGAGGACCAGGCACGCAGTGCCTTGGTTGAGCCCGCCGCCGAGCATCGTGTCTATTCCTGCGACACCGCACTTGTTCTCCGTCTTCTCGATAGGCGGAAGGTTATCCTGCGGCTCGATCCGCGGGAACACGTCGAGACCGGCCGATCCGATCCGAAAGTTATGGTTGCCGCCGTGGAAGGGCATGCCGCGCATCTTCTCGACCACCAGCCGGCGCCGGACATTGCCGTATTCGGGCACGTTGCGGTCCAGCAGGATGACACCATGCGTTATATCGGCCAGCGGCTCATCCCTCATGCTCTGCACGCTGTCGGTGACCAGAACGGTCGCGGCGCTGTTCGCAAAGATCGCGCGCAGGGACAGAAGTTGGCGATGGTAGCGCAGGGGCAGGTCAGCCAGCATGCGCAACTGCGCGGCCGAATCCAGCACGATACGATCGGGAGCGAACCGCTCGATCGCCTCCTGGATCGCCGCCGCGACCTCTCCCATCTCGACGTCAGCCGTGTGGAACAGCGTCTGCTGGGGCGCGTCCGTCAGCCCCATCCCTCCCAGTTCCAGGATCTCGATGCCGTCGAGGGCCAGGTCGAACGACCTGGCAATCCTCCTCAGCGCCGGCTCCGTCTGCGCGAATGTTATGAACAATGCCTTCTCGCCTCGCCTGCAGCCTTCGGCGAGGAACTGAAGCCCGAGCGTGGTCTTGCCGGTGCCGGGATCACCCCGGACGAGGTACATCTCGCCGGTCGGCAATCCTCCTTCCAGGATCTGGTCCAGCCCCACGACGCCCGTGGAAATCTTGGCGGGTTCGGCGTGTTCGGGCATGTACTTGTTCCTGGCAGGGGATGCCGCAGGACGCGGGCCCGGGGAAGAGATTGGCGTTGTTCGTCGATTGAGGCAGCGTGGACGAATACCTGCTCCCACGGGCTAATTGCCTTAAAACATTCGGTCTGCAAACCACCAGCTTGCGCGAGACCGGTTTCGCCGGTCGCGCCCGGAACGCTCTTGCGGACACATCGGGCCCCGCAAATTGCGGATGCGGACATTCGCCAGGTCCGATACACGGCAAGTCCATGATGGAGGCGGAGTGGGTTACGTGCGGACGAGGCTGAGCATCTGTATGAAAAAGGTGCGGTACAGCTCGGAGCACGAGGCGGCCGCCGTCGCCCGGGGCGCGAGCCTTGAGCTCAGGGTCTATCGATGCGACCGCTGCCGCAAATTCCATCTGACAAGCCGCACCAGGGGCAAGCGGATTCCCCGGCCGAACACGCCTTCGCGCGACATAATGGAAGCGACTTCAACGCAGGTCCCGGCCAGCGATGCGCCGGCAATGCTCTAGGCACCTGCTGGCTATGGCGCGGCTGATCCTGTTCAACAAACCCTATGGGGTGCTTTCGCAGTTTACCGATCGCGGCGGTGAACCTGCCCGCCCGACGCTCGCCGATTTCATCAGCGTGCCCGGCGTCTATCCAGCCGGCCGGCTCGATGCCGATAGCGAGGGGTTGCTCCTGCTCTGCGACGACGGAAGGCTCCAGGCGCGGATCGCCGATCCTCGCTTCAAGATGCCCAAGACCTACCTTGTGCAAGTGGAGGGAGCCCCGGATGAGGCCAGCCTCGACCCGCTGAGGCAAGGTGTCCGCCTGAAGGATGGTCCGACGCGGCCGGCCACCGTCGAACAGGTGCCTGCTCCAGACCTCTGGCGCCGCGACCCGCCGATCCGCGTCCGCAAGAATGTGCCCGACAGCTGGCTGCGGATCACGATCAGCGAGGGGCGCAACCGCCAGGTGCGCAGGATGACGGCGGCCGTGGGCCATCCCACGCTCAGGCTCGTGCGGTGGTCCGTCGGCGACTGGACGGTCGAGGGCCTGGCACCCGGAGAGCGCCGCGAACTCGCGGTGTGAACGCGCGCCGCGCGCTCAGTCGCCCGGGTGGAAAGCCAGGGCGCCCCGGTCGAGCAATTGCACAACCAGATCCCTCGCGGGGTGCGAGGCGATCATCTCCGCAGAGGGCACGACCTGGTCGGCCGCGCAAATCCGCTCCGCAAACGCGGCCGCTTCCCCCGCACATGCGAAGCACTCCCCATCGACGAACAGCGAAACCGAAGCCGCGCCTTCGCGAATGAACGAGAAGCGGCTGGCCGGATTGCGAAGCAGCGGCACGCGCTCGGCCAGAAGGAGATGCACCTGGCCGCCATCGACCGCTTCCTCCGGCCGCCAGGCGATGTCGGGATTCTTGGCCGTGGTGCTGTATCGCGCGAACCAATGGGCGAACGCGCCGCGATCGTGCATCCTGTCCATGATCATCGCGTGCAGCCGATCGATGGCTTGTGGAGAAATCTCCCCGGGGTTTTCCTGCACCGATAGCTGCGGGTCTGCATAGCGATCGTCGTCGACCAGATCGGCAAGCAGGCTCTCGCACCAGTTCTCGATCAGCTCGCGGCGCGAGGGTGCACGAAAGCCGATCGAATAGGTCATGCAATCGTCGCTGAGGGCCACGCCATCGTGCGCGAAGCGCGGCGGCACGTACAGAATATCGCCCGGCTCGAGGATCCATTCCTGCCTCGGCTCGAAGCTCGCGAGCAGCCGCAGATCGCCGTGCGGCAGCAATTGCGTGCCCTCGTCGCAGCGCTCGCCCACCTGCCAGCGGCGGCTGCCGAGGCCCTGCACAAGGAACACGTCGTACTGGTCGAAATGCGGGCCCACGCCGCCGCCCTCCACCGCGTAGCTGACCATCACGTCGTCGATGCGCCAGTTGGGAATGAAGCGAAACGCCTCAAGCAACGCGGCGACTGCGGGCACGTGGTGATCGACAGCCTGCACGAGCAGCGTCCAGGGGCTCCTGCCCAGCCGTCCGAAGCGGGCCTCGGGCAGAGGCCCGTGCTCAAGCTCCCAGCTGTGCGAATCCTGGGTGATCAGGCGGGATTCGACCTCGTCCTCGCAGGCAAGCCCTGCAAGCTCGTCCGGATCGAGCGGATTGGTCCAGCGCGCCCACGGGTTGCGGATCAGCAGCGGCTGCTTCTGCCAGTTTTCGCGCAGGAAACCCGCGGCGTCGAAGTTGATCAGGTGGGGGGACAATCGCGTCAGCCCTGATCCGCCGCGGCCATCATGTCCATGAAGTTGCGTGCCGCCTCGCGATCGGCTTCAGCCTCGAACGCGACATCGAGGTCGGGCGCGGCAGCCAGCAGGTACAGCACCGTCCACAGCGCGAAACGCCTGCCGCGGTCTTGTTCCAGGCCGAAATCGACCAGCATCCGCTCAACGCCCGCTGCCTGCACGGCGGGACTCAGCGCGGTCAGGTCCGAAGTGCCGAAATAGCGGCGAAACAGATCGTCAAGGTCCATCGCCGGTCGCTAGCCGAATGGCGGGGCGGCGCAAGCCAAGCCTGATGGCGCGCTTCGCTGCCGGTCGGCTGGGCCGGCGCCAAAGGCACGCTGCGGGTCAGGTAGTCGGACGCGACGAGGCTGAGCAGGAACACGATCCACAGCAGCGCCGCGCCCGTTGCCAGCCGCATCAGCCCGCCTTCCCGGCGCATGTCCATGAAGAACCACAGGATGAGCCCGGCCTTCAGCGCGGCGATGCCATAGCCGATCCACGGCTTCGCCGGGCCCAGCGGCAGGAACGCCGCGCCCAATGTGGCGGCAAGCAGCAGCAGGAGAGCCAGCCACACCAGCAGCACGCGGCGCAGCGCGGCGGTCATCGGCCTGCTCCGGCAAGGTAGATCGTGGGGTAGAGGAACACCCACACCAGATCGACAAGGTGCCAGTAAAGCGCCACATTCCCGATCAGCACGGCGCCCCGGTCGTGCCGCGCGCGCCGGTTGAGCGCGGTGATGCCGAGCAGGACCAGTCCTGCGGTGAGGTGCAGCGCGTGGAGCCCGGTGGCGACGAAGTAGAAGTTCATGAACAGCTGCTCGAACCGGCTGCCGAAGTCGGCATTGGGCGGGCCCGGCACCACCCCTTCGCGCCATTCGAGCCAGTATTCGTGCGCCTTTATGGCCAGGAACAGCATACCCAGCGCCGCCGCTCCCCAGAGCGCGCGGCCTGCCCAGCGGGCGCGGCCGCCGCGCGCCGCCTCCACTGCAATGGCCGCCAGCAGGCTGGAGGTGAGCAGCACCGCTGTGTTGGCCGTGCCGTGCCACAGCTTCATGTGGGCGGACGCGCTGGTGAATTCGTGCGGGTGCAGCAGCCGCAGCGCCAGCGCGGCGGCGAAGATGCCGCCGAACAGCATCGCCTCGCTGCCGATGAAGACGAGCATTCCCAGCCGGTCCGCTTCCTCCTGCCGCTCGCGCTGATGGAACGGCTCGTGAAGCTCGCGCTGCTCAGGCATGATCGCGGCTCGAAGGATGCTTGAGCGGATAGTGATAGGGCCCGCGCACTACCACCGGCTGTTCGGTGAAATTGTGCTTGGGCGGCGGCGAGGAGGTGGTCCATTCCAGCCCTGTCGCGCCCCAGGGATTGGCGGATGCGCGCGCCCCCTTGAAGAGCGACCAGACGAGATAGAACAGCGGCATCAGATAGCCCACGGCGAGCAGCCCGGCACCGGCTGAGGATAGCACGTGGAGCACCTGGAACTCGGGGGGGTACACATGGTAGCGCCGCGGCATGCCCTCATAGCCCAGCATATATTGCGGGAAGAAGGTGAGATTGAAGCCGACCAGGATGGTGATCGCGGCGATCCGCGCCAGCATCTCGTTGTACATGCGGCCGGTGATCTTGGGCCACCAATAGTGCAGCGCTCCGAAGAAGGCCGTCACCGTGCCGCCGACCATGATGTAGTGGAAGTGCGCGACCACGAAATAGGTGTCGTGTACGTGCACGTCGATCGCCAGCATCGCCAGCATCAGCCCGGTGAGCCCGCCGGCCACGAACAGCACGATGAAGCCCATCGCGAAGAGCAGCGGGGCGCTGATATCGATATCGCCCTTGTAGAGCGTGGCGGTCCAGTTGAAGACCTTGATCGCCGAGGGCACCGCGACCGCCAGCGACAGGAACGAGAACACCGTGCTGGCATAGATCGACTGGCCGGACACGAACATGTGGTGGCCCCACACGAGAAAGCCGATCACCGCGATCGCGATCGAGGCGTAGGCGACGAACCAGTAGCCGAAGATCTGCTTGTGCGCGGCCGAGGTGATCAGTTCGCTCATCACGCCCAAAGCGGGCAGCACCATGATGTAGACCGCCGGGTGGCTGTAGAACCAGAACAGGTGCTGGAACAGCAGCGGATCGCCGCCCAGGCTGGGGTCGAACACGCCGATGCCGAACACGCGCTCGGCCAGCAGCAGCAGCAGCGTCACCGCCAGCACCGGCGTCGCCAGCACGAAGATCAGCGACACGGCATAGTGGGACCAGATGAACAGCGGCAGGCGCGACCAGGTCATTCCCGGTGCACGCAGCTTGTGGATGGTGACGATGAAATTGAGGCCGGTGAGGATGGTCGAGAAGCCACTGATGAAGACCGCGACGACCGCCATGACGACCATGCCATTGGCGTACATGGTGGTCAGCGGCGTGTAGAAGGTCCACCCGGTATCCACCCCGCCGCCCAGCACCACCAGCAGCGTCAACAGGCCGGCGAAGATGTAGATGTACCAGCTCAGCAGGTTCAGCCGCGGAAAGGCGAGGTCGCGCGCGCCGATCATCAGCGGGATGAGAAAGTTGCCGAACGTGTTGGGGATGGAGGGGATGAGGAAGAACCACACCATGATGATGCCGTGGAGTGAAAAGGCGCGGTTGTAGCCATCATTGCTGAGCAGGTCCGGCCCGGGCGTGAGCAGATCGAGCCGGATCAGCGCTGCCGCGATCCCGCCGATCGCGAAGAAGAAGCTGATCGAGAACAGGTACAGGATCGCGATCCGCTTGTGGTCCGTGGTGAAGAACCACGAACGCAGCGAGTAGCCGGCGCGCAGGTAGCTGGTGCGCTCGACATCCTCGGGTTCGCGCTCGGCATCGATTGCGGCCGCGCTCATTCCGGGCTCCCTTCGGGCGGGTCGAGCTGCTTGAGATAGGCGACCAGCGCATTCACCTGCTCGGGCTCGATAAGGTTGCCGTAGGTCGGCATGATGGCGGGATAGCCGCCCACCACCTGCGAATTGGGCAGCATGATGGAATCGTGCAGATATTGCTCGTCCGCCATCACCACGTTGCCATCGGTGAGGCCGACCGGTCGGCCGAACACGCCGGCAAGGTCGGGTGCCTTCACCGCCGAGGCCGGGCCGTGACAGCCGCTGCAGCCAAGATCACGAAACAGGCGCTCGCCCTGCCCGGCCAGCGTGGCGCTGGTGCCGAAGCTGCCCTGGTGCTCCAGCCAATTGGCGTAACGTTCGGGCCGCAGCACGACCAGCTGCCCGCCCATCACGCTGTGATCCGCGCCGCAGAATTCCGCGCAGCGCAAGGGATAGGTGCCCGGGCGGTCCGCCTCGAACCACTCCTCGGTGTAGCGGCCGGGCAGTACGTCCTGCTTGATGCGTAGCGCGGGGAAATAGAGGCTGTGGATCACGTCGCGCGAGGTCATGACGAGGCGCACCGGCGTATTGGCGGGCACGTGCAGCTCGTTGATCTCGGCCGTGCCGTCCGGGTGCTGGAACTTCCACATCCACTGCTTGGCGACCACGTTGATCGTGTAGGCGCCCGGCGGCGGCGTGCGCAGGTCGAAATAGAGCGAGGTCGCCCAGACGAAGAAGCCCAGCGTCAGCAGGAACGGGATGATCGACCAGGACAGTTCGATCCAGAGGTTATGGCTCTCGGCATGCTCGCGATTGACGTCGTTGGTGGTGCGATAGCGGATAGCGAAGAGCACCAGCAGGACGAAGATCGGCAGGGTCAGCACGGCAACCATGGCACCGAAGCTGCCGAAAAGCAGGTCCAGCGTGCGCGCATGCTCGGAGGCCCGTGCGGCGATGGGGTGGAACGGGCCGATCACGCCTTGCGCCTGCGCAGGCGCCACAGCAGGAAAGCGAGGCCGGCGACGGTGAGGAAGGCGGCGACGCGCAGGATGATCTCGATCGCCGGCGTGTAGCGGCCGGTGGCTGGATCGTAGTGATAGCACAGCAGCAGCAATTGATCGGTCCAGCTGCCCGTGCGCCCGTCCGAAGCCGCGGCAATTGCGCGCGCGACATCCTGCGGCGCGGGCGAGAGACCGTAGATCCAGCTCGACAGGCGCCCGTCCGGCGTGAGCACGGCCACCGCGGCGACATGCGCGTACTGCCCCATCCGCGCGTCCCACGCATAGTGGAAGCCCAGCGCATCGGTGACCGCACGGATGTTCTGCTCCTTGCCCACCAACGCCGCGACGGGTGCGAGCGCCTTCTCGCCTGACGCGGCGCGCAGCCGGGTGAGGTCGCGCGCGGCGGCGTCCGCGTCCTCCCGGGGATCGATGCCGAAGGCGGCGACGGCGAAATCCGCGCCCACCCGGCGCGGCTGCCCGGCCAAGGCCCGCGCGAGGCCGGCGAGCGTCACCCCGCACAGATTGGGGCAATCATGCAACACGGGAGCGAGCAGGATCGGCTTGCCCCCGCCGACCTCGCGCAAGGTGGTGCGCCGTCCCGCCGCATCGGTGAAGGCGATGTCCAGCGGGATGCGCGCGCCGGGCCGTTCGGCGATGCTGGCCAGGCCAAACGGGTCGAACGGCTCCTGCGCCGCGAGCGGTGCTGCGGCCAGCGCCAGAAGCAGGGCGAGAAGCGCGCGGATCACCGGGCCGCCCTTGCGTGGTCGCGCGCCACATCCTCGGCCGGCGGCGCGGGGAGGTCGTCGCGCCAGCCCTGCTGCTGGACCTGTTCCATGGCCGCCTCGATCGCGGGAGAGGAGCTGGGCGTGCTGGTTTGCGGGCGGCGGAGGCGATCGAGCGGCGGCGCCATGCTCTCGAGCAGCCGCGGCGTAGGCGGCACCAGCCGAATGTCGGCGAAAGGCGGCACCGGCTCCTCGGAATGATCACGCAAATAGAGGACGAGGAGCCCGCCGGAGACCAGGCCCACCACCAGCAGGCCGAACAGCGACGCCGCGCCCAGCGCTACCCGGCCGGCGGGCGCGTCAGATGCTTCGTAGCCGCGCTCGCGTTCCTCCGGCGAGACTTGCGCGTCGCTGTCGCCGCGCTGCACCTCGGTCTCGCTGTGCAATTCGCGGGTCATCGCGGCCTCCTCGCGGCGATCCGCGTACGCAGAGCGAGCGGCAGGGCGGCAGCCGCAAGCGCCCCCAGCCCGGCCAGCGCAAGCAGGTAAGCGAGCACCGCTTGCAGGGTGGTTCCGGGAAGGCCGAACCAGGCGATCTCCACCAGCTTGCCGAGCAGCACCGATGCCGACAGCGCGGCCAGCCAACGCGGATCGCTCCGAAATCTGGCGAACAGCAGCAGCACCGCCGGGACGCCGCCCAGCAGGCCGAAGCTCCATTCCGCCGCATCCCAGCCGAGGCTCGAGCGCGCCTCGAACCAGCGCACGCCCGGCGGCAGATTGCCCGACCAGATGATGAAGAAGGGCATGAACTGCAGATAGCCCCACAGCAGCAGCAGGGTGAGCAGAACGCCGCCCAGCACGCCGGGGCGGAAGGGCGTCCGCCCGATGGAGAGGCGCAGCAGCAGCAGCGCGGCAAAAGCGATCACCGCCATCACGATCAGCATCTGCAGCCCGAAGCCGGACGAGGCGAACTCATGCGCCAGGCTCATCAGCCAATCGACGCCCATCAGCGAGCCCAGGACCGGGAACAGCACCAGCCCTGCGGCCGCCACCGCGACGGTGGAGCGCCGCTGCCGCATCAGCCGCGCCGCGTAGATGAGGAAGGCGAACCACACGATCGTGCGCAGCGCGAAGGGCGCGACGCCCATCCACAGATCCTGGAAGGCCGAGATCGGCGGGCGGCTTGCCCAAGGGTAGATGATGCCGGCCCCCAGCATCACCGGCACGAAGGCCGCGAGGCCGAGCGGGGCCAGCAGCGCGCCAGCCTCGCACGCCAGGCGCAGCTCCTCGCCCCAGGCGCCCGGGATCAGCCGCATCATCATCTGGAACAGCAGCGCGCCAGCGGGGATCGAAGCGAAGGCGAAGGCGGCGCACAGCCAACCGGTCAGCGCCTCGCGCGGCCAGGCGAGCGCCAGCGCGAGGGCCGCGACCATCAGCACCACGCCAGCGATCATCAGGCGCCGCTCGCGCTGCGTCGCATCAGCGATCATCGGCGGCGCTCCCGGCGTCCTGCAGCACGCGGATATAGGCGGCGATGGCCCAGCGATCGGGCGGGGCAACCCGGTCGGCATAGGAGTACATCACGCCATATCCGTCCGTGATCACCTCGTAGAAATGCGACGCGGGCGCAGAGACGAGGCGCGGTTCCAGATAGCTCGGCGGCTGCGGGAAGCCGCGCTCCACCACCGGCCCATGCCCGCGCCCGTCCTGCCCATGGCAGACCGCACAATAGATCTCGAACCGCTCGCGCCCGCGGTCGAGCAGGGCGCGGGTGATTGCCGGCGGCCGCTCGGCCGCGGCGAGGCGCTGCGGCACGTCGCGCGCGACGGTGCCTTCGGGCGGGTGCTGCATGGCCATCTCGTGCGGGAACAGCTCGGCACGCTCGTACACGTCGTAGCGCGGCTGCTGCACCATGTTCTGGTCGCAAGCCGTGGCCAACAGGAACAGGAGGCACGCGCCAAGCCTCATCGCTGCG
>Ga0210040_10009552_pt1 | contig 11265 bp, 9 predicted proteins | sample CryGeyCG12114_NA_FD_185462 | JGI IMG/M metagenome (GOLD analysis project Ga0210040, IMG submission 185462) | Groundwater microbial communities from aquifer - Crystal Geyser CG19_WC_8/21/14_NA (SPAdes) (version 2) | ecosystem: Environmental > Aquatic > Deep subsurface > Groundwater | place: USA... | reverse complement strand
GCCGGCATCACCTACGAGCACCGGCTGATCGACGACATGGTCGCCGCCTCGCTCAAGTGGGAGGGCGGCTACGTCTGGGCCTGCAAGAACTACGACGGTGACGTGCAGTCCGACACCGTGGCCCAGGGCTTCGGCTCGCTCGGCCTGATGACCTCGGTGCTGGCCACCCCGGACGGCAAGACCGTCGAGGCCGAGGCCGCCCACGGCACGGTCACCCGGCACTACCGCCAGCACCAGCAGGGCAAGGAGACCTCGACGAACCCGATCGCGTCGATCTTCGCCTGGACCCGGGGCCTGGCACACCGCGGCGTGCTCGACGGCACCCCCGAGGTGACCGCGTTCGCGGAGACCCTCGAGCGGGTCTGCATCGAGACCGTCGAGAGCGGCCAGATGACCAAGGACCTCGCCCTGCTGATCAGCAAGGACGCCCCCTGGCTGACCACCCAGGACTTCCTGGCGGCCATCGACGCCAACCTGCAGAAGGCGATGGCCTGACGACCTCGACCCAGCGACCGGCCCCCGCACCCCTCCGGGTGCGGGGGCCGGTCCGTGTTCGGGGGTGATCACCTCGGGTGCACCGGGGCTTCCCGGACGGCGATGCCCCGGTACGCCCGAGGTGATCACGGCCTGTGGACGACGCCAGCGGGCTCGACCCGACGTCCGGCACGCTGCGCCGGTGCCCGTACCGCCGCTCCGCCCGCCTCAGCTCCGCGGTCGGGTGTTCCGCGGGACCTGGGCGGTCGCCGCCGGGGTGCTCACCGAGGACCAGCTGCGCAGCAGTGCGTGGCGGCGGCTGCGCCGGGACGTGTACGCCGATGCCGATGTGCCGGTCGACCACCGGCTGCTCGCCCGTGGCGTCAGCCTCGTGATGCCGCGGGCTGCCGCGTTGGGCGGTCGCACTGCGGCGATGCTCTGGGGGCTTCCCGACGTGACGTCGACCGCGGATCCGGTCGAGGTCGTCGTCCCGCCGGGCACCCGCTGGACGCCGGGGCCGGGTGCGTGGGTGCGCAGCGCGCCGCTGGACGGGGACGTCGTCGGGGACGGGGCGTGGCTGAGGTGGACCGGCCGGGTGCGCACGGCGGTGGACCTCATCCGCAGGGACACCGGGGACGAGTCGGTCGCGCTCCTGGACCGGCTGGTCGCCGCCCGGGTCGTGGCGCTCGCCGATGTCCGGGCGGCGGTCGCCGCTCTGCCGCCGGGCGGGAGGGGCAACGTCGCGGCCCGGCGGGCGGCGCTGCTGGCCGATGGACTCGCTGAGTCCCCGCCCGAGACGCGGTTGCGGCTGCTGCTGCACCGGTCAGGACTACCCCGGCCGGTGGCCCAGTTCGATGTCCGCGTCGGCGGCCGGTTCGTCGCACGGGTCGACTTCGCCTGGCCGGACCGCCGGGTGGCGGTCGAGTACGACGGTGCCTGGCACGGCGACCCGGAGCAGTTCCCGAGGGACCGCCGGCGGCTCAACCGGCTCGCGGCGGCGGGCTGGCGTGCCCACTTCGTGACGAAGGAGGACATGCGCCGGCCCGACGACGTGGTGGCCGGCGTCGTTGCCGCTCTTCGTGGGTGATCACCCCGGGTCGGCCGGTGCCTCCCGGACGGCGAAGCACCGGTGCACCCGAGGTGATCATCGACCCCGGCAGCGGGACCCGGCGGGGGGCGGGTGGGGGCGCGCTCCGTCGTCCTCGTCCCGGGTCGGGGCGGGCTGCGGGGGACCGGAGGCGGCGTCCGGGCTTCGCTGCGGGAGGCGGCGGAGCACCCGGGCGGGGTGGGCGCAGTCGCCGGCCGCGATCTGCGCACCGGTGCAGCCACTACCGTGGTCGGTCCCGGGACGTACCCGGTACACCCCACCTCTGGAGGAGCACGCCGCTCGTGAGCGACGTCTGGCTCAACATCGTCATGGTGATCGCCTTCGTGCTGATGGGCGGCGCCTTCTCCGGCGCCGAGATCGCACTGGTGTCCCTCCGTGAGTCCCAGGTCCGCGCGCTGGCCGAGACCGGCCGCCGCGGGCAGGCCCTCGACAAGCTGCTGGGTGACCCCAACCGGTTCCTCGCCGCCGTCCAGGTCGGCGTCACGCTGGCCGGGTTCTTCTCCGCGGCGTTCGGCGCCAGCACGCTGTCCACGCCGCTCGCCGCGTTCCTGGCCGCCCGGGGCGTGGGCCCGGGCCTGGCCGACCCGCTGGCGTTCGTGCTGGTCACGATCGGGATCAGCTACCTGTCGCTGGTGGTCGGCGAGCTGACCCCCAAGCGGCTGGCCCTGCAGCGCGCCGAGGGCTTCGCGCTGGTCGTCGCCGCCCCGCTGAACGCGATCGCCAAGCTCTTCCGCCCGGTCATCTGGCTGCTGTCGCGCTCCACCGACGTGCTGGTGCGGCTGCTCGGTGGTGACCCGAAGGCCACCGGTGAGTCGATCAGCCAGGAGGAGCTGCGTGACCTGGTCGCCGCCCACGAGTCGCTGTCCAGCGACGAGCGCCGGCTGATCGACGAGGTCTTCCGGGCCGGGGAGCGGGAGGTGCGCGAGGTGATGACCCCGCGCACCGAGGTGCACTTCCTCGACGCCTCGATGACCGCCAGCCGCGCGGCCAAGCAGGTCGCGGACTCCAGCTGGTCGCGCTACCCGGTCGCCGGGCGGAGCGAGGACGAGGTCCTGGGCTTCGTGCACGTGCGCGACCTGTTCCTGCCCAGCCACCCGGCCGGGCGCGCGGCGACCGTCGGTGACCTGGCGCGCGAGGTGAAGCGGCTGCCCGGCACCGCCCGGGTGCTCAACGCCCTGTCGGAGCTGCGCCGGGAGAACCGGCACTTCGCGGTGGTCGTCGACGAGTACGGCGGCACCGACGGCATCGTCACCCTCGAGGACCTCATCGAGGAGGTCATCGGCGACATCTACGACGAGTACGACGCGGACGTCACCACCGACAGCGACGAGCCCGCCGAGGGCCCGCACGAGGTCGACGGCCTGTTCAACCTGGACGACTTCGCCGAGGCGACGGGCGTGCAGCTGCCCGAGGGGCCGTACGAGACGGTGGCCGGCTTCGTGCTCGCCGAGCTCGGCCGGCTGCCGGTCGTCGGGGACGTCGCGACCGTCGAGGGCCGCACGCTCACCGTGCTGGAGCTCGACGGCCGGCGGATCGCCCGGATCTCGGTGGGCGCCGCCCCGCAGCCGGCCGACGGGTCGCCCGACGGCGAGGTCGCCGCCGGCTAGTCCCGCCGCGGTGGTTCAGCGGCGGGACTGCGTGAACGACCAGGCGTCGGCGACGATCTCGGTCAGGTCGGTGTGCTCCGGGGACCAGCCGAGGTCGGCCTGGATCTTCGCCGAGCTGGCCACCAGCCGCGCGGGGTCACCGGCCCGGCGGTCGCCGATGACCACCGGCAGCTCGTGCCCGGTGACGGTGCGGACGGCGTCGACCATCTCCTGCACCGAGAACCCGGTGCCGCTGCCCAGGTTGTAGATGCGGTGCTCGCCGGCCGCCGGTGCCGGCAGCGCCAGCAGGTGCGCGGCGGCGAGGTCCACGACATGCACGTAGTCGCGGATGCAGGTGCCGTCGGGCGTCGGGTAGTCGGAGCCGTAGACGGTCAGCGCCTCGCGGGTGCCGGCGGCGACCTGCAGGGCGATCGGGATCAGGTGGGTCTCGGTGGCGTGCCGCTCACCGACGCCGTAGGCCGCGCCGCCGACGTTGAAGTACCGCAGGCTCACCGCGGCGAAATCGTACGCGGCCGCGTAGGAGGTGAGCATCGCGTCGACGGCGAGCTTGCTGGCCCCGTAGGTGTTGGTCGGCCGGGTCGGGGCCGTCTCGAGGATCGGCACCTCCTCGGGCTCGCCGTAGGTGGCCGCGGTGGAGGAGAAGACGATCCGCCGGCAGTCGGCAGCGCGCATGGCCTCCAGCAGCGCCAGGGAGCCCCCGACGTTGTTCTGCCAGTACAGCTCCGGGGCGACCTGGCTCTCCCCGACGAGGCTCTTGGCCGCGAAGTGCAGCACCGCCTCGGGGCGCACCTCGGCCAGCACGGGCGCGGAGTCGTGCAGGGAGGCCTGGACGAGGCGGGCCCCCTCGGGGACGGCGTCCTCGTGCCCGGTGGACAGGTCGTCGAGCACGGTGACCTCGTGGCCGGACTCCAGCAGGGCAGCGGTGACTACGCTGCCGATGTACCCGGCTCCGCCGGTGACGAGAACGCGCATGGTGCGAGCCTAGACAGCACCCCTCCCGGGGCGCGGCCGGCCGCGCGGAGGAGGAACCCCCCCGTGGTCGTCGCACGTCCCGCCGTGGCCGCGATGCCGGCCTACCGGCCCGGCCGCAACGCCGCCGACCTGGCCCGCGAGATCGGTGTGCCCACCGCGGTGAAGCTGGCCAGCAACGAGCTGCCGTTCCCGCCGCTGCCCGCCGTCCTGGCCGCGATCGGTGCCACCGCGGCCGAGACCACCCGGTACCCCGACAACGGCGCCGCGGTGCTCACCCGCGCGCTGGCCGAGCGCTATGGCGTCGCGCCGGAGCAGGTGGCCCTGGGCTGCGGCGCGGTGACCGTCTGCCAGCAGCTGACCCAGGCCTTCGTCGACCCCGGCACGGCCATCGCCTTCGGCTGGCGGTCCTTCGAGATGTACCCGCTGCTCGCCCAGGTCGCCGGCGGGCGCACCCAGCAGGTGCCGCTGGTACCCGGCACCCCGGGCGGCACGGCGGACACCTTCGACCTCACCGCGCTGGCCGCCGCGGTCGACGAGACCACCCGGCTGGTGTTCGTCTGCAACCCGAACAACCCCACCGGGACGGCGGTGCGCCGCGCGGAGCTGGAGACGTTCCTGGACGCCGTGCCCGCCGGCACCCTGGTCGTGCTGGACGAGGCCTACCGCGAGTTCGTCACCGACGCGGGAGTCCCCGACGGCGTCGAGCTGATGCGCGGGCGCCGCAACGTCGCCGTGCTGCGCACCTTCTCCAAGGCGTGGGGGCTGGCCGGGCTGCGGGTCGGCTACCTGCTGGCCGAGGACCCGGCCGTGGCCGACGCCGTCCGCCGCACGCTGGTGCCCTTCAGCGTCTCCACGCTGGCGCAGGCCGCCGCGGTCGCCGCGCTGGCCAGCGAGGACGAGGTGCGCGAGCGCGTCGCCGCGGTCACCACCGAGCGCACCCGGCTCACCGCGGCGCTGCGCGAGCGCGGGGTCGCCGTCGCCGACAGCCAGGCGAACTTCCTCTGGCTGCCGCTGGGGGAGCGCACCGCCGAGGTCGCCGCGGGCCTCGAGGCGCGGGCGGTGATCACCCGCCCGTTCCCCGGCGAGGGGCTCCGGGTCACCGTGGGCAGCAGGAGCGAGGACGACGTCTTCCTCGGCGCGCTGGACGACGTCCTGACCAGCGCCCCGGCCGGCGTCCCCGGAGCCTGACCGGTGGCCGCTGGGGCGCGTGGTTCGATGGACGACGTGCCTGCTCCCCGCGTGCTGTCCGGCATCCAGCCGACCGCTGACTCCTTCCACCTCGGCAACCTGCTCGGGGCGCTGCGGCAGTGGGTGGCGCTCCAGGACGACCACGAGGCCTTCTACTGCGTCGTCGACCTGCACGCGATCACCGTCGAGCAGGACCCGGCGGTGCTGCGCCGGCGCACGCTCGTGTCGGCCGCGCAGTTGCTGGCCCTGGGCGTCGACCCCGCGCGCAGCACGCTCTTCGTGCAGAGCCACGTGCCCGAGCACGCCCAGCTGGGCTGGGTGCTGCAGTGCCTCACCGGTTTCGGTGAGGCCAGCCGGATGACCCAGTTCAAGGACAAGAGCCAGCGCCAGGGCGCGGCGAGCACCACGGTCGGGCTGTTCACCTACCCGGTCCTGCAGGCGGCCGACATCCTGCTGTACCAGGCGGCCCGGGTGCCGGTGGGCGAGGACCAGCGCCAGCACCTGGAGCTGACCCGCGACCTCGCCAACCGCTTCAACAGCCGGTTCGGCCCGACCTTCGTCGTGCCCGAGGCGCACATCCCGACGGGGACGGCGAAGGTGCTGGACCTGCAGACGCCGGAGAAGCAGATGAGCAAGAGCCTGCCCGGCGCCGGCTGCCTCACCCTGCTCGACGACCCCAAGGTGTCTGCGAAGAAGATCCGCTCCGCCGTCACCGACACCGGCCGCGAGGTCGTCGCCGACCCGGTGGCCAAGCCGGGCGTCACCAACCTGCTGACGATCCACGCGGCCTTTTCCGGCCGGAGCGTCGCCGAGCTGGAGCAGCACTTCGCCGGCTCCGGGTACGGCGACCTCAAGAAGGAGGTCGCCGAGGTCGTCACCGAGGCGCTCGCACCGGTGCAGCAGCGCACCGCCGAGCTGATGGCCGACACCGCCGAGCTGGAGCGGGTGCTGGCCGCCGGCGCCGCGCGGGCCCGGGAGGTCGCCGCCCCGACCCTGGCCACCGTCTACGAGCGCGTCGGCTTCCTGCCACCACGGGGCGGTGCACCCCGGTGACCGGACGACCGCTGCGCGCGGACGACACCTTCGTGCACCGTCCAGGTGCCGCGATCTCGGCCGGCACCTCGGTGCTGGGGGTGGTCGTGTCGCTCCCCGAGCCGCTGGCCCGGCTGGTGGTCGAGTGGCGCGGCAGGTGCGGTGACCCGCAGGCCAGCCTGGTGCCGCCGCACGTCACGCTGCTGCCGCCGACCGAGGTCCCGATCGGCGAGCGCCCGGCCATCCGGATGCACCTGGAGCAGGTCGCGGCGACCCACCCGCCCTTCGACATCCAGTTGAGCGGCACCGGCACCTTCCGGCCGGTCTCCGAGGTCGTCTTCCTCACCGTCGCCCAGGGCGGCGTCGACTGCGAGCTGCTGGCCGCGGCCGTGCGCTCCGGGCCGCTGACCCGGTCGCTGAGCTTCCCGTACCACCCGCACGTGACGGTGGCCCACGACGTCCCGACGGAGATGCTGGACATGGCCGCCGGCGGCCTGGCCGACCTGCGCGCCGGGTTCCGGGTCGAGGCGGTCACCGAGTTCGAGCAGCTCCCCGACGGGGCCTGGGCCGTGGCCGCCGAGTACCGGCTCACCGGCACCCCGCGCTGATCCGCCCGACGCCCTCCCGGCCGCGCGCGGGCGCCGACCGCCGTTCGGATCCGGCCCGGTGAGCAACCCGGTCGGCCGCGTCGTCGGCGCGGCCCGGGGGCTGCTGCGGCGCCAGCGCGACCGCCGTCCGTGGCTGGACCACCTGGTCCACGCCGGCGGGCACTACAACCGGGCGCAGGGCGACGTGCTGGCCGCCGGCGTCACCTACTACGTCTTCCTGGCGCTGTTCCCGGTCGTGCTGCTGGTGGCCGCGGTCGCCGGCCTCGTGCTGCGCGGGAACCCGCTGCTGGAGGACCAGCTGCTGTCCGGCCTCCGCGAGGCCGTGCCCGGCGACACCGGCCGTCAGCTCGCCGACCAGGTCGACGGGGCGGTCGACAGCGCCGGCACCTTCGGCCTGGTCGGCCTGGTCGGCTTCCTGCTCGTCGGGCTCAGCGCGATGGACAAGCTCCGGGTCGGCATGGACGTCGTCTGGCGCGGTCGCCCCGACCCGCCGGACCTCCTCGGTGACCGGGTCAAGGACCTCGGCGCGCTGCTCGGGCTGGGGGCCGCCGGAGCGCTGAGCATCGCGCTGACCACCGGGGCCACCGCCGCGTCGTCCCGGGTGCTGGACCTGCTGGGTCTGGACCGGTACCCGGGCTTCTTCCTGCTCACCGGCGCCGTGGCGATCGGGCTGGCGCTGGCCGGGGACACCCTGGTCTTCCTCTGGGTGCTCAAGGGGGTGCCGGGCAACCCCTTCGGTGTCCGGCAGCTGCTGCCCGGTGCCGTCTTCGGGGCCGTGGGCTTCGAGGTGCTCAAGCTGGTGGGCAACTGGTACCTGGGCCGGATCGGGCAGAACGTGACCGCGCAGACCCTGGGCAGCTTCGTCGGGCTGGTCGTGTGGATCAACGTCGTCGCGCGGTTCGCCTTCTTCACCGCGTCGTGGACGGCGACGATCCGCGCCATCGAGCACGCACACCCTCGTCCCGCACGGGCCGGCCGGGCCGACGCCGCTGCCGGAGGTGGCCCGGGTCGACGAACGCGGACCCGGGCCGTCGCCGGTGCGGCTGGCGCTGGGGCTCCTCGGTGCCGGCGCGGTGGGCAGCCGGCTGGCTCCCCGGCTGGCCGCCCGGCGGGCCGTCAGTGCAGGTCGTCGGCGTCCACCGGAGGACGCCTGACCCGACCGGCGGCGGCCCGGTCAGGCCGCCGCGCCCGGTGGCGCCCCACCAGCGTGGCGGCCACGACCGCCAGCGCGCCGACGGCCAGGCCGATCGGCACCAGCGGGCTCTCGCCGGCCCCGGTCGCGACCGCGGCGCTCGCCGCCGGGGGGGCCGCTGGGGTCGGGGTCGCTGGGGTCGGGGCCGCCGGGGTCGGGCTCGGCGTCGGGCTGGGCGGCGGGGCGGCGAGCCGCTCGGCCTCCGCCGGGTCGATCAGCCGGCCCACCCCGCCCGCGCCCGCGGGGGTGGCGAAGCCCCAGTCCAGCAGCCGCTCGGCCTGCTCCATCTCGTGCACCGGACGGCGCTCGGCCTGCATCAGGCTGACCACCAGCCGCCGGCCGTCCCGCTCGGCGGCGGCGACGAAGGTGTGCCGGGCGGCGTCGGTGAACCCGGTCTTGCCGCCCAGCGTGCCGGGGTAGTCGGCGAGCAGGGTGTCCTGGTTCTGGATCTGGTAGCCCGTGGCCAGCCCGGGGACGCCGGGGATGTCGGCGATCCGGGTCTGCAGCACCTCGAGCAGGTAGGGGTCCTCGACCAGCCGCCGCATGATCAGCGCCAGGTCGTAGGGCGAGGAGGACTGCCCGGCGATGTCGAGCCCGGACGGCGTCCCGGCGACGGTGTCGAAGGCGCCCAGCGCGGCGGCCGTGTCGTTCATCGCGGCGAGCGTGGCCGGCACCCCGCCGGCCGTGCGGGCCAGGGCGTTGGCCACGTCGTTGCCCGACTGCATCATCATCGCCCGGAACAGCAGGTCGACGGGGTACTGCCCGCCGCGCACCAGGCCCACCCGGCTGCCCTCGACCGCCTCGTCCTCGGTGGTTCCCTCGACGAGCTGCCCGCGGTCGAGCACCGGGGCCAGGGTGAGCAGGGTGAGCGTCTTGAGCGTGCTGGCCGGGTAGTAGCGGCCGTGCGGGTCGCGGGCGCCGAGCACCTGGCCGGTGCCCGCGTCGGCCACCAGCCAGCCGCGGGCGTCGACACCCTCGGGCAGCGGCGGCGCGCCGGGCACGGTCACCAGGTCGCGGGTGCCCAGCCCGGGGCCGCCCACGGTGCTGCCGTCGGGCGCGGAGCCCTGCGGCGGCGGACCGGCGAAGGGCGCCGTCGGCGTGGGGGCCGAGGGGTCGACCGCCAGCCCGGGGCCCTGGGCTGCGGCGGGGCCGGCGGGAGCGAGCAGCACGGCGCCGGCCACGAGCAGCGCGGCGGTTGGCCGGCGCAGGGGCAGGAGGAGGCGCATGACCGGACGCTAACCTGCCCCGCCGGCGAGGATCCGGACGGACCGGTCCACCCGGCCGGTGTGGGCACCGTCTCACGAACCGGGGTCCGGTGTGTGTGCGGTGTTGCCCGTTGGCAACGATCGGGTCTCTATCCGTTCCCCGGGGGGTCATCCCGGGTGGGGCCGCAGTTAGCGTGCCTGGGTCGCCGTCGCCAGGGCGCGCCGCTCGACCAGCGGCGTCCGGACGGCGGAGGACCAGCACGATCCACCGCACCGGGGCGCGGCCGACGACCGTCGGCCACGCCCTCTGAGAGAGGAGAGCGTCTTGCGCCGAGCGCGTGGGATGAAGGCCGCAGCACTGCTGCTGGCCGGCGGCATGGCCCTGTCGGCCTGTGCCAGTGACGAGACCAGCGGCGGCAGCGCCGCCGGCGGGAGCGGCAGCGCCGGGAGCAGCTCGGACGGTGCCCTGAAGGTCGGGCTGGCCTACGACACCGGCGGCCGCGGCGACAACTCGTTCAACGACTCCGCCTACCTGGGCATGGAGAACGCGGTCGACGAGCTCGGCGGCGAGCTCCGCGACCTCACCCCCAACGAGGACGCCTCCAACCGGCCCGAGCTGCTCTCGCAGCTGGCCGAGCAGGGCTTCAATCCGGTCATCGCGGTCGGTTTCGCCTACGGCGACATCATCGGCGACATCGCCAGCGAGTTCCCCGACACGACCTTCGCGATCGTGGACTCCAGCGGCCTGGACGCCGACGGGCAGCCCCTCGGTGCGGGCAACGTGACCGGCCTGCAGTTCGCCTCCGAGCAGGGCTCGTTCCTGGCCGGTGTCGCCGCGGCGCTGAAGTCCACCGCGAACCACGTGGGCTTCGTCGGTGGCGTGGAGACCCCGCTCATCCAGACCTTCGAGGCCGGCTTCGCCGCCGGTGCCGAGGCCGCCAAGCCGGGCATCACCGTCGATGCCACCTACATCTCCCCGGCCGGTGACTTCTCCGGTTTCGCCGACCCGGCGCGCGGCCAGATCGTGGCCCAGGGCATCTACGACTCCGGCGCCGACATCGTCTACCACGCTGCCGGTGCCTCCGGTGGTGGTGTCTTCGCCGCCGCCGCCGCCTCCGGCAAGCGCGCGATCGGGGTCGACTCCGACCAGTACGAGACCGTCGACGACCCGGCCCAGAAGGCCGTGATCATGACCTCGATGCTCAAGCGGGTCGACAACGCCGTCCAGGGCTTCATCACCGACTTCAGCGAGGGCTCGGTCACCGGCGGCACCGACATCGTCAACGACCTCTCCACCGAGGGCGTCGGCCTGTCCTACAGCGGCGGCTTCATCGACGACATCAAGACCCAGATCGACGACTACGCCGGTCAGATCACCTCCGGCGCGATCACGGTGCCCACGGCTCCGTGATCGGCTCCTGCTGATCAGCGCGGACGCGGCGGGTCGGGTGGCGGTGCACGCCACCCGGCCCGCCGTTTTCCGTGTGTACCGTCTGCGCGTCGGACGACGTCCGGCCCGCCTGTGGCCGGAGGACGTCCTGTTCCCGTCCTCCGCGCCCACCCCTGGTCCTGCGTCCACCCCGGCACCCTGGAGAACCTGTTGAACGAGTCGGCACCGCTGGCGGTCGAGCTGCGCGGCATCACCAAGCGCTTCCCCGGGGTGGTGGCCAACTCCGACATCGAGCTGCGGGTGGCCCGCGGTGAGGTGCACGCCATCGTGGGGGAGAACGGCGCCGGCAAGTCGACGCTGATGAAGACCCTCTACGGCATGCACCGGCCCGACGAGGGCGAGATCCTCGTCGACGGCCGGCCGGTCACCTTCCGCAGCCCGGCCGACGCCATCGCCGCCGGGATCGGCATGGTCCACCAGCACTTCATG
>Ga0210040_10009551_pt1 | contig 11265 bp, 7 predicted proteins | sample CryGeyCG12114_NA_FD_185462 | JGI IMG/M metagenome (GOLD analysis project Ga0210040, IMG submission 185462) | Groundwater microbial communities from aquifer - Crystal Geyser CG19_WC_8/21/14_NA (SPAdes) (version 2) | ecosystem: Environmental > Aquatic > Deep subsurface > Groundwater | place: USA... | reverse complement strand
AGCTGGAAGACCCGAAGTCTGTCAAAGGCATTGTGAAGCGGGGCGTAACCGAACTGGTGACGCCCGGCGTGTCTTTCAACGACCAGGTGCTGGAAAGGCGCAGCAACAATTACCTTGCGGCTATTCACTTCGGCAAAACCGAGACTGGCGCGGCCTTTCTCGATATATCGACCGGGGAGTTTATCACCGCGCAAGGTGACAAAAACTACATCGGGAAACTGCTGCAGAGCCTTGCCCCGGCCGAGGTGCTTTTCTGCAAGCGCGAGAAGGAAACCTTCATCGAGCGCTATGGCCCCGACTTTCGGTATTATGCGCTGGAGCCCTGGGTGTTCAACTTTGATTTCGCCTATGAGTCGCTGACACGGCATTTCAAGACTGCTTCGCTTAAAGGCTTTGGTATTGAAGGCATGGCCGAAGGCATTATTGCGGCGGGCGCTATCCTGCATTACCTCTCCGAGACAGAGCACCACGAGATCAGCCATATCGCCACCATTTCGCGCTTAGAAGAGGATAAATACGTCTGGCTCGACCGTTTTACGGTGCGTAACCTGGAGCTGCTCTTTCCGCAGCACCCCGAGGGCGTGCCGCTCATACAGGTGCTCGACCAGACGGTGACGCCGATGGGGGCGCGCCTGCTGAAGAAGTGGGTGGTGCTGCCGCTGAAAGACGTGGCCCAGATCCGCCGCCGCCTGGACACCGTGGAAGCCCTGACCAAGCACAGCGAACTGCTGGCCGAGCTCACGCAGCACCTCAAGCAGATCAATGACCTGGAGCGCCTGATCTCAAAAGTGGCTGTGCGGCGCGTAAACCCGCGCGAGCTGGTACAACTGGCCAAGGCACTGGAAGCCATTCTGCCTATTCAGAAGGCTCTTGCTCTGAGCGATATACCTGCCCTGCAGCGGCTGGCGGCGCAGTTGGCGCCGTGCGATGGGTTGCGGGAAGAGATACGGAATGTGCTGAAGCCGGAGCCGCCCATGCTCACCAACCAGGGCAACATGATCAATGAGGGCGTGCATGCGGAGCTGGACGAGCTGCGGCAGATTGCTTTCTCCGGGAAAGATTACCTGGCGCAGGTACAGCAGCGGGAGGTGAAGAACACAGGCATCGGCTCTCTCAAAATTGCTTATAACAAGGTGTTCGGCTATTACCTGGAGGTAAGCAACGCCCATAAAGACAAAGTGCCCGCCTCCTGGATACGCAAGCAGACGCTGGTGAATGCGGAGCGGTATATAACCGAGGAACTGAAGACGTACGAGGAGAAGATACTCAATGCCGAGGACCGCATTTTCTCCATCGAGCTCAGCCTGTTTAATGACTTAGTGCTGCATGCCCTTGATTACGTGGCGCAGGTGCAACAGAATGCCAAAGTGATCGGCGTGATTGACTGCCTCAGTGCCTTTGCCGGCATTGCCCTAAGCAGCAATTACGTGAAGCCGGAGGTCAGCGACAGCCATGTGCTGGATATAAAGGAAGGCCGCCACCCGGTAATCGAGAAGCAGTTGCCGCTGGGCGAGGCCTATGTTCCGAACGACATTTTCCTGGACAACGAGGGGCAGCAGATCATCGTCATCACAGGGCCGAACATGGCTGGTAAAAGTGCGCTTCTCCGGCAGACGGCCCTGATTGTGCTGATGGCCCAGATCGGTTCTTTTGTACCGGCCGCCGCCGCCACATTAGGCATCATCGACAAGATATTCACCCGCGTGGGCGCTTCGGATAACCTTTCCAAAGGGGAGTCTACGTTTATGGTGGAGATGACCGAGACGGCCAGTATCCTGAACAACCTCTCGGACCGCAGCCTGGTGCTGATGGACGAGATTGGCCGCGGCACCAGCACCTACGATGGCATTTCTATTGCCTGGGCCATTGTAGAGCACCTGCACAACCATCCTAAATTCAAAGCCAAGACGCTGTTTGCCACACATTACCACGAGCTGAACCAACTGGCCGAGGACCTGCCGCGTGTGAAGAACTACAACGTGTCGGTGAAAGAGACAGGAGGCAAAATCCTGTTCATGCGCAAGCTGGTGGAAGGCGGCAGCGAGCACAGCTTCGGGATACATGTGGCGCAGATGGCGGGTATGCCCAACAACGTAGTGCTGCGCGCCGACGAGATTATGCACCACCTGGAGAAGGAAAAAGTATCGGAGCAGGCGCCGCAGCAGCGGATGAAAACGGCTCCTAAAAACAACTTCCAACTCAGCATGTTCGAGCTGCACGACCCGCAGTTGGCGCGCCTAAAGGAACTAATGGATGCCATTGACATCAATACGGTTACGCCCGTAGAAGCGCTGCTGAAGCTGAACGAGTTGAAGATGCTCCTGCAGGAGAAGCCCGTGAACCGGTAGGCTCTATATAGCCTCCACTGGTTTTGCTGCTTATATGGAAGGCAGGGGCTATGATCAAAGGAACATATACAAAAGGCGCTGCTTGCCTGCTGTAGCTTCGCCAGTTGCGCATGCATTCTGCGAATGCTTCAGAGCCAAAGCAAGTACATGGGGTAAAGAGCCAGTAATTTTTTCCCTTGAAAATCAGTGATAAAGGCCTCTTTGGAAGATTTTTTTAGAGCAGACTATTGACAAGTGAGATTTTGTCTATATCTTTGCATCACTAAATCACTGCGGCGGTTTGGTAAAAACTACAAGCGGGAGTAGCTCAGTTGGTAGAGCGCGACCTTGCCAAGGTCGAGGCCGCGGGTTCGAATCCCGTCTCCCGCTCAGCAAAATAAAAGCAAAGACGTTGTACACTACAACGTCTTTGCTTTTTAAAGCCTACACTTCTGGGCCAGTCTCTGAAGTTGCCGGGATGGTGGAATAGGTAGACACGCAAGACTTAAAATCTTGTGGCCGCAAGGCCGTGCGGGTTCGATTCCCGCTCCTGGTACGAACTAAACAAAAGCGCCTTGTAAACTCTACAAGGCGCTTTTGTTTGGTGAGCAGTGGGTTAAATCTATCTTCCATTGCGCTTCCTGAGTTTGCTCTTGCTGCTTTGTGGCAAGAGCTCTTGCTTTAGTGCCATTGCTATTCAAAGCTAACCGTAATTTCAGAGAAGTTAGCTTTTATATAACTTAGGAGGGTTCCTATAAACAGGATTATACCGCACATTTCAAAAGACTCTTCCAATGTCATGGTGGTCATGTAAGCTAGACTTTCTCTTCCATAAGATGCATGCCCGAAAAAGTAGCCACCAAGCATCTCCAGACCAACAGCCCCCATTACATATATAAAGCCTGCGCAAAAGAATCTGAGGCGGAATAAATAAGATAAGTGCATAAAAAACTTAAAGTAGGAAAAGCAAAAAACTAACACTGCTGCAATTCCAGGTATAACCCAGGCAAAACGGAATATACCGGATAAATTGAACATGAACCTCAGCGGGTCCATCAATAATTCATGGAAGCCTAAGGCCTCATCAACCGATAATCCTAAGAAAATTACCGTTAGCACAGCCCAATGAAGTGAAAAGTTGTCCTTTGCCTTTCGCTTTACTGTTGTAATGACCGCTAATACAAGAGAAGCTAAAAGGAGGATGAACGTGTTGAAGTAAGTGGGCAGGTTGCTTTCTGTGTCGAAGTAAAGCATTCTGTTGTCGTTGTAATCGCTTCCTGTTTGATAACCATAAATTATATATACATTCAGCGATAATAATATAAAAAACGCTGCAAACAAAGCCCATACAACCACAGCTGTATTGATAGACCCTACGCTTCCCCGGCTATCATCTTCTTTTGCATGATCAGGCTTCTGGGCAGGAAGATGTTGCAAGGAAGGGGCAGAATGTATAAAGGCGTTAGGCATAATAAATACTTTAGTGCAGCGCTTAAGTTTGTCTGAATGTAATCTTAATATAAAGTTAGTGTTAACTCCATTCCTATATTAAAGTTTAAAGTTCGTTCTTTTTTACAATGCTGCTTTCCAAGGAACAATGGGATAACGCTAGCTATATAAGTACCATAAAAACCCCGAGCATATGTACGCCGGCCTTTAGTAAACTCGCATCTACGCTGGTGATTGGGTATACATGCTTCTATTGTTGTAACTGTAGGTGGATTTACCCAATGGGGGGGTAGGTATTAGGTTTTAGCGACAGTGCCCTTATGCGTAAAGCCGATCGCCGGAAATCCAAGCTGTACTCTTGATCTGCGATTGCCTGAAGCAGTAGCACTCAAAATAATACAAACGATCTAGACAGTAATTAGCATGCTTGCAACTCATACCTCCTGCACCCAAACAACTAAAGCAGGCAAAGGGGAGTTGCAGGATGTAGCTTGTAAAGCTGCTGCCAAGTGGTACCAGAATTATTGTTTGTAGGAGCGAGTTGTTGCACCACAATGCCTTGTAAAGCCGGGTATATAAAGCCGCCCGAACGCAAAGGGCAAGAAAGCTCTTAGAGTAGAAGAAGCCTGTAACGCAGGTAAGCCCCTGAGGCGTTTTCAACGCCGCTATGCCAGATAACTTTCCATGGCCGCAATAGTTTCTAACGGCGCGCTGAGGTTGGGGCAGTGGCCGGTGGCTTTTAGGTTGATCAGCGTCGCGTTCTTCAGGTTGTGGTACAGGTAATCTCCTACTTCCTCAGGTGCAATCATGTCGTCTGCGCATTGCAGGATCAGAGACTGGGTCTGGAGTTTCGGTAAATCAGAGCGGTTATCCGACAAGAACGTAACCCTGGCAAAATGCCTGGCTATATCCTGATCCATGCTGCAAAAACTTCTCACCAGTTCTTCTCCGAGTGAGGGGGTGCCTGGGTTGCCCATTATGAAAGGTGCGAATTCAGTAGACCAGTTTACATAATCCTGCTCCATGATTTTTAGCATCGATTCGATATCGGAAAGGCTAAAGCCACCTGTATAGTCGTTGTCGTTGATATAGCATGGCGACGGGCCGACGAGTACCAACTTCTCAAAACGCTCCGGTTCCTTGATAGCGCTTAGAATGCCCATCATCGCCCCGACAGAGTGTCCCACAAAAATCGATTTATGCAACTGCAGGAACTGGCAGATTTCCAATATGTCATCGGCATAGGCTTCCAGTGAGTCGTATTTCTGCTTGTCGTACGCCTTAAGATCAGATTGGCCGGAGCCAACATGGTCGAAAAGCACAATCTTGTATTTGTTCATGAAACCAGGCGTGACATGGCGCCACATGTTCTGGTCACAACCAAACCCATGGCTAAAGATCATGGCCTGCTCCCCTTTTCCAAAAACCTTTACATTATTTCTGCCCAGTACATCCATAGAGTGATGGGTTTGCCAACTGCTATTTTATCGTACACTGCTTCCCTGCTCTATATAACGCTTTTGGGTGACAAAGGTAGGCAGTTGGTTTGGTATATAGACGAACTGCATCAGTATAGAATTTTCATAGCTATACAATATAGCTGCTATACTGCTAATTAGCTGTATTATCAGCAATCCCATATAAGTAAGGCAATACTTTGAGGCGTTTTTAGATGACTTTATATAATTGTATTATACAGATTAATAATAACAATATATGGAAAATGCCGTAATATGTCCACATTCCTGTTTATTCATTTTTCTATAAAAACTTTTACTGCGTATCTATTATTCTTACATGTACTTTAAACTAGAAATTCATGAAAAAAGCCCTCTTACTGCCCTTATTCCTATTCCTGCTTCTGACTGCCTGTAAAGATGAAGATGACCCCGAGCCTGTTACGAAAGTAGTTGTCGACACAAAAAAACAAGAAAAATCACCGGATGGTAAAATTACAACTGTGTCAGCATCCGCAATTGTCCATATATGGAATGCTGAAAATGCTGATTTTGACGTGGAGGCTTCAGGCTCTGATGTCTACATCGGGTACATTTATGATAAGAATACTGATGATTATGTGACGGCAGACTATGGCTCTGTTGGTGCTCATATGAATGAGATAATAGAACCGGGGAAATACTTTGTCTATGTGCTTTTGATGAAGTCTGCAGGTAGCAGCAGCCTTGCTTACTCTTATAAATACTTTGAAGTTAAAGAAGGCGAAACTGCAACGCTCAAGAAAGTCTTTAGTCATAATGCCCCAGCAGGAGCGTTTGAAGAGTGGGATAGAAACAAATAATAAAACAGGCTGTATTTAGACTTCTATAAGCAATGGGCGGCAACTGCTGTTGATGTTGTTTAGATGGTTAGAATAGAGAAATGGATCAGAATAGATAAAGCACAAGGGGTAGCTATCAGTAGCTACCCCTTGTGCTTTCTAGAGTATAATGCAACGGTAACTACCGTGCCAGGTCCTGGCTGCGGTTAGCGTCGATGGCGATCAGGATAAACAGCAGGATCGTGAAAGACCACAGGGACGAACCGCCATAGCTAAAGAAGGGCAGCGGGATTCCCACCACCGGCGCCAGCCCGATCGTCATCCCAACGTTCACGAGGAAGTGGAAGAAGATGATAGAGGCCACGCAATAGCCGTAAGAGCGCCCAAAGACTGACTTCTGCCGCTCCGCCACCATAACGATCCGGACCATCAGGAGCATAAACAGCCCGATGAGTACGGTGCTCCCAATCCACCCCTGCTCTTCGCCGATGGTGCAGAAAATAAAGTCGGTGCTTTGCTCCGGCACAAAATCGAACTTGGTTTGAGTGCCCTCCAGAAAACCTTTTCCCCAGAAGCCGCCTGAGCCAATCGCTATCTTCGACTGCGTCACGTTCCAGCCATACCCCAGCGGGTCTGCCTCCGGGTTGATCAGGGCCTTGATGCGGTTCTGCTGGTGCGGCTGCAGTACGTTGTTTACAAAAAAATCTACCCCGAAAATCATACCCACCACCACAGCCCAGAAGGCGATCATGGTTTTGTAGCGGCGCAGCAGGCGGTAATCCAGCCAAGTGGCCAGCGCGATCAGCACGGTGAGCGCCAGGATCAGGTATATCTTCGGGATAAGGAGCGTGAGGATGAAAATGGCAGCCACAGAGCCGCCGATAATCAGGATCAGCGGGGAGATGCCCTCGCGGAAGTACGCCAGAATGAAGGCGGCAAACACCAGGGCAGAGCCCGTCTCGTTCTGCAGAATGATGATGGCCGGAGGCAACAGCGTGATGGCGGCCAGCTTCATCTGGTCCTTGAAGTTCTGCTGGCGCAGGTTTACCGTGCTCAGGAACTTGGAAGCGGCAAGGGCAGTGGCAAACTTTGCCAACTCTGCCGGCTGCAGCCGGATGCCTCCCCCCAGGTCGAGCCACGACCGGGAGCCGGCAATGGGCTTGGCTACTGCCAGCGTGACCAGCAGGAGCAGGATAATGGTGCCATATATGGGGTAGGCAAGGTGCTCATAAACTTTATAATCCACCACTAGCAGCACGATAATGAGCAGCAGGGAAGCTGTAATCCACACCAGTTGCTTGCCGGAGTTAATGTCGAAACTCATAATGTTCACCACATTATCCGGGCTGTAGACAGCAGCGTATATATTCATCCAACCCAGCGCCACCAACAGGAAATACAGCAGTACCGTCACCCAATCCATGTTCTGGAGCATGCGGCTGCCGGAGGTGCGCCTGCCGGGCACAGGCGACATGATGGTCCTGCTGCTGCCGAGTACTTTCTGCTCTCCTCCCATTTTATTCAACGTTTAAGTACTCTCTGCTCAGCACCCAGTCTTCCATTCTTTTTCTGGAGACGGAGTCGGTCAGGTACTGCTCGATCATCAGGCCCGCAATAGGGGCTGCCGACTGTGCGCCAAAGCCTGCGTTCTCCACATATACCGCAATGGCAATCTTCGGGTCATCCTTTGGTGCGAAGGCCACGAACACAGCGTGGTCTTTGCCCTGCGGGTTCTCTGCCGTGCCTGTTTTGCCGCACACGGTAATGCCCAGCTTTTCGAGTGAGGCATTGCGCCCTGTTCCGGACTTGACAACTGCCGCCATCCCCTCGATCACAGGGTCGAAGTGACGGGCTTCTACGGCGGTGTAATGCCGTTTCTGGTACTCCGGCAGCGGCTCGCCTTTTTCTCCTACGGAGCGGATGATGTGCGGCGTAACATAGTACCCTCTGTTTGCAATGGTAGCCATAAAGTTAGCCATCTGCAAGGGCGTAACGCCTAACTCGCCCTGCCCGATGCTGAGCGAGTAGATAGTGGAGAACTTCCAGCGGTTCTGGCCATATACCCGGTCATACATGGCAGTAGACGCTACAATGCCTTTCTTCTCGTTAGGGAGGTCGATGCCAAGCGCAGTGCCGAAGCCAAACGTGGTGATCTGCTCGCGCCAGTTGGCAAGGCCTATGGCCGTGTCTTTGAACGTGTTCTTGGATTTGCCCTGGTTTACCTCCGCCCGGAACACCTGGTAAAAGTAAGGGTTGCAGGACGTCTGGATGGCAATGCTCAGGTTCGTGGGCGCTGCGTGGGCGTGCGCGCACTTCACCAGGCTCTGGTTGCAAGGGAAGCCGGTGTTGGGGGTGATGGTGCCGTCCTGCAGTGCCACGAGCGCCTGCGCCAGCTTAAAGATGGAGCCTGGCGGGTTGCTGCTCGCCATCACCGGGCGGTTAAACATGGTTTTATTTGGCTCCGTCAGCAGTGCCATGTAATTTTTGCCATAGTCTTTGCCTGTAAACAGGTTCGGGTCATAGAAAGGAGCCGATACATAAGCCAGCACTTCGCCTGTCTTCGGCTCTATGGCGACCACGCTTCCTTTGGCCCCGTTCATCAGGAACTCACCGTACTTTTGCAGGTCCAGGTCAATGGTGCTGATGAGGTTGCTGCCGGCAACGGAGAGGGTGTCGTAGGCCCCCCCTTTAAAGGAGCCTTTCTCCACGCCGCGCACGTTCACCATCTTGTACTTTACGCCGCGCTTTCCCATCAGGAACTTCTCATACTCCAGCTCAATGCCGCTCTTGCCTATATAGTCGCCGGGGCGGTAGTCGCTGTAGGCAGAGTCTTCGAGTTGCTTTGGGCTGATCTCGGCTATATACCCCAGGGCATGCGCCAAACTCTGGTGCGGATAACCGCGTGCGGTGCGGGCGTTGATGTAAAACCCGGGGAAATCGATCAGGTTGTCCTGGATACGGGCAAACTCCTGCGTGCTCAGCTTCTGGTAAAAAGGGGAGGGCTGCACGTAGGAAAAGGCGCGCGCTTTCTTAAAACGCCCGCGCACATCCTCCACAGGCAGGTTGAGGAGTTGGCTAAGGCGCAGCGTATCCACGCTTTTCGTCTCTTTCGGCACCACCATCAGGTCGTATACCGGCGTGTTCTGCACCAGCAGCTCCCCGTTGCGGTCATAAATCAGGCCGCGGAAAGGGTACTGGACAACCGCTTTGATGGCATTGGTTTCGGCAGCCTGCTTGTAGCTGCTGTCCACCACCTGTATATAGAACAGCCGGAGGGCAAAAACAATGCCCACCACCAGGAAGATGCCTTGAATAACGTATTTTCGGTTTTCTAAGTAGTTCATCGGTAATCTACCCGCTCGCGTTTAGGGGAAAAGAACAGGAGTTGAAGAATCACCATTACAGTAGCAGTAAAAAGAGTGCTGGCAATAGTCTTACCCAAGGTATACAAAGCTGCCTGAAAGTTAATCGTTTCCAGAAAGAACACCGCCACGTGGTGGAACAGGATCAGTATGAAGATATAGGCCAGAAACCAGCGCCACCCCATCACGTGTATGTTAACAGAATCATTGGTATCGTAACCGTCACGGGGCGTGAGAAGGTTCAATACAAGTGGCCTTAAAAACGCCAGCAGCACACTGGCGGCGGCATGTATGCCCACCGTGTCATAAAACATATCCACGGTAAAGCCAACGATAAAACCGAGCAGCAGCAGCCATAACCTGTTGATACCCAGCGGCAGGAAAAGCAGAAAAGCAACGTATATGAAGCAGAAACCCGTGCTGAAAAGCACCAGGTTATCGAACAGCAGAATCTGCAGCGCCACGAACAGAATAAACTGTATGATATTTTTTATGCCAAACCTACTGTTCATCCGTCAAAATGCCTGCTTGTTGCTCTAAGTCCTCCCGTTCATACATGGTGGTGTTCTCCACCACGTACACATAAGACAGCTGCGCGAAATCAACCGCCAGTTTCACCTTGATGGTGTAAAAGCTCCTGTCCTGCTCCTTTTCCACGGATGTGATGGTGCCGACCATGATGCCTTCCGGGAAAACAGTGTTGAAGCCGCTCGTGACCACGGTGTCGCCTTTCTCAGGGTGCACGTGTAGCGGAATGTAATCGAGTATGGCCGTGCGGTAGTCGCCGCCTGTCCATTTTAAAGTGCCGAAGGTGTTGTCTTTCCTGATCTTGGCCGAGACCAGCATCTGCGAGTGCAGCACAGAGGTAACGGTGGCGTAGTCTTTCGACACTGTTTTCACTCGGCCCACCACGCCGTTAGACGACACAACGCCCATGCCCGGCTGCACCCCATCCGCTGTGCCCACGGCAAGTGTCAGGTAATTGTTCATGCGGCGCACCGAGTTATTGATCACCCGGCCCGCGTGGAGGATATAAGGCGCGGTGTGGCTGGTATCGGTGGCAGCGAAGATAGTGGTATCCAGCATCGCCGTGCTATCCGACACTTCCTGCACGCGGTACTGCATCAGCTCCCTGCGCAGCACCGCGTTCTCCCGGGCCAGCGTATTGTTGATAGACGATAGCCGGAAATAGTCGGTGACGCTGCTCTGGTACTCCAGCACCTGCCCCACGTACTTGTTGGCGGAGTTGAAGAAAGCAGCCCCCTGGTATGTGTTGTAACGCACGATCAGGTACACGCACAGCGCCTCCAGCAACACAAACACGAGGAACGCACGGAACCGGTATATAAATGCAAAAAGATTCCGCATGGAGCCCTGTTAGGTTAGCAGGACGTTCTTAAATCCTTCGATGTTCTTGATCGCGGCCCCGGTGCCACGCACCACGGCTCTCAACGGATCCTCGGCAATGTGGATCGGCAGCTTGGTTTTGGCGGCCAGGCGTTTGTCGAGGCCGCGCAGCAGCGCCCCCCCACCCGTCAGGTGAATGCCATTGTCGTAGATGTCAGCGGAAAGTTCAGGCGGGGCGATCTCCAGCGCCTTCAGCACCGCCTCCTCGATCTTGGAAACAGACTTGTCCAGGGCGATGGCAATTTCCTGGAACGTCACCTTGATCACCTTCGGGATGCCTGTCATCAGGTCACGGCCCCGGATCTCGTAGTCGGCCGGCGGGTTCTCGATCTCTGTCAGGGCGGCGCCCACCTCGATCTTAATCTTCTCCGCGGAGCGCTCCCCGATGAGCAGGTTGTGCTGGCGGCGCATATAATCCAGAATGTCCTTGGTGAACACGTCA
>Ga0210040_10009550_pt1 | contig 11266 bp, 9 predicted proteins | sample CryGeyCG12114_NA_FD_185462 | JGI IMG/M metagenome (GOLD analysis project Ga0210040, IMG submission 185462) | Groundwater microbial communities from aquifer - Crystal Geyser CG19_WC_8/21/14_NA (SPAdes) (version 2) | ecosystem: Environmental > Aquatic > Deep subsurface > Groundwater | place: USA... | reverse complement strand
GTAAAAAGCAACCGAAAAGAAGAATTGTAGAAGTGGCCGGGTATAATCAGCAAGTGGTTAATAAACTGCCCCAGTTAAAAGAAGGGGAGCAACGGCCTGTTATGCAACCAGGTAATACCTTTTATTCGCTCGGGGGTAATGGCGGACACCTGACCGGCAACACTATTAGTGCAATGATCCACGACGATCAAACCCTGGGCAACGGCTCTACAGTTAAAATGCGGCTTGTAAATGATATTAATCTACAAGGTACTTTTATCCCTAAAAATTCTTTTATCTACGGAGTAGCTTCTATTAGGAATGAGCGCCTGAATATTGCTATTGAAAATATCCGGTATGGCAAAGATATTGTACCGGTGGATCTGAAAGTATATGATAATGATGGCATGCTGGGCGTATATATTCCTGGTTCCGTAGAACGAGACGCCGGAAAAGAAGCGTTGGGCAGTATGGCTTCGGGCGGCAGCTATAATGTTACAATGGCAACCGGTGTAAAAGAACAACTCGCCATGCAAGCAGCGCAAAGCGGAATTAATGGTATTAAAACCTTGGCAGGTAAAAAAGCAAGACAGGTAAAAGTGCATGTAAAAGCTAATTATCAGGTTTATCTAAAATCTTAACTCTAAGTAAAAGTATTATGAAAAAGCATATATTTTCTGTCTGCTTTATTTTAGTATCAGGCTTTTCGGCGCTGGCACAAAATCGCCAACCTTTTAAAAATACCCAATTACTAAAATCATTTTCTTTTGGCGTTTCTTATTCCAAAACGGTTAGCCTAATTTTCCCATCGGGGGTGCATAGTGTTGATCTAGGTTCCGGCTCGGTGATAGCAGATAAGTTTTCCGGGGTAGAAAATGTACTCCGAGTCAAAGCCAATGTGAAAGGTTTCCCGGAAACAAATCTTTCGGTAATAACCAAGGATGGTAAATACTATTCCTTTTACGTTAGCTATCAGGAAGAACCTGTTTCCCTTACTTATAACATCGAGGGAGAGGATAATACCGGAACTATTAATCCTACTACCCAGGTCAAAAATAAAGCCATCCCTAACTCTTATTTAACGGCCAGTATGAATTATGTACCTATTGTCTTTGAAACTGTCCAAATGAACGAAGCCGATTTAAATTTTTATAGCCAGGAGATAGCAAAGCGGGGAGATAAGATTTCCGGAATCGGCATGCAAAAAAATAAAGTTAAGTTTGATATAGATGGTATATACATTAAAGATAATGTCATTTTTTACAGCGTCAATGCTAAAAATAAGAGCAATATCAATTACGATATAGATTTTATGAAATTCTACATCCGCGATAAAAAAGGGCAAAAGCGTACGGCCGTTCAGGAAACGGAAGTAATGCCAATTTTTGTTTATCCGGAAAACCAGAATACAATATTTGGTAAATCAGAATTAAATCGGGTTTACTGTCTCGAAAAATTCACCATTCCGGATAAAAAGATTCTGGTTATAGAAATGTTTGAGCAAAACGGGGGCCGGGTAATGACTATGGCTATTAAGAATAAAGATATTGTAAATGCTTCTCTTATCAATTTTGCCAGAAAGTTAGGAGTCTATAAAGATAAGCGGCCAGCACCCAGGCCGGCCATTTTTATGGTGGGCCTGGGTGCGGGTGAAAAGTAAGAGCTTGCCGGCATGGTTAGCGAAGGCGTAGCCGGAGCAAATGGTGCCGGCTTGCGGCAGTATCTCACTTAGTTCCAGCTAGACCAGAAAAGGGTAGGCACTTTTTTGCCTACCCTTTTCTGGTCGGGTAGAATAGAGGCCGGTTAATTGGTTCGTGCCGGAAAGGGAGCGCAGCGGACTTACCGGCACGAACCAATTATTCCGGCTTTTGCGGGAGGAATAGGAGGGGAAAGCCCGGAGCGATAGCGAGGACTTGGACCGAATAGCCCGGTTCTTCAGAACCCGCCCTAATTATAACCTTCACCCAATTAAATCCAGTTGCCACCATTTGTTATATTGAATATTAAGCCGGGGAGCCCAGGCTTTGATACACCTTTTCTCATATTGCAAGGCTTCGGTTTTGGTATCAAAAATCTTAAGATAGATGTTAGTTTGATTATTTATCTTATGAGTATGTTTTACCATTCGCCAGTACACCGAGCGGGTGCAGCCAATATAAATTGGCTTAAAATCCGGCGTTTCCGGCTTTCCTTCAAATATAAAATAGACGTAGTAACACGCTCCCGATAAATCACGGGCTTTCCGCAATAAGTCACAGCGGGTATATTGCTTCATCTCCAGCCGGAAAGCATACCAATCATAAAGCCTTAATTTGGACAGAGTAACCATTAAATAAATAGTATGTTTTTAGTCGCCTTACAATTTATAATACTATACAATAATACGAAACTATTAACTTATAAATCAATGCATTAACATATACTTATAAACATATTTATATTAATAAATAGCTTCTATTTCTAATTTTAACCTAATAGTTAAGTAATACATTGCCATTGAATTCAATTGATAATTTAAAGTATAATATAATTGTACTGGTCATATACCATAATGGTACCTATAAATGAGTTCATGTACCACCAAGGGACACGTTTAGGATTCATGTACCAAATTTATTAATTTTATCGCATGACATCTATATTAGCAGAGGCAGCAACTGAAAAGCCTTTTAACGAACTTCCTTTGCTTCCGCCAGCATTGGAGAAAATGGAATCCATTGCCATTTTAAAGCAGGAAAGCAAAGCTGCGGTAGCGGTAGCTGAATTAAAAGGATTAGCCAAGACATTACCGAATCCCAGCATCCTCCTCAATGCTATAGTGTTAAAAGAAGCACAGGCGAGTTCCGAAGTAGAAAATATCATTACTACCCATGATAAACTATACCAGGCATTGACTGCGATTTCCGTACAAGCTGACCCGGCAACAAAAGAAGTATTGCGCTATCGGGAAGCCTTACTATCCGGATTTAAAGAAATAGCAGAAAAAGGCTTCATCAATACCAATAGCATTTGCCGCATTCAAGCTATCTTGGAAGAAAATGAGGCCGGCATCCGGCAATTACCAGGAACAGCGCTTAAAAATGATTTGACGGGGGTAATAATTTATACGCCACCTGATGACAAGGATACTATTAATCATTTAATGCGGAACTTGGAGAATTATTTAAATGAAGAACCAGGAGATATCTCGCCTTTTATCCGAATGGCCATTCAGCATTACCAGTTTGAAAGCATTCATCCATTTTATGATGGCAATGGCCGGACCGGACGGATTCTAAACGTCTTGTACCTGATTTTGCATAAACAATTGGAGCTACCCATCATCTTTTTAAGCGGCTACATTATTGCGCATAAAAGCACTTATTACCGGTTATTACAGGAAGTAAGAACCAAGGGCAGTTGGGAAGAATGGATTTTATTTATGCTCCAAGCAACCGAAACTACTGCCCGGCAAACCATCGAACAAATCAAAGCAATCCATCAATTGTTCGATGAATTGCAAAGAAAGGTAAAGCAGGAAGCTTTGAGAATTTATTCCAAGGACTTAATTGAGCAACTATTTGTACATCCCTACTCAAAGATTGAATATATCGCCAGTAGCTTAGGTTTAGAAAGAAAAGCAGCTTCCCGGTATTTAAAAACTTTGCACCAAATAGGCGTACTAAACCTGAAACAAATTGGTAAAGAGAATATCTATATTAATGACGGGCTTTACAAATTGTTAAAAAATGGGTAAGCCTTTCTAATGCAAAGGGACTTATAGACTTGGACAAAGGGTCCAATAAACAGGATTATGTAAAATAAGCCCTTGATTAACATAGCTGGACTTATAGGCCTAACGGTTTTCGGCTTGACGATGGGACGAATTTTTGCACAAAAGTTTAATAGAATTCCTAATGTAGTGCCTTGCACAGATGTTTCATAGCAGCACTTTAGCCGCCATAACGCCAAACCGATGTTGGTGGTTTGTGGTTCTTAAGTCCGTTAAAATTCTTCTTCTGTCATTCCATTGTTTACCACTGCACCTGTAATATTTCCTGTAGCTGTTGCGAGGGCTACGGAACGCATTGGGCTGGCATTGTCCCCACAAGTAAAGACATTTGTTACGGTTGTTTTCTGAAACATATCTACTTTAATTAAGCCTTGTTCTGTCAGTTCGCAACCCAACATTTCAGGGATTTTGCAATGTTGTTCAAAGTTGGGGCGGGAGTAGATTGCTTTAAGGTCAAAAGTTGAATTGTCTTTGAATACGATTTGCTGAACATTGCCGTTTTCGTGTTTCAAGTAAGCAATTTCTTTTTCAATTATTGGAATGTTGTGTTTGTTGATTTTATCGGTTTGCTCTTGTGTCAAGGTGGACTTTCCGTTGGTAAAAATGGTCAGGTCTTTTGTCCAATTGCGGATGAGTTGAGCATAATGAAACGCAAAATCTCCGTCAGCTAAAATGCCTGTTTTTTCTCTTTTTACTTCGTAACCGTGACAATACGGACAATGAATAACGGAAATACCCCAACATTCGGAAAAGCCTTTAATGTTGGGCATTATATCTTTTAATCCTGTTGCAATAACAAGTTTTTTAGCTGTAAATGTTTCTCCTGTTTTGGTGGTAATTGCAAAACCGCTTTCGGTTTTCTTTCCACTAATGGCAAGTTCCGTCATAAATTTTACTGTATCGTATTTCAAAGCCTGTGCTTTAGCTTTTTCTGCAATCACATTTGGTTTTTCTCCGTCTTGCGTGATGAAGTTGTGCGAATGGGGCGTTTGTCGGTTGCAGGGCAAACCACTGTCAATGATTAAAACATTTCGCAATGCCCTTCCCAAAGCCATTGCTGCGGAAAGTCCTGCGTAGCTTCCTCCAACGATAATTACATCAAAATTTTTATTGTCTGTCATAAGATTGAATTTTGTAACTGATGTTAGTGGAAAAGAAAATGCCAATACAGTTAAAGTAAGTCCGCCTTGTTTTATGATTTCTCGTCTTGTTATTTTCTTGCCCACAAATACTTTTTGACAAAGCTAGGGATTATTTTATCTATTGCGACAAAGTCGCATTATTTAATTGCAACTTTGTCGCAATAAATTTTTTTAATTAAATTTGTCTTGTGATGAAAAGAAGAAATACTATATCAAAAGAAGCTGTTTTGTCTGTATTAACAACTACAAGAAAGGCAATGACCCAAGATGCTATTATAAGACAAATGGATATAGAAGCCGATAGAGCAACTGTTTACCGAGTGCTAAACCGATTTTGTGAAGATGAAATCGTACATAAGATTGTAGCTGATGATGGGAAACAATATTTTGCAGTTTGTTTAAAATGTGATGAAAAACCGATACCCGATAATCATTTTCATTTTCGTTGCACAGCATGTGAAACTATTGAGTGTCTGCCTATACTTGTGGAATTTTCAGTTCCAAAAAATTACAAAGTGCAACGAATGAATTGTGTTCTTGTTGGTGTTTGTAAGGATTGTGTTTAATTTTCTTTTGTATTGTCAGGTCTTTGTCTTGTCCTGAATTATGTTGACCGAAACAGTCTCAAAAAACGACGGTATAAAAAGATGAAAAAAGACTTGGTAACACCAGGTCTTTTTTGCTGAATATGCATCTCAAATAGCCATCTCTGAAATCAAAGCCGATTTTTCATTTTTGAGATGAGTAGGAGAGATGCAAAGAATGATAATGGCCAGAATATTCAATTGTTGCCTGGTTAACATAACAGCACTTATAGGCCATCCATCTACTATGACTATAAGGTTAAAGCAATCTAAATTTGCTCTGATTAAATTAATTTAGAATTAATTCACCGATACATACTGCCTATTTATCGATACACTGGCCACGGATGAAATTTATCAAGCGTAATTTTAAGTTATAAACCAAACCTGCTGAAAGGTGGGAACTAACCTAACTTATTTTATGCAAAACAAAATTTTATCTACCGCCTTATTGGCATTTTTATCCTTTTTTGTCTTCTTTGCCTGCAAAGACGATACCAATGACACCACCACTGCTGTAGCTCCCACTATTACTAGCTTTACCCCTACAAACGGAACCGCTGGCACTACTGTAACTATTACCGGTACTAATTTCAGTACCACAGCGGCTAATAATACCGTTGCATTTAATGGCACCGCCTCTACCGTTTCAGCCGCTACGGCCACCCAACTTACGGTAGCGGTTCCTACGGGCGCTACTACCGGTAAAATTACCGTAAAAGTTGGCGATTACACCGCTACTTCTACTGCTGACTTTACGGTTAATGCTACTTCTTCCACTGCACCGACTATTACCAGTTTTACGCCATCCAGCGGCGCCATTGGCACTAGTATTACTATTACAGGAACTAACTTTAGCACCACGGCTGCCAATAATACCGTAACTATAAATGGGTTAGCTGCTACCGTAACTGCGGCTACAGCTACTTCTCTTACCGTTACCATTCCGGCCGGCGCTACTACCGGTGCTATTTCGGTTACGGTTAACGGACAAACGGCTACTTCTAGCGCCAGCTTTACTGTGGGCACTACCACCACTACAAGTTGTACTTCGGCTACTTCGGTTGCTGCTAAAGTTGCCTGTTTAGCCGATGCCTTTAAAGCTACTTTAACTGCGGCCCAGGTTGCTTCCCTGCAAATACCCTTAACCAAAGCCAACGCCATTAAATGGTCTAATTTGCCAGGTGGCGTAAGTATCCGGAACGGGATAGAATTCAGTACCTTAAATGCTACCCAGTTAGCGGCTGCTAACGCGGTAATTGCCGTCGCTTCCGGTACAACATCCGATGAAGGGTATGCGGAGTTTACCCAAATTAGGGCGGCTGATGATTATTTAGGCACTACTGGGGGCGGCAACGGTTATTCTGCCGGAAAATATATCATTGCTTTCCTAGGTACGCCTAGTGCTACCGGTACCTGGATGCTCCAGTTTGGTGGCCACCATTATGCCCAGAACATTACGTTTAACGCTGGTAATGTGGTAAGTATCACGCCATCACATCAGGGAATAGAACCAACCTCCTGGACCAGCAACGGCTTAACCTATGCCCCTCTGAAAGCGGAATACGATGCTATGAAAGCCCTGTTAGTGTCTCTTTCCTCTACGGAATTAGCGGCGGCAAAACTGTCTGCTACCTTTAGTGATGTATTATTAGGCCCGAATAAAGATGGGCAGTTTCCGGCGACTAAACAAGGTTTAGCGGTGAGTGGCTTAACTACAGCCCAGAAACAATTGGTATTAAATGCCATGAAACCGTGGTTGCAGGATGCCGACGATGCTACTGGCACAGCCATGCTGGCTCTTTATGAGAGTGAATTGAACAGCACCTATATTGCCTACTCCGGTAATGCTTCGCTTACCGCAAATGCTGATTATGTCCGGATTGATGGACCCAGTGTTTGGATTGAATTTGTGTGCCAGTCGGGGGTTGTAATTCGAGATCAAATCCACTACCATACCGTTTTTCGCGACCATACCCGTGATTATAACGGTTTGTAGTATAAAACCAATATTATACCTTTTGATGTTTTGTTAAAGTTAGGGCATTGATTCAATGCTCTAACTTTAATTAACCAGATATTTTTGCATCCTGATTCAATAAATTGTCTGCTTCTTTTTTAGAACTAAATATATAATGCGATTATCTACTCTTTATAACATCTTCAGAAACTCTACCTTTTGTTTGGCATTGTTTCTTCTAATTTTTGTATCGCAAGGCGTTTCTGCGCACCCCATGCCAAATTCTATGGTGTTATTAGATATTCAGCCTACTGGCGTTACAGCAGAACTAAAATTACCTTTAAACGAATTAGAACTGGCATTTGAGCAGGATGTTACCAAAAACCCGGAAACCTTAGTTAAACGGCTGGGGCCTCAGCTAAAAGCTTATTTACTCCAACATATCCGCCCAACCAGTCCAGATAACCGCCCCTGGAAAGTGGAATTACAAGATATGGAAGTGCAGCCGGTAGAAGAAAGTGCCAGCGGACCGTACCAAGAACTAACCGTGCACCTTTGGTTACAACCGCCAGCCAGGGCCAGCAGCCGGACTTTTACCTTAAACTACGATGTGATTATACATCAACTGGTAACCCATACCGCTTTAGTTTCTATCCGGCAGGATTGGGAAGCGGGCGTAAACGGTGAGCAGCCAGTAGAAGTAGGAGTTATTCGCCTGGATATCGTTAATAATAAAATATTGCCCCTGGAGATAAACCAACAAGGCGGCGGCTGGTGGAATGGCTTCAAAGCCATGGTGCAACTGGGCATTAATCATATTTCCGAAGGCACCGACCATTTATTGTTCCTGCTGGTTTTATTGCTGCCGGCCCCTTTATTAGTTGCCAGCAAGTGCTGGGGTTCTTTTGGCGGGGTAAAATATAGCCTTGGGCATTTGTTAAAAGTAGTAACAGCTTTTACCATCGGCCATTCCTTAACCTTATTAGCAGGGGCGTTAGGCTGGTTGCAACTACCCAGTCAGCCCATAGAAATTTTAATTGCCTTTTCTATTTTGGTTTCTGCCGTGCATGCATTCCGGCCCTTATTTCCGGGTAAAGAAGCTTTTGTAGCGGCGGGTTTTGGCTTGATTCACGGACTGGCTTTTGCGAGCACCTTAGCTAATTTAAACCTGGAACCTACATATATGGTCTTAAGCATACTGGGTTTTAATATTGGCATTGAACTGATGCAGCTTTTAGTAGTTGGCCTGATAATGCCCTGGCTTATTTTCATAAGCCGCACTTCTTTATACTACAACGTCCGCAACGCCGGGGCACTATTTGCCGCCGCGGCTGCTCTGGCCTGGATAACCGAACGCATCAGTGAAAAAGCAAACCCCATTACCGGACTGGTAGAAGATATTGCGGAATTTGCTCCCTTTATCCTCATTGTACTAGCAATTGCGGCTCTGGCTGGTTTCTGGTGGGAACGCAATAAAAACAGCCGGTAGTTTAAACAAAATCACATCTTAAATTAGTTGTAGATGAAATCGTTCCTGCCGCTTTTATTATTTTGTTTATGCGTTAAGTTCATTTTCTAGGCGCGCACCGTGCTTGATTATTCAAATAAACAACCCTTATCCAATGTTTCTATAAACTTGAAAAATAATTCTGTAAAAACTGTTTACACCAATGCTTTCGGAAATTATTAGTTTGAAAACTTAGCAGCAGGTCCTTATCAAATTGAATTATCGCATATCGGATTTATTCGATAGAGTATTGATGTAACTGTGTAGAAAGACCGGATGACCTCTATATATACCCAATTAATTGTTTCAGCCCTAGAGTTAAGCCACATTAGCATTGCGGTCCAGCCTACTGAAGAGTTACAACTCATCAGTTACCTGCAAACGGAAACAGCCGCCGTTAATGAAATTTATTTTACACCAAGTTCTCCGTTCTTTGCCCGATTAAGCTGGAGTTTATTCTGGTAACATAGGCATTATATTCAGGATTATTTAAACCTGTTTTAGATTAGTCGATACAATTCTGCTCTTTACCGATACACTACCTAAAGTTCATAAGATTGATGATAATTTTAAGTTATAGAATAAATCACCATCTTAACTTAATTCAACATTTTATGAACGCCGATAAAAATCAAAATTCAGCAACACCAAACATATTCTTATTTAATAATCAATCCCACAGCCCTTCTTATGCCAGCTTAACGCATAATTTTGAGCAGGCTCACCTGATTAAAGATTATTGCATCCCGATAAATTCGTATTTTCCGACTAATGACATTATGCAGCAGCTTTATCAGAAAATGCCTTTTGCCTTGAAATATTACCCGAGCAGCAACTCGCAATTAGCCGAAATATTATGTGACTTTGCCGATATAGCCTATCCGGAAAGTGTAATCTTAGGAAATGGATCCACCGAGTTAATCTCCTGGCTCAATACGCTTTTTATTCAAGATGATATTTTGGTGCCGGTACCTTCTTTTGGCCGTTGGACCGATGAGCCCCAAGGTTTAGGCCGGAAGGTGCATTTTTTAAAATACCAGGAAGAAAATAACTTCTGCTTAACCGCACCCGAGTTTGTGGAAGCAGTTAGGACATCTGGGGTAAAAAATGCCGTGTTATGCAATCCCAACAATCCTATCGGATCGATTATGTTGAAATATGACATTATCTGGATAATGCAGCAGCTAAGTTTTCTGGACAACTTGATCATAGACGAATCTTTTATTGATTTTTCCCTGCCAGAACCACCAACCGTAAAAGATGTGGTTACGGAATTCTCTAATGCCTGAGTACTAAAAAGTTTAGGCAAAAACTTGGGTTTACATGGTTTGCGCATGGGTTACGCCATTAGCTGCCCCGAGAATATTAAAGAGTTAAAGAAACACGTACCGTTCTGGAATGTAAATGGCATAACCGAAATGCTGCTGAAATTAGTTATCGCGGGTAAAGCTGATTATGAAGAAAGCCGGCTACGCATAATTCAGGATCGGGACTATTTAGTGAATGCGCTTGATTCTATAGAAAGATTAACCTTATTTCCATCTAATGCAAATTTTGTGTATTTGAAATTTGATACTGCCATTGATGGCGACCAGTTGAGAGACCGCTTGCTGGAGAATCAGGGTTGTTTCGTGCGCAATTGCGGCAACAAAATTGGTTGCACCAGCCAGTATTTCCGAATTGCTGCCCGCCCTAAAGAAGAAGTAGATTACCTGGTTGCGGCAATTAAGCAGGAATTAGCACATCTTTCTATAAATACAACAGGCCCTGACTTCAACCACCATAGTCTACCAGGCAAAACCTTGAAGCATAAAATAGCTTCTTAAAAACAAAAAATCAAAGGGAGGTAAAATCTATAGATGCGTTCTTATCTAGAAATATCTTTAGATTTTACCTCCCTTTGTTTTAGTTATCAGCATAAATAATATTTCGTTCGGTTCCTACCACATGCAAGATTTGCATTTTATTATCTATACATTTAAGCTAAAAACCGATAGTTATGCCCGTGCTGCTAAATAAAGATTTTTTTTTGTACATGTTTCGTTCCAAAGCTTTTACCGTTTTTACGCATGTGTTATGTTGGTTCTTATTCATCAGCTTACCCTTGCTGTTTTTACGTCAACAATCCAATAATGACCAATTATTAGGTGTTCTGCGAATGTCCGAATATTGGATATTCTACGGGTTTTTCATTTTCCTTTTTTATCTCCATGCCCATGTACTTTTACCTCTCCTATTTCTCCGAAAAAAGTATATTTTCTACATCGGAATGCTAATCTTACTTTTTGCGGCGGTTTACTATTTAAAACCTTTTCATCATTT
>Ga0210040_10009549_pt1 | contig 11266 bp, 4 predicted proteins | sample CryGeyCG12114_NA_FD_185462 | JGI IMG/M metagenome (GOLD analysis project Ga0210040, IMG submission 185462) | Groundwater microbial communities from aquifer - Crystal Geyser CG19_WC_8/21/14_NA (SPAdes) (version 2) | ecosystem: Environmental > Aquatic > Deep subsurface > Groundwater | place: USA... | reverse complement strand
TTATTTCAAAAAACCTCATCTGAAGTTTGCAAATATTGCGTTTATCACAAAATTTTGTGATTTTCCCTAAAAGCACATTTGACATGTTTTCAACTCAAGTGCCAGCCAAATCGTATGGCAATAGGTAGGTAAATGTCATAATGCAATAATAATGCATGACATTGTTCATTAGCTTGCATTTGAGCGTGCCAAGATGTGATATTGATGAAAATAACCACAAACACGTATACCAATAAAAATGAACCCATTAAATTTGCTCTGAATGACATAACTAACTAACTAACTGGCTGAATTCATTTCGTAAGATCTTCCACAATGTCATCATAATGTGGTTCCTATAATAAATATCTCATGTTTGCAAAACCTTCACAATAGCACATTCTAAATTGCTTCCGGCTCCAAAAGGAAGGAAAAAAACGTGATTTTCCACCCAAAACAAGATCTCTTACTTCAAATTAACTAACTAACTAACTAGCATTGTAGTTTTCTGTATCGTTTTCATCATTGCGCCAAATACACATAGTTTGACTTGTTTTGATAGTCAATTTGTTTGGTTAAAGAGTAAGGGATGGATTAATTTTCCCATGTTAATTCCCATAAGGATTTCCCGTTTTTGAATCTCGATTGCCTGTCTGTACATAATCAAAGCCATAGTTTAGTTAGCTCTGAGTTGTATTTCTATGCAGTTTTGAGCGTGCTTTTTGTTTTTACACACACACAATAAGAAACCCTGAATACTTGGCATATTCAAAAAACTGTATAAAATTCCACGAGCTTTTATTTTCTGAAAAATAATATACAAATCTATCCAACTAGCTATTTTAAATGCACAGCTAACGCAATGGAATCGTAAATTGAACTCTCTTCTTACAAAATACAATTTTATCACAATCTGAGACTTTACAAATGCTTATGTCCCCTCAATCACTCCAGGGTTAAAAAATCTCCTATTTTTCAAAATACCAAGTAATTTTTCTATTTAATAAGGACCGGAACTAAACGACGGAGCCGAATATCCTCCGCCCCCACCACCGCCACCACTGCTTTTGAAACTACCGACTAAATTTGCCTTCCTTGGAGGATCTACTTGAGTTTGTCCACCGCCACCGCCTGATGGGGCGCCATAGCTGCTACTTGGAGGGGCACCGTAACTACCGCTGGGTGGTGCGGCGGGAGCGCCATATCCACCGCCACCACCACCACCTCCTTTGCCTCCTCCGCCACCTCCTTGCTGAGATAAGACTTCGGCAACTTTGGCAAGAAGAGCGTCATCTACAATCCCGGCGCTGGAGGGACCTTCATCGAATTGGGCGTCTTCGTAGCCCCCGCCGCCGCCGCCTCCTCCGCCACCACCGTATCCACCGCCGCCTCCGCCACCACCTCCGCCGCCGCCGCCGTAGCCACCTCCGCCTCCTCCTCCGCCGCTACTTCCTGAAATGAGATTATTCACAAGATAGCTAGTTAGTAAATTGTTTGGCGAATCAATGTCAAATATTTTGTGCTTGTGTGACATTTTAGAATACAAATTTTGAAGTTTTGCGTTTTTCACGTCATTTTAGGATACAAAAGTAGATTTTTTTTGCTGTTTTAAGATATGATATCATTTTTAGAAAATTCTCAACGTTTTTGATCAAACAGCACAGTTGGCACTAGCTTAACCTAAACTATGCAAGTTCTAAATGCTCTACAGAATCCACCTATATAATTTTTCACACATTTCTCGTTACAATCCACTCAAACAATTTTTTGGTATTTTATCACAAAAACCATCATTTTCAATCATTTCCAGTAAACTATGAATAGAAAAAAGTTACCTCCAAATCCTCCAGAGAGTCCAGCGCTAGCCAAGCCAACAAGGGCTCCACATATGGCCACAATAAACTGAAAAAAGAAAAAAAAATTGAAAATTCTGACCAAACTAGCCAACAGCGTAAAATTTTGAAACTCACAATTTTATTCATGGTGATCAGAGCAGGGGATAAAGTGTAAAGCTGGGACTGACTGAATGAATGTGGGATGATGATGATATGAGCATCTCTTTTATATAGGGAAAATTAAGTAATAGGGTGTCATCATCACCACAATTTTTTGACTCACTATGTAGTCAGTCTGTATGTATGATTATGAACCATAAGATGAGTTTAAACATTGTGCGACGATCATCATTATTGACACACACAGATAGACTATCCCATAAGTTTGTTTGTGGAGCCCATTGTATGGTAATAATGGAGTAAAGAGGGAAGATCATGACCAACATTGTGACATCAGTTTGTTAGTTAGCTTTAGCTTAGCTAGTTAGTAGAAAAGCGCATCCAATTTTAAACAAGATGAATTGCAGATTCACAATACACTTTGTTACAGGCGGAGGTCGGGATTTAGACTTGAAAAAAGTGTAGTTCAGATGAGTCGAAGTTTGAAAATAATGTTTGTGGCTATAAGAGGCGTAGTTTTAAATGTGACGAACGAAAATTTTTAGTTTTTGGGTTTGATTTTACGTTTTTTAATTGGCTTCAATGTATGAGATTTTTAAAAAAAATTGCAGTGAAAAATTTAGCATATAATAGGAAAGTATATATGACTGACAGCATAGTTTTTTGCAATATATAGGATGCACAGTTCAAGATTTATTAAAAATTAAAGGGAATTAAATAAGATAACCAGAAATTTGAACTGTTTGAAACAAAACTCGATTTTTTCACAGTACAGACTGCTGTGAAATTGTTTGTGAAAACGAATAAAGAGAATTTTGGACTTCTATTCATCTTACTTAAGAATCCGATCTCTGCTCGCATAAAAAAGTTTGAGCCTTGTGCTACTCCCATGTTAAATAAATTGGCGAATGGAATCATTATGATTGTTATTATTATTGCATGCTCACAGTGTCGTTAAAAGGAATTTGTGAGACGAATTTTAAATTTATTCACGTTTGACATTAAATTCACATCTTAAGCAATCCTGAATAGAATTTTAACAAATAGTTCACAGTTCATATAAACTAAATTTACCCATTTGCCCGCTTAAAACATCACTAAAATCACTGTTTCAATAATACGGAATTACAACTTTCATAAAAATCATTACAGACAGAATCTGAAACACAAACTCATTAGTTCCTGCTCATTATCCAATTATACAAACCACTTTGTTATCACTAGTTAGTTAGTTAGTAAGGCACGCGCATTTAATTTCTGACCCGCAGTAATAACACACAATGAAAAAAGTGATGAAGAAATCATCATCATCATCATAACAAAATGATTCGTGCTTTAAGCACTGTTTTATGGCTTACCAGGCATTATTATGGTCAGCTAGTGAATTCTATATATTCCCATTGTTGGTTTAACCAACTATAAGCTACAATCCCAGCAATGTAAAACTTGCGCTTGTCAAAAATTTCTAAAATTCTAGCCTGTGGAACTTTTATCAACCTCATTCATCATTCCTGCGCTGCGTCGTAACAATAATAATTTCTAATCGAGATTAAAAAATCGAAAATCCTTATGGAAATTAACATGGGAAAACGAATCATTCCTTTGGTCCTCCCGGTTGAATTTTCCGAACAGCATCGAAATTGAAAAACGGGAAAACTTTATGGAAATTAACATGGGAAAACTAATCATTCCTTTGGTCCCCCCTTGCAAACATCTCAAAATGTAAATAATTTTCCCGTTTGGTTTTTAGTCAGTTTTCGACTCAGAATGGGATCATACATTGTGATTTTATGCTATATAGATTTTTTTGTCTTTTAATGGCACACATGGATAATATCATATATATGTAGTTAGTTAGTTAGTTAGTTAGAAAGGGAAAGGAATAACTATTAGCTATAGAGTGAGTTTATGATTTAACTAGCGTGAGACAAGGACGAACATTAGCCCTTTGGGAATATCTTAAAACTGAGCCGTACTCATTTAATACTACTTGAGTATTCACTGACTGACTGACTGACTACCTGTTTCGTGAGAATTTCAAAACTATTGTTTTATTATTGAGCAAGTTTGCTACATATTTAACAGTAAGCACAGATTTTTTGCACACCATATACTATGAGCCGTAGGATATAAGTCACGCGCGTAACAAATATAGAGACAGGTGTAATTTTCTAATGTAATGATGAGTAAAAGAGGATTTGTTTTTTTTTGTTGGAATAAGTATTTTTAAGGAAGCAGTTATTTAATAATTGAGTTAATTGCATCCATTTTGCTATATCTGATTGCTGTCCTAGTTTAGATGTCTGACTTAAAAATGGAGACCGTACTTTTAGTAAAAAATCATATCCATTTTTGCTTGCTAATCAAGTCTAACTTATTTATTATACACTGTGAACAAGCGGTATCATAAACTTGCATGATTTTATGACATGCTAATAAAATGTACAAATTGTCCGATTAGATTTTAGGTTCCCAATTAGTTTATTTCATCATCGTAGCACTATGGGACTTTTACATTTTTTGATTGACTGACACTATGCATTGAGTTTCCATGAATCCACACCTTCGGTTTTTCCTGGAGCTTTTGCTGCAAATTTCAAATCAACATACACAGAATTTGTACACAATTTGTAATCATGTAGGGTTACCTTTGATCGCCCTAATTTTTTCAGCAGCCGGCCGCAATAAATGTGGGCCAACACATCGTTTCAACATGAAATCAAAGCATTGATGCGATGCTAATAATGTTAGGGCACGTTTGGCTTCATCCCTGAAAAATTGGTCAAAATTTACAGAAGTTTATTTTTTGGTCTCTATTTTTCCACATTTTATCAAAAACACAAATGAAAGGGAAAATATCCGATAGCGATTTAGTTAGTTAGTTAGTTAGTAACCTAAATACTCCAAACACGTGAAAATGGAAGCCAATAGTTATGTAAAACCCCCCTAGATGGCGCTAAAGCATCACAAAAGCAAAATATCGACATGCCAAACTTACTACATTCCTAAAAAGCACGTTTTCAACCCAAAAAAAGATGATTTCTCCTCAAAACGTTACCTCACATCCTGAGCCGCCTCCAACAAAAATGAAACCAACATGGGCAACAAAGTCTCCGCAAAATCGGCCAAAGTAGTCTCCATCCCTACCGTACGTATGAAAACGGCGCACAATTTGGCCGTCATATGACGCACCAACTTATTCTTATGCTTGCTCCCATGCACTTCCAAGCAATGCAAAACCTTATCCGTGGCGCAATTCTCTACCATCGCTCTCAACGCTTTTTCGCACTCCTTCCTAATGAACTTATTCGTGTCCATGCATTTGGACAACAATTTTTCGCCGACACGCTCCACGTCAGAATCCAAAGAAGAACCCATGTGTGTAAAAAGTTCGGTGAAGCAACCGATAGCCGTCCGACATAACATCGATTTGTGACTTTTCAAATGCTGCTGAGCAAGCCAAACTAAGGATCCCAGTTCTTGATATAATTCGTCCGGCTCGTGTCGAGCTAGTCTCACCAAAATTTTGAATCCCTTCACATTGTCCGACCAATCCAACGACTCCAAACAAGCGTGTGCATGTTTCGCATTCCATGAGCAAGTGTCCTCCATCAAACTCAAAGGGTTGGTCGGAGGAAACATGATAACCTTGTTTGAATCAGCTTCAGCTTTCGATGCTCCCACCTTACTTTGATGGCTACTCATCTTCTTATTGCCTGATGTTTTCTTACTGGCGCGAGCGCGGGATTTGTCGGTCTTCAAATTCTTCTCTACACAAGAATCCATGGATTTCAACATAAGGGTTAGTTTCTGTTGCGCTTCCATACGTTCAACTCTTTTCACTACGGACGACAATCCCGCAAAAAGGGAAGTTACATTGTCGAGGTTTGTCTCCTCGTTTTGATCAGCTTTGTTTAGGCTCGGTTTCGATTTCAGGTAGGACGATGCATTAGTGCAATTAGTCTTGTTGGGATGCAAACTTTTCTTGTCTTCTTTGTAAGTGTGTGTTTTTGTTGCTTTTTCAGATCGAGGGGAGTAAGAATAAGTCTCATTATAAAGTTCGTCCATGTCGGAACAAGTAGACGTCGACTTGATCGATTCAGTGGACGTTTTACGTGACACTTCGGACATTGCTGAATTTGTGTTGGTCGAATCTTGGTTTTCCGTTTCAATAACATTGTTCATCGACTCTTTATAATATTGTTGACAGTTGAGTTTGAGTGAGCATTTTCGACCACATTCGCTAGTTTCCTGCTCATGCCAGAATTTGGGCATTTCTTCCAGGGATGGCAATTCCTCCAGTTGGTTGTTGAAGTTTACAGATTGCAAGTCCACGGACGGAGTGTTGGGATTGTAATATTGGATACCATTGGACTTCGGCGTTGGAGGGGGTGGGGGCAGAACACATATTGGGTTTACAATCGGTTCTGTATAAGAATGCAAGGGAGGAACGGCTGGTTCGATAATATTGCTGTTTTCTGTCCGAGTCGACCCATTGTCTTGATAATTGTGAACCGAAAGTCGGGGAGAAGTTTTTTGACTTTCGGAATCACAAGAAGTGTCCCTGAAAATACGTGGGCTTGTGAGATTTGTTTGCCCTTGCGATCGATATAGAGTCTCCACCGGCATTTCAGATTGCTCTAATGTTCCCATATTTTCTTCAACTCGCGGTGATTGGGAATTGTACGAAATCGATGCAGGAGTAGTGTTGAAATCCGCATCTCGAAGTGATGAATTAGAATTGTTGCTGTTTTGAACGGTGGCAGAATAATTGCCATATTGAGAGGATGGTTTCGCTACATAGGTAGACGAAATATCATATTTCTTCTGTTGGGAAATGTATTCCGAAGGATATCTCAAATCTGACGACACTAGATATGGTTTCCCCAGTTTGGGGGTGCCGATATCGTCATAGCCGACAATAGGGACTTTCCAAACGGGCGCTTCCATGGACGGGATCCCGATTTCGGCAAGGGATACAACTTTTTTGGGACTTTCCATCTTAGAATCCCCATAAGAAGACATCAATCGACCATATCTCACGTCCTGACCACAGTTTTTGACAACCGGCTCGGAACATGTATGGGATCGCACTGGATAATAGTTATTGTTGGGCTGGGTGACTAAATGCTGCTCTGATTGAGTTCTCACGTATCTCCTATTGTAATCCGGATATTTTGCTGTGCTGCTGAATATGGATCGTTCTGGCGGCCGCGGCATATTCTGCTGTTCCAAATTTCGCACATTTCTTATCCCCTCCCTAAAGGCAGTAGGAGGTGGCGGCAAGATTTTTGTGAGTTTGAAGTCACTTTGTTGTGTATATGGTTTAGATTTCGGATTGTCTCCATTGCAATCCACTGGAAAAAAAAGAAAAAATGGATTGTTAAGTGGTTGAATTGTTGGATTTAATGGATTTTTCGAGTGTTTTACCCAAAACTAGTTGAGTCGTACTTTTACAGGTACAAGGATTGGATTCACATGCTGGAAACATAGAGTCGTCATAATTTTTTGTCCATTCGTTTTGAAATTGGTTTCCGCTGGAGGAATAGGACGGTCCGTTATTAAAAGTGTGGTTCCAATCCGAATAGTTGGCTCTATATTGCTGAAAATTTTGGTCTCCATTCTGATTGCTATCACAGTTTGAATCGTACGTATTTTCCTCCCTCATTGTAAACAGGGAGATTTTCTTGCTAGTTAGTTACAAAAAAGTGTATAGAGGGGGCTACAAAGGTATCACACAAAAATATTGCAGCCCTACATTCACTTTTTTTGACAATCACGGCAATACATTTTTGTTATCTCTTAGTATCCATAGAAATTAATTTGATGCAATTCAATTTTTCATTTCAGTCATTTCGAATCACAGACTTTTATTGATTCTCAAATACAATGGTGCAAGTAAATAAATAACAAAATTAATGGCACTTTTGCTCCGAATCGGCACAGATTTTCATTTCCACCTGATATGGTACAAAAAACAGTGGATTCGACCATTTTTTTCATCAAAATGTTCATTTTTTGTGGATTTTACTCACTAGATTCGTTTTCCTATCTTAGTATCCCTCAATTTGTGGGGGTGGGGTGGGCAAATGATCTCCCTGGGGTTGGTATCCATTCTCATCAGCAACGTATTGGATTCGGATCGGGGTGCCATCATCAGCAGTGTAGGCGTAATAGCCTTCAATAACTTGGATTGTTGGGAATTCTCCGTCGGCATTTGGGTTGCTCTTCGTGTATCCTGATTGCTCGATTTCAGTGCCGTCAGACAAGGCAGTGAACCATTTGAAAGTTCCAGCCCCATCGTTTTCGTTCTCACTTCGGACGATCTCAATGTCGGCTTGGGGACGGGCCATGGTGGCTCCGATCACGGCCAGGATTAAGATTATCTGCAAATAGTTAGTATGTTTTGGTGTAAAAAAACAAAAAAAATATGAACATCTCAGGTAAAAAACTCTTTAGAGGTTAAATACACCAAAAAAATCAGCAAAAATGGGCTGTAAACCACGCTACTGATGAAAAAACTCATAAAAATGCGAGGAATGAGAGTTTTAAAAAAACTCTTTTTGGGCTAAAAACTACACAATTGAAAAAAATCCCCAATTGCTATACAATTTTTTTCTCATGAGACTTTTCAAAACTGAACCAATACACAACACACAGCCTATTTTTAAACGCCTACCAACAAAAATTAGAATTTCCAAACTTACAGATTTCATTGTGACTGACTATTTGCACAGGAGAACTGATTAGTTCCTTTGATTGTCCAATACGTTGTGAATACCTGAGGGACCATCTTCACTCTTTTTATATGAACATGGATATTGGTGAATGACAACTACTCTGACTGCTGCACGAAACTTTACCATTGCCCAAAATGCCCAAATTGTGTGTGCATGTAGAAAAGTGAGCTAATTTTTGCATGAGATGAGCTTGTACTTCATACAGATTATGTATCATACGAAGGACACACTAGTTAGTTAGTTATACAATCATATGAAGATGATATTATTTTGACCGACTATTCATTATGGCGCCATATCATTTCATGCTGTAAGTATAGCATAAAGATTGTAACTTTGCGTTAGAACGCCTTTAATTCACATTTAATGGATAGCTAGTTAACAAACTAACTAACTGTAACTTACCATCTATGTTAAATTGAATACCCCCAGTTTTTAAGTGGAATAAGGTGACAGTAAAAGTGGCAAAGGTAAAGATTCCATAATTAGACATTTGTGCAAAAAATATCCTATAGTCTGTAATAGGCTAGACAAAAAAAAGCTTCAAAAGTGCATTTTTTTTGGCAACTTTTTTCTCACTATGGATATCAGGTTTTTCGACCTTGAGGTAAATATTATTTCCCTTAGGTGGATAAGTTTGATCTTGGAATTGGCTTAATTAGTATCTTTATATTGCAGGTAAAGAAAACGAGGTGATCTCCATCCTTAGTTAGTTTAGAACGGAAGGGAAAATTATTAGTGCATGCATCATAGGATTGTTAGGTGACTGACATTGAAATTAGCATTCAAGATTATTGTTAGTTATATAAGCTGACACCATGATCTCAAAGATGGATGAAAATTTAGAGTGTGTTATGTAATAATAATATGATGATGACAATGACATGTATATTATGAATTGTGCAGGTGAGTTCTCACACTGTGGGTGCGTGCTTGTTTTCATTGTGATATTTTTTTGGGTAGGATATGCACAGTGTTTATGGACAAGTGCATTTCTTGGGAGAACAAATTAGTTAAAGTGAAAAAACGAGTTGATTATCAAAGTGATAATTTGGAATAATACACTTGGAGATTGAGATTCCAAAATGAGCGAGAAAATATTATGATCTGTATTCTAAGAGTAGCCAAAAAGAATCTTCCTATAAATGTCTAAAAGCAATGAAAAAATCTTGGTGTGGTTTCTAAAAGCACCCAAAATTAAGTTTATATATCAATCTGGAAATCTTTTTCCGCCGAATTGGCTTAAAACTACAGACTATATTATGTTTCTATATGAAAAACTATAGATTCTGGACTCTTAATTCCTTCAGAGGCAGAATACCTTTTAATAGGCGCATTTTTTAATTTCCCCCTATAGTTCCTAACGGAACTTTTAACTTTTGTTTCGATTCGTTCGATAAACGCAGCAAAAAATTCATAATAATAGATTCTAACCTAAACGAAGCGTCTGATTTAAATACAATTTAACTAACTAACTAGCTATGATTGAATTGGGTAATTGATATGATTGCGATCGTGAATATAAGATTGCAAAATTAGCTACAAAATTTTAGTTCGTGTTTTCATATTTTTTCTATATACATTATGCTTATATCCAAACAACAACGCACTAACTAATGATTTCGGCACATCTTCTTCTCACTCTGTACTGTATTATTTGCATACAGTAAGTAATGCCTAAAAGATGATTCACCAAATATATGATCAATAGTTATCTAAAGTGGTTCAAATACAATATAAACTATTGCATGATCAAATTAATGCACGCGCCAGATTTTCCCCTTCAACAATAATAAATTAGCTATATAGCACGCACCCATATGGGAATTGGGAATGTTATATGTTAGGTTAGTTAGTTAGTTAAAGGTGGGACATTTTCTAAAACTTGGGAAACTAATATTTCGAAAATTATATTGAAAGTGTATGGCTCAATTAATTTTTTTTTAAATGACATTAAATATCATAGCAGAGAAAAACTGCTTTAGAACCTAAATAGCAAAAAAATCAGTGCTTTAGAATCATTATGTCAAAAAATTTCAGCGCTTTAGAATATTTATGTCAAAAAATTTCAGCGCTTTAGAATCTTTATGTCAAAAAATTTCAGCGCTTTAGAATCTTGATGGCAAAAAATGCCAGTGCTTTAGAATCTTAATAGCAAAAAAAGTGATTTAAATGCGTCCATGAAAATGAAATGTGATTCTAATGCACATTTTTTGCGATTTAGATTCTAAAGCACTGAAATTTTTTGCCATTAAGATTCTAAAGCACTGAAATTTTTTGCCATTAAGATTCTAAAGCACTGAAATTTTTTGCCATTGATTTAAAAGCACTGACATTTTTTGCCATTAAGATTCTAAAAATTTTTGCCATTAAGATTCTAAAGCACTGAAATTTTTTGCCATTAAGATTCTAAAGCACTGAAATTTTTTGCCATTAAGATTCTAAAGCACTGAAATTTTTTGCCGTTAAGATTCTAAAGCACTGAAATTTTTTGCCATTAAGATTCTAAAGCACTGACTTTTTTGGCGTTAACTAAGATTTTAAAGCACTGACATTTTTGGCATTAAGATTCTAAAGCACTGCAATTTTTTG
>Ga0210040_10009548_pt1 | contig 11268 bp, 8 predicted proteins | sample CryGeyCG12114_NA_FD_185462 | JGI IMG/M metagenome (GOLD analysis project Ga0210040, IMG submission 185462) | Groundwater microbial communities from aquifer - Crystal Geyser CG19_WC_8/21/14_NA (SPAdes) (version 2) | ecosystem: Environmental > Aquatic > Deep subsurface > Groundwater | place: USA... | reverse complement strand
TTAACGTTGATAGAAAAAATCAGTTGGCTTGCTTTTGCCGGAATAATAAGTGCTGTTAGTACATGGACACTCTAACCTGCAACTAAAAGACTTTTTCAAAGAACATTAACCTTCTGTTACTGGTAAGAGTTTTCTTGTTGAACTACCGAATAAAGAAAGTAGAATTATTTATAAAAAATTATTTACACTATAAAACACGCTAGAAAAGCATATCCACTTAAAATTAATTTGAAAATATATTTTGAATAATACAATAAACCATGTACTATACAGGTATATAAATTAAGTATGAATTTTTTAGCACCTGTTTTTCTGTACGGATTATCAGCTATTGCTGTACCTATTCTATTACATCTTATTGAGTTACGCAGAGCCCGTAAAATATTATTTACAAACGTTGCCTTTATTAAAGAAGTAAAGAACATTACTTCCAGTCATAGGCGCATTAAACAGCTTTTAATTTTACTGGCCAGGATAAGCTTTATTATTTTTCTGGTATTGCTATTTGCCCAGCCGTACTTACCATCCAGAAATAATGTCAGCAATTATCATGATATAAAAGTATATGTCGATAATTCGCTTAGCTTACAAAACGAATCGGAGCAATCTGGAAAAACCCTGCTCGATCAAGCAGTTGAGCATAGTCAGAAGTTATTAAATAGTTTTGGTCCGTCGGTTAAAGTTAACATTCAACATAATTTTCGCTCGGCTAACACTTACACTAACTACACTGCCCAAAAAGCAAAAAATTACCTGGCAGATTTAAAATTATCGCCTCTTACTAAAAATTTTCCGGCTTTAATATCTGGCTTTTCTTTAAGTAGCAACAATCCTTATGATGCTTTTCTTTATTCTGATTTTCAGAAAAACAGCTTTAGAAGTGAAAATCTGCGCAATTTAGCCCAATCAAATAATAACTTTTACTTGGTGCATTTAAAAGGCAATGCAGAATATAACGCTTTTGTAGATAGTATTTCGCTGGAGGATGAATTTATTCGGTTGAATGAAAATAATCGAATTAAAGTGACGGTGAGAAATAGCGGTACTCAAAATATTGAAAGCTGTAATATTAAATTTTTTATAGGCGAACAGCAAGTATCAACTTTAAGCATCTCAATTCCGGCTAAGCAAACCAAAAATGTCGATTTGGTATATCGGCTTACCGATACTAATTTAAAAAAGTGCCGGATAGTACTGCAGGATAACCCTATCGATTTTGACAATACTTTTTATTTTACTTTACAGGCATCGGCGAAGATTACTATAGTAGATGTTGTAAACACCAAGAATGCACCTACCACGCGCTTATATACCAATGAGCCTTTGTTTCAATACCAGGCTATTGCGCCGCAACAATTTAATTATACCTTATTAAAAAGTACTGATTTAATTATTATAAATGCTATCGAGCAGTTAACGCCGGCTTTTGCCGAAAATTTACGCGAATACACCGAAGCCGGAGGTACCATTGCTTTTGTACCGGCTGCCAAAGGCAATGCAGCAACTTATAATAATTTTTTTAGAAGACTTGGTCTGACTAATATATCTTATCGGCCAGTAGAGGCAAATGCAACTGTTCAATCCGAATTAGCACTGCTCGACACGGATAATCCATTTTTTAACAACATATTTGAAGCTTCATCGGCTAAAATGAAAATGCCGAATGCGGTGCCGGTATTATCCTGGAATCGTTCGGCGGGCGATATATTGAAATACCGTAATAGTAATAAATTTCTATCGGTGTTCCAGAAAGGACAAGGTAAAATTTATTTATTTTCTACGCCCTTACAAGATGAGTACACCGATTTTGCCAGTCATGCTTTGTTTGTACCTGTTATGTATAAACTAGCTATGCAAAGCTTTAAGCAAAAGCAGCAAATAGCTTATACCTTAGGAGGTGCCAATATTCAGTATGCAGTAACTAACGTAAGTAATAAAGAGGTAATTAAATTAGTAAAAGATAGCGTAACTTACATTCCGGAGCAACAAATAAACAAAGGCGTGGCTAACCTAATGGTGCCGGATGAACTAACAGAAGCTGGATTTTATCAGTTACAAGCTGGTAATAATACGCTCACTACTATTGCCTTAAATTATAATAAAAAGGAATCAGAATTAGATGCGTACACCACCGCCGAACTCAAAAATATAGCGGGCGAGGCTAAAAATATAAAAGTTATAGAGGCATCGGACGAAATAGCTCTAAAAAATTTATTTGCGCAGGATAACTTAGGCACACAACTCTGGAAATATTGCCTAATATTGTGCTTAATTTTTGCACTAACCGAAATCCTGTTAATTAGATTCCTGTAAGATGAATATTCTGCTCAAAGGAATAAAAATTATAGCTCCTGACTCTCCTTATCATAACCAAATTACTAATATCTATATCGAGGACGGTATTATTTCCGAAATAGGTTCGGAAACAAAATCTTGCGACCAGATAATAGCAGAAGAAGGATTGTGCGTATCGGTGGGGTGGTTGGATATGCGGTGTTGGGTGGGCGAACCCGGTTTGGAACACAAAGAGGATTTTGCCTCGGCGGCGCAAGCTGCGGCCAAAGGTGGCTTTACTGAATTGGTATGTATGCCGGATTTACTACCAGTAATGCAAACAAAAAATGCCATTGGGTATTTGCAAAAAAGTTCCGAAACACTGCCGGTTAGTTTTCATGCTGCAGGGGCCGTTACCGTAGATTTGCAAGGTAAAGACTTAACCGAGATGATTGATTTAAATCGGGCCGGTGCTTTGGCCTTTACCGATGGCGATACAACCATTCAGCAAGCCGATGTTTTAATGAAAGCTTTGCACTACGTGCAATATTTTAATGGTTTGGTCATACAACGCCCACAAGATAAATATTTAAGTCAGTTAGGGCTGATGCACGAAGGCCTAGTAAGTACTAGATTAGGTTTAAAAGGCATACCAGCCTTAGCCGAAGAACTAATAATAGCCCGCGATTTACAATTGTTGGAATATACCGGGGGTAAAATTCATTTCTCACTCTTATCCAGTGCCGGATCTGTAGAACGCATCCGGCAGGCTAAAGCAGCCGGATTAAGCGTTACCTGCGATGTGGCCAGTTTTCAGGTGGCTTTTACCGACGAAAATTTGGTGAACTTTGATACAAACTTTAAAGTAGATCCACCTTTTCGTTCGCAACAAGATAAAGAAGCCATTATAAAAGGATTACAGGACGACACCATTGATGCCTTGGTTTCGGCGCATAAACCCCAGGATACAGAATGCAAAAAACTGGAATTTGATTTAGCCGAGTTTGGGATTATAAACCTCGAGACTGCTTTTAGCGTGGCCAACACGCATTTACATCAGACTTTAAGCCTCGAACAAATTATTCAGAAGTTTACCAGCGCTCCCAGAAAAATCCTGAACCTGCCTGTGCCCGCAATAGAAATAGGCGAAAAAGCCAATTTAACACTTTTTCATCCTGATAAAAAGTGGATACCTTTGGCTGTCACCACTTCCTCTAAATCAAATAACAGTCCTTTTTATGGTACTGAATTACAAGGTCAGGTATTGGGAATAATTTACAAAAACAACTTTGTTCAAAATCCTGAATATCAGTTTTAACTTAAATATACTTCTACTATAATTTTTATTAATGTTCGATCAGGCAGTAGTGCGAATCGGAATCAGGTACGGAGTTATCTGTGGGCTGGTTAGTTTTGCCGTTACCCTTTTAATTTATTTTTCCGGCGCCAACCCGTACGGACAAACAAGCTTATTTAGTTTGCTGTTTATGCCGCTTTTTGTTTTTATGGGTTGTGCTTATTTTAAAAAATATACCGATCAGAATATTGGTTTTTTAAGAGCATTACGAGTAGCTTTATCTATTACTTTTTACGCGGCCCTGGCTTCGGCTATGCTGTTGTATATATTTTCGACGTTGGCGGGTTTCGATGCCATCCAGCGGCACATTAACGAAATGAAAGTAATGCTGGAAGTCACCCGGGCCGAAACTATCAAACTAATCGGTGAAGCTAATTATAACCAAACCTTAGTTCAACTAGATAAAACAACTCCTTACCACCTGGCGGCCGATGATTTTATGAAGAAATTATTCACCGGTTTTATTATTTCAATTGTAGCCGCAGTATATTTCCGAAAGTAAATTTTTTAATATAAAAACTTATAACTAATGGAAAGCAATGATTTAACTGTTACCCAGCCTAAAGCCCCGTGGATAATGACCTCGGTAAAGTATGGTATTATATTCGGTCTTATTTCGGGGTTAGTGAGCGTTCTTATTTTCCTGACTGGTAACTTCGATAATATTTGGATTGGTATGGTAGTGGGTTTACTGGTTTCGATAACCGGTATTGTATTAACTCACCGCGAATACAAAAATAATAATGGCGGCTACATGACCTATGGGCAAGGATTAGCAAGCGGATTGGTGATGTCTATTATTTCGGGTCTAATAAGTGGCTTTATTTCTTTTTTGTATATTAAGTTTGTAGATCCTACCGTGCTGGAACAAATGAATGAAATACAAATTACAATGCTGGAGAAGTTTGGTCTGCCGGAAGAACAGATGGAAGAAACTGTTGCCAAACTAGAAGCTGAAAATACGGCTTCGAAACAATTAACCGGAGGCTTAACCAGTGGTATAGTGGGGGGCCTCATCTTGTCTCTTATTGTTTCGGCTTTTACCAAACGGACCCGCCCTGAGTTTGAATAAACTGCATGATTAACCCTACACTTGATATTTCGGTTGTTATTCCTTTATTAAACGAAGCCGAGTCGCTGCCGGAACTAACGCAGTGGATAAACCGGGTAATGCAGGAACATCGTTTTTCTTACGAAGTTATTTTAATTGATGATGGGAGTACTGATACTTCCTGGCAAGTAATTCAAACGCTTTCTGCGGCTAATAAAAACATAAAAGGCATTAGGTTTAACCGTAATTACGGTAAATCGGCGGCTTTAAACGTGGGCTTCCGGCAGTGTATAGGCGAAGTGGTCATCACCATGGATGCCGATTTGCAGGATTCGCCGGATGAAATTCCGGATCTCTATAAATTAATAAAAGAAGAAGGTTTTGATTTAATTTCGGGCTGGAAAAAGAAACGTTACGATCCACTCACTAAAACCATCCCAACTAAATTATTTAACGCCGTTACCCGTAAAATTTCAAAAATAAACCTGCACGATTTTAACTGCGGCTTAAAAGCTTACGACCAGCGCGTAGTTAAAAGCATTGACGTGTACGGCGAAATGCACCGCTATATACCGGTAATTGCCAAATGGAACGGGTTTTCTAAAATTGGTGAAAAGGTAGTACAGCACCAGGAACGTAAATACGGCGTTACTAAATTTGGGATCGAACGTTTTGTATACGGTTTTCTGGATTTACTCTCCATTACGTTTGTGTCGCGTTTTAAAAAGCGGCCCATGCACTTTTTTGGCACCATGGGAACCCTCTCGTTTGGCATTGGTTTTTTAATTACGCTTTGGTTAATCAGTGAAAAGATTTATTATTCTTTTTTAATGAACCAACGCGTACGCAATGTTACCGACCAGCCTTTGTTCTTTTTAGCTTTGGTAGCTTTAATAATTGGCGTGCAATTATTTTTAGCCGGCTTTTTAGCCGAAATGGTTTCGTTAGCAGGGGCTAGAAAAAACGAATACCTGATTCGGGATAGAGTAGGTTTACGGTAATATGGCGGATGTGGTAATAATTGGTCCGGCTTACCCGTTGCGGGGCGGTTTGGCTACTTACAACGAACGACTGGCCCAAGCTTTTCAGGAACAAGGCGATACCGTAGAAATAATTACTTTTAGTTTGCAGTACCCCGCCTTATTGTTTCCGGGGCAAACCCAATATGCTACCGAAGCGCCACCCCCCGGCCTGAACATAAAAGTTTTAATTAATTCCATTAATCCTTTTAGCTGGTACCAAACGGGGCGCTATCTAAAAAAGAGAAAACCTGATTTTATTATTTTTCGTTTCTGGTTGCCTTTTATGGGACCGGCCTTTGGTACTATTGCCCGCCTAGCCGCGCAAAATAAGCATACCCGTATTATAGCGCTCACCGATAATGTAATTCCGCACGAGAAAAGAATAGGCGATGCCCCGCTCACCAATTATTTTTTAAAAGCTTGCCACGGATTTATAACCATGTCGCAAGCGGTATTGCAGGATTTAGGACGCTTGCAACCCCACAAGCCAAAGACCTACCACCCGCACCCGTTATACGATAACTTTGGGCAACCCGAACCCAAAACCGTTGCCCAACAAGCTTTAAAATTAGATCCAGCCTTTCATTACATTTTATTTTTCGGCTTTATCAGAGCCTACAAAGGCTTAGATTTATTATTACAGGCTTTTGCCGATGATCGCCTCTTGCCACTACCCGTAAAGCTGATTATTGCGGGTGAATTTTACGAAAGCCCGCAACCTTACGAAGATTTAATCAAGAAATTGAATCTCGAAGGCCGGATTATTCGGGCTATGGATTTTATTCCGAACAGCCAAGTCGTACATTATTTTTGTGCCGCCGATTTGGTGGTGCAGCCTTATAAGCACGCTACCCAAAGTGGCGTGTCCCAAATAGCTTATCATTTTAATAAACCTATGTTGGTTACGGATGTAGGCGGACTGGCCGAATTAATTCCGGAGGGAAAGGCCGGCTACGTAACCCCGGCTCAACCTCAGGCCATTGCCAACGCCTTAATCGATTTTTTTACGCAGCTCCGCGAAGCAACTTTTGTAGCGAATATGCCGGAACTAAAAAAAAGATTTTCTTGGAAAAGTATGGTAGCCGCTATGAAAAACTTGGTGCAGACGCTGCGGTAGGTTGGAGGCAGGCTTGTACGTGCTGCAGTACTTTCGTAGGTGGTAAATCTTCCATACAAGAGGTGCCAAATTTACAGGTGCCCCGGTAAAAGCAAGCACATTCTTTGTCGGGCTGCACAATAAAACCCCGTCCGTACAGCTCAAACTCGTAAGGGTTAAAAATATTATTCAGCAGCACTATTTTCTTTTGCAAAGCAATAGCAATATGCATGGCCATGGTTACCTGGGTCACAATCACGTCCATTTGGTACATCAGGTTAATAAATTGCTCTAGTTTAAAATAACCGAAATAAGTAGCGCCGGTTTTTTCCTGTAGTAGCTGGTTGCGGGTATCTTCCTGTTCGCCGCCCAAAAGTACTACCGTGTAATTTTGTTCTTGTAACAGTTGTATTAAATCTATCCATTTTTCATCCGACCACAAGCGGGTGGTCCAGCGGTCGCCGCAGCCGGTGTTTAAACCGATAATGGGATTATTACGATCTAAATGCCACTGGTAGCCTTTATCTTCGTGGTTATCGAAAACGTATTCCTCTCCGTTAAAGGTCCAGCCACAGATCTCAAAAATTTCGGCTACGTACGATTTTTTGTTTGCCAGGCTGATATCATCGAAAACACCGGTTAAATATTTATGGTTGGCTAAGTTATTAGCCGGAAAAACAACGCCATTTTCGAGTTGATAACCATATTTTTCGTCGGCCTGAATGCTGTTGTACAAGGCGCAAGCTTCTTTGTCTTTGTCCAGGTTAAATAAAATATCGAAAGCTGTATTTTGAAGGTACAAAATGGCCGCTAAATCAAATTTTAAAATTTCGTCTACGGCATTTTGGGGCAAAATAGCCGGGGTATGCGTAAGCCAGGTAATTTTAGCGTTGGGATATTCGCTTCTAATTTTCCGGATAAGCGGTGTGGTGCGGATAACATCGCCAATAGCCCCTAATTTGATAATAAGAATACGTTTACCAATGGGAGTATATACCGGACAACCGGCGCAGTGATAACCCGCTTCTTTATTAGGTTTACACGGCACATCTCCCCGAAAATAGATGCAATCGGTATTAATCTGAACGTTATTTACTTCTGGCATAAGTAATCAGTTATGAATTAGAAGTTCTGAATTAGAAATTATTTCTGAGTGTCAGGGAATAATTTCTAATTCAGAATCATAAACTAACTCAAAAATTTAAAATTGAATTCCGGTGTAGGTAGATGGCGTAATGGCTTTTAATTCGGTTTTAACGGCATCTGTTACCTCCAAATTATCGATAAATTGCGCAATGCTGGCGGCGGTAATTTTTTCGTTAGTACGGGTTAAGGCTTTTAAAGCTTCGTAAGGTTGCGGATAGCCTTCGCGGCGCAACACCGTTTGAATACCTTCGGCCACTACAGCCCAGTTATCTTCTAAATCTTGCGCCAAGGCGGCTTGGTTAAGCTCTAATTTACCTAAACCTTTCTGCAACGATTTTAAAGCCAATAAGCTATGCGCCAGCGGCACTCCTATATTGCGCAAAACAGTAGAGTCCGTTAAATCGCGTTGTAACCTCGAAATAGGTAATTTGGCCGCTAAATATTCGAATAAAGCGTTAGCCAAGCTTAAATTGCCTTCGGCATTTTCAAAATCAATAGGATTAACCTTGTGCGGCATGGCCGAAGAACCTACTTCGCCGGCTTTTATGATTTGTTTAAAATAACCCAAAGAAATATATTGCCATACATCGCGGGCAAAGTCAATTAAAATCGTGTTCAGACGTTTCAAACCGTCAAAAAAAGCGGCCAGGTTATCGTAGTGCTCTATTTGCGTAGTATAAACACTTCTCTTCAAACCTAAAACCTCTTCTACAAAATGTTGCCCAAAAGCTTGCCAGTCGGTGCCCGGGAAAGCTACGTGGTGGGCATTGAAATTGCCCGTAGCCCCCCCGAATTTAGCCGAAAAAGGTACTTGCTTCAACAGTTGTAATTGCCCCGAAAGGCGCTCTATAAATACTTGTATTTCTTTGCCTAGCCGGGTAGGAGAGGCAGGCTGACCGTGCGTGCGCGCCAGCATGGGTACTCCTTGCCAGGTAGTAGCCAGCAATTGCAATTTTTGAAGTAATAACTGGTAAGCGGGTATTATAGTTTTAGCGGTAGCTTCTTGCAGCGATAAAGGAATAGCCGTGTTATTTACGTCTTGCGAGGTAAGTCCGAAATGAATAAATTCTTTCGATTCTCCTAATCCCAAAGCGTCAAATTTTTCTTTCAGAAAGTATTCTACTGCTTTTACATCGTGGTTGGTCGTTTTTTCCAGTTCTTTTATATGCAAAGCATCGGCTTCGTTAAAATTAGTATAAATAGCCCGAAGTGCCGGATAAACAGTGTCCGGAATAGCTGTTAGTTGAGGCAAAGGCAACTGGCTAAGGGCAATAAAATATTCTATTTCTATGCGTACGCGGTAATGTATTAACCCAAACTCAGAAAAATAAGGCGCTAATTCTTTTAGTTGACCACGGTAGCGACCATCAATCGGCGATATGGCCGTTAAGGTATTTAAATGCATAATAGATTTTTTGACCTAAAATTAAGGATTTAATATTAATTAAGCACGATTTAGCAAGTATGGGAATATTTAAGCCCTTACTTTTGTTAACAGGTGAAAACGAGGGCATTGTATTTGCTTTTACCCAGCAGTAATTATTTTCGTTAAAGACAAATACAATTTTAGTAATCTATTTATTTGGCATAATATTTATAAGAAGTCAGATGTTAAAAATATTTGGTAAGTATAATTGCAATAGATTCTTTTATTTTGCATCTTATTCAATTTAGAAAAGTTTGAACTGGAAATTATATTTTAAAAGAACCTGGAAACTGTGGGTTATAGGTGTCTTTTCTGTTTTACTTGTTTCTTTTACTTTATTATTTATTTTCCGGGCCCGTATTCTCAAAATTGTGGTGCAGGAAGTAATTACTAAAGTAGAAAGTAAATACCCGGTAAAATTTACCATCCAAAATGCGGACTTTAGTAATTACAACACCGTTCGGATGGAAAAAATTGCCTTGGTGCCCATTGGGCAAGACACGCTCCTGACCACCAGTAATATCGATGCGGAAATTAGCTTTAAATCAATGCTGTTTTTTCGGCCGGTTTTTAGTCACCTGACCATCGAAAATGCTTTTTTATCGGCCAACAAGCATCGAGGCGTTGATAATTACTCTTTTTTATTAAAGAAAAAAAGCACTGCTCCCCGCGATACAACCAAAGCCAGCAATTATGGCGAGCTGCTAAACCGCCTAATCGAAACGGCTTTCGAAAATGTGCCGGATGAAGTTGATTTCCGCAACTTTAAGGTTAGTTATAATAGCGATAACCGGAACATCGACGTGGTAATGCCGGAATTGAACATTGAAGATGGTAATATTCAGACGAATATTTCGGTTAAAACCGATACTTTGGTAAATACTTTACGGGTAAAAGGATTTATTGATCCCGACAATTATAATATTTCGGCTAGTTTGTACACCGGCCATCCGGACGGCATTCGCTTGCCTTATATTAAACAGAAATGGGATGCCAAAGTGTCTTTTGATACGCTGCACGTTAGCTTAAGCGAAAAAAATTATCGTAAAGATCGCCTGACCATAAAAGGTACGGCCCGCATTAATAATTTAGAACTGAACCATCCGAAAATTGCCGATGAAGACGTACGCGTAAATAATGGGGCTTTGGATTACGTGATTACCCTCGGCGAAAATTATTATTCGCTCGATACTTTATCTAGGGTAAGGATTAATAAAATGGTTGTTTACCCGCAGGCCTCGCTTATAACTAAACCTTCTAAGCAAATAAGCTTAAAAGTGCGGTCGGCTAAAACCGAAGCCAATGATTTTTTTCAGTCTTTACCGGCCGGTATGTTCGAGTCTTTCGAAGGCATACAAGCCCAGGGCTTTCTTACCTACAATATGAATTTCTTTGTAGACATGGCCCAGGTAGATAGTTTAAAATTTTCTTCGGGCCTGGATGCTCAGTATTTTAATATATTGAAGTACGGTAAAACTGATTTTAGAAAGATAAACCAGCCTTTTGAGCATACCGTTTATGAATACGGCAAGCCTTTACGTACTTTCACGGTAGGACCGGAGAATCCTAACTTCACGCCTTATAACCAAATTTCGCCGTACATCAAAAATGCTATTTTAACTTCCGAAGATCCGCGTTTTTTTACCCATAAAGGCTTTCACGAAGGGGCTTTCCGGCATTCTATTATCGATAATATTAAAAAGAACGGATTTGTGCGGGGCGGCAGTACTATTTCGATGCAGTTGGTGAAAAATGCTTTTTTAACCCGCAACAAAACAATTGCCCGCAAAGCAGAAGAAATACTAATAGTTTGGCTAATTGAAAATAACCGTATTTCTTCGAAACAACGCATGTACGAAATTTACCTGAACATTATTGAATGGGGCCCTAATGTTT
>Ga0210040_10009547_pt1 | contig 11269 bp, 12 predicted proteins | sample CryGeyCG12114_NA_FD_185462 | JGI IMG/M metagenome (GOLD analysis project Ga0210040, IMG submission 185462) | Groundwater microbial communities from aquifer - Crystal Geyser CG19_WC_8/21/14_NA (SPAdes) (version 2) | ecosystem: Environmental > Aquatic > Deep subsurface > Groundwater | place: USA... | reverse complement strand
TTGAAGTGAGCGGCCTCTACCACCGCCTGCGGCGCGGTTTCGGGCACGCGGAGCACGTCCACCTCCGCTCCCGCCGAACGGGCGCCCTCTGCGATCGCATCGGCCAGCGTCTCCAGATGGCCGTAGGACGAATAATACAGCACCAGAACCTTGGTCATTCTCACCTTCTCCGTTTACGCCGCGTCGACCAGAATGATCTCGGCATCCTCGATAGCGGTTATCACCACCGCCTGGCCGCCGGTCAGCGCCACGCCGTCGCGCGTGCCGATCCGCTCGCCGTTGATGTCCAGCGCGCCCGTCGCGGGCACCAGATAGGCATGGCGACCCTCGCCGATGCTGTGGGTCACGCTTTCACCTGCCTTCAGCGTCGCGCCCATGACGCGCGCATCGGCACGAATGGGCAGCGCGTCCATGTCCTCGGCGAAACCGGATGCCAGCGTAACCAACCGCCCGGCGCGCTCGTCACGCGGAAATGGCTGCGCGCCCCAGGTGGGTGCCCCGCCCAGGCGGCGCGGCTCGATCCAGATCTGGAAGATGCGGGTCGTGCCCGGCTCCAGGTTGTATTCGGCATGACGGACACCCGTGCCCGCGCTCATCACCTGTATGTCGCCAGCCTGTGTGCGACCGGTGTTGCCCATCGAGTCCTGGTGCGTGATCGCACCTTCGCGAACGAACGTGATGATCTCCATGTCGCGATGGGGGTGCGGCGGGAAGCCGGAATTGGCGGCGATCGCGTCGTCGTTCCACACGCGGATCGAACCCCAGCTCATGCGCTCTGGGTCGTAATAATCGGCGAACGAGAAATGATGCCGCGCGTCCAGCCAGCCATGGTTGGCATGGCCCAGCGTATCGAATGCGCGCCGCTCGACGCCTATGGTAGTTGTGCTCGTGTCGGTGGTCATCGGAGCATCTCCTGTGTTGCCGACAAGATAAGCGACTGGAGCAGCGCGTAAACGGAAACGCTGGAAACCGATCGTTTCTCCGCTTAATCAACCACCATGCGTTTGCCCGATCTCGAAGCCTGGGCCATTTTCGCCGCCGTGGTGGAGCATCGCTCCTTCAGCGGTGCGGCCGACGCTGTTGGCCTCAGCAAAGCCACCGTTTCGAAGGCGGTGTCTCGGCTGGAAGCGCATCTGGGGCAGTCCCTGTTTCACCGTACCTCGCGACGGCTGGCGCTGACGGAAGCGGGACGGCCGCTCGCCGATCATGCACGCCGCATTCTTGCCGAAGCGACCGCCGCGGAAGAGGCAGCGCGCGATGCCGCCAGCGCGCCGACCGGCCGCATCCGTCTCGCCGCTCCGATGAGCTTCGGCGTCACCAGCGTTGCCCCGCTGTTGGCGCAATTCCTGGCCGACCATCCCGGGATCGAGATAGACCTGAGCCTGTCCGACGCGCGCATCGACATTGTCGCTGAAGGGTTCGACATTGCCCTGCGCATTGCCGACCTGCCCGACAGCAGCCTGCGCGCGCGGCGCCTGTGCGGGATCGAGGTGCACATCGCCGCCTCCCCCGCCTATCTTGCCCGCCATGGCACGCCCCGCCATCCGGTTGAGCTCGGCGAGCACCGGCTGCTGGGCTACTCCAACGCGACCGGCCCCTGGCACTTCCGGGGGCCAGGAGGCGCGGAGGCTTCGGTGCGGGCGGTTGGGCCGCTCACCGCGAACAGCGGCGACGCGCTGATGCCTGCGCTCATTGCAGGGCTGGGCATTGCGCGACTGCCGGGCTTCATCGTCGGCCCTCACCTGGCATCGGGCGAGTTGGTGGCGATCCTGCCCGATTGGACGCCGCCGCCGATCGGGCTGCATCTGCTGACCCCGCCCAGCACGCTGCGGCCGGCGCGCGTGGAAGCGCTGATTGCGTTTCTGGCGGCCAATCTGCGCGATCCACGTGCCGCTGTCCTACAGGCCGTCGATGTGCCACGACGGGCGCATGGCTGACCGGCTCACAACGCGATCCCACGACCTCCCGTGCCAACGAGCGACGCGGCTCGGATGAGCCGTCTTTCCCCCGACGCCGACGACGCGCGGTTCATCCGGCGCACCGTGATCCTGCTGGTGATCGCGGCTGTGGTCGCGGCGCTGATCCGGGCGGGCGACCTGTTGATCCTCGCCTTTGGGTCGATGCTGGGCGCGATCGCGATCCATGCGCTCGCCGACCTCTACCGCGAGAAGCTGCGCCTCTCCGCCAAGATGTCGCTGGCCCTCGGCATTGCAACCGCATTGGCGGTGATCGCCTTCCTTGTGTGGCTGTTCGGCGTGGCATTCCGCCAGCAGGTGGAGGTGCTGGTCACGCGCGCACCGGTGCTCATCAACCAGTTCGCCGCCTGGCTTTCCGCCTCTCCCGTCGGCGCGAAGATCGTGGACGCGATCCGCGCGGCTTATGCCGGCAGCCGCGCCGCCCAGGACCTGTCCGGCCTCGTCGAGGGGGCGGGCGAGCTTGTTCTCAACGCGTTGTTGCTGCTGGTCGGCGCCCTGTTCTTTGCCGCCGATCCGAAGGTGTACGAGCGCGGGTTCCTGCTGCTGATCCCGCCCTCCAAACGCCCCGCCTTTGAGGACGCGCTGTTCGACGTCGCCTCCACCTTGCGGCTGTGGCTTCGCGCGCAGTTGATCCAGATGACCACCATGGGCGTGCTGGTGGGGCTTGGCCTGTGGATCGCCAACGTGCCCTCCGCCGCGGCGCTGGGCCTGTTGGCCGGGCTGTCGGAGTTCATTCCGTATATCGGCCCGACCGCGGCGATGCTGCCTGCGCTGGGCCTGGCCGCGACCAAGGGCACCGGCCCGATCATCGGCACGCTGGCAACCTATGCCGTGGTTCGATTGGTGCAATCGAACCTGATCACGCCCTATGTCACCAGTCGCGTCATCTCGATCCCGCCGGCCATGACCTTGTTCGTGATCATTGGCGTTGGCTATGTCTTCGGCCTGTTCGGGCTGTTCTTTTCGGCAGCCTTGCTGGTTGTCCTGTTTACCCTGGTTCGCTCGCTATACCTGCGCGAAGTGTTTGGCGAACCGATACCGCGGGCAGAGCACCAGACATTGTTGTCGCGACCCCCTGCACCTCCGCCCCCGCCCGCTTCCGACAGTTAGACCAGTTCTGGTTTCGATACGCGGGGTTAGCGCTAAATTAACCTTTTGCCTTCAGAAGTTGCATGGTTAATGGATCTGGTCTGGTTGCCGCGCCGGGAATGCGGGGCTGGAAACGGGGGTTTACCTGATGCGCGTACTGCTGATCGAGGACGAGCCGACAACCGCCAAGGCGATCGAGCTCATGCTCACGACCGAAGGCTTCAACGTCTACAACACCGACCTCGGCGAGGAGGGTTTGGACCTTGGCAAGCTGTATGACTACGACATCATCCTGCTCGACCTGAACCTGCCCGACATGCACGGCTATGACGTGCTGAAGCGGCTGCGCGTCGCGCGGGTCACCACGCCGGTGCTGATCCTGTCGGGCATCAACGAAATGGATTCCAAGGTCCGCTCGTTCGGCTTTGGCGCTGACGATTACGTGACCAAGCCGTTCCACCGTGAAGAGCTGGTTGCCCGCATCCATGCGGTGGTGCGCCGTTCCAAGGGCCATTCGCAGTCGGTTATTCGTACCGGCAAGCTGTCGGTGAACCTGGATGCCAAGACCGTCGAGGTCGATGGCGCCCGCGTCCACCTGACCGGCAAGGAATATGCGATGCTGGAGCTGCTGTCGCTCCGCAAGGGCACGACGCTGACCAAGGAAATGTTCCTGAACCATCTTTACGGTGGCATGGACGAGCCCGAGCTCAAGATCATTGACGTGTTTATCTGCAAGCTTCGCAAGAAGCTGAGCCTGGCCTGCGAAGGCGAGAACTATATCGAGACGGTGTGGGGCCGCGGCTATGTGCTGCGCGAGCCGGAGGACGTCGTCGCGGTCGCCTGACCGCGCCAAAGGTAACCCGGATTACCGCTGTGCGACGGGCTGCTGTGCGGCCCGTGTCCCATGCGTAAGAAATCGTGGCCGCGCGTCGGTTCGTCGCAGCGGCCTCACCTAGATCATTGAACAAGGCACCCCTGCGAGCCACTTCGGCCGGCAGGAAGAGGGCCATGAACGACGACACCGACCAGGAATATTTCTACCACCGCGCCGAAGCCGAAATCGAAGCGGCACAGCGATCAACCTCCACTCCGGCCGTGCAGGCACATGTCGAACTGGCCGAGCGCTACCTAGACCTGGCGGGCAGCTTTACGCCGGAGTCGGACGAATAGGCGGCCAGTCTGCGGCTAGACAGTGAAGCTTTCACCGCAGCCGCAACTGCCCTTCGCATTCGGGTTGTTGAACACGAACCCGGCGGTGAAATCGTCTTCGACCCAGTTCATGGTCGACCCGATCAGGTACAGGATCGATCCACCATCAACGAACAGCGTGCCGCCGGGCGTGTCGATACGCTCGTCAAACGGCTTTGCCTCGCTGACATAATCGACCGAATAGGCGAGCCCCGAACAGCCGCGACGCGGGGTGGACAGCTTCACCCCGATCGCATCGGCCGGTGCCTTGCTCATCAGGTCTGCAATCCGCGCGTGGGCGGAAGAGGTCAGGTTCAGCGCCGCAGGCCGCGGCCGAAGCGTGGTCGCCATTACAGCATCCCCAGTTCTAGCTTGGCATCGTCCGACATCTTTTGCGGATCCCAGGGCGGGTCCCAGACCAGGTTCACGTCGGCGATTGCGATGCCGGGCACCGATCCGACCCGCAGTTCCACCTCCGCCGGCATCGATTCGGCAACGGGGCAATTCGGCGTCGTCAGCGTCATGGTGACGGTGGCGTGGCCTTCATCGGTCACGTCGACGCCATAGATCAGGCCCAGGTCATAGATGTTGACCGGGATCTCTGGGTCATAGATCTCCTTGAGGACGCCGATCACGCCCTCGTACAGGTCGCCGCCCGGCTCTCCGGGAGAGACGCCCTGCGGCTTTTGCGACAGGAAGCCTTCCAGATAGTCGCGCTTGCGCTCAAACGTCTCGCCGGCAGTCTCCACACGCGCCTTGAGCGGCGGCGCAACACCCTCCACCTCTTCGACCTCGTAGCTCATCCGAAAATCCTCGATACCCGCTCAACGCCCTTCACCAGCGCGTCGATGTCAGCGGGGCCGTTATACACACCGAAGCTTGCCCGCGCGGTTGCCTCGACGCCCAGCGCCGTCATCAGCGGCTGCGCGCAATGGTGGCCGGCGCGGACCGCTACGCGACCCTCGTCCAAGATGGTGGCGACATCGTGTGGATGCACCCCCTCCACCATGAAACTGACGATGCCGGCCGAGTTTTCAGGACCCAGCAGCCGCACCGAGTTGATGCCGCGCAACGCTTCGCGCGCCTGCGTCACCAGCGCCGTCTCATGGGCGTGGATCGCCGGCAGGCCGATCGCGTCGACATAATCTATCGCGGCGTGAAGGCCGAGCGCGCCGACGATGTGGGGCGTCCCCGCCTCGAACCGTCCAGGCGCCGGCGCGTAGGTGGTCCGCTCCCACGTCACCTTGTCGATCATCGACCCGCCGCCCTGCCATGGCGGCATCGCGTCCAGCAGCTCGGCCCGGCCCCACAGCACGCCAAAGCCGGTCGGGCCATAAAGCTTGTGGGCGGAAAAGACGTAGAAGTCGCAGCCAAGCGCCGCCACGTCGACCGGCAGGCGCGGCACGGACTGGCACCCGTCGATCAGGATCTTGGCCCCGACCGCATGCGCGATAGTCACGGCGCGCTCGACATCCAGGACCGAGCCCAGGACGTTGGACACATGCGCAAAGGCGACCAGCTTGTGCTCGGGCCGGATCATCGCTTCGGCGGCGTCCAGGTCGATCTGGCCGTCAGCCGTCAGCGGAACCACGTCGATCGCGGCGCCCACGCGTTCGGCCGCCATCTGCCAGGGCACGACGTTGCTGTGATGCTCCAGCATCGACAACAGGATGCGGTCGCCCGCCTTCAACTGCGTCGCGGCCCAGCATTGCGCCACGAGGTTGATCGCCTCCGTCGCGCCGCGGACAAAAACCACCTCGTTTTCGGACTCGGCACCAATGAACCGCGCGACCCGCCGCCGCGCAGCCTCGAAAGCCAGCGTCATGTCGGCGGAGCGCTGGTACACGCCGCGATGCACGGTGGCGTAGGTTTCGCCATAGGCCCGCGCGATCGCGTCCACCACGACCTGCGGTTTCTGCGCCGTCGCCGCGGTATCGAGGTACGCCCACCCCTCCGGGATTGCCGGAAAGTCGGCAACCACGTCGAGCGGTCGGGTGTCGAGGTCCAGGATCATAGCGTCCGTTCCAGCCAGGCGTCCGCGTCGGCGGCAAAGGCGTCGCGGACGACCTCATTCCCGATCCGATCCAGCGCATCGGCCACAAAGGCGCGGGTCAGCAGCGCCTGCGCGCGCGGACGCGGGATGCCGCGCGACTGCATGTAGAATAGCGCCCGATTGTCGAGTTCGCCGACGGTAGCGCCATGGGCGCACTTCACGTCGTCGGCGAAGATCTCGAGCTCCGGCTTCAGATTGACGGTCGCCGTGCGCTGTAACAGAAGGCCGCGAAGCGATTGCTCGCCGTCGGTCTTCTGGGCGTGGCGAGCGACCTCCACCGCGGCGGCAAGGCTCGCGACGGAGGTGTCGGCCGCAACCGCTCGCCATAGCTGGTGCGATTGCCCGTTGGGTTCGGCATGGCGGACGCGCACCGCGCATTCCTGCCGCTGTTCGCCCGCGGTCAGCAGCGCGCCGCCGACCTCCGCATAGCCGCTCTCGCCCACGATCACGGCGCCGTCGATGCGGGTACCCGCAGTGCCTGCGCCCAGGAACGTGGACACAAGGCTGGCGCCGGTGCCAAGCTGCGCCTCGTCGCGCAAGCTGGTAAAGCCGCCTTCCTGGATCAGCCGCACTGCGCGGCCGAGCCGGGCCGAGCGGCCAAGCTCGATTCGCGTCGCGCGATTGGACCAGCCGGCGCCGACAAAGGTTTCCACGACCTGCGCAACCGCATTGTCGGCAAGCACGATTTCGGCCGGCAGGTGGTTCTCGCCGCCGGTCGCGACATGGACGACCTGCACGGGATCAGCCGCAGCGTCCGCGTCCAGCCGCAACGACCAGCCGATGCCCGTCGCGCGGCCACCCAGCGCGTGCTCCCCGCCCGTCAGATGCGCGAGTGTCACTCGATCGAGCGCCGAATGCGCCTCGTCCAGCAAGCCATCAACGAACAGGAGCCGCGCGCCCGGCAGGTCGAGGAAATGCGGCTCGTGCCCGGCCCGCGCGATTGGCGCCAAGGCCGCCGCAGCGGACAGGGCGCCAAGGTCAGCCCAGCGCCATGCCTCCGCGCGAGTGGACGGAAGATCGAGCAACGGCATCAGCGCTCCCCCGCGAAAGGCCGCAAAACGCTCACGCCGCAATCTCCGCGTAGCCCTCACGCTCGAGCTGGTGGGCGAGCTCCGCCCCACCCGACCGGGTGATGCGACCGTCAGCCAGCACGTGCACGAAGTCGGGCTGCACATAGTCGAGCAGGCGCTGGTAGTGGGTGATTAGCAGCACTGCCTTGTGCGGCGCCCGCATGATGCGGTTGATCCCGTCGCCGACAATCCGCAGCGCGTCGATGTCGAGGCCGGAATCGGTTTCGTCGAGGATTGCGAACTTGGGGTCGACGATGCCCATCTGGACCATCTCGTTGCGCTTCTTTTCACCGCCGGAGAAGCCGACATTGACGGGGCGCTTCAGCATCTCGGCATCCATGTCGAGCTTGCGCGCTTCCTCGCGGGCGAGCTTCAGGAACTCCGCGCCGGACAGTGCCTTTTCGTCGCGGCTGGCCCGCTGCGCGTTCAGCGCCTCGCGCAGGAACTGGACGTTGGAAACGCCGGGGATCTCGACCGGGTACTGGAAACCAAGGAACAAGCCGGCCGCTGCACGCTCATTCGGCGCGAGCGCAAGCAGGTCCTGGCCGCCAAAGGTGATCGAACCCTCGGTCACCTCATAGCCGGGCCGCCCGCCGAGCACATAGCCCAGCGTCGACTTGCCGGCCCCGTTCGGCCCCATGATCGCGTGCACCTCGCCCGCGTTCACGGAAAGCGAGAGGCCCTTGAGGATCGGCTTGCCGTCGATCTCGGCGTGGAGGTTTTCAATAACTAGCATCGTCATCCCGGCGTTGGCCGGGCTTCTGTCCCGACCGGTGTGATTTGGTCCCGGCAGTTGGCCAGGGTGAAGGCAGATCAGCCAACGCTGCCTTCGAGACTGATCCCCAACAACTTCTGCGCCTCGACCGCGAACTCCATCGGGAGCTGCTGCAGCACCTCGCGCGCGAAGCCGTTCACGATCAGCGCAACGGCCGCCTCCTGATCCAGACCGCGGCTCATTGCATAGAAAAGCTGGTCCTCGCTGATCTTGGACGTCGTCGCTTCGTGCTCGATCTGTGCCGAGGGGTTGCGCACCTCGATATACGGCACCGTATGCGCCCCGCACTGGTCGCCCAGCAACAGGCTGTCGCACTGGGTGAAGTTGCGCACGCCCTCAGCGGTTGGCGCGACGCGCACCAGCCCGCGATAGGTGTTGTCCGACCGGCCAGCGCTGATCCCCTTGGACACAATCGTCGACTTCGTGTTCTTGCCGAGGTGGATCATCTTGGTGCCGGTATCGGCCTGCTGGCGATTGTTGGTCACCGCGACCGAATAGAACTCGCCCACGCTGTTATCGCCCGCCAGCACGCAGCTGGGATACTTCCAGGTGATCGCGGAGCCGGTTTCGACCTGCGTCCAGCTGACCTTGCTGTTCCGGCCCTGGCACAGCGCGCGCTTGGTGACGAAATTGTAGATGCCGCCGACGCCGTTCTCGTCGCCCGGATACCAGTTCTGAACCGTCGAATACTTGATCTCGGCATCGTCCAGCGCGACCAGCTCGACCACTGCGGCGTGGAGCTGGTTCTCGTCACGCATCGGGGCGGTGCAGCCTTCGAGGTAGCTGACATAGCTGCCCTTGTCGGCGACGATCAGCGTGCGCTCGAACTGGCCGGTATTCTCAGCATTGATGCGGAAATAGGTCGACAGCTCCATCGGGCAGCGGACGCCCTCCGGAATGTAGACAAACGTACCGTCCGAAAAGACCGCACTGTTGAGCGTGGCGAAGTAGTTGTCGCGCTGGGGCACAACCTTGCCCAGCCACTTACGGACGAGGTCGGGATATTCGCGGATAGCTTCGCTGATCGAGCGGAAGATGACGCCCGCACGTTCCAGCTCGGCACGAAAGGTGGTCGCGACCGAGACGCTGTCGAACACCGCATCCACCGCGACACGACGCGGCGGCTCGGCGCCTTCGACATTGGCGAGCAGCTTCTGCTCCTCGATCGGAATGCCGAGCTTTTCATAGGTCCGGCGGATCTCCGGATCGAGCTCGTCGAGCGAAGCGATCGTCGCCTTGGCCTTGGGCTCCGCGTAATAATACGCATCCTGGTAATCGATCGGCGGAACGTTCAGCTTCGACCAGTCGGGCGCTTCCATGGTCTGCCACAACCGGAACGCCTTCAAACGCCAGTCGAGCATCCATTCGGGCTCATTCTTCTTGGCGCTGATATAGCGAACGGTGTCCTCGCTCAGCCCCTTGGGCGCGAAGTCCTGTTCGATGTCGGTAGCAAAGCCCCATTCGTACTTCTTGGAGACGGCCGCATAGGCCTCTGCGTTCTTGGTGGCCATCAGTTGAGTACCTCGGCAACCGCCATGACGGGCATAGCGGCGCGGTGATCGGAAGAAGGAAGCGAAGAGAGCCGGGCAAGGCTGACCGAGGCGAGCGCACCGCGCACCGCTTCGTTGACGATGCCCCAATGCGGCTTGACCTGGCAGTGACCGTCGAGCGCGCAATCATGACGCTCCAGGTCGACACAGGTGGTGAGCGCGATCGGCCCTTCCACCGCCTCGATGATGTCGGCGAGCGTAATGGCCGAGGGCGGTCGCGACAGGCGAACCCCGCCGCCCGTGCCCCGCGCGCTTTCCATCAGGCCGGCGGCGGACAAGCGGCTGACCAGCTTTTGCGCGGTCGGCAGCGGCACCCCGGTCTGCTCGGCGAGCAGGGTCGCGTTCAGCCGCGCCGTGCCGCAGGAGCGGGCGGCGGCGGTCAGCATGACCACGGCGTAATCGGCTAGCGAAGACAAGCGCATGTTGTTGCGAACAACTCTCAAATCGGACCAGTTCGGTCCGATTGGCAGATGGTCGCTCAGGTCCGCCGCGTCAACCAGGCAATCGGCCCAATCGACGCTGTTTTGACAGGCACCGGCGTGGGTGCGATGCGCCGGGCATGACGCTTTCGTCCTTGTTGCTCCAGCGCCTCGACCCTGAACGCGCGCATGAGCTCGCCATCAGGGCACTGGCTGGCTGGACTGCGCTGGGCACGCCCGGCGCCCGCAACCCTGCCCGCTTCTCCCGCTTGGCGACCAATGTGGCGGGGCTGAGCTTTCCTAACCCGGTCGGGATCGCGGCGGGGCTGGACAAGGATGCCCGCGGCGCCTCCGGCCTGTTCGCCCTTGGCGCCGGCGGGGTCGAGGTGGGGACGCTGACACCCCTGCCCCAAGCCGGAAATCCGCGCCCGCGCCTGTTCCGCCTGTCCGGCGATGGCGCGGTGGTTAACCGCTATGGCTTCAACAACCAGGGTCTCGCCGCCGGGGTTGCACGCGCGGCGGTGGCGCGGCGGCGTGGACCGCTCGGCATCAATGTCGGCGCCAACAAGGATGCGGCCGATCGCGTCGCCGACTATCGCGCGGGCGTTGAAGCGGCGGTGAGCACGGGTCGCGCCAATTACGTCGCGATCAACATCTCCTCCCCCAACACCCCGGGCTTGCGCGACCTGCAGCAAGGGACGGCACTCGCCGAGCTGCTGGCCGCGTGCAACGAGGCGCGGGGCTCGACGCCCTTGTTCCTGAAGGTCGCGCCCGATCTCGACCCCGCGACGCTCGACGGCGTGGCGCGCGCGAGCATGGAGGCGCGGATCGGCGCGCTGGTGATCGGCAACACCACCGTGTCGCGCCCGGCGGGCCTGACCTCCCCGGCGGCAGCGGAGGCGGGCGGCCTGTCGGGACGGCCCCTGGCGCCGCTTGCCCATCAGCGCCTGCGCGACTTCCGCACGGCAACCGGAGGAGCGCTGCCGCTGGTCGCCGCCGGCGGGATTGGCGACGCGGCGGAAGCCTATGCGCGGCTCCGCAGTGGGGCGAGCCTGGTGCAGCTTTATACCGCGCTGGCTTATGGCGGGCCGGGGTTGGTGTGGCGGATCGTGCGCGATCTCGACGCGCTGCTCGCCCGTGACGGCCATG
>Ga0210040_10009546_pt1 | contig 11269 bp, 11 predicted proteins | sample CryGeyCG12114_NA_FD_185462 | JGI IMG/M metagenome (GOLD analysis project Ga0210040, IMG submission 185462) | Groundwater microbial communities from aquifer - Crystal Geyser CG19_WC_8/21/14_NA (SPAdes) (version 2) | ecosystem: Environmental > Aquatic > Deep subsurface > Groundwater | place: USA... | reverse complement strand
CCGATCCGGCGCAGCGGCCGCACGGCGCGTTCGAGGACGTCGAGCATGCGGTCGGCCGGCGTCGTCGCCGTCACCGCCGTGGCCGCGAGCACGAGGGTGAGCAGGTCGGCAGCGACCTCGGTCGCGACCGCGGGGCCGCGCTGCCACCACTGGTAGGCGGCCAGCACAGTCGTGGTGGCCAGCACGGGCAGCAGCGACCGGAGCACCTCGCGAAGGGTGACCCGGCTCGCCGCGACCGCCGTCGCGGCGACCGCCAGCGCGAGGAGCGCCGCCACGGGCCCACGCGCGACGACGACGGCGACCCCCAGCACCGCCAGGGCGGCGAGCTTGACGGGCGCCGCCACCCGGTGCAGCACGCTGCTCCCGTGCCGGTACTGACCGAGCGGCACCCCGATGCTCGTCCCGCGCCACCGGCCGCGCGGGCCGCCGTCCGGGGCGCGCCGGCGGGTCACCGGGGGGCCATGAGGTCGCGGTACCGGGCGACGCCCTCGGCGGCGGCGCCGTCGAAGACGACCCGGCCGGCGTCGACCACGAGCACACGATCGGCGCGCGCGGCGGCGTCCAGGTCGTGCGTCACCTGCAGGACCTGCTGGTCGAGGGACCCCAGCAGGTCGTCCACGACGCGCCGCCAGCGCAGGTCCAGCAGCGTGGTCGGCTCGTCGCAGACCAGCACGGACGGCTCGGTCGCGAGGACCCCGGCCAGCGCGAGCAGCTGCTTCTGACCGCCGGAGAGGGCGTGCACGCTGACCTCCGCGCGTCCGGTCAGCCCGAACCGGCTCAGGACGTCGCTCACCCGGCCGTCCCGTTCGGCTCGGCCGAGGGGCAGCCGGCGCAGCGACAGCGCGACGTCCTCCCGCGGCGTCGGCATGACGAGCTGCGCGTCGGGGTCGGTGAACACGAACCCGACCCGGCGGCGGACGGCGGCGCCGTCGCGCACGCTGTCCATGCCGTCCACCACGACCCGGCCCGACGACGGCGTCGCCAGGCCGTTGACGAGCCGCGCCAGGGTGGACTTGCCGGACCCGTTCGCCCCGATGACGGCGACCCGCCGCTCGGTCAGCACGCAGCTCACCGGGTGCAGGATCGTGACCTCGCCGGGGCGCCCGTCCGCGCCGTCGGACGTCTGCGCCACCACGCACGCGCGCTCGAACGTGATCATCGGGCCGCCGTGCGCCCGCCGACGCCCGTCACCACGGCATTCAGCGGCGCCGGCGGAGCATGTCGGGGAAGGCGCGGAAGACCGCGGTCGCGACCACGGCGACCAGCGCGTTCTTGATCACGTCGCCGGGCAGGAAGACCGCTCCGGCCGTGATCGCCTCGCGCGCGGACATCCCCGCGCGCCAGCCCAGCACCGTGATGCCGATCGGGTGCGTCGCCAGCAGGCTGCCGGCCATCGCGGCGCCGAACACGACCACCGGCAGGACGCGCGCCCGCACCCGCCGGCCCAGGGTCACCAGCGCACCGGCGATCGCGGCGGCGAACGGGAACGCGACGAGGTAGCCGAACGAGACCTTGCCGATCGCCCCGAGGCCCCCGGTGCCCTCGGCGAAGATCGGCAGACCCGCCAGACCGACGGCCAGGTACAGCAGGACGGCAAGCGCGCCGCGGCGCGCGCCCAGCACGACGCCGGCCAGCATGACGCCGAACGTCTGCAGCGTGATCGGGACGGGGATCCCCGCCACCGGGATGTTCGGCAGCAGCGCGCACACGGCGATGAAGGCGGCGAACGTCGCGACGAGCGCGACGTCGGTGGCGACGGAGCTGCGGGCCGGTGCGGCGGCCCCCGGCAGCGCCGAGGCGCCGGCGAGCGCCGGGCCCGTCCTCGGGGTGCCGGAGAGCACCGGCTCGTGGTCCGGGGTGGTGGGCATGGCTCGCTCCGGGGTGCGCGGGTGGGTGCAGGTGTGAGGCGGTCGCCCTCCCGGTACGGGGCCGGCGGGACCGGTCGTCACGCTAGCCGGTCGTAGGATGGACGGCGTTTGTGTCCGCGCCCAACGACCCCGGACCGCGATTGTAAGGAAGCCCCACCGTGATCACTGCCCACGCCGTCGAGCTGCGCGTCGGCGCACGCGTCCTGCTGGAGGAGGCGACGTTCCGGATCGCCGCCGGCGACCGGATCGGCCTGGTCGGACGCAACGGCGCGGGCAAGACGACCCTGACCAAGACGCTCGCCGGCGAGAGCCTGCCCACCGGCGGCCAGATCACCCGCGCCGGCGAGGTGGGCTACCTCCCGCAGGACCCGCGCACCGGTGACCTCGACACCCTGGCGATGGACCGGGTGCTGGCGGCCCGCGGCCTGGACACCATCGTGCGCGGCATGCGTGAGGCCGAGACGGCCATGTCCAGCGCCGACGACGAGACCCGCGACGCCGCGATGGAGCGGTACACCAAGCTGGAGGCCCGGTTCACCGCGGCGGGCGGGTACGCCGCCGAGAGCGAGGCCAGCCGGATCGCCTCGAACCTCGGCCTCGACGAGCGCGTGCTGGGTCAGACGATCGGGACGCTCTCCGGCGGCCAGCGCCGCCGCGTCGAGCTGGCCCGGATCCTGTTCTCGGGCGTGGAGACGCTGCTCCTCGACGAGCCGACCAACCACCTCGACGCGGACTCGATCCTCTGGCTGCGCGACTACCTCAAGGCGTACCCGGGCGGCTTCGTCGTGATCAGCCACGACACCGACCTGCTGCGCGCCACCGTCAACAAGGTCTTCCACCTCGACGCCAACCGCGGTGAGCTCGACCAGTACAACCTCGGCTGGGACGCGTACCTGCTGCAGCGCGAGACCGACGAGAAGCGGCGCAAGCGCGAGCGCGCCAACACCGAGAAGAAGGCGTCGGTCCTGCTCGCGCAGGCCGACAAGATGCGGGCCAAGGCGACCAAGGCCGTCGCGGCGCAGAACATGGCCCGGCGGGCGGAGCGCATGCTGTCCTCCCTCGAGGAGGTCCGGGCGTCGGACAAGGTCGCCCGCCTGAGATTCCCGACCCCCGCGCCGTGCGGCCGGACCCCGCTCACCGCGTCGGGCCTGAGCAAGACGTACGGCTCGCAGGAGGTCTTCACCGACGTCGGGCTGGCCATCGACAAGGGCAGCCGGGTGGTGATCGTCGGGCTCAACGGCGCCGGCAAGACGACGCTGCTGCGCATGCTCGCCGGCATCGACACGCCCGACACGGGCGAGGTCCGTCCCGGCCACGGCCTCAAGCTCGGCTACTACGCGCAGGAGCACGAGACCCTCGACCAGACCCGGACGGTGGTGGAGAACCTGCGCTCGGCGGCGCCGGACCTCACCGACACCCAGGTGCGCTCGGTCCTCGGCTCGTTCCTGTTCTCCGGCGACGACGCGGACAAGCCCGTCCGCGTCCTGTCCGGTGGTGAGAAGACCCGGCTCGCGCTCGCGGCCCTCGTCGTCTCCGCCGCGAACGTCCTGCTGCTCGACGAGCCGACCAACAACCTCGACCCCGCGAGCCGCGAGGAGATCCTCGGCGCGCTGCGCTCCTACGAGGGTGCGGTCGTGCTGGTCTCGCACGACGAGGGCGCCGTCGAGGCGCTCAACCCCGAGCGGGTCGTCCTGCTGCCCGACGGCATCGAGGACCTGTGGGGGCCGACGTACGCCGACCTGATCTCCCTGGCGTGACCCCGGGCCGCGTCGCCTGACGTCGCGGGCCGCGCGGCGGGCCGGGCTCGTTGCCCGGTGGCCGGGTCAGCGCAGCTGCGCGTCGATGAGGGCGTCCTCGACGTCCTCGGCGCTCGGCGTCCGACGACGGCGCGGCACCCGGGCCGAGTCGTCCTCACCGTCGGGCGGCGCGAGCAGCTCCCGGCGGGCCATCACCGAGAACCCGACGAGGGCGCCGAGGGCGAACGTCCACCACTGCAACGCGTACGACAGGTGCGAGCCCGGGTCGGTGCTGGGCTCCGGGAGCGGGCCGAGCGGGGTGCGGGCCGCCGGCTCCTCGGTCACCAGGGCGCCGTAGGCGGCGTAGCCGGGCAGGTCGCCGTCGGCACCGCCTGCGGCGAGCACCTGGTCGACCGAGATCGCCTGGACCTGTCCCGCCGGGGCGTCCCGGCCGGAGGCCGGTTCGTCGGCCCGGAGCCGGACGACCAGCTCGACCTCACCGGCAGGTGGCTCCACGTCCAGGTCGGCGTCGGTGGGCATCCAGCCGCGGTCGACCACCAGCACCGCCGCCGGGCCACCGGGCCCCTCGACGACGAAGGGCACGAGCACGTGGAAGCTCGGCTGGCTGTTCACCGGCCGGTTGCGCAGCAGCACCCCGGCGTCCCGGTCGTACCGGCCGGTCACCCGGACCGGTCGCCACACCTCGTCCTGCCGCAGGGTGTCGGCGGGGGACGCCAGGACGTCGCCGATCGGCACCGGGTCGGCCGCGTAGTTGGCTTCCACGACGGCGATGGCGGCTGACCGGGACTCGTGCCGGTGCCACTGCCACAGGCCGAGGAACGTGCACACGACCGCCAGGCCCACCGCGGTCGCCACCAGCCCCGCAGCCCGCTTGACCGCCGACCTGTCCGGCGTGGCGGTCCGGCTCACGCCCGCGGACCTGCGGGCGGTGCGGACACGTCGAGGTCGGCCACCGGCACCGTCGCGCGCAGGAAGGACCGGGCCCCGAGGAACTGCTCGAGATGCTCGCGGTGCGCGTCGCACGCCAGCCACACCTTGCGGCGCTCCGGGGTGTGCAGCCGGGGGTTGTTCCACAGCAGGCCCCAGCCAGCCTCGGCCCGGCACCCCCGTGCGCTGCAGAGAGGGTCCTCGACGGCGTCCGGGCGGGCAGCGAGGAGATCACCCACGGGTGTCGTCCCGGCTCGGAGTCCCCGAACCGGTGCGGTCCGGCGCCTGCCCGCGCACCGGCGCCGGCGTCACCACGGGCGCGCCGGCGTCCGGGAGGAACGGGTCCACCACGGTGGACTCGAAGGTCACGCCACCGTACGGCCCCGGGCCGTACCGGAGCTCGTCGGTGGGGCCGGCCCCCAGTGCGCGGACGTGCGTGAACTCGTCGGGCCGCTCGGGCCGCTCGCGGCCGGCGTTGGCGAGCACGACCGCGACGTAGGGGAGGATGACGGCGCCGACCAGCAGGGAGACGGAGATCCACGTCGGTACGCGGTCCCAGGTCGCCACGGCGCCGATGAAGCAGAGGGTGCGCAGGCCCATCTGCAGGAGGTAGCGGTGCGCCCGCTTGGCGATGTCGTCACCGAGGGGCGTGGCTGCGGAGGTGATCGTGTGCACCTGGGTGCTGCCGGTGCGGCGGTTGCTCACCACCCGAGTTTACGCGCGTGGGTGTGGTAGGGCCGCGCCGGTTGTGCGGATGTGACAAACCACTCCGGGCATCGGTGTGCCCCCGTGCCAGGACGGGCGGGGGGCGTTCGACTAGCGTCGGTGGACGTGTCGCGGCGTGTGTCCGCGGCGTGCACCACGACCCCGGGGAGACGCGTGACCGAGACGAGCACCGACACCGCGAGCGGCGCCACCGGCGTGGTCCCCGCGCCGCGGAGCGTGCTGGTCACCGGAGCCAACCGGGGCATCGGCCGCGCGATCGCGGAGCGGTTCGTCGCCGCGGGCGACCGCGTCGCCACCATCTACCGCAGTGGTGACCTGCCCGACGGCGTGCTGGGCGTCGTCGGCGACGTGCGTGACACGGGCTCCGTGGACGCCGCGTTCACCGACATCGAGGCCGCCCACGGGCCGGTCGAGGTCCTGGTCGCCAACGCCGGCGTGACCCGCGACGGGCTCCTCATGCGGATGACCGACGAGGACTTCGAGGCGGTCATCGACGTCAACGTGACCGGCTCCTTCCGGTGCGTGCGCCGTGCCTCGAAGGGGATGATCCGCCTGCGCCGCGGACGCATCGTGCTCATCTCCTCCGTGGTCGGCCTGTACGGCTCCGCGGGGCAGGTCAACTACGCGGCCTCCAAGTCGGCCCTGGTCGGGATGGCGCGGTCGGTCACCCGTGAGCTCGGCGGCCGCGGGATCACCGCCAACGTCGTCGCCCCCGGGTTCATCGACACCACGATGACCGCCGCCCTGCCGGACGCGAAGCAGGCGGAGTACAAGGCGTCCATCCCCGCCGGCCGGTTCGCCCAGCCCGACGAGGTCGCCGGCGTCGTGCACTTCCTGGCGTCCGACGCGGCCGCGTACATCACCGGCGCCGTCATCCCGGTCGACGGCGGCCTCGGCATGGGGCACTGACCGCCCTCCCGCGGCCGACGGGCCGTCCCGCCCCCTCTGACCGACACGACCGCTACGACCGCTACGACCGAACGGAAGTCGCCCCATGGGTCTGCTCGACGGCAAGAAGCTCCTCGTCACCGGGGTCCTGACGGACTCCTCGATCGCCTTCCACGTCGCCCGGCTGGCGCAGGAGCAGGGTGCCCAGGTCGTCCTGACGTCCTTCGGCCGGCAGCTCCGGCTGACCCAGGCGATCGCCCGCCGGCTGCCCGCCGAGGCCCCCGTCGTCCAGCTCGACGTGACCTCCGCCGAGGACCTCGACGTGCTCGCCGGGCGGGTGCGGGAGCACGTCGACGCGCTCGACGGCGTCGTGCACTCCATCGGGTTCGCCCCGCAGTCCGTCATGGGCGGGAACTTCCTCGCCGGCGAGTGGGGCGACGTCGCGACCGCGCTGGAGGTCTCGGCGTTCTCGCTGAAGTCGCTGGCCGTCGCGACGCAGCCGCTGCTCGGCGCGGGCGGCTCGATCGTCGGCCTCACCTTCGACGCCCGGTACGCCTGGCCCGTCTACGACTGGATGGGCGTCGCCAAGGCGGCCTTCGAGTCCACCGCGCGCTACCTCGCCCGCGACCTCGGCCCGCAGGGTGTCCGGGTCAACCTCGTCTCGGCCGGCCCCATCCGGACCACGGCCGCGAAGTCCATCCCCGGCTTCGAGGCGATGGAGGGCGGCTGGCCCGACCGTGCCCCGCTCGGCTGGGACGTGACGGACCCCGAGCCGACCGCACGCGCCGTCGCGGCGCTGCTGTCCGACTGGTTCCCCGCGACGACGGGGGAGATCGTCCACGTCGACGGCGGTGTGCACGCGATGGGACTGTAGGCCGCATGAGCCACATCTCCGACCGCACCCGCCGGCTCGTCCTGCTCCGCCACGCCAAGGCGGAGCCGGCCGGCGAGGGGGCCGGGGACGAGGTCCGTCCGCTCGCGCTCGTCGGGCGGCGCCAGGCCGGCCGGGTGGGCGCCGCGCTCTTCGCCTCCGAGCTGGTGCCCGAGGTCGCGCTCGTCTCGCCCGCGGTGCGCACGCGCCAGACGTGGGAGCTGCTGCGCGCGGCCTTCGGCGATGCCGAGCCCGAGGTCGTCGTCGAGGATCGCCTCTATAGCGGCGGCGTCGACGACGTCGTGGCGCTCGTCCGGGAGGTCGACGCGCGGGTGCGGACGGTGCTCGTGGTGGGGCACGAGCCCACGGTCTCGGCGGCGGCCGCCGCGCTCGCCGGCCCGGACTCGGACACCGGGGCGACGATCCGGGTCCGCGGCGGCGTGCCGACGGCCACGTACGCCGTCGTGGAGCTCGACGGGCACTGGGACACGCTGACCCCGGGCAGCGCCCGGCTGCGCACCGTGGTGTCGCCGCAGGAGTAGGGCGCCGCCGTGGCGGGGGCCGCCGGGGAGGCGCCGTCGCGGCGGGTCAGGCCACGGGGGGTGAGGCCACGGGAGGGAGGCCTGCCGCCCAGCGGGCCTCTCGGCGCAGCAGCTCGCGGCGTCCGGGGCTGTCGTAGGAGCGGCCGTCGTGACCGAGCGCGTCGTAGACCACCCGGCTGCGCCCGACCGTCCCCACCAGCACGAGCGGGTGCGTCCGGCCGTCCCACTCGTGTGTCACCAGGGCCTGCCGGTCGGGCGCGATGTCCAGATCGCTGTACCGCTCGTCCTCCACCTCGATGTCGGCGAGCCCGGCGGTGACGGGGTGCTCGGTGTCGGCGACGTGGACGGTGCACGGGCCGAGGTCCGGGTGCCCGGACGTGCCGTGGACCCAGCGGGCGCCGAGCAGCTCGCGCCACTGCGGGACCGCGGGGAACGCCATGCCGCCGGCGTGCACGGCGATGACCGGTGCCCCCGCCGCGACGTGCCGCTCGAGGGCCGCTCCGATCCGGTCGGCCTCGGCGCGCTCCGCGTCCGGCGTCTCGGGGCCGCCCGAGCAGGCGACCACGAGCAGTGCCCGCCCCGCATGCTCCTCGACCGCGGCCAGCACGTCCTCGCGGATCTGGGGGAGGAGGCCGGCCTCGGTGAGGACGGAGGCGATCGCCCGGGAGGTGGTCCGAAGGTCGTGCCAGGGGTCGGCGTAGGCCGGTCCGCCGCTGCTGAGCACCACGGCGGTGCGGTGCACAGGGGCCTCGTGCGACGCGGCCACGGCGTCGACCTCGACCGTGCCTGCCCCGATCGTGCCTGCCCCGATCGTGCCCGCCCCGACCGTCCCGCCGGGCCTGTGGATCTCGCCGGGGTCGGTGCCGGCCCCGTGGGCCTCGTCCCGGCCAGCCGGTGTCCCCGCGTCGATGACGGCCAGCACCGCGTCGAGGCGGCCGGTGACCCAGGCGTCGGCGTGCTGGCGCACGACCGGCTTGGCGTTGAACGCGATCCCCAGGCCCGCGGCGACGATCATATCGATGTCGTTGGCGCCGTCCCCGACCGCGACGGCCCGGGCGACGTCGACCCCCTCGTCCGCCGCGAACCGGCACAGCGCAGTCGCCTTCGCGGCGCGGTCCACGACGGGTCCGAGCACGCGACCGGTCAATACGCCGTCGGCCACCTCGAGCCGGTTGGCGACCGTGTGCCTGATGCCCAGGGACGCCGCGAGCGGCTCGACGATCTCGGCGAACCCCCCGGACACCAGCCCGACCGGCCAGCCGCGACGGTCCAGCTCGGCGAGCAGCTCGCGCGCCCCGGGCGTCAGCCGGATCTCGGCGCCGACGTCGGTCAGCACGTCGACCGGCAGGCCGGCGAGGGTGGCGACGCGCTGGTGCAGCGAGGCGGCGAAGTCGAGCTCCCCGCGCATGGCACGCTCGGTGATGGCGGCGACCGCCGCGGCGGCGTCGTCGCCGGCGCGGGCGGCGAGCAGCTCGACGACCTCGCCCGTGATGAGGGTGGAGTCGACGTCCATGACGACGAGACGGCGCTCGGCGGGAGCCGCGTCCGCGGCGTCAGGGATCACGCTGGCAGGGTAGCGGCCGTCGGACGCGCGACGGCGCCGCGCCCGAAGGTACGACGCCGTCGGCAGCGGGTCACGACTCGACGATGGTCCCCTTCGGGACGACGGTGATCCCGCTCTCGGTCACGGTGAACCCGCGGGCGCGGTCGTGCTCGGGATCCAGGCCGATCCGTGCCCGTGCGGGCACGATGACGTTCTTGTCGAGGATCGCCCGGTGCACCTGGGCGTGCCGGTGCACCTTGACGCCGTCCATCAGGACGCTGTCCGAGACCGCCGACCACGAGTGCAGGTACACGCCCGGGGACAGCACGGACCCCGAGACGGTCGCGCCGGACACGATGACGCCGGGGGACACCACCGAGTCCGCGGCGTACCCGATCCGGTCCGGCCCCGCGTGGACGAACTTGGCCGGTGGCAGCCCGGTGTACCCGGTGTGCAGGGGCCACTGGTCGTTGTAGACGTTGAACACCGGCGTGATCGAGATGAGGTCCTTGTTGGCCTCGAAGTACGAGTCGAGCGTCCCGACGTCACGCCAGTAGTCGCGGTCCCGGTCGGTCGAGCCGGGCACGTCGTTGTGGATGAAGTCGTAGACCCCGGCGGTGCCCTTCGCGACGAACGCGGGCACGAGGTCGCCGCCCATGTCGTGCTTGGACTCGGGATCCTCCGCGTCCTCGGTCACCGCCCGTCGCAGGGCGTCCGCGTTGAGCACGTAGTTGCCCATCGACGCGAGGATCTCACCGGGGGAGTCGGCAAGACCCACGGGGTCGGACGGCTTCTCCCGGAACGCGGTGATCCGGGTGGGGTCGCTCGGATCGGTCTCGATGACGCCGAACTCGGTCGCGAGCGCGATCGGCTGGCGGATCGCCGCCACCGTCATCTCCGCTCCCGACGCGATGTGCGAGTCGACCATCTGGGAGAAGTCCATGCGGTAGACGTGGTCCGCTCCCACCACGACGACGATGTCGGGTCGCTCGTCGTCCATGATGTTCAGGCACTGGTAGATCGCGTCCGCACTGCCGAGGTACCAGTGCTTGCCGACCCGCTGCTGTGCAGGGACCGGTGTCACGTAGTTGCCCAGCAGGTTCGACATCTGCCACGTCTTCGTGACGTGCCGGTCGAGGCTGTGGGACTTGTACTGGGTGAGTACCACGACCTTGAGGTACCCGGAGTTGATGACGTTCGACAGGGCGAAGTCGACCAGCCGGTAGATGCCGCCGAACGGGACGGCGGGCTTGGCGCGGTGGGAGGTCAGCGGCATCAGTCGCTTCCCCTCCCCACCTGCGAGGACGATTGCGAGTACGCGCGGCGCTGCCATGTGCAGAACATAGGCCCGCGACTGTGAGCCAGGCCACCCGTACCACCTGCTTGCCCGGACGTGTCGCGCTAGCGTGGCGCGCGTGAGAGTCGACCTGCTGACACGCGAGTACCCGCCGAACGTCTACGGGGGGGCCGGGGTCCACGTCGCCGAGCTGTCCGCGGTCCTGCGCCGCAGCATCGACGTCCGGGTGCGGTGCTTCGAGGGCAAGGGCGGGCCGGCCGAGGGCGAGGGCGTCACGGGGTACGCCGCGCCGGCCGAGCTCCTCTCCGCCAACGCGGCGCTGGCCACCTTCGGCGTCGACCTGGCCATGGCCGACGACGTCGCAGGCGCGGACCTCCTGCACTCGCACACCTGGTACGCCAACCTCGCCGGGCACCTCGGCGGGCTGCTGCACGGGGTGCCGCACGTGGTCTCGGCGCACAGCCTCGAGCCGCTGCGACCATGGAAGGCCGAGCAGCTCGGCGGCGGCTACGCGCTGTCCTCGTGGGCGGAGCGGACCGCGTACGAGGGGGCGGCCGGGATCATCGCGGTCAGTGCGGGCATGCGGGCGGACATCCTGCGCTGCTACCCGGGGATCGACCCCGCCAAGGTCCACGTGGTGCACAACGGCATCGACCTCGCGGGCTGGCAGCGACCCGAGCCGGGGACGCCCGAGGCGGAGGCGGCCGACGCCGTCGTGCGCGGCATCGGCATCGACCCCGACCGGCCCGCCGTCGTCTTCGTCGGGCGGATCACCCGACAGAAGGGTCTGCCGTACTTCCTGCGGGCCGCGGAGAAGCTGCCGCCGGAGGTGCAGCTCGTGCTGTGCGCC
>Ga0210040_10009545_pt1 | contig 11270 bp, 8 predicted proteins | sample CryGeyCG12114_NA_FD_185462 | JGI IMG/M metagenome (GOLD analysis project Ga0210040, IMG submission 185462) | Groundwater microbial communities from aquifer - Crystal Geyser CG19_WC_8/21/14_NA (SPAdes) (version 2) | ecosystem: Environmental > Aquatic > Deep subsurface > Groundwater | place: USA... | reverse complement strand
ACTCTCTCTTTCTTGTAGGATGGAACCATGTCCATGAATCAACAGCCCCACCCAAGTACAAGTAGTGCATCAGGTGGGTCAACCTTGACTGCGAATGGCCTTGACATGACACTGCCCTCTCCTCATCACCTGTTCTCCATCACAGCGGCCGCGGCAGCAATGAATGGCAGCCATCAACAAAGGCAATCCAGTCCAACGTTAAATGACTTGGTCAACAGCCCTTTGCATCACGTACAAACTCAATTGGGATCTGCTAGTAGTAGTTCTGATGCAAATGGAGCCTCATCTTCCATTGGGGCAGGAATCGGAGCCCAAGCACAAATGCAACTTTTGGCCTTACAACAACGTCATCAGCAAATGCTCCGAAGCTCTTCTTCCGAAACGTCTCAATTAGGGCATTTTGGTAACAAAAAGTCATTAGAATCTAAAGGTGAGGATATGCAATTAGTTAAAATTGAATCTTCAGACTCGCCACCGACACATCATCAAGATTCCAGGAACCAAGAAATGGACTTGACCCAGGAAAATGATAATGCCAGTCAACATAGCAATAGTTGTGATGATGTAGACTCTGTGAAATCTGATCCTGTCGATAGTGAAATGGTGGGTGGAAAAAATTCGAATAAGTCACCTTCGTCTCCAGGAATGGCTTCATTCCAGGAGGAAAATAATAGTGATAGGTAAAATGAAGTGTGCATTATAAAGTTGCTGTAATGCTTGTTTTGCAAGCACTTTGTTTATAGCAAATGGATCCCAGGATCTCCAACTCACATGAAGCTTTATCAGTATTATGTCATGAAACAGATTTTTATGAGAGAACCATCAGCTTTGCAGTTTTCAAAATCCGAAGACTTAATATTAAACTTATGCATAATATGGGTTACATTTGCTGTAGAACATGCGTTATGTTACACATTTGAGTTAGATGACGAATGATAAGTTTCGTTGACGTCATTGACGCTTCAATTAACCAATCTGGAAACCGTGAAAAATATGAGAGAAACAAAAATTGCTTTGTTTCCAATGAATAAGCTATGGTTTCGTTCGAAATATAAAACTTTTATTGATTCATATAGTAAATACAAAATTGAGTTTGTAATTTGTCTAACATTCTTTTGAAATAATATAATTTCTCAAGAATGTTTTATTACAAAAGTTATCTAACTTTTAGTTTTTATTATTATTATTTTATCTTACTAACTAACTAACTAACTTATAACTAAATATGACATGGGATTAACGACTGAGCAGAAACTTACATTGTGTGTGTATGTAATGATTCATATTTTTAATCCGCGCATAAATATGGCCATAAAAAAGCTTTAAGAGTTGCATGGAGCATAAAGAAGTAAAATTGCATATTTATAAATATCCTACGATCTAGTCAAATGGCAATCTGAACTGTTTTCTTGTTATTTGAATTTGGTATTAGAGATAAAAGTAAGGTTTACAGAAACTGACTCATAAAGATGAAAACCAGGTGTAGCTACATAATATTACAAGCTCAATAGACGCTTACACGTGCGATTTCTGCTTTATGTGTATCCGAAATATGCATTATTGATATAACTAGACATCACCGCCCGTTTTAAAGAACTTAAGTAAATATCAATGAAATATGCAATAGAAAAGATAAAGAGGAGCGAGGCGTGTGTTTTATGCATTCAGGAGCGCTATATATTTAGTATTTCAGTAGTAGATGGGTAGTTAGGGAAAAGCTGAACGTTTGTAGCGAGACGAGAAGCTGAAAACTACTTAACTTTACTAATGTACGTAAGTTTATTACAAGTTTATGTGCGCAATGCAGCTTTTATACAGTGAGTGAGAGAGAGAGAGTGGAGTTAAGCTCGGGTAGAATTATTATCATTATTATTATGCACAGTATCTATGATATTATAAATGTAATATGCAAAAGCGTAGCATGTAGAGGAGGGATAAAGGATGAAATAAAAAGAGAAAAAACAAACTTCAATGTCTGCTGTTAATATTTAATAATGGTTGAATGTTAGCTTTTCCTATGTGTGTACATTAGTGATAAATGGGCGAATGTAACACAAACACAAGGTACGATACGATGAAGGGAGCAGCGTTTTCAATTTTTACTTTGTTTTAAGATTATTGCAATGTTACATGCCAGCTGTGTTTATTATTATTATTATCAAGTGAATTCATCTCATCAGATCTTTTTTATCAATAGATATAATATTCACTAGTATTGTTTTGTTCCTGTCTTATTTCTCCGTTTTTTACTTGATAACATAGCTTGTAGGGATTTTTAGAGTATTTATCAAGTTTTTTAAAAATTATAGTGTTGGACATGAATGTACAGTATTTACTATAAGTGTAATAAATTATTATTGTAACTAAACGAGATAAAACAACTTGGAAAAGAAAATCACATGGGATTATTGATTTTGGTCGTGCACAAGTCTCTTTAATGCAATAATAAATTTTAGTTTCATTACATGAGCTGGAAGGCTAGTTAGTTTAGTAGTTTTTTCCACTATATTTATTATGTGAAACTTAATATTATAATGCGGGAGACTGAAAGGAATTTATTTACTATTGTTTTCTTGTGCCTCGTTCGTAAACAAAACTAGGTACCCTACACCATTAACTACACTTTTTTTTCTGAGCATCATACACCAAAAGTAATCAACGGAGCCTTGATGATGATAATGACGAAACTCATGGTATTATAATAATGGGACTCACTCGTATCATTGATGTCTTTTCCATACGTTGCATGGAGAAGGGCAATCCAAGCCATATAGCATTCGCTTGACGTAATCTAAATAATAATAATAATGATATGTAATAATAAATAACAATTAGTAGTAATGAGTAGGGGTGGGGAGGGAACTTTGTGGAATGCTCAGACACAGATGAACATCATATACTTTTTGACTAGCCCACTGCATACATACCAGTATAATAATAATAATAGTTTGCGCTATTGCTCTCCACGCTGGAGAAATAACGACAAAAACGGTCATAAAAATGAATAGCTTTCCATCTTTATTGTATAATGGGGCAGGGAGCAACTAAAAACATTCATGTAACTTTTCTATATTATATATATATTTTGGTCTCAACCAATGATTTTCATTTCTTCCATATAGACGGCTGCCATTATTATAGTTATGTTATTATTATTATTGTTATTCTTTTTTCCCTCTATCTTGCCTTGAGGCAAGCAAAGCAAAAAGCAATTTGTTTCGTAAAAACTTGTGTCTGCCTCTACAACATATAATAATAATCTTTAGAATAATAACATCGTACCAGAATGTAAGAAGTAATAAAAATAATCATAGCTTTGCCCTTCCTTTATATAATATTACAAGATCCACTCTCTTCTGCTGTTGTTGTTAGTTGTAGTCCACATTCATTTGTTAGGCTTGTGAATCTCCCTTCATACTTCATCTATTACTTTTCCCTTTTGATTACTATAAATTTGTTTAGTTGTAGTCACTGTTAGTTAGTGTCTGGCAATGATATACATGCACAAATGTTGTATTAATATGAGGAACCCTCCCAATTAGTTATCCTTATGATTACTAGTCTCATGTTGATTGCTACATATTATTGTTGTTGTTGCTCTCCGTTCCATATATGTATGTTCCCTGGATTGCAGATAAATGGATACATAATTTTGACTTATTCAGACGCAATAGACATACTGATTTTCAGCGATTAAACTATTGAAGAGAAGTTTCAATTTAACAGAATAATGTGCTACTCGTTGATGAAATGAATAGAATATTAAAATGATGAAGGCATTATTATATTACAAAGGGTAGATGAGAGGAGTATTTTTGGATTAAAAAACCAATAATTTGGTGAATTTTGCATAAGTTGTCAAATTCGATCCTATCTATTCATCACATAAATATTTCAAAGTGAATGAGACCACCACTGGAAGTTAGAAAACAAGGATTACATATTGCATGTGATGTGATCTCATGCCTAGTTTGTGAAAAATTCATAAAAACCTAGCATGCTCACTGTAATTTTTATACTTGGAGCATAGTTTATCAGCGATAACAATGGTCATAATTGCTACCTTCTAGTGTGGCCTGAATCCAATTAAAACAAAAAATATGAGGCTGTTGTCTTCCTGTTTTAATAAAATTATATTATTATATGCACAAGTTATAATTGCGCAGTGTAAAATATTTTTCTACTTCTCCCTGACGTTGTTAGCGTTTAGGATTGTCAGTGTCAGTGTAATGTGCATTCAACACATTCCTTAAGCCATGCTAAAAAATGAAAGGCTTTGCCAAAAACATAATTATACCAGCCCCATAGTTAACAGTTTTCTTCACTCGAATCATTTTTCACACACGAGAAATTAATATCGGACACGCCATGTTTAATATTTTGTGAACGCACTTATAAAAGTCATAAAACGAGGAGTCTAAAACTACAGATATAACTGGCATCACAAAGTGAAATAAACTTTATATCAATCAACCTAGATTAGAAGCAAACCATAAAAATGGTTAATATTGATGAACATGCACGGAAATGGAACAAGTCAAGTGGATGATAAATAATTGGAAATGCTTCTAGCTATATGCGTGTACTCATTGCCAGTCAGCTTTCTGCACAAGAAAGAAAATAAACAGTTTAAATGTGAAGTATTGAATTAATATGGGGAAGAAGAATATTTTAATATGGCAAATCATGCGAGAGAAGACACACAGATATATTTTAATGCACATAAATGGAGAAAGGATGGATGTGGTTTCTGCGTAAATTAAATTTAATAGAATTTCGCATTAAAATTATTATGCTCCATTGCATGAACTGATTACAACGAATGCAAGAATTGTAAATGAGTCACTTCTATAAGTAACGTACGTTTCGAAACTTTGAATTTGATTTAACTCTATTGTTAATTCTGTAGTGTCACAAACAGGGATGCACATATAAATGACGTGTAAATTTAAAAACAAATACTTCCACACAGCAGAGCACTTGAAAGGTAAACTGCTCCCACCAAGAGCCGTAATCACAACTATTCAGCGAAACCAAGGTGCACCGAAATTGTTTACAGCCTGTGCTTGTACGAGATTTATAAATATTATGCAGCATGGATGGATTAATCAACATAACATAGTTAGTTGAGTTTATCTAACCAATGCACAATGTATGTACACTCAAGGCGCAAAATGATCTCCAGCAATAACACACCTACATTGGTAGAAAATCTAATACAATATGCGTATTCCCAGCATAAACAACTATTTATCCACCTAAGGATTAGGCAGAGCCCTCCAAATCTCAAATAGGCAATAATTTTCATTCCGTTTATTGCATTCAATTTCAGTAGGTTGAAGTAGAATTTGTGAAGCTGAAGTTATTAATTATAGTTTCCACCAATTAAAATTGTGCAGCTGCCAACAAATACAACTGACATACAATGGATCCCGGAGGAAAAGAAGAGAATTCAGTTATTGTGAACCAAGTTTTAATTTTTTGTGATTTAAGTACCATTGCAGTATCAATTGTTTGCAAATTACCACAAATAGCGTCTATTCTAAAGTCTAAAAGTGTTGACGGACTCAGTGAGTCGAGCATTCTGGTAGAATTACTTGGGTAGGTTAAATGAATTTGTTTCTTTTAATCATTTTGCTCTAGCGTAGAGGTACTAACTTATTACAAACTAGAAACATTGCTGCACAATATCACAAATCGATCAGATTTCTCACTTGTAATGCGATTAAAAGCCTTTTCAGCCATCATGTGGTTGATTAAAAAATGCTTAATAAATTAAGTTTTAAACCATATGGAACCTCAAGTTGAACTTGAAAATGAGTTGACAATAAGAAACGAAATCGTTGGGTTCCAGTTTGCTTTTGTTTTCAAAGATTGAATTGAATTTAAGAGCCACAACATGACCTTGCGTGAGTATGTTAAACCTAGTTTTAGTGCAACTGCCTGAAGGGAGAGACACTGGTACGTTCCTCGCTTTGTCGCTATGCTATTTTGCAATGTTTCAATGTTCACAACTGTGCCATTTTATCCTTAACGAATTTTAAATGGTGTGTTAGATAATTGTTTCAGCTCATTTTAAACAAATTCTTTATTTTTCGCATTCAAGGTACTCCATAGTGTTGTGTTATAATGTATTCAAAGGGTATGCTACTGGAACGTACATGGAATATTTTTTCCTGGTGGCCCAAGACATTTTTTTGCTGGGATTGATTTTTCACCTGAAAAATGTGTTGGATTTACTGAAATTAGGAGTTTTTGGAGTTCTCAGTGCTTTATTTTATGGATTTTCTAAAGGAGTTCCAAGTGAAGCTATTCCGAATAATTTGATCGTACGTGTTTGTAATTAATCTTCCTTTGGGATGTATATATGAAACCTTTTTTAAATGTACATTTTTTTCTTTTTTTCAGCAATTGTCAACACCTTTGTCAGCTTCAAGTAAAATCATCCAACTTAAGAAATTATTTGATTCTAAGAATTCTGATTCTGTGTCAATCTTGACTTGGTTGATTTCTGCATACACGTGCATAAGTAATATTTTGTGTCATAGTTCTTTAAATTAGAGTAGTAGTAGTGATCCAAATTAATTCATTCGATGAATATAGAATTTTATTATTTCTGACTTTTAGCTCGCATTTTTTCAACCATGATGACAACCGGGGACGTTCCAATGCTATTGAATTATGTCATTGCTCTAGCTCTGAACTCTTGGGTAATTGGTTTATCTTATTACTATCGTATCCAGCCAAAAAAGCTGAAAAATGGGGCAACAAAAAAGGCAAAAACCGTCATAAGCGAAGACAAATATAAGAAACAATGAAAATTGGAATTAAAACATTGAGTCTGATAGTCTGAATTACCTTAATAACAATAAAGTAGTTTTTGGTAGTTCAATCTGAATGTTACTTTAATAGCACAAATAAACAACGCTTTACCAAAAAATTGACTGTTATTCTATATTTATATAATCTACTACTAATACCTGTAATATTCAATCTGGGCAGCCGATTAAAATTTTAAAATACGATACTCAGTATAGTGTTTAATGATAAATGCTTTATTATAAATCATGAAATTATTTTGGTTTGACAAGAATAAATCATGAAATTTGCAAGTGAAATAGAACAATTTTCCAAACAATGTTTAAAAATCACACCATAATTTTTTCTTCCGAGAATGCAATCCAAATCTAAACTTACAGTATTCTTAAATTCATATTCTAACCCTATAACTTAACATACTGCACACACACACCATACCATAATTATGCTGCCTTCCCTGCACTCATACGGAAAACATGGACTGCATTACATAACACATATGGTGAACCAACCCACAAAACCCTCCCTTGAATCAGGCCTTTGAAACGGGGCCTTGATACATCTGAACAAACTTTAGTTTAGTACCTAACTACCCTTCACTTCAGGGCTCAAAGAACCTATTCATAATCATGTTGTTTTTTTTTCTCCTCACAGCTCATTTGTTCAGTGAGAACCATGTTCTCCAGCACGTTAAGAACAAATCAAAGCTACCGTCCTCCTTTATTGTGAGCAAGTGTATGTCAGATATATTAACTGCCTAGCTACAATCAGGCTCCAAAATGTTCCTCTCCTACAGAAAACCCCTAGATTCCATGCATACACAGGATAAAAATAATATGAGCGTGCACTTGATTCTTTCTTGGAGTCTTCAAAAAATAAGATTCAGCTTGCTCATAAATAGGATAGCTGCTGGAAGAAAGCGATAGTGAACTCCAACCACAAATATTCACTCCACAGTAGCTGCTGTACACACTATATTTATAGAGATGAGCTTGAAAAAAAATGTGCTCGTTCACGAATACAAAGATAAAAATGAAAACAGTCTTCTCTCAGTATTTTTCTTATCCTCGTCCGTCTTGAAATCTATACGCACTTAACAGCTCGGTTTCCAGCACACTCATCGCATACTCAAATGCTCAACCCCATATGCATGTTGTCATGAATGAAATGGAACGACGCTGTAAACTCAAACAACACTGCACAATATACACAGTTAAGTTAAGTTCGTCGGAATTGGAACTTACGTTCATCTCCTCCTCTTCTTCCTCTTTCCTGATAACAGCTCTCAGTCAGTTTAGTCCAAAAAGGACACAACATCTTCATTAGATAAACCGACTGACTAGCTCTAGCAACCATATTCCATAGGTTCAATAGTTTAGGACGTGATCTCTTATTAGCATTACGTAAAAAAAAGAGCTCACAAAAGATAATAGCTACCACTTACCTCCAGTTGATTTGTTAGTTTACTGACATTGCTAACTAATTGCATCTTTAAGCATAACTTTTGAATATAATTTTGTATGAGAACTGTAATCGAAAAGTAAGAGTTTACACTTTTAGTTCGTTAGTTAGTTAGTTAGTAGTGTAGTAAAGTGGGTGACAATAAAAAGAAAATTAATTTAATTTCTACTGTGAGATAACTATAAAAAACTGCAGTTTAAACACATTGAAAACAATATTCAACAAAATGGAGGAAGACGAACAATTATTGACAAGGATTATGTACTACAGTAGTAGAGTGAAAAAGACCAACACTGCGCAAGTGCAGCGCAGAACAAAAGTTCCTTTGTTTACGTGTTTTGCATTGTCTTTTGCAATAATTTGTGTGAACCTGGCAGCCGGTGAAGTGTTAACTCCGCCATATTTTAATCTGGCTCAAGGGCGAAGAATCACAGCGTCCGCAACATGCGGCGAAGGAACAAATGAACCGGAGCTGTATTGTAAGCTTGTGGGAGCCAATGCTGATACAGATATTAATATTAATGTCATCCAAGGACAGGTAATTGTTCCTAACACTTTTAGCCAAATTATGGAACCACTCTTTATTGTTTCTAGCTTGTTTCATTTTAAAATTTTCTGCTTACGAAAATGGATACACTTGCCAAGACCACACCACACGAGCATTCTTTGAGAGTTAAGGAACTCAACAAGTATCAAATAAAATACCTAACTAATTCTGTGGCAAAATTTTATTTAAAGCAATGAATATTTTTTCAAACGCTCTGTTAATCAAATCTAACGTAGGATATTTTATTTAACTTTCTATGCGTCTTCGTCAGAAGAATTACTTTTCATCTGGAGATTATAGGGAGGAACATTCACTTTTGAATTTTATTGTAAACGGCGTGGCGTTACACTTTGGCCGTATTTACCGACAGAAGTGGGTGAACGTGAAACAAAGGAACACTGATTTTGCTGTTGCGCAGTGTTAAGGGAATGCCTAAAATAGAAGTGATACAGTGAAGGCAATATAACTCACTTTGGTACTTAACGAATGTGTAGGTTTGCGATTATTGTGATGAAAACATGGACGGGAGAATGCATCCAGCAGAACACGCTATTGACGGAAGTGAGCGTTGGTGGCAAAGTCCTCCTTTGTCCAGAGGTGTCAAGTACAATGAAGTGAACCTGACAATAGATTTGGGACAGGTGAATGCTATTTATTTTTAATGTATCTGTAGTTAGTTAGTTTGTTAGATGAGAGATAAGATGATTTTAAGCTTAACGTAGTAGCCAATGTAAAACATATTAAACTGCTACATACATTGGTTCATTCATTTTTATCGGTGAAGAACTAGTAAGTAGAGGACAAGCGCAGTCAAACTATAGTCAATAGCATTCGAAGCAGCTACTTTTACTTTTAGTTTCAAGACTTGTATGAGTTGATCATGTGCACAGTGAAGTGAGATTTTATAACGCCTTATCGTACTATAAGTTATTGAATTGAATTATATGCGAATGAGAACTTAAGAAGTTGTTCTGTTTGTTGCTAACTGTATTCATTTATAAATTAATACACGTACACATTCACAATATTTACATAAACTGTAAACCAGAATTAGTATTTATACAATATTCGGCGTATTCATGTCATGCATTCCAACTAGTTTAGAGCCGAATTGCAACTGCATGATTAAATTTTGAATTTTTTCAGGAATTTCATGTGGCTTATGTTTTAATTACAATGGCAAACTCTCCTAGACCAGGAGTTTGGGTTTTGGAGCGGTCTAATGATGACGGAGTAACATACGAGCCGTGGCAATATTTTGCAGACACTTTAGGGTAGATTAAATTTCTAAATACGCCTGTAAAACATGCCCAAATTATGCTTTAATTGACTGTTCTGGCTCATTTAGGGACTGTGAAAACTTTTTTGGTGTAACTACTCAACGGGTAACAGAGGATAATACAGTTACATGTGACACAGCGTATTCCAAAGTCGTACCCTTAGAAGGTGGTGAGGTAATTCCAGTTAAAAACATTACTCATAAGCATGTTTGTAGCAACATCTATAATCCTGATTTTTGTCCAAAGATTTTCTTGTCACTTCTCAACAATCGTCCCTCGGCCAGTGACTTTTTTAGCTCCGACGTACTTCAGGAATGGACAAGAGCTACAAACATCCGTCTCCGATTTTTACGAACGAAAACCTTGTTGGGACATTTGATGTCTGTTGCAAGGCAAGATCCAACTGTGACAAGAAGGGTAAGTAGCAATTCCGGAATCTTTAAAATTTAGGAATAATTGTGAGCACAATAATAGTCTAACTGAGGATGACATTGTCTATTTTAGTATTTCTACTCCATCAAAGATATCAGTATTGGTGGACGATGCCGATGCAATGGTCATGCTGGTTTATGTGATATCACTGACCCTCAAGATCCATACAAGCTATTGTGCCGCTGTGAGCACAATACGTGTGGATCCCAATGTGAAATGTGCTGTCCAAATTATGTGCAGAAAGCTTGGCGTCCCTCTACTTTCACTGCTCCCTTCATTTGTGAACGTAACTATTCCGAATAATATAATAAACCCAAATCGTTCATGTTCTGAGCATACAACATTGTTTTTGGCCCCATAATTTAGCATGTAACTGCTACGGACACAGTAGTGAATGTTACTATGATGCTGATGTGGACAAAAACCAAACTTCAGTTGATCAAAACGGAAACAATGAAGGTGGAGGCGTGTGCATAAATTGCCGGGATAATACGGAAGGCATTAACTGTGACAAATGCAAATATGGATTTTATAGACCTTATGGAAAACAGTTAGATGCACCAGATGTTTGTCAACGTAATAATTTTAGCTTTACATTTCGGACATTTTAGTCTAGAACTGATTGAACGGTGACCCCAAAAAAAAGATTATTTCAGAAATCTATATAAAAAACTGCATAGAAACATTACATATTAATGGTGCGATGAACTTATGACAACCCCAAATTAGTC
>Ga0210040_10009544_pt1 | contig 11271 bp, 11 predicted proteins | sample CryGeyCG12114_NA_FD_185462 | JGI IMG/M metagenome (GOLD analysis project Ga0210040, IMG submission 185462) | Groundwater microbial communities from aquifer - Crystal Geyser CG19_WC_8/21/14_NA (SPAdes) (version 2) | ecosystem: Environmental > Aquatic > Deep subsurface > Groundwater | place: USA... | reverse complement strand
CATTTCATCAAGATTTACTGAACTGTTCACATGTGAAAGTTTTAGCTCTTAAGAAGTTTCTACTGTCTCAGTAATGAGCAAATGTATTCAACGAAATATTGTTTTCCTACAATTGTTAGCTAAAAAAAGAAGTAAACAGCGGGCCCTCATTCTTGATAAAGCAAGCTACGACAACATTAAGTGTTTATCCGAGATATCACATAATCTGCTGAAAGGAAATTTGAAAGTTAGTGCAAAGATTATTAAAAAATTGAAAAAGTTTAAAGATATATTGAGAGCACTTGGTGAAAAAAAGACTTCTCTAAAAACAAAGAAAAAACTTTTGCTAAAAAGCAATTCATATCTACCATACATAATCAATCCGGTTCTTTCGGCTGTAGGAACTATAAGTGGAAAAATTGTTGCCAACTACATGGGTATTTAACATGGCTAAGCGTATGAAACTGATAAGTGAAAACGAGTTTTTAAGATTGACCCAAAAAGTTAGAGATATACCATTGATTGGAAATGAAGCTGAAATCATTCAGCAGAAAAATTTATCTGAGGAAGTATTAAATGATCAGCTTATTCCCGAAGACTTAAAAATTGAATTATACAGCCAAATTCGCAGTGCCATTGAAAAAAATTTGAATCAACTTATTACCAAGCCTATACCTGTAGAAACATCAAGTTCTAAAGATGTTCCGAAGACTCCTGTTTCAACAAATTTTGAATTATCTGAAAACGATACGTTTTTATTAAGCTCCATTCCATCGAGTGTTCGTGAAACTCCTTCACAAATGATGAAAATGTTGAAAAACTATAGGAATATAATTTTTTGGGATGACAAGGGTGTGGTCTCATTTTTTGGAAAGCTAGAACCAACCAGTAATATTGTCGATTTGCTGAATTATTATACACGAAATTTGAAAAACCACTTTCCTCCACCAGGAATGAACAGGTTTTTGGCAGTTTGTCAAAAAATAAATATTCCGATTGCTTGCGCTTCGACTTCAGTTAGAAAATGTTTGAAAAATCCCGTTTCAACTCATGAGACTGCGACTGGAAGTGCCCTTCGTGTCGATCAATTTCGTCAAGGATTATGTAACTGGGATGCTTTAAGTAAAGATGATTTGATCGAAGATGACTCAGTGATAGAAGACCTTTCTAGTGTGAACTATTTACATTTTGGGACTCCTAACAAAAGAAGAGGTCACTTGTTTAGTGTTTAAAGGATCAAATGAAAATGAATCTTATAGTTTCTACGAAAGGATGCAATATCCTTCACCCTAAATTTTGTTCGCTGGATTCTCGAAAAAAGACCTTTGATTTGTGGCCTAGCAATTCACAAGTATCGCCAAATGATCTTTCTAAGTGTGGGTTTTTTTATGTTGGAAGTGGAGACAGTGTTCTATGTTTTTATTGTGGAGTTGGGTTGGAAAAATGGGTACAAACTGATAATCCTTGGGTTGAACACGCAATCAATTCACACAGATGTCCATATTTATTGTTATCTTGTGGTGAAGCAAATGCTACCAAGTCTTTGATGGAAGAAATATATGTAAGCAATAGGAATAAAAAATGCATTGTAATTTACTGTACAAAATTTAAAGCGTTAAAAAACCTTTTACAGATTGAATTGAGTTCAACTCTGATGATACCTTCTTTTGAAGAACAAGGGTTTGCAGTATCCGATTGTGATAAATCAGATATTGCAGCCACAGAAAACATGGCGACAAAAGAAACAGCCCAACTCCGATCTTGTGAGTTGACTTCAATTTTGAAATTATTCTCTATGTTCTATTTCTATATGTTCAATATTAGTTTTTTTATAGTGATGGAAAAAGTAGTACGGTTACTAGACGGTTATATGTGCTTGATTTGTAAAAAAAGAGAGGCGAATTTCTGTCTAATGCCATGCGGGCACATCAGCTATTGCATCGACTGTGTTTGCAGTATTACAGCGTGCCTTGTATGTCAATCTCCTCACACATCGGTGATGAAAATAATGAAGTCATAATATTTTGATTGTATGCACAATAAAGTAATTTTTAAATGCAATTAAGGTGTTCAATCACTATTTCGGTCTGTGTTAGCAATATAAATATGTAATTTTTAAATGTAAAAAAAAGGTGTTAAATTACTATTTCATTCATTGTTAACAATATAAGCATGTAATGTACTATGTAAGTCAGAATAGAAAAATAAAAAGCATAAAGAACATATAAGGTGCCACCAGTGCCGATAGGGGGCGCTGGTGGCACCTTATATTCATCAGACGTGTATTTCACGAATTCGGACTCGGATTTGATTCCACGCAGTTTCCACCTTGACAACCATCTTTATATTGTAAATAAACTAAATGTGATGCACGAACACGTAATACCTAAATAAATAAAAAATCGGCGCAAAGAATTCCTTAGACTTTTCGTTCTCCTAAGAAAGTACAGGGTGACAATTTAAGAATGCACGCCTTGGTTACGGTGTATCATGTGAACAAACAATTATAAGCTTAAGGTCAGGTCTTCAAAATGATGTCAGTAATACAAGTATTCCGTCGGTTATTTCAGTTTTCTGTTGAGTTTAATATTTTTAAAGTTATGGCGTTTACAAAGTCACAGCGTCTTTTCATGTTAACTTTGAATGCAAAAATTATGCAGCTATTGCCAGAAGATTTCCCGCTGAGTTCAATATTCACATTGATAGGACTACTCTTTGTAGAACGATTAAAAAATTTAGAGAAGATGGCAATTTTACTGCTCGTTGTGCAACGCAACGATCTAAACTGAGCAGCGATGTCAGAAACCAGATTTAGATTAATTTAGTATATAGAGTGGGGACAATATACTTTCGTCAGGGTCATTTTTGCCCCACAACCACCACCTCGCAACCCACCCCTTGCCCTAGTCCCAGCACCAGTCCCGCATCTGCAAGCGAAGCAGCACTTCCGTGTCTGCTATGTCTGCCAACAGCCGTATCTGCTAAGTCTGCCAACTTCCGTGTCTGCTATGTCTGCCATGTCTGCCAACTTCCGTGTCTGCTATGTCTGCCATGTCTACCAACTTCCGTGTCTGCTTTGTCTGCCATGTCTACCAACTTCCGTGTCTGCTTTGTCTGCCATGTCTACCAACTTCCGTGTCTGCTGTCTGCTAACTTCCGTGTCTGCTGGCTGCCAACTTTCGTGTCTGCATTGACGGCTCTCTGCCAGCTTCCATGACTGCTGTCTCCCAGCTTCCATGTCTGCTGTCTGTCAATTTCCGTGTTTGCTGTTGGCTGTCTTCCACTTGCCGGCGCCATGATGCAGAACCCCGGGAAATGTTGTGGGGTTCGTATTCTACTAATGTGTAAGTATAGAGCAGTCTGTGAGTGAGCAGAGTATATATGGAAATAGAGATATATGGTGTCTCATCTCCCACTCGTCGATTCTGGAATTTTGAAGAAATTCATGAAGATGATATTGATTAGTGCAGTCATTGTTAATTAATCTTGCACTGTTCATTCATCAAGTGAATTCTAGAACCTTTATTTGTTCCGACGTGCTTCACATTACTTGAATTCTGTTAAATATGGAAGAGTATCCACAACCGGTGGTTTTGGAAAATGAAGAAGATTTCGAAGGTCTTTTAAAGTAAGATACTTATGGCAACTTATTTTGAGTGCCTAAGTGTACGGTACATAATGAAAAATGATAATTTCACCTTGTCAATGTCTAACATTGGGTCCGCCCATCCTCCAACCTCATTGTGAACAACGTTTGTTCTTTGTTGGTCTTCTAGATTGTTAATTGTCGACTGATATGAACGACATTTTGCATGCCTATATGGAGAAATTACTTTTGATAAACCATAGTTTGAACTAGTTGTCGAACTGCTAATATAGAGAACAGCTTTAATTGTAAGACTGTAAGGTGAAGAGAAGCCTTTCTCTTCTCATGCGCACAGTCTGGTCTGATGCCTCATGGAACTAAAAATCCATGTCCTCATTGACATTAATGAGGACTGCAACCTGTTTTTAGTATTTGATTAATTCGATATGTTGGGAGAGTTTGATTTTCGGTGGCATGCTAAAAAACTCAATTGAAATGAAAAAACTGGACTCTAGAGGGGTGACCGGGGCACTGAACAATGACAATTTTTATTTGTGTCATACATTTCCGTGAATTATTTAAAAGAGTTAATATTTAAATTGGATTGACAATTTGAAATTTTAGATATCTTGTATTTTGTATATGCACTAAAGTAAAGTACTAAACAGATTGGTCTTTCCCATGAATTAATCTTGAGCTTGAAAATTCCTTTTGTCGTTTATTTTGTAAAGAAGTTAAACAGTCCTAATTCTCCTAATATTATATTATTTTTTTGCAGAAAGCATGAAGGAAAGCTAACCATGGTAGGATTCTATGCTGACTGGAGTGCGCAGTGTAAATCAACAAAAGATTTGCTTCAAGAAATGCTGATGGACAGCGAATTTGAGGTTGTAATTTTTTTAATGATTTTACAGCTATCATTCTTGCAATGGATTTATAATTTTTGTGCTTTATTTTTGTGTGTTAAACTAGCGTAACTTTTTTCTTAATATGCAGGGGCTAAACGTGATTGAAATTTCTGCCGAAAATTTCCCAGCCATTTGCAAGAAGTATGAAATATCCTCTGTGCCAGCTGTGCTTTACTTTGTAGGTTCCAAGTTGGTTGATCGTGTTGTCGGAGTTAGGCTTCCAAATGTTATGACGAACGCCAGACTTTATGTGAGTTTAATTTACAAGCATTACAAACACATGGCAGAAGAATTGTGGCCAGATTTAAATTTAAAAAAATTCAGCCTTTCTAAAATTAATTAAAAAAACCCATGCTTATGCCTCTCAGAGTGAAATCATTTGTGTAAATAATCGCCGTATGCCTTTCATTTTAGATTGGTAGACAGCACGCAAAAGAGGAATCGCCAGCACCGGTCAAACAAGAGGATCTAACTGAGCGGTTGAAAAAATTGGTAAAAAAGGCCGATTTAATGGTTTTTATGAAGGGAAATCCAAGTGCTCCTAGATGTGGATTCAGCAGGCAAACAATAGAAATGTTGAATGAACACAAGTGAGTGGCTTATGGCTACTCTCACTCTCAGTGGCCTAGTCGCCTAGTGTTTTTTTAAATATCATTTGTACCATTTCAGTTGAGCCTCTCTATCTGATTTTCATCATATACTTTATCCACTCTAATTATAATGTGTTCATTAATTGTTGTACAGACTTGCATACGACACTTTCGACATTCTTGAAGATGAAGAGGTTCGTCAAGGGTTGAAATCGTTTTCCAACTGGCAGACTTATCCTCAAATATATGTCAAAGGTGAATTAATCGGAGGGCTGGATATACTTAAAGAGTTGAAAGCTAGTGGAGATTTAGTGAGTACTCTAAAAGGCGAATGAAAAAACTTTCCCTCTTTCCATAAAGATATTTTTTAAATCATCATATGCACTGATGATATTGGTATGAAAAATATGAATCGACGTACTTTTTTACGTATAATGACTATCTTGAGGTTTTTTCTTCAAAATTCTTGTAATACTTTCTTCCCATAGCACATGTTTGTTGCATAAAATATGATAATGATTTGCTGGCTTGGTTTACTTGAATAAAACGATTGTTTGTATTTACGACCTATTAACTTTTATTTTATTTTTAATGGACAATACTCAATAAGCTGCTTATTGCAAATAAGTATATAGCTTTTTAGAAATTTCCTGCATGATATATTTATGAAAAAGTTGGTTTATGTTTATAATCATAAAGTTTGCTTGATGAAAGAATGAACTAAAATATGGTGGAGTAAAAAAATAAGTTGGATTATGTTAATTCCTTTTTTAATCCGGCAATTGGCTGTTCATTCGTTATTATAGGTATTTTTAACAAATTTGCAAGTCAAAATCAGACAACACGTTCTTCTACTGTACACGATACACGCATTATCCATTTAGCGCCTAGCGCTGGTGCATTTTCCTCCCAGTCCCACGACCACAAACCAGAATGAGTCCAGAATCAAGAGCAACAGAATATAGCGAATATTACCGAAATCATCAAGAGCACAGATGAAAAATTGGCGGTCTTGCTGAGGTTGGCAATGGTAATGGTAAATTCGTAAATATTTTTTGGATGTGAAGAATAGACGTAAATAAAATTATAATTATTAATCTCATAAAGGGAAATTTTGAAAGGTTGCTATAGATCGTTGTGACAGGTAATGTTTGGAAATGTTTGTTTACGAACGCTGTTTGAGCTGGGTGTGAAGTGAAGTAGTCTTCGTTTAATTATTTAGTACTGTAATTTGTATATAGTTTTTATGTTTTTTTACTCAAACCACTCAATAACGATTTGTCTCACCTGAACTGGGGAAGTGTTGTTACTAAAGTTAAGTATTCCTGGTTTGCTGTGTGTTTGTTCGCGCATGGTGATCAGTTGTTGTTTTCAGGATGAATGATGTGAATGTAAGCTCTCTTCAATATAATATGTTTATGCTATAATCAATTTAATATTTTTTAGGTGATAACTATGTCGATTAGTTTTCAACCTTAACTCTATTCTGTAGTGCGATCTGGGGGACCATCCCGAATTTCACGGTGTTATTCGCAAAGCTCTCGAAACGGGCATTATTCCTGCTGGAGCATTACTTCAGATTCACGAAATCACTAACATTTCGGTTGCCAAAAGATGCGTTGAAAATGATTCCGGGCATCGCGACAAGACTGATGTGTTTCGAATTGAATTGGGTGATGGAGAGAAAACTACTGCCGCCTTGATTTTACTACCGGATAAAAATATCAAGTTAGAAAATAATCATTTTTCTTACTTGCCTATTACCATCTAGGATCATATGGTGTGGCATTATATGCAATATGCATGACATGAGAGTAATTGATAGATGGCCAAGGCCAAACTATATATTTTAGAATAGAATAGAATGTTTATTTTCATAAAGTTTACAATCAATATCACATTTTATATAGCCAGTCACTGTATCCTACATAAAAAGAAGCTATTACACAGGGCACAGGAGCTGAAGGATAAACTATTAAGTTATTGAAAGTTTAGTTATACGAGGCTGCTATATAAATCTATAATTGAGGTTTTCCTTATAACAGAAATATTTATACAATAATACAATTGTTACCTAACGTCACTACATTAATTCACTGGATTGCTTTCTTAAAAAATACTCCACTCTTTTCTGAAAGATGGGAAAGAGGTCCTCCTTCTTAGGATCTATCGATAAATCATTCCACAAATGATTTTGTACAAACTTTACTGATTTTATTATTGTGTTTTCAGCATGAAAACAGCTCCTGGAGCAAAAATAGAAATTATAAAGGAACTACCTATCAGAGGAAATTTTGCAGAACTGAAGTGTGACAGCTATAAATTTTTAGGTGGAAAGTCTGTCAAAATTTTAAAACAGTGGGAACTTAAACAAAAGCATGCTTCTAATGAATGGGGAGCTGCAAGAGATGTAGATCCTACCGATGCACCTCCTCGATGGAGACATTTTAATGACGGCCCATTTAAACCAGTTAAAAATATCAAAGTAAGTTAAAGTAAATACAGCTTTTTACTGGAGTGAAAAAAGATTACAAGGGGTGAGCCAGTGTATATGGAGGTTTTTGTTGTTTTCTATAGGCTATGGAAGTGGTCGGGAAAAAGAAAGGACAAGACGATTCTGTTGAAAAAACCGAGTTTGAAAAACAAAGAGAAAAGGCTATCGAAGAGGCTAAGTACGAGTCGAAAGAAAAAGAATTTGCCAAACCGACGAAACAGGTTTTTAAAATTCAGACTTATTTACTTACAATACTTCTTTAAATAAGATAATCGAAAGTAATAATTACTGTTTTAGCTGTTTTACATTATTTGGTCGATGGGTGTGCTATATTCCATGCATATTTATCTAATCATAGAATGCAATTTGTCTCCTAGGTTTTGGATAAAGATTTGGAGACTATCATGATGGCTGGCTTCCCTCGAGACGTGGCCGAGGATGCTCTGAGGCGCTTTAAAAACCCTAAGCGGGCATTGCATATTTTACAGGTAATATTTTCCTAGCAAATATTTAATTTTTAATTTATTACTACACAAAATGCATACGAAATGTTTGAAGTGGAGCAAGTGACGTTTCGTTCTTTCATTCTTCATACCCTAAACGGGGTGTGTTCCAGCCAAATACAACCGGCGTATCGCGTATCTACATTTGTAGCACGCTAAGCTCAGCATAGCGCACCGAGGACTGAGGACCGCGCATTGAATGTTATGTAAAATAGTTGAAATTTTAACTAGCATTGTGGCTGTAATCAAAATTTGTGAATTTTTAAGTTTTTGGAAGAAAAAAATAGTAGCAAAGAATATATTTTTGGCAATATGTGAATTAAGTCACTATAAGTTACCATACTAACCATACAAAAGCTGTGATCTAATAAATCATTTTGTTTACAGGGTAAAGGGAAAAAATCTGATGGGGATTTAGAAGGAGAAAAGAAACCGTTCCAAAAAACGAAGAAGTTTAGGAAAGGACGCCACATGGACGACGAAGATGATGATTATTATGAAGAACCTGCTGGTGACAATAACAAACGTCCATCCAAGCAAATATCTCTGTTCGGATTTGTTGAAAGCCAATTAGCAACAGATAAATTTGATAAAAAAGAATCAATAAATTTGTCCGACCAAATGGAAAACATCTCCCTAGATTCTAAATCTCGTTACGAAAACAGAGGAAGTAGAGGTGGTAGAAAATATGAAAACACTCACAGGAATGGGATTCCAGCGAACGATTATGACAATTTTCCTGCTGTAGGTGATGCAGACATGCACGCTCAACGTGGTGGAGGTAGTGGTCGCTCTCGTGGTAATAGTCGTTCTTTTAACAGTCACGAGTTTACAAACACGCGTAGATCTCATCATCAAAGAAGCGGCGATGATTATGAGCGTGAAACTTCTAGTAGAGGAAAAGACACCAATGACGGCGTGAGAACTCTCTATGAGTCGAACAGTCAAAAAGGGTCCTACGCTGATCGCAGAAATTATTCAAATGGTCGTAGTCGAGGTGGCTACTCGAATAGCAGGGGCGGTGATGCAAGAGAAGGACGTGGAAGAAGTCCCCGAGGAGGATATTCCAATGAAGGAGGCAACTATTCTAATACTCAGAGGGGATACTCAGATGCCAGAGGTGGTTATTCCAGCAGTCGCGATAACCATTCCGAAGGTCGCGCTGAATATACCAGCAATCGCGGGAGGGGATTTTCGGATGACCGAGGAGGCTACGGGGATCGTCGGGGCGACTCATACAGTAAGCTAGGAAGCAATCCAGCTGAGGGCAGGAATTATAGAAGTGCTCCCCCTAATGACTACAAAAGCTATACCAGTGATACAGCATATTTCGGTGATTATAAACAGCGTGATTCTATTACGAATTTCAATCGCGGAGTGTCTCATAATCGAAGCTATGAAAACTATCGTGGCCGGGATTCATCATTTCGTGAAAGTCATGGTGCAAGGAGTGATTATATGCATACCACTGATCCTAGGTCTAATTCATATAGTATTGGAAATGGAGGGTATTCAAACGATTCTGCTTATGGTGGCAGTGGCAGTTATGAATTTAGTAATTCGACTTATGGATCGTCTAACCGCGGGAGAGGACGATCTCCTCAATATGAGAATTCAGGGCAAAATATGTCCGGTCGGGGAAGCTCAGCCCGGAATTATCCAGAACCTACTTCGGAAGTTCCATTTCATGGGCATAGCCGTGTTTTTTATGCATCCAGATCTTCCAGGGGTCAGTAAATGAAAGCTTCTTGTTTGTTAGCTGTTGTTAGTGCATAAGAGGAGGGGCGTTTGTAGGTTTCAGTGCTATTTTGCTCTGATATTTAAGACTTGTACCCGTCATCAACTACTAAGAGGGCGATGATGTTTTCAAAGATGTCAATGTATTCATTCATTCGCATGCTGATATTGATATTAATTTCGTTAATTGTTGTTGAATTAATTATCATATTGAAAAATAAACAGTTTAAACTTCGCAATACATTTGAATGTTTGAATGAAAATTGAATGTTAAAACGGTTAAAACATTGACAGTCGTGCAACATTCTGAGCATATAGTGTTACTCTTGCTTCAATATCCTTACTGTGTTTTTCATATAATTAAATAGGAGTGGTCTAATGCATTAACCATTTTTAGAAATAAAAAGGCAATTATTACCAACTTATACCGAAACAATTAACAATGGAACATTGGTTGCAATTTTGTGTCTTACCATCTCAATATTCTCAAACGATTTTCAACAAAAAATTTAACTCGCTGCTCATTTTTTTAAATATTGATAATATTATCCACTGCATAAACCCTATACTTTTATGATAAAGATACACCTGTTCTCTCAAGTACTAAACGATTTACCTGTGAAAAGCGCATTGTTTTTATTCTGATAAGAGTCCAGGACTCATTCAAGGACTTCAGTGGGTCCACAGCAACCACCTGCAAAGTTTATCAATTAATAGAGTCCATTGCCTTAAAGTTTTCCAGCTGCAGTGCAGCATGTGGATGTGGAATCTCACAGCATAGTTCATAGTTGGATAGTCATCAAGTAGCACTGGAGCCATCCTTAACGATTAGTTACGGTCTTACAATTTGCAAAAATGAAAAATAGAGAAATCACGGGCATTGGGGTTCAGTTCACAGAATATGATTTTCATGGGGTAAGAAATAATGATTATTACAATATTATACCATTGGAAAAAATGTACTAAATGGTTAAAAGTATTGGCTATTATTACTGCACTACATTGACTTCATGAATCGGCATTCTTAATTCATCAAAGTGATATAACTGCCCCCAACAGTGGCGTATTTCACCATGGGTTTAAACCCATACCAAAAAATCGGACTAAGCACTAGATATAATTAGGTTTTTTTTTAAATCAATAGCAATAATGAATTATTATAAAAAATTATTTCGAAAACCCATACCTTAAAACAGGGTGAAATACGCCACTGGCCCCCAATGATTGCGACATTTTTGTGAACAAAATGGCGTGACTCTTTGGTGTACAATACACTAGAGGGCGCAGGCAACTGATTTTATACTATCGTGATCTTGTCTTCCTTCCCTACTATTCCCTTTATCCCTTTTATTACGAAGCCGAAGGCTGAGTCAGGTAATTACCAACGGGAGCGCCCTATGCTGCACATGTTAAAGCTAAAATCACCTGAAAACGCAAGATGAAATTTGTGTTAGTAAACTCTGTTTGGAACGGG
>Ga0210040_10009542_pt1 | contig 11271 bp, 5 predicted proteins | sample CryGeyCG12114_NA_FD_185462 | JGI IMG/M metagenome (GOLD analysis project Ga0210040, IMG submission 185462) | Groundwater microbial communities from aquifer - Crystal Geyser CG19_WC_8/21/14_NA (SPAdes) (version 2) | ecosystem: Environmental > Aquatic > Deep subsurface > Groundwater | place: USA... | reverse complement strand
TTTATTTTCTTAGAGAGACAAAGAAGAATATAAACGATAGTGTGGAACCTTAATCTCTATCATCCATCACTTACACACCTAGGCAGGCAACACAGTTAGTTCGTTTTAGTATACTCTCTTTATGTGCAAAAAGATTTGCACACAGATCCGTATATGTAAGTATAAGTGAGTATGAAACACAAGATCCAAATCTTCACTCCATTCCATGTAAGTTAGTTACACACAGGATTTAAATCGTAGCTAAAAACTGTGCTATTTGAGTTCCTCTAGTTGTTAGTAAGTTAGAACTCATCTCGCAACTAACTACTGCTGAAAGTACACACTGTACGTTTGGGCTACATTAAGTTCACCCCCAAACGGTCGTTAGTTAGTGAGTACAGCCTGCGATTATTATTCAACCCTGCAGCGAACACAGAATCTCACTATCCCCAAGTCTATTACTACAAGTGGAAGTTCGTTAGTAGGTGTTTAAATGTGTTTCTGGTAACAGATAAGTTGTCTGCTGCGGGTCCCTCATATTGGAAAGAAGACGAAGTTAGTTGCGATATAGATTAGTTAGCTGGTGTGTGACTAAAACCGGACAAGTTACAAAAACTGGGTTTTTGGACTGATTTACCCGGAACATTTTTATTTAATTCTGTTTGACTATGAAGTGTGACAACGACTGTTTTTTTGGACCACATCATTTGTGAGCATTGACAAGGAGTATTTTAGCGACTGAATGGTGATTTTACAACAAATATCGACTGGCTGACTTTGCTACGATTTGACGTCATGTGAGCCTTTGTGGGAATATGCTAGAATGTTCAGACTTTACACAAGTGACAATAGAGCTGGAAAGTGATAAGTAGTGGGACAAAGTATTTTTAGTATTGGACATTGGACACCATGTTTGTTTTTAGTTTCTGGACAAAATGGCCCCTGAGCCGTAGTGTACGTTTATGTACTGACTGTTGTAGTAAGTAATGGAACCGGTTGACGGGGATTTTTAAAAGGATACGAAACGTGCTACTTACTTACTACCTACCTAACTAAATTACTTTTGTAGTGTTCAAGTGTAGCCGACGGTTTAAAAGAGTGAAATTAAACTAGACTGACTGACATACTGACTGAAAAGTGGACATTGTTGTAAACACTAGCTCAAATGCCTGTAGCAATGTTTGGACGGAGTGGCCAGATGTTTCCCAGGGTAAGTAAGTAGGCTAGAGAGTAAATTCTTTTGGTTAGATGACAATGGGGAATTTTAAATCGTGTGAATGAAATGAGTGAATGTGACTCCATTTTCAACTCCTTTTTTCGGGCTTCAAGAGAGCATATGACACACTAGTGGAGATAAATGTGTTCAATGGAGAATTTAATGTGTTTAAGAATGAAAGAATTTTTAGATCTTTTCATGGTCTTCCTAACGCACAGTTTAATAGAAATCCAGCAGTCCGATCGTTTAAAGTGGACTTTTGTCTGAACAAAATGGACGGAATGAATTATAGTATTAGGGAGCTCTAGGACTGATTTACGATTTACTGATTGTATAGGTAGCAATTAAATCATGTGTGAAGATATTAATTGCTGCCGTGTGAACACATTATAAGAATAGTTAATTAATGAGAGGATTGGATAAGCTAATGTTGACTATTTACCTTTTACGTTTGGCGTATAGATTGAATTGCCTTGATTGAAGGGAATAATAGGTAATTAGAAAAGTGAAGTTAATGCTAGACATGTCTCATTCCCATCCGTGTAATCTTTGTTCCCATTCTGAATTAGCATTATTCACTCAAAGATTACAGTGTTTACATGTTCTCAGTTTGTTACGGCCTATGTTACGATTTTTTCGCCATTCTCATAATGAAAACCAACACTAAACAGTTTTACACTGATACTTTGTAGAAAGTTCCCAATCGTTGACATGTCTATCTACACATGAAACGCGATGCGATTATTAATGGTTCGATTATTCTTACGTAAAAGAGAATTCCGCTACATATATTGTTAACTTTATTCATTATTCTCCCAGCCATTATTATGAGGCCGGGAAACATAAATGATAATAAATTTGCATTTGTCAAATAGAAGTCGCACGTATAATATTGTCTACAAGAAAGGAATGCTAAACTGCCGAACAAATATCACTTTTGCCTTCTTAATCAGCCAGTTAGTAAGTTAGTGAGAGTGAAACGACCAGTCTTTTAAGAATCGTGTCTGTAATGGTCATTTGGAATATGGGAGAGTCAAGTTTCTGCGGAAAAAGTCAGTTTTGACAGTTTTTAAAAAATTAGATAGTAAGACAGATTTGTAAAGCACGGTGTGTCCAACTAACTACTAGTGTTCTGGCGTGCGTGTCAATTTCGATTGCCATTGACGCTATATGTTACAACCAGTTCTGTTAGCTCTAAATTTTTCATGCTCACGAAAACTCACAATCTCAACTGAAGTTTCAGCTAAAAGTTGTGAAGAACTTATAGTTGATTATTCAAGTATAGTAGAAAAATGCAAGAACACAAGTTCACTTGAAGTGACAATAATAATTAGCAGCCTTAGGGATTTAATTAGGGACTATTGTATGAAATGACAGATGTAGACAACTCATATTTCTACCCGAGGCATTTGTTCTCGCAGTGTGATGAAGAAGGGCACAAGACACTCATTCCTGTGCTACGGGTACGGACGGGCATTTGAGTTTTTCGCTGAGTTGATGCATTTTTGACAGTGAATCGGGGTCAAATTCTTGTGCACACTTTTAACTACTATAGTAGTTAGTTAGTTAGCAGTGGATGCATGAAATAATTAAGCATGTGGAAAAGTAATGCAGTTCGTGCAGCTCAAATTCTTGCTCGGCTACTGGTGAATAATGAATGAATATTTTTGTGTTCAATAAATAGAGGTCATTTCATGATGCCATTTATGAGGAAGAGTATGGCTCTGAACCTGAAGAAGACTGTTGCTGCCGGAGTCGTGGATTTTCTGCTATCCTTTGTTGGTTCCTCAGTGTCATCATTCTTATTGGCCTAGCTGCCTCCATTATACTCACTGTGTTCTTCATTTTAAGAAGTGAGTAAATAGTAGTGTTGAAAAGAAAATTTAGTCATGAAATATTAGGAATTATTTTCACTTTCAACCTTTGCTCCCCATTTGTAGGTCGGAATCTCCTCTCTAAAACTAGTGATGCCGACTCATTATACGATGGGAGTTTGGATGGGGGAGTTCATTATCCAGAACTTAATTGGAAAGAGAATAAGGAGTTAATGGACAAGAAAGTTTCTGCTTCAAATTATGTCCCATCTTACGCCAGAGGGGAAAATCATAATTCAGAAAAATCTTCAGAGCAACAGGTAAAGTAAAAATGTGGTCTATCGCTCTAGTGACAGTTTCGATAGATGAGTCAAAGATGTAAATGAGCATGAAATTAGTTGGTAAGGAAATTTATTCTTGACGCAAGCATGTGTAACTGTTCACACAAAGACGGAAGGATTATTTTTTTTTTCGTGGATATTGTCAAGGTTTAAAAAAAGTGAATGAATGCCATTAAGGGGAAAAAATGAATGCAAATAGTATGCTATTAGTCCCCAAGAAAAAGTAAATCATATAGGAAAGCTAGCAAAAGTGCAAAATATCAATTTGAGCGTACTGTGTCAATTAAGATGATGTGAACCATGTAGGACTCGAGTGTAAGAAGAATGCACACGGCAGCCTCTGTGTGCCAGAAAAGCTGTGGACGGGAAAATTACAGAATGGCTTACTTTTTTTCCAAACCACATGCACATTATTCTTTGCATTCATCATCAACACTTTTTGAATGAATATACTATGTGAGGAAGATGACATTTCTCTGGTAGTAAGTAGTAACACTAACATTACTATTAAAGTCATTTCCTTTTTTTTGCGTGTGCACAGTTTGTAAAATGAACAATATAACAATGAGAAGGGCGTCATCAAACTGAAACTTTGTTTTAACGTGTCAGTAGTGATGCTAAATGGCTACCACGCGCTTCAACCGTATGCAACTAAACCAAAATCACACCACATGTGTTTGTATTACTACTACTATATACTAGGTTGACAAATGAGCAGAAAAAAGATCACGGACGAACAGTGTGATAAATTATTATGATTTCATTAAAGTACACAGACAGCATTACTTTCTTGACAATGAAAGATATGAGAGGTACACACATTAGTTGCTTGGATAGAGCTCTACATGGTCTGTTGCCGTGCCTAATCTCCTAATACGTTCTGGCTCAATTGATTCTCTATATAACGGTGTCCTCTCAATCCAACTGTGTTATGGAAAAACAATGGATTATGGCTGCAAACGAGAACGATCTTAACAATGAATAAAATTATAGGAGCAAAAAAATCATGCGTGTTTCGTACATTGTCAGTCATAACTAACAAATGCAATGATTAGTGCGAAATGTATTCATCACCGTTATAATGACATGGATATTTGTGTTTCATTTCCAGATTAAGAAAGCTGGGTCAGAGAGATTCTCCCTTGGTAATCTTTTTGAGAAAAAAGATTCCAGTGGAGAAATTTTCAAGCCCAGTTCGGAGGAGCAAAAGTCTTCCCATAGGCCATCGACAACATCTACGGAACGAATAACTTCCACGGAAGACTCCAAAATCATTGAAGGGATGCGTGATCATGATGATTTATTTCATACAACACCTTCTGCTTCTTCTGCGGGCCAAAAAATTTTGTTTACCATGTCTCCATATAATCCAAATAGTAGTACGTACAACAAACCTCCACGTAAGAAAATTGAGCGCACTAGAATAGGCGAGAAGAAAATTAGCAGAACTTCTTCGTCTGTGAGCTATAGTAGTTCCAGTGCCAGCAATGAAAATGAATCTTCAAACAAAAAGACAAATCTATCTTTAAATCAAAATACTGAACGGGAGTCTAGTAGTAGTGAAGAGATTTTCACAAATTCTCATGGAGTTCCACCATCTGTGGAACACTCTTCTTTCAGCAAGACTAAAAACAGCAATGATCAAGTTGCAAAAAGTTCTTCAGAATCCAAAGTAAATTCAACTTCCACACAAGAAATTAGATTTAGCAGACCGATAAAAATTGGACCAAGCCTCGCTCCCACGACTTCAACAATTGCTAGCACAACAGTTCAAAAATCATCTGAAGAACGTGAGCCCATGGATATATTATCCCGGATCATTAAAAATTTAGCTCCCAAGTGGAACCCTCGCACTACCACTACCACAGAAAAACCAGCGGCACAAAATGTCCATTTTATATCCAAAGAAGTCACATCTGAGTTACCAATAAAAGATGATTTACAACCTACTACATACCGACCCTCTGTTGTGCATTTTGAGTCTTCCCTCGGAGGAAAACGTGGAGGTCATCCCCCAATAAAGATAATCCAGGGACCCAACCTTTCCAATGGAAATAGTAATGAAGAGACCAAACCGGCCCCAGGTTTCATGGATCAATTCTTAGATATTTTGGTAGGAAGTACTCAAGGTGGCGATAACACGTTGACAACTAAAAAGACAGATGGAGGAATTGTAACTTCAGCAATTGTGCCTCCTTGGTACGCGGGGAGTGGAAGTCAAGAAAATGATAGCCAAAACCAAAGAGGCCCCCCTATGGTAAGAAGACGACCAATTATGTCTCCGAATCGGAGTCCATTCGAATCCTCCAAAAGGGACCATGCACATATCCCCAACCGGAATGGGGGCTATATGAGCAACCACGGGAATAGAATAGGACCCTCGAATCGGCCAATGGTATACGGTCCACCAAATTACCCTCAAAACAGTCAAGAACCTTACTACATTGATTCCGTTTCCGAACAAGTTAGTTCCGCGGATGATGCTTTTCATATAAAGTCGCCAGACGGAACTACCAACATTTACGGATACTACATGGGGAAAGATGAGACTGTGGAACAGCTTGGCTTAGAAAGTGAACCATTAACTGGGGCAATGTTGGATAAAACTATGGAAATTACACCCACACACACTATTGACTTGACTTACGAGAATAGTGGTAGTCCAGAAATTATCATAGAAGAAGGAGACAGTACTGGGAGTAAAGTTAGTAGTGAACAAAAGAGAGAAGAAATGCAAACTGGATCGTCTACACATAGTGGACAATTCATCCCTACAGTAGACTCAGGTGGAGGTGTACGAAGGCCAATTCTCAATGAGGATGATTACGACTTAAAGGTTGCAGAGACAGACCATCACCAAGTGGTTGTAGATTCTCCGGTAGAAAATGTATCGGAAACTCAGCATTCAGGCGGGAGGAACGATTTAGAAACCCCTGATCCCAATGAGTATGATGAATATCCGCAATCCGGGAACGAAAGTAAGAACAATGATGTGAAACAGGGGAATAAAGACGACGACCTCAGCTATGAATATGATGATGATTGGATCCCATCCAAAGAAAAGAAACAACCGGATAAATCAGAATCAGCAGATACTAAAGAAAATGAAACGGAGACTACCAAGGAAGAGAATGTGTATACTGTGTATGCAGAAAGGTACGGGAATTCTGGGGAAGCTAAAAATGTGACAAGCACAACCACAGAAATACCACAAGAATTACCTTCCGAAGATAAAGGGTTTGTTGCACCCACTTTAGTGGATTTCCATTCCCCCAACAAATATACAAGTATTCAAAAAGAAGTTTTTCATGATAGAGATGGTTGGCGACCATTAGTGAGAGATGACACTGCTGAAAATGAAGATAAGAAAGATAATACAGTGGAAGCTACTGTACATACGTTTAAGACGATCCATAAGAAACCGATTTTCGAGAAGCAGTATTTGCATCGAGAAGAAAATATTCCCCACCAGAGTAGCCAACAAATGCGACCAAATAGTCAAGAAGGTTATAATAATAATTTCATGACTGTTTCTCAACCAATTCCTCCACCGATCCCTGCGAGCCATAAGTTCCCTGATAGTGAGGAATGGAATGAAGATTTGAGACATAGGCAAAGACTTCAGGCTCAACAGGCCATGGGCTCCCATATACAACCTTTGTTTCACAAAGGAATAATTGACAGATCCAAATACATGATTCGTCCAGCTCCACCCCCAATTATGATGAGGAGGAAGCCTCATAGAAATATGCCCTTTCTATCAAATATTCCTCCAAGGAGACAATTTGTCCCTCGTATTCAAAGAAAATCGTATGAATCCTCTGTAGAGTATAATGTGAAGAAATTTCCTCCAAGGCCAGGTCCGGAACGTTTCAAAACTTTAAGAGCTCGACCTAGAGCCAACTTGCACTGATGTTTTGTATTTTAGCAGTAGTAGGGTCAAGAGGAAGGGGTTTAAATTCATACTTGTAAGTTTAGATAGGTACATGTGCTGTTTTCTGAATGTTAATATTATGTAAGAACGCGCAAGGGTGAGGTGCAAGGTGAAGCAGCTTAGTTTTTTTAACTCTAATGAATGACGAGTATCCGAAGAGTATAAAGGTATTATTTTTATACAATTTTATTTTTTAAGATTTTTGTGATAAAGCAAGATAACATTTGAGGAGTATATAGAAAGTTGCACCAAAGGAAACTTTTGTGTAATAATAACGTAAAAGTAGTAACAAAAGGTACAATGTAGTATTGTATGCTTCACTTTTGCCTAACCTAACGGACTGTTGAGCTAATTTTCAAGTAATGTCTACAATTTAATGCTACATTATATTTGATGAAGAAATTTTTGTACTAGGCAACTTACGATAACGAGATGGGGGTCATAGTTGAGCTACGTAAAGCTACATATTGTAAATAAAACGCATAAGCAATAAGAATTCTCAATGAAAATAAATTCTATAAGAATACCTGTGTAAAAATGAATGTGTTGAAAGTTGAAATAAGTTCGATTGAGATCAAATAAAATTAAAACAAAGGAAATAAATAATGCTTGACAAGTATAAATCATGTGTGATGAGAACGAATTAGCCATCAGCCTTGATTGCTTCAGAGAGATCACATCTAGTTTAGTCTTAGTGAATGAATACGGCATGCCCACAGTGATTCGTATCAATTTTCTTTGGAGGCAGCCAAATTTTTCTTGATTATGTTCACCTGAAATACAAGTTGAAAGTTGTATAAGAAATTGAACTTTCATTGATGCTGATTAGATATCAACAATATGACTTGAAATCTTACGATGCGCTCCGTGTTTGGATACACCTTCTTAGGAATAGCCTTTATAGACAATTTGGGAATTTTCCGTGAATTCTGGGTATTTTTCCTTTCTTTTTCTGCTGCCGCTGCAGCTCCTGAGACACAATTCTCTTCAGTATTATAAAACACCATTCTTTTCGGTGCTGGTTCTTCAGTAGGCGTTGGCCTTCCAGAGCGTTTTCTTTCCCGCTTCTTCTTAGGAGCTTCAGGTGAATATTTTGGTGGACTGATTTCTCGGTTGGCTTCTTCATATGAATCCCTGATGCCCCAGTTGTCACCCTTCTTGGACTTTTTCAATGAAATTTTTAAGGGGCAATCTTCCATTTCTTCTGACTCGGACTCGACTAGTTTTGGTTTTTCCGGTATCAGAGGTTTTGGCGTGGCAGTACACTGAAGACGAAATCCACTTAATTGAATGTGATCCAGGGGTAAAATTTCTTTTCTGCAAGCTAGAGGCTGCTCCACCATGCGTTTTAAGGAACAAAAATAATCTGCTTTTTCGTTAGATCTCAATCCACATTCAACGTCGGCAACTAGCTCATCCATATTGAAACCGACAAAACGTGACAAGGACTTTTTGCATTTTTTACTTGCACCCATCTTCTTTAAGACTTTTTTCTGTTCTTTTGTCAGTTTCTTTAAACTTTTCTTAGGTTTTTGTTTTGCAGAAAGTAAATAAAATGGTACCCGAAGATTTGGCTTTGCAGGTATAATACCGAGCTCAGGCTCAGCGGGAGTAGAACTCCCCACGACAGATTCCTCTGGACATAAATTGTTGTTTGAAACCTTCCCCGTATCCACTTCCATGCATACTTCTCCCGTATGACTTTCCTCCTTGACAATCTGCTCAGCGTTATGATCTTCACGAGTGTCCACATCCATTTTCTGAGTAATAAGCAATATTAAACACCCACAAAGACAAAACCATACTGAACCCACACAAACACAAGCTACGGAGTAGGAGGATTTCAGGACGACCGGCTATCGTGAGAAGAATGTACCACAAGAATTTGGAATTTCGAGCATCTCATTCACCAAAATGCCAGTTTAATCAGTTATCGATGACTGGATTATCCTTACTGCGACTGCTGAGGAGTGAGAACTCCATGAATACTTTTGATTTTGCATTTGCATTTTAGTGTACAATGAGATGAGAATCATGAAAGTGAAACAAATGCAAATGATACTACTCCAGCATGGTGACAGATAACGATACAATCATCCTCTCCTCTTATCTGCTTCTAGAAATGCGTAACTTCATGACTACAGGGGACAGCACGGGCTTTGGTAAACTATAATTCGAATTCCATGTTTTGTGTTTTCTATCTTCTTAATACCTTAACAAGTTTACTTTTACACACATTTTTCCATACTATTATTACTATTACTATTATTACCAGTCGAATAGCCCACTAACAGTGCGGGCTGTGCAAATAGCATTTTTGGATTTACACAGTTCGATTCCCAGCAATTGGCCATTTAACAACACAGAGCAACTATCGTTTATTCTGAAATGGACAGTAGAATATCGGAATACCCCGCTACCCGGTTATGAATGGACCCCACCCTTAATTCTTTATGCTGTCCATTTCTTTGAAATAAACAGGTCCTAATTCTAATTTGGGTATGTTTGTGAATTGGGTAGGGAGTTACTTTTTGTTACCAACAAGAGTACAAAAAAGAAATAAGTAACTGACATAGTTAAGCAAAAAATTAAAAATCGAAATGAAAAACCTCGCTCGGAAATGAAAGGGGAAAACCTTACGGAGAAGCCTAGGGGAGAACCCTATCCAACTGGGAATGCAATGCAAATGCATTGGGAGTTTGTCAAGTTTTTGGGAGCTTTCAAATTGCAAGGAAATTAATTAAAAAATTATCAAGTTTGGAAAAACATTACCTTGGACTCAATTCAGGTATTTTCTTTTTCTTGACTATTTGGATTCCTGGAGCTCTAAACTCTAGGTCTAGGTTTTTCACTTATTACCAAACTAATTTAGCAATACAACATCAAAAAAAGTTATCCTCTATTTAATTGAAACGGGCAGTAGTATACAGTACACAATACACGGAATACACAGACATCCAAAGTCGAACTAAAAGTTTGAACCACATACACCAACAAGACCGGACAAAGATTTTTAATAAGTCAAAACGAAAACAGCTAACTAAGTTCTACTTATGCACTGCGAGTATCAGCTCCTCCGTGTCCGATTATTGTAATATTCAAAACATCAATGAAATAAACTTTTGAAAAATATTAGTTATATCAAAAATATCTTCCATTCACTCTTCCTTCAACTTGAAATTTGAATACGAGGGCAGATATGACCGACTGAATTTTCAAATCACAAGTAAAATAGAAATTACTAAGGATGCGCAGGGCGCAGGCGAAAGTTGTCTGCAGCTACGAGTGGTAAACTTCACTTTGCAGTTGCAGAATGGCGTCATATCTATTCAGAGAATATGGCGGACGGCATTTTATTGGTTATGAAAGTCCGGTTCTAAAAGTAAAGGTAATATTTATTATGACGGTAGGCGCGCCCAATTTCACTAATGAAAATTCCATAAATACAAGATGAGTGACAGTGAACTAATTTCCCCTCATTTATCCGACATTACTATAATTTTTTCTAACTACACTGTTGAATTCATTTTAATCGTCTGAACAAAATAAACTCTATATTCGCACTTTTTTGTGTCTGTACTGTAGCTCTATTTTTAATCGTGGTTAAAGTCAATATATTTAAGTTGCCTTTTTTGGTCTCAATGCCCTATACCTATACCGTTTCTTTCTGGTCCATTTATAAAATCATGGTGATTATAGACACGATAGACACCTACTTTTAATCCATCTAAAACTGCAGCGACGGAGCTAGAAAATGCTTCCTTATGCAAGATTCTATCAATAATGAAACATAAATTATTTAAAGGAATAATTCGTTGTATTTTTTAGCCAACTTCAACTTCTGATTAATTTAGCGAAAATTCACGAAATACATGCATTGAATCGTTGAATTGAGACTTAAGTTGAAAGTGAAAGTTAACATTAACTAAAACTGTATTGAAAGGGTAAAACGCTTTGTCTCTCAAGATAACGCCTGCCTGCTTGACT
>Ga0210040_10009540_pt1 | contig 11273 bp, 10 predicted proteins | sample CryGeyCG12114_NA_FD_185462 | JGI IMG/M metagenome (GOLD analysis project Ga0210040, IMG submission 185462) | Groundwater microbial communities from aquifer - Crystal Geyser CG19_WC_8/21/14_NA (SPAdes) (version 2) | ecosystem: Environmental > Aquatic > Deep subsurface > Groundwater | place: USA... | reverse complement strand
GCGCTCGACCTTAATGATGGGGTGAAGGAGGCGATGAACGGTAAGGCCATGGCCGGCGATGACTCCGGCAACGCTGTCGACCAGAAACGGCATGTCGTCGTTGACGATCACCAGCCGCATCAGGCGCTTGCCGGCTTCGCCACCGACCGACTGGAGCTTCAGCGCAACCTGGCCGGGCTGCCGCCGGGCAGCGACCTCGGCGACGAAGGCAGCGGCTTCGGACTGCTGCGCGTTGTCGAGGCCGGTGGTCTCTCCAGGGAGCGCACCTTCCAGCAGAGCTTCGGAAAAGGCGCCCGCCAAGGTCTCGGACGCGCGGGGGTCAGCCGCCATGATCGTGTTTCGCTCCGCCTTTTTGAAGATGGCGGGCGTCTAGACCCCGTGGGCGCGGGTCACAACCCCGCGGGCCTTCAAGCGAGGTGGCGCAAGGCCTTCTCGAGGAGGCCAAGGTCGTTCACCGCCGAGACCGGCTCGACCCTTCCGTCGGCATCGCGGCGGACCAGCACCAGCGTGAATTCGTCGTTGCCGGCGAGGCTGCCGAGCGCCCGGGCGTGCGCCGAGCGGAGCTTGGTCCGGGCGCGGTCGGCGCGCGTGTCGATCCGCGGTTCGGGACGGCGAGCCGTGCGCTCCGCCGCGACCATTCCCTTGAGGCCGCCCGGGAAGCGCTCGATGAAGGGCAGAAAGCCCTCGAAGTCGATCCCGCAGCGCTCGGCATGCGCCAGTGCCGCGGCGAATTCGGTCAGTCGCGCCTTGTCGTAGTCGATGCCGAAGACCAGCTTCACGATCGGCGTCATGGGCGCACGGGCCCGTGCCTTGACCCCCGCGTCCTCAAGCAGTTCGGCATAGTCGTCGGGCACGCGCCGGGTCGCCACGGCGAAGTCATAGGCCATGCCGAGCGCCCGGTAGAGGGCTGCGCGGCTTCGCCCGTCCGCCGCCTTGAGGACTTCGGCGGTTTCGCGCGCGGCCCACAGCCGATCGGCAAGTCCGGCGTCCTCGGAAAGGGCCGGAGGCTCCTCCGGCTCGTCGTCGGCTTCGTTGCCTTCCACCGGCTCCACGAGGTCGAGCAAGTCGTCACTCGGCGGCAGCACGGCGCGAAGCGGCGCCGCTGCGGCTGCGGCCTTCCAGTTGATCACGCCATAGATGAAGTCGATCGTCTCGCCGTCCGACGAGAAGGGCATGAGGATGCCGCGATAGCAGATGTCGTGACCGCGCTGGTTGGTGAACTCGGCCTCAAAGCCGATCGGCGCGCGATTGGCGATGATCTGCATGTAATGGTCGGTCAGCCGACTGAGCAGCGAGCGCGGCGGGACGTCGGCGATGGTCCGGACCTTGGCCCCAAGCTCGCCCTCGATGCGCAGGGCAGCACCGACGAAGCTGGTCGCGGGATCGGCCGGGTCGCTTGTAAAGTCGAGCAGCAGGCTGTGCTCGGAAAAGTCACTGACCCCGTGCGGATCGAGGTCCTCGATCGAAGGGAAGTCGCGCCCGTTCAGCAGTGACGCCCAATAGTTATAGGCGCGCACATGCATCCGGCGCTCGTCCGTGCCGATGGCGACAGCGGTTGCCGGCTCCGGCTCGGCCGCGACACTCGAAGGAAAGATGCCGTCCATGATCCCCAGGTTTCCCCCATTTAGGATTGAACTGCCCGACGTCCGGTTACCATTCGGTTAAGTATATCGGTTCGACTCGCAGGGGAATCCTCCTGTCGCAGGCGGTGAGTCGGGCTCGCTCCCCGCACGTTGCGGGCACGATGGACAGTTCGCTGATCCGCACTGCGCGCTACTGGCCCGAACACCGGGCACTGGAGCTGTCCCTCTCCGGGGGCCGGCGCTACCTTTACCTGGGTGTCCCAGCCAGGATCGCCGAGCAGTTCGCCGAGGCGCCGTCCAAGGGGCACTTCTTCAACCAGGCGATCCGCGGCCGATTCGACTGCCATCCGCTGCGCGACGAACCCCCTGCCAGGCGCGCGGTCAACGACTGACCCGGAACGCTCCTCCATTGCTGCGCGTTCGTTACGCCGCAACAACAGGAGGAATTGTTCATGGTCGACAGAAATGGCGACGGCATCGACGACGGCCCGGTGGTCGAACGCACCACGGTGGTCAACACGGACAGCGGCGGCGGAAGCAGCGGCGTGATCGCGATCCTGGTGCTGCTTGCGATCCTGGTCATCGGCTATCTGCTTTATTCCAACGGCACCTTCGGTTCGAAAACCGAGATCAACGTGCCGGACAAGATCGACGTCACCGTCGGCAACAAGAGCTGATCACCACAGCGCGTCGCCAAGGCCAGGTGCCGGGCGACGCGCTGGCTTTTCAGCCCCTCCCGCCAAGCCTAAGGCAGGGTCATGCTGACCACTTCTTCCCCCGCCTACCTGCCCGGGCTGGGCGGACATGTCGCGACCGAAGCGGTCCCGGGCGCGCTGCCCCGGGGCCGCAACTCCCCGCAGCGTCCCGCCTTCGGCCTCTATGCCGAGCAGGTGTCGGGCACGGCCTTCACGATGCCCAGGCACGAGAACCGCCGTTCGTGGCTGTACCGGATGCGGCCTACCGCCGATCACCGGCCCTTCACGCGCTACAGCGGTGCGCCGGGGCTCTGCTGCCAGGCCGGAGCGGACCCGCTGGCGCCGAACCGCTTGCGCTGGGACCCGATCGCCGAGCCGGCGGACGGCACCGACTTCATCGATTCGCTGACCACCGCCGTCTTCAACCGGACGCCCGCCGATCTCGAGGGCGTCGCCGTGCACCTCTACGCCGCCAATGCCGAGCGCGCGGAGCGGGTGTTCGTGTCGGCGGATGGCGAACTCCTGTTGCTGCCACAGCAGGGCCGGCTGGAGTTGCTGACGGAGCTTGGCCGGTTGGAGATCGGGCCCGGACAAATCGCGCTGATCCCGCGCGGAATCCGCTTCAAGGTGCTGCTTCCGGACGGAAGCGCACGGGGTTACCTGGCTGAGAATTACGGCGCCCCCTTCCGCTTGCCCGACCTGGGGCCAATCGGCGCCAACGGGCTTGCGAACCCGCGCGATTTCGAGACCCCCGTGGCCTGGTTCGAGGACCGCGACGAGCCGACGGAGGTCATCCAGAAATTCGGTGGTCAGCTGTGGGTCACAACCCTGGACCACAGCCCGCTGGACGTCGTCGCCTGGCACGGCAACCTTGCGCCCTGCCGCTACGACCTTGCCCACTTCAACGCCATCGGAACGGTCAGCTTCGATCACCCCGATCCGTCCATCTTCACCGTCCTGACCTCACCCTCGCACATGCCGGGCCGCGCGAACGTCGATTTCGTGATCTTTCCCCCGCGCTGGATGGTTGGCGAGGACACGTTCCGGCCGCCCTGGTTCCACCGCAACGTCATGAGCGAGTGCATGGGGCTGCTGACCGGCGAATATGACGCCAAGGCCGAGGGGTTCCGGCCCGGCGGCCTCAGCCTGCACAACATGATGAGCGGCCATGGTCCCGACGTCGATACCTGGCGCAAGGCCAGCAACGCCGAGCTGAAGCCCGTCAAGATCGAGGGCACCATGGCCTTCATGATCGAAAGCTGCTGGCCGTTCCAGGTCCCCGCCGAGGCGCTGTCCCGTGCGCAAAGCGATTACGACCTTGCCTGGGCCGATTTCCCGAAAGCGCGCCTGCCATGACCCTCGACCAGACCCACGACCCTGCGCTCACCTCGTGGGTGGAGAGTGCCAACGGGCATGCCGATTTCCCCGTCCAGAATCTGCCGCTCGGCATCTTCAGCGACGAAGGGCTGGAACGCCGTGCCGGCGTTGCCATCGGCGACTTCGTGCTGGACCTCGGCGCCATTGCGGAAATGCTTGGCGACGCATGGGTGGAAGAACTGGCCCAGCCGGTGCTGAACGCCTTCTTCTCTTTGGGTGCCGAGCCGCGCCGGGCGCTTCGGGCGCGCGTGTCGGCCCTGCTCAGCGACGAGGCGCACCGCGACGAAATCGAGGGAGCGCTGGTCGGTCAGTCGGAGGTGACGATGCACGTGCCAACGCTGGTCGGCGATTACACCGACTTCTACGTCGGTATTCATCATGCCACCAACGTCGGACGGCAATTCCGCCCCGACAATCCGCTGCTGCCCAACTACAAATATGTGCCGATCGGCTACCATGGCCGGGCATCAAGCGTGCGGGTGTCGGGCCAGCCGGTGATCCGCCCGTCCGGGCAGCGCAAGGCTCCGGATGCCGAAGTTCCGGTGTTCGGCCCTTCCCGCCGGCTCGACTACGAACTGGAACTGGGCGTGTGGATCGGCGAGGGCAACGCGCTTGGCGAGCCCATTCCAATCGACGAGGCGGCAGGCCGTATCGCGGGCTATTGCCTGCTCAACGACTGGTCGGCGCGAGACCTGCAGGCGTGGGAATATCAGCCGCTTGGCCCCTTCCTGGCCAAGAACTTCCATACCTCCGTGTCGCCGTGGGTGATTACCCCGGAAGCGCTGGCGCCCTTCATGACCGGAGGTTTCACGCGGCCAGAGGGCGACCCTGCCCCGCTCGACTATCTTGCCGGCGGGTCCGGGAAGCCGGGCCTCGGACTGATTGTCGAAGCTCACCTGTCGACCCGCAAGATGCGTGAAGCTGGCCTTGCGCCGCAGCGCCTCAGCCGCGGGCTGGCGGCCGACGCCATGTATTGGACGGTGGAGCAGATCATCGCGCACCACAGCTGCAATGGCTGCAACCTCCAGCCCGGCGATCTGATCGGCACCGGCACCCTGTCGACAGCATCCCCGGATGGTCTCGGCTCGCTGCTCGAGATCAGCCAGGGCGGCAAGGCTCCCCTCGACCTTCTCGGCGGCGAGCGGCGGAGCTTCCTCGAGGAGGATGACGAGGTGATCCTGACCGCCCGGGCCGAAGCGCCAGGCGCCGTATCGATCGGCTTTGGCGAATGCCGGGCGCAGGTGCTGCCTTGAAGGCTGCGCTGCTTGCCGCTGCACTGCTGACCGCAGCGCCTGCGGCAGCGCAATTGTCTCCTCCCGAGCGACGCATGCAGGCGACGGTCGTGGCGGAAGCGGACCGGACGCTGTCGCTGCTGGAGCGGATGGTCAACCAGAACAGCGGCAGCCAGAACCCGGACGGGGTCGAGAAGGTCGCGCAACAGGTCCGGGCCGAGTTGGAGCCGCTCGGCTTCGCGGTGCGCTGGATCCCGCTTCGGGAAACCGGCCGGGCCGGGCATCTGGTCGCCACCCACAGCGGCCGCAAGGGCACCAGGAAGCTGCTCCTGATCGGTCACCTCGATACCGTGTTCGAGCCTGACTCGTCCTTTCAGCGCTGGGTTCAGGATGGCGATCGCGGACACGGCCCCGGCGCGGCCGACAACAAGGGCGGCGTGGCGGTGATGATCGCCGCACTGCGCGCCATGCAGGCCGCCGGCACCCTGCGACAGGCGAACGTCACCGTCTTCCTGACCGGCGACGAGGAAGATCCCGGCACTCCCCAGTCGCTTGCCCGACGCGATCTCGTCGCCGCCGGCAAGGTCGCCGACGTCGCGCTCGACTTCGAGGGACTGGCGCAGGAGAACGGGCGCGACATGGGCTCGATCGCTCGTCGCTCGGTCACCGACTGGCAGCTGACGATACGCGCCCGAAGCGCCCATTCGAGCGGCGTCTTCTCGTCCAGTGGCTTTGGCGCCAACTACGAACTGGCGCGCATCGTCGACAGCTTCCGGCGCGAGCTTTCCGAACCGAGCCTCACCTACAATGTCGGGCTGATCGCTGGCGGAACCACGGCCAGGTTCGGCCCCGGCGGGATTAGGGCAGAAGTCACCGGGAAGACCAACATCATCGCTGGTGAGGCAGTGGCGCGAGGCGACCTGCGGGCACTCAGCCAGGAACAGATTGCACGGGCCATGGCCAGGATGCAGGCAATCCTGGCCAAGTCACTGCCAGGCACGCTCGAAGCCAGGCTGACCTTCGAGGACGGCTATCCGCCGATGGCTCCGACGGCCGGCAACCGCGCGCTGCTGGACCGCCTCAACGCGGTCAACCGTGACCTTGCCTTGCCGCCGATGGACGCGCTCGACCCCTTGAAGCGCGGTGCGGGGGACATCAGCTTCGTCGCTGCCGACGTTGATGGCCTGGTCGGCCTCGGCCCGGCGAGCAGCGGCGACCACACCGATGCCGAGCGGGTCGACATCCCGTCGATCAGTCGGCAGGCGACCCGCGCCGCCATTCTGATGAGCCGACTGGTGAGGGAGCGACCGCAGTGAACGTGATCAACAATCGGGAACGCCAGCGCTTCGAGATTGCGCTGACCGATGGAGCGGTGGCCTTTGCCGAATACCGGCTCTCCGCTGGCAGGATCATGTTCCCGCACACGGTCGTCCCGGCGGCCCATGAAGGGCAGGGTATCGGCTCCAGGCTGGTCAAAGAGTCGCTCGACTGGGCCCGCGAGGAACGGCTTGCGGTGGTGCCGCAATGCTCCTTCTACGTGACCTACATGCAGCGCCACCCGGAAACGCACGACCTGCTCGATCCGAGCTGCGCGGACCTCGTCAGAAGCTGACCCGCAGGCGCACTGTTGCCCTGACGCCACTTGTCACCGTGAGTTCCTCCAAGCTACCCCGGCGGCAATCGCCGGCTGTTCGTCGGCAAGGGAGGGAAAACACTCATGGTTCAGCGCCTTGCTTCTCGCGCTCTGCTCGCCGCCACCGCATTTGCAGCCATCGCGGTGGCCACTCCGGCTTCTGCGCAGCGCGTCGACCGGATCGTCACTTTCGGCGACAGCTATGCCGATGACGGCAACCTGTTCCAGCTGACAGGGCTGAATCCCGCTACCTACCTCAGCGGCATCTACCGCACCGGGCGCTTCTCGGGCGGCACCAATTATGTCGACACCCTGTCTTTCCTGCTGAACGCCCCGGTCGAGAACTTCGCCATCGGCGGCGCAGCGGCGGTGCGCGGCGCTCCCGCCACCCCGTTCGACCTTCAGTTGCAGGTCGACAATTTCCTCAACGTGGGAACGCAATCCCCGGCCTTCCCGAACGGCGAGCCGAGCTTTGGCAAGGGCGACCTCGTCACCGTCTCGATCGGCGGCAACGATGCCCGCTATTTTCAGCAGGGCTTCTACGGCGCCTTTACCGTCAACGATGCGATCGCCTCCAGCCGTACCCAGCTCGACCGGCTGGTGAATGCCGGCGCGCCGACCATCAGCTTCCTTGCCGGCAACACCGCTCTGCTCCCGGAAGTCGCGACCAACCCGGCCGCGCAGGCAGTCCGCAACACCTTCTCCACCACCTACAACACGGCCCTGCAGTCGACCCTTGCGGGCTACGCCAGCCGCGGGGTGGTGGTGCACTATCTCGACCTCACCCAGGTGCTCAACCGGGTTCAGGCCAATAGCGCGGCTTACGGCCTGCCCAATGGCGTGACCTGCCCGGCCACCCCCACCAATGTGGTCAGCGGTTGCTCGGGCTTCCTGTTCTATGTCGACAATCTGCACCTCAGCTCCGACGGCTTCCGGGTCGTCGCGCAATATGTGCAACGCCAGCTGCAGGCGCCGCTGAACATCGGCGCGACCAGCGACCTTGGCCTCGACACCGCGCGCCAGTTCGGCCGCACCCTCAACAGCCGTATGGACCTTGGCAGCCCGCGCGACGGCGAGGTGCTGGAAGGCGCCCGAGTCTACGTGGTCGGCGATAACTTCAGCCGTGACGTGGGCATGAGCGATGTCACCGACGCCTTCGACGTCGACGGCGTGGGCGCGACCGCGGGTGTCGAGTTCGGCTTCGGCGGCAACGGGCTGGTCGGCGTTGCCGGCAACATCAGCCGTTCGCGTGCCAAGTTCGGTATCGGCTCCGCCCGGGTGAAGGACCGCGCGCTGCAGCTCGGCGCCTATGCTGCCTATGCCCTCGGGCCCTTGTTCGTGCAGGCCCATGCCGGCGCCGGCCGCAGCGATTACGACATCACCCGTGCCGCCGTGATCGACGACATGCAGGCCGATCCGAATGGCAAGCACATCCTTGCTGGCGCGAAGGCCGGTTACCTGGTGCCCTTGGGCGGCTTCCGGGTCGGCCCGATCGTCGCACTCGATTACGCCCGCGCGACCGTCGACGGCTACACCGAGACGGGTGACGAAGCCCTGACGCTCAACGTCGCCAAGCAGCGCTATTCCGCGCTGGTCGGCGGCGCCGGCCTGGAGCTCCGCGGCGACTTCGAGGCCGGCGGCGCCGCGCTTCGTCCGTTTGCCTCCGCGATGATCGAGAAGGACCTCAAGGGCGACGAGCGTACCCTGACCTTTGCGCAGACCTCCGCGCCAACCATCGTCAACAGCTTCAACCTCGGTGAGCGCAACACGGGCATGTACACGCGCTTCGCAGGCGGCGCTTCGGCGGCGATCTCGCAGCGCATCCAGCTCGACGTTCTTGCCAGCACCACGGCCGGCAAGGACCAGGGGAACGAGGTTTCGGCTCAGGTCGGCGTACGCGTCGGCTTCTAACCGCCACGAAACAACGAAAAGAGCCACCTTGCCGCACGGTGCGGCAGGGTGGCTCTTTTCGTTTGCACGATCAGCCAGCGATGCGGCTCAGCTTGGCAAGCGGCAGCGCTACTCCGCCGATGCCGAGCCAGGTTTCCCCCTCACGGGCGACGACCTCCCGCACCTTGCCGACACTCGAGAGTTGCGGGGTCATGGTCGCCCCTTCCGCATCCTTGGCGACCAGCCGCAGGACATAGGCGCCTTCACCCGAGGTGCCGCCTGAGGAGAGGCTGCCATCCCATCGCAGCGAGCCGCTGATCGCGAGGCTGACCGGTGGCCGCGCGACGACCTTGCCGCTGCTGTCGAGCACTTCGGCCTCGATGCTCGCCGGCTCGCGCGGGAAGGTCCAATGCCATTCGGCCGACTGTTCGGCGGTAAGGCCCGAGACCGAACTGTCGAACTCGGCCGTGCGGCCGATCAACTGGCCCGCTCGGGCGAGATCGTCGGTCGACAGGCGGCTTAGGATATCCTTCAGCACGGAAGTCTGCTGCAGGGACTGCTCGACCTGGGAATATTGCACCAGCTGCTGCGTATATTGCGCCGTGTCCATGGGATCGAGCGGATCCTGGTTCTGCATCTGGGTGGTGAGCAGCTTCAGGAACATGTCGAAGTCGGCACCCGACTTGCCGAACAGGCCCTGCCCGGTACCGATATTGCTGGCGGCGGAAGTTACGGAGGTCATGCCCTGCTCCCTCAAGCGATAAGATCGACCCGCCCGCCGGCCGCGCGCAAGCGCTGAAAGGCTGGTGGCAGGTCAGGCAGAAGGTCGCCAGCCTGCGCATGGACTTGTGCGCGGCCCTGTCCATGCTGACCTGGCTGACCCTGTCCGCCGGCCTGCTGGCCATTGCCGGAGCTGCCCTGGCCGCTGGTCGCCGCAAAGCCTTCGGTGCGTCCTTCGAAGCGAAGCGGCGCCACGTCCGTGCGCCCGCTATTGTCGACCAGCGCACGGTGCAGATCCGCGCTGCCGAGCCGTAGCTGCTCGAGTACCCGCGGCTGGTCGGCGCTGAGGACGGCCTCCAGACCCCCTCGATCGTCGAAGCGCAGCTGGACCTCGATCCGGCCGAGATGGGTCGGCTCGATCCGAAGCACCATCTCGTCCGTACCGCTCAGGCCGGCGGGTGCGCGGCGGGCGATGGCAAGCCCGACTTCCTCGGCAAAGCGGGGCGAGTGGAAGGCGACCGACGGCTGTGGGACAGGTGCGGCAGACAGTGCAGCCTCGGCAGCGCGAGGCTGTGACTGCACGGCGATCGGCATGGCCCCGGACGAAGCTGCGGCGGGTGCGGCTGGACCTTCGACCGGCAAGGTCGCGACCGGTGCCGCAGGACCGACGGAACCAGTCGTCGGTACCGGCACTGCCGGCTCGGCGGAAGGCTGGGGAGCCAGGGTCCGCTCGGCTGCGCGAACGCTTCGGCTTTCCAGCCCGCGCTCGCCGCCGGGCACCTTGGCTTCTTCCCGTTCGAGCCCCGGAGCACGACCGAAGGAGCGGGGCGAGGGCAGGACTGGTGGGGACGGCGGCTGCGGCGTTGGCTGGACATCCGGAAGCTGAGCCTCCGCGGCCGGCTCGTCGGCGGGACGCTCGTCAACCGGCAGACCCTCTTCAGCCGGGGGCGGTGCATGCATCGGTGAGGGCTCGACTGCCGGTGCCGGCGCAAGGAGAACGGCAACGCGCTCTCGGGCCGCTGCCACCGCTACTTCCGGCAGCCTGGACTGCGCCGCAGGCTTGCCGCTCGTTTCCGCCTTTTCCTTCGAAAGTGGCACGGAATTGTCGGCGGCGGTGAGTGCCGGAAGGTCCGCGACCAGCGCGGTCGGGGCCGGCAGGGGAGCCGCGCTGACTGGCAAGGCTTCAGCGTCTTCCATCAGGCAGGGGAAAGGCAGCCCTGCCAGCGGGACGGCGGAAGGCTTGCCGTTCGGCGATGCTGCAACCGGCTGCGCACTGAGAAGGGGAACCATGAACCTATTGTAGGGCCATCATCGCGCCGACCGTTCCCAACGAGCGAATTCTTGCCTTGGCGTGAATCTCGCTTTGGCTCAGCACCACCGTCGCGGGGCGTATCCGTTCGATGATCGACCGCACGAAAGGCCGAAGCGCGGGGCTGACGAGCAGGCACGGAATCTCGCCTGCTTGCGCCAGCCGGTCCCAGGTCGAGCGCACCGCAGCGATGAATTCCTGCAGCTGGCTGGGTGCCATGGCGAGCTGGCGGTGGTCGCCCTCGCCGATGATCGCTTCCGCAAAGGCGATGTCCCACTCCGGGCTGAGCGTCACCACCGGGATGGCCCCGTCGCGGCTGTTCGCCACACAGATCTGCCGCGCCAAGCGGGAGCGCACCTGTTCGGTGACCTGGGCGAGATTGGCCGTCTGGCCGAGTGCCTCGACCATGCCTTCGAGAATGGTCGGAAGGTCGCGGATCGAGATGCCTTCGGACAGGAGGTTCTGCAGCACGCGCTGGATGCCCGACACGGTGATCCGGCTGGGCACCAGTTCGGCCACCAGTTTCTCGCAGTCGCGGTGCACTTCGTGCAGCAGCTTCTGCACTTCCAGGTAACTGAGCATGTCGGCGATGTTGTCGCGCACCAATTCGGTGAGGTGCGTCGCGATCACCGTGCCGCAGTCGACGACCGTCAGGCCGCGAAGGCCGGCCTCGTCACGAAGTGCTCGATCGATCCAGAGCGCGGGGAGTCCGAACACAGGCTCGTTCGTGTCCTCGCCCGCAAGGCCGGCCGGGCCGCCCGCGGGATTGATCACCAGCAGCTTGTCGAGCCGCAGCTCGCCGCGGGCAACCTCCGTTTCCTTGATGAAGACGGC
>Ga0210040_10009539_pt1 | contig 11273 bp, 9 predicted proteins | sample CryGeyCG12114_NA_FD_185462 | JGI IMG/M metagenome (GOLD analysis project Ga0210040, IMG submission 185462) | Groundwater microbial communities from aquifer - Crystal Geyser CG19_WC_8/21/14_NA (SPAdes) (version 2) | ecosystem: Environmental > Aquatic > Deep subsurface > Groundwater | place: USA... | reverse complement strand
CTCGTGGGCGGTGGCCGAGCTGATCTCCACGGCCCGCACCCCGGCGCGCGCGGCGGCGGCGACCTGGTCGCGCATCAGGGCCAGCAGCGGGGAGACGAGCAGCGTCGGACCTGCGCCGCGGGCGCGCAGGAGCGCCGTGGAGACGAAGTAGACGGCCGACTTGCCCCAGCCCGTGCGCTGGACGACGAGCGCGCGCGCCCGCCGGTCCACCAGCGCCTCGACGGCCTCGCCCTGGCCGTCGCGCAGCACCGCGTCGTCGCGGCCGACGAGACGCCGCAGGACCTCGGCCGCCGCGTCAGCCGTGCTGCCGGAGGGGCTGCCGGAGGGGCTGGGGGCGGGGGCGACGGCAGCGGTGTCCACGGCGAGGACGCTACGGGGCACCCCCGACCACGCGCGGCGCTCGTCCCCAGGCGGACGCCGCCTGGCGCGGGCGTCGGCGGGCTGGCGCAGGTCAGTCGCGCAGCGGACGGCGCAGGCCCTCGCCGAGCAGGACGAAGCCGAGGACGGCGGCGACGAGGAACAGGCCGGGGAAGACCAGCAGGTGAGGGGCCTGGGCGAGTCGGTCCTGGGCCTGGAAGAGCAGGATCCCCCAGGACTGGGTGGGGCGGGCGAGGCCGACGCCGGCGAAGGTCAGGATCGCCTCGGCGGCGATGACGACGCCGGCGTAGGCGCTGGCGAAGACGACCAACGGGCGCAGGGCGTTGGGCAGGACGTGGCGCGTGACCAGGTGCCAGGGCCCGGCGCCGAGGGCGCGGGCGGCGGAGACGTAGTCACGTTCCCGGGTCTGCTGCACCGAGGCGCGCATGACCCGGACCATCGGGGGCCAGGAGAAGGCGACCAGGACGAGGGCGACCTGGGGCAGGCCGCGGGCGTCAGAAGCGCTGAGCAGGACGATGCCGCCCAGGACCAGCGGGATGCCGGACCACACGTCGGTGAGGCGGGACAGGACGGCGTCCACCAGCCCGCCCGCGAAGCCGGCCAGGGTGCCGATCACCAGGGCGACGAGCCCGGTGCCGAGGACCACGGCGACGGCGAGCACCAGGGAGGCGCGGGTGCCGTAGAGGGTCTGGGCGAGGTAGTCGCAGCCGAAGACGTCGAACCCGAACGGGTGCGCCCACGAGGGGGCCTGGATCGAGCGGGACAGGCTGCACTCGTCGGGGTCGGCACTGGTGAAGGCGCCCGGTGCCGCGGCGACGGCGGTCAGCGCGCTCAGCAGCACCACCGCCACCACCAGCTGGGGGCTGGGGCGGGCACGCCGGCCCGGCGTCGGCGCCTCGGTCTCGGCGGCGGCCAGCGGGGCGGTGGTGGCGCTCACCGGGCAGAACCTCTCCTACGAGATCGGTCCTGTCGACCCCCTCGCGGAGACCCACCGGGCACAGTGGGCCCGTGGTGGCCTTCCTCCTGCGCCGGGGCGTGCAGATGCTGCTGAGCCTGTGGGCGGCGCTGACGCTGGTCTTCGTCGCCGTGACCCAGCTGCCCGGCGACCCGGTGCGGGCGCTGTTCGGCTTCACCCCACCGCCGCCGGACATCTACGCCGCCATCCAGGCCCAGTTCCACCTCGACGAGCCCCTGCTCGTCCAGTACCTGCTGTACCTCGGCGACGTGCTCACCGGCGACCTCGGCCGCGCGTTCCCCCTGGACCCCTACGGCGACGCCGGCGCCGGCCCCCTGGTCTCCGAGACGGTCCTGGCGACCGCCCCGGTCAGCGCGGTCGTCATCCTCGGCGCCCTGGTCGTGCAGTCCGTCGTCGGGGTGGTCGCGGGGGCCCTGGCGACCACCTGGCGCCAGCTCGGCGCCGGGGTCTACGCCGTCTCCCTGCTGCTGGTCTCCACCCCGGTCCTGGTGGCGGCGTACCTGCTGCGCACCGTCTTCGGCCTCGAGCTCGGCTGGTTCCCCCTGTCCGGGGCCGCCGGGGGGCCTCTCACCTACGTGCTGCCCGTCCTGGCCCTGGCGGCGCTGTCGACCGGGTACGTCGCGCTGCTGACCCGGGCCGAGCTCACCGAGACCCTCGCCTCACCGTTCGTGCACGCCGCCCGCGCCCGGGGGCTGCGGACCGGGCGGGTCGTGGCCGTGCACGCCCTCAAGCCGGCGCTGATCCCGGTGGTGACCTTCGTGGCGGCCAACGTCAGCCAGCTGTTCGTCGGCCTGCTCGTGGTCGAGGGCATCTTCGGGATGCCGGGCCTGGGCGGGACCCTGATCGAGGCCATCCGCGACCGCGACCGCAGCCTCCTGGTGGGCCTCGTGACCGTGGTCATGGCCACGTCATCGTCGCGAACGCGGTCGCCGACGTGGCGGCGGCGGCCCTGGACCCCCGCCTCACGACGGGCGCCACCCCCTGACCGGCGCAGCCCCGTGCCCGGCGCTGCCCCGCCGGTGGGCGCCACGGCTCCCGGCGGCACTTCCTCGTGCCGCCGTCGTCGGCGATGTCGTCGGACCCGTAGCGTCGGGGACGTGAGGGCGCTCGTGCTGCGGCAGTTCGGGGTGGAGCCGGCCGTGGAGGTGGTGCCCGACCCGGCGCCGCCGGTGGACGGCGTGGTGCTGCGGGTCGGCGCCAGCGGGCTGTGCCGCAGCGACTGGCACGCCTACGCGGGGCACGACCCCGACGTCGTCCTCCCGCAGGTGCTGGGCCACGAGCTCGTCGGCGTCGTCGAGGACGTCGGGCCCGAGGTCACGCGCTGGCGCCCCGGGGACCGGGTCACGACGCCGTTCGTCTGCGGCTGCGGGCGCTGCGCCACCTGCCTCGGCGGGGACCCGCAGGTCTGCCCGCAGCAGCGCCAGCCCGGCTTCACCGACGACGGGTCGCTGGCCGAGCTGGTCGCCCTGCACCACGCCGACGCCAACCTCGTCGCCCTCCCGGCCGTGCAGGACGGCGGCCCGACCGACGTGGCCTCCGCCGCGCTCGGCTGCCGCACGGCGACGGCGTACCGGGCCCTCGTGGGTCGCGCGGGCCTGCGACCGGGGGAGGGCGTCGTCGTCCTCGGCTGCGGCGGCGTGGGCCTGTCCGCCGTGGCGCTGGCCAGGGCGCTGGGCGCCGGGGTGGTCGTGGCGGTCGACGTCTCCGGCGCCGCTCTGGAGCGGGCGCGCGAGCTGGGCGCCGACGTCGTCGTCCGGGCCGGCGCCGGCGACGGCGCGCTCGGCAGCGCGGAGGGCGACCCGGTCGTCGCGGCCGTGCACGGGGCGACCGGCGGCGGCGCTGCGGTGGCCGTCGAGGCGCTCGGCTCGGAGCGGACCCTCGCGCAGGGGCTGTGGTCGCTGCGGCGGCGCGGGCGCCTGGTCCAGGTGGGCCTGCTGCCGCCGGGCGCGGACGGCACCGGGCGCCCGCGGGTGGCGATGGAGCGGGTCATCAGCCACGAGCTCGACGTCCTCGGCAGCCACGGCATGGCCGCCGCGGACTACCCGGGGCTGCTCGCGCTCGTGGCCTCGGGCGCCCTGAGGCCCGCCGACCTCGTCGGCGAGGTGCTGCCGCTCGCGGACGCCGGCCGCGCGCTCGTGGACCTGCCCTCGCGAGCGGGCGCAGGCGTGCTCGTCGTCGAGCCCTGGCGGTGAGGCCCTCCCGGGGTCCGCAGAGGGGCGAGACGGCACCGCCGTGCGCGGTACGGCGCCCGTGCGTGGCGAGACGGCACCGAAGTGCGCGGTACGGCGCGTTGGAAGGGCGAGACGGCACCGAAGTGCGCGGTACGGCGCGTTGGAAGGGCGAGACGGCACCGAAGTGCGCGGTACGGCGCCCGTGCGGGGCGAGACGGCACCGAAGTGCGCGGTACGGCGCCCTCCGGTGGCGGGGAGGCACCGACGGGTGGTGCAGGGGGCCGGCCAGGGCGGCCCGTCATCGAGGTGCGTCGGCGCCGGCCTCCTCGTCCGTCGGCGCCGGGTCGTGCTCGGGCCGGGCGCCGGCCACGAGGTCGTCGAGCGCGTCGCCGTCCACCCAGCGCGTGGGCACCGGGGCGCGGGCCGCGCGGCGCACCAGCCGGTCGCCGGGCAGCGGCGACGGGGAGGCCACGACGACCGCGTTGGCGTAGCGGCGTCCGCGCAGCAGGCCCGTCTCGGCGAGCAGGCCGACGTGCTCGAACACCTCCGCCGTCGTGGCGAGCTCGCTCCGCAGCCGCTTCAGCGGGGGGCGGTCGGCGACGTTGGCCAGGTAGGTGCCGTCCGGGCGCAGCACCCGCGCCGCGTCCCGCACGAACTCGACCGTGCGCACGTGCCGCGGCGTGAGGTCCTTGGCGAAGACGTCGCGGACGACGGCGTCGGCGCTCTCGTCCCGCCGGGTCGCCAGCCGCTCGCGGGCGTCGCCCACCTGCAGCCGCAGCGCGGGGGAGCGGGGCAGGTCGAACCACTCGCGCACGAGGCGCGCGAGGTCCTCGTCGACCTCCACGGCGACCTGGCGCGAGCCGGGGCGCGTCGCGTCGACGTAGCGGGCCAGGGCGCAGCCGGCGGCGCCGAGGTGCACCACGTCGAGCGGTCCGCCCGGGGGCTCGCGCTCGTCGAGGACGTCGGCCATCCACCGCAGGTACTCGAACTCCAGGACCGTCGGGTCCCCCGTGTGCACCGAGGAGCTCGCGACGCCGTTGACGAAGACGGTCCACGCGTCCTCGTCGCTGCCGCTGCGGGCCAGCTCGACGACGCCGCTGGCGGTGGACCAGGTGCCGGGCTCGGGACGGGGACGCTGGCGGTCGCGGGGCACCGGGCCACCCTGGCCGAGCGGGCACGAGAGCGCACGGCGCCCCACCCTGGACGGCTGCCGGACCGGACGTCCTCGACCGCCTCGCCGGCTGCGCCGGAGGCACCCAGCCGGCCGCGGTGTCGCTGCCGGGGCGTGACGACGTCGCCGGACCGGAGCGCGTCGATCTCCGCGACCAGCGAGCGGGTCAGGCCTTGCGCTCGCCCTTCGGCAGCGGCTGCCAGGACAGCGACGTGCACCCTCCGCTCGAGTCGAGCACCCGCTGGACCTGACCGTCGAGGGTCACGGCGACGCAGTCCTCCCCGAAGGAGTGGTCACTGATGTACGGCGTCAGGAGCTGCTTGCCGTCCGGGGACCAGACCACCTCGCCCATGGCCGCTACCGGGACCGTCCAGACCTTCTTGCTGCTGCCGTGGACGTTCGCGTACCGCGGCCTGCCGTCGGCCAGGTAGACGATCTTGGAGCCGTTGGGAGCGAAGTCCGGCGACGACGCGTCCGCCTTCCACCGCCGCGGGGGCCCGCCGCCGAGCGGCTGCAGGTAGACGTCACCGCCGCGCACCACCGCGAGCTGGCCGCCCTTCGGGTCCCATGAGGGGTCGTAGACCCCCGGGAACGTCCTCAGGACCTGGCCCGTGGCGACGCTGAGGACGCGCACGCCCACTCCCGCGACGCTCACCGCGAGCTGCTCGCCGTCCGGGGAGAACGACATGCCGCCGCTCCTCTCGCTCGTGAGCAGACGCGGCGAGCACTCGTCCTGGTCCACGAGGACGATCCCCGTGGCGAGCGTGCCGTCCACGCTGAGCGCGAGCAGCCGGCCGTCCGGAGACCACGCGCTGCCGCCGGACGGCACGTACCCGTAGAGGCCCTCTTCGTGCTCGAGTCCCGTGTCCAGGCACGGCGCTCCGGCCCACGTCGTCTCGTCGGTGTACGTCGCCTCGCCGTTCTCGCCGGGGTACTGGGCGGCTGCGGGCGCCGCCGCACCGACCACCAGAACGGCTGTCGCCGCGAGCACTGCGACCGACCTGTGCATGACGCTCCTTCGCGACCCGACCGCACGGGAGACTCCGTCGCCGTCCCGTGACTCCGTCTCTCGGGAACCTTCTCACCCAGCGCCCCAGCACGTCCGGCTCTCGCGGCACTCGCTGCCGCGTGCGTGCCGGCGGACGTGCGCGCTACCCCGGGGCCGTGGTCCTCGACGGAGTCCACGACCTCGAGCCTCACCGGCGGGGCTCGGCCGGAGCCGGAGCGCCTCACCCGTCGTCGGGCCGGCGGCGCAGCGCCTTCGTCCGTCCGCGGGCGGTCTTCGCGTCCGTGCGCCGTGCCCGCGCCCGCCGGGAGGGCGTCTTCTCCCGCCGGGGGGCGGGCGGCGGCCGCAGCCCCTCGGCGACCAGCGCCCTCAGGCGCTCCCGCGCGCTCGCCCGGTTGCGCCGCTGCTCGCGGTGCTCCGACGCCCGCACGACCAGGGCCCCGTCGACGAGCCTGGTGCCCAGGTGCTGCAGGAGGCGCTCGCGCTGGGGCGCTGACAGCGCCCGCGAGCGCTCGGGCGCCCACCGCAGCTCCACGGCCGAGTCGGTCGTGTTGACGCCCTGCCCGCCCGGCCCGCCGGCCCGGCTGAAGCGCCAGCCCAGCTCCGCGGCCGGCAGCACCACCCCGCGCGTGACGCGCAGGTCGCCCGCGGGGTCGCCGCCCGAGCCCCCCGCGGGGGCCGGGGCGCTGGGCTCGGGCACCGGGCCAGGATGCCCGTCCCCCGGGGCGCGGGCGCGGCCCGCTGCCGCCCCCGGGTGGCCCCGGGTCGTCCCGCGGTGCCCCTCGCGTCCCCGGTCGCCGGCGCGGCGGGTGCGTACCGTGGGCGCCGTGGAGGGACCGGCGGACGGCGGGGCCCCCCGGCCCGCTCCGGTGCCCCGGCCCCCCAGCGCGGTCGACGGGGCCGTCGAGACCTACCTCCAGCACCTGCGCGTCGAGCGCGGTCTGTCCGAGAACACCCTCGCGGCCTACCGCCGCGACCTCGCCCGCTACGCGGAGTTCCTCGCGGGGCACGGGCGCGAGCGCCCCGAGGCCGTCCAGCCGGGGGACGTCAGCGCCTTCGCCGTCGCGCTGGGCACGGGCGGGGACGGGCGCGCGGTCCTGACGGCCAGCTCGAGCAAGCGGGCGGTCGTGGCGGTCCGCGGGCTGCACCGCTTCCTCGCCGAGGAGGGGCTCACGACGGCGGACCCCTCGCGCGAGGTGCGGCCGCCCGCCGAGCCCCGTCGCCTCCCGAAGGCGATCGGCGTCGCCGAGGTCGGTCGGCTGCTGGAGGCCGCGGCGGTGGGGGACGGCCCGCCGGCCCTGCGCGACCGCGCGCTGCTCGAGCTGCTGTACGGCTCCGGGGCGCGCATCTCCGAGGCGGTGGCCCTCGACGTCGACGACCTGGTCGACGTCCTGGCGGAGCGGGGCGCGGCGACCGACGGCGAGGGGCCCCCGCCCGAGGGCCTCCTGCGGCTGCGGGGCAAGGGCGACAAGGAGCGCGTCGTCCCGCTCGGCCGCTACGCCCGGGCGGCGCTGGAGGCCTACCTCGTGCGCGGCAGGCCCGGCCTCGCGGCCGGCGGCCGGGGTGGCCCGGCCCTCTTCCTCAACGTCCGCGGCGGCCGCCTCTCGCGCCAGAGCGCCTGGGCGGTGCTGCACGCGGCGGGGGAGCGGGCGCAGCTGCCCAGCGGCGTCTCCCCGCACACGCTGCGGCACTCCTTCGCCACCCACCTGCTCGAGGGCGGCGCCGACGTGCGGGTCGTCCAGGAGCTGCTCGGGCACGCGTCGGTGACGACGACGCAGGCGTACACCCTCGTGACCGCCGACGCGCTGCGGGAGGTCTTCGCCGCCGCGCACCCCCGCGCGCGCTGACGGGCGCCCGACGGGATCGCGCCGCGGGCCGTCGACGTGTCTACTCGAGACCGGCCGTCCACCGGGCGTCCACCGACCCGACACCGGAGAACCGTGCGCGCCTCGAAGCTCATCCCGACCCCCGCCCGTCGGCGGCTGTTCAGCTCGCTGCCCCTCGCCGCTCGCCGCGCGCTGCTGTACCAGCGCGCGTACGGGAGGTTCCCCGACCGCCGCTCGCCGCGCTCGTGGTCGGAGAAGATGGACTGGCGGATGCTGCACGACCGCCGCGCCCAGCTCGTGGTGGCGAGCGACAAGCTCGCCGCGAAGGACGTCGCCACGGCCGCCGGGGTGGACTGCCCGCGCACCCTGTGGTCGGGCACCGACCTCGCCGGGCTCGCCGACGTCGACCTGGGGGAGCACTGGGTGCTCAAGCCCAACCACCGCAGCGGGGGACTGGTGCACTTCGGCTCGGGCCCGGCGGACCCCGACGCGCTGGCCCCCGTCGTGGAGGGCTGGCTCGACGTGGGCGCCGAGGAGCTGCGCCGGGGCGAGTGGGCCTACGGGCGCACGCGGCGGCTCCTCGTCGCGGAGGAGCGGCTGGGCGTCCCCGGTGAGGACCTCGTCGACCTCAAGGTGCACGTCTTCGCCGGCGAGCCCGCGCTCGTGCAGGTCCACCACGAGCGCTTCACGGACCACCGCGCGCGCTACTACCGGCCTGACTGGACGCCCGTCGAGGTGCACGTGCACGGGATCGGCGAGGCGGAGACCGTGCCCGCGCCGCCGCACCTGGACGACGTGGTGGCAGCTGCCTCGCGACTGGGAGCCGACTGGGACTACCTGCGCGTGGACCTGTACGACCTCCCCGACGGCGTGCGCTTCGGCGAGCTGACCGCCTACCCGGGCAGCGGCCTGAGCGAGTTCCGCCAGGACCGGTGGCTGGACGAGGAGCTGGGGCGCCGGTGGACCCTGCCGACGCGCGCCGCCGCCTCGACGGCCGCTCCGCGGCACGGCTAGGGTCGTCGCGCCCGGGAGGTGCCGGCGACCCGACCGCGCCCCCGCTGCGGACGAGGTCCGCACCTGCCGGGGGGCGTCCGAGCCCGGTCGCCCCACCGGGCGGGCCGCCGCAGGGCGCCCCGCCGCCGACGCCGAGCACGGGAGAGACCGCCGTGAGCACCGACCCGAGCGCCCTGCCGACCGCTGGGCCGCCCGCCGGGGCGCCGTCGGCCCCCGGCTCGCCGGCGGTCGCGCCCGACGGCCCCACGGGCGCCGGGGCGGACGGCGCCCCCGGCCAGACGGCCCTCGACGTGCCCAGCACCGGGCTCGGGCCCACGGGCCGGCCGATGCCCGACTTCCCGGTGCCGCCGCCGCTGTCCTCCCACGGCCCCGCGCGCGTCATCGCGCTCTGCAATCAGAAGGGCGGCGTCGGCAAGACGACGACGACCATCAACCTCGGCGCGGCGCTGGCCGAGCTGGGCCGCCGGGTGCTCCTCGTCGACTTCGACCCCCAGGGCGCGCTCAGCGCCGGCGTCGGCGTCTCGGCGCACGACCGCGAGACGACCGTCTACAGCCTGCTCGTCGACCGCCGCGCCGACACCCGCGCGGCGATCGTCCCCACCCGGGTCGAGGGCATGGACGTCATCCCCGCCAACATCGACCTGTCGGCCGCCGAGGTCCAGCTCGTCTCCGAGGTCGCCCGCGAGAACCTCCTGGCCCGGGCGCTGCGGCCCGTGCTCGACGACTACGACGTCGTCCTCATCGACTGCCAGCCCTCGCTGGGTTTGCTCACCGTCAACGCCCTGACGGCGGCGCACGGCGTCGTCATCCCGCTGGAGTGCGAGTACTTCGCGCTGCGGGGGGTGGCCCTGCTCGTGGAGACCATCGACAAGGTCCAGGACCGCCTCAACCCGCGCCTGGAGGTCGACGGCATCCTCGCCACGATGTACGACTCCCGGACGCTGCACAGCCGCGAGGTCGTCGCCCGGGTCGTGGACGCCTTCGGCGACGACGTCTTCCACACCGTCGTCGCGCGGACGGTGAAGTTCCCCGACGCGACGGTGGCGGCCGAGCCCATCACGACGTACGCGAGCAACCACCCGGCGGCCGCCTCCTACCGCCAGCTCGCCCGCGAGCTCGTCGCCCGGGGCGACGCCGCCTGACCGGGGACGCCACCACGCCGCCGACCGGGCCGCAGCTGCCGGGCCCTCCCGCGCAGGCGCCCGGCGGAGGCGCCGCGGTGCCCCCGCGCCGTCGCCCGGGGGGCCACCGCGCGCCGTTCGAGGTCCACCTCGAGGTGTTCACCGGTCCCTTCGACCTGCTGCTCCAGCTGATCTCCAAGCACCGCCTGGACGTCACCGAGGTGGCCCTGGCCGCCGTCACGGACGAGTTCGTGGCGCACCTGCGCGCGCGCTCCGCCGACGCCGACCCCGAAGGCGCGGGGGAGGAGTGGGACCTCGGCCAGGCGAGCGAGTTCCTCGTCGTCGCGGCGACGCTGCTCGACCTCAAGGCCGCCCGCCTCCTGCCCAGCGGCGACGTCGAGGACGCCGAGGACCTGGCGCTGCTCGAGGCCCGCGACCTCCTCTTCGCCCGGCTCCTGCAGTACCGCGCCTACAAGGACGTCTCCGCGGTCCTCGCCGAGCGCCTGGCCCGCTTCGGCGGCAGCGTCCCGCGCTCGACGTCCCTGGAGCCGGCGCTCGCAGGCCTGCTGCCCGAGCTGGTGCTGTCGACCACGCCCGAGCAGCTGGCCGCACTGGCCGCCGCGGCCTCCCGGCCGAGGCCGGAGCCGCCCGGCGTGGGGCTGGACCACCTCCACGGCTCGCCCGTCAGCGTGCGCGACGAGGCGCGCACGGTGGCCCGCCGCCTGCGCCGGGAGGGCGTCGCGACCTTCCGCGACCTGGTCCGGGACGCCGGGTCGGTGCTCGTCGTCGTCGCCCGGTTCCTCGCGCTGCTGGAGCTGCACCGCGACGGCGTCGTCGCCCTGGAGCAGGCCGACGCCCTCGGCGAGCTCTCCGTGCGCTGGGTCCGGCCGCAGGACGGCGGCGCCCCGGAGGGCGACCGGGACGCCGAGGACCCGGGAGCGGCCCAGGACGCGGCCCTGGAGGACGCCCTGCGCCGCGTGGCCGACCCGGAGGACGCCGGGGCGGCGACCGGCGCCGGGGCCGCGGCCGGCGGTGGTCCGCGCGAGGATGGCTCCCCGTGAGCGAGCAGGAGCAGGTCGAGCAGCCCGACGTCGAGGCGCTGCCGGGTGGGGCGCGGGCGGCGGTCGAGGCGGTGCTCATGGTCGTCGACGAGCCCGTCGAGGAGGCCGTGCTCGCCGCCGCCGTGCAGCTGCCGGTCGAGCGCGTGCAGGAGGTGCTCGCCGAGCTCGAGCACGAGTACGCCCAGCAGGCACGGGGTTTCGAGCTGCGGCGGGCCGGGCAGGGGTGGCGCGTCTACAGCCGCGCGGACCTGGCGGACGTCGTCGCCCGCTTCGTGCGCGACGGCCAGACGGCCCGGCTGACGCAGGCGGCGCTGGAGACCCTGGCGATCGTCGCCTACCGGCAGCCGGTGAGCCGCGCTCGCGTCTCGGCGGTGCGTGGCGTGGACGTGGACGGCGTGGTGCGCACCCTCGTGGCCCGTGGCCTGGTGGTCGAGCAGGGCAAGGACCCCGCCACGGGTGCGATGCTCTACGGCACGACGCCCTCCTTCCTCGAGCGGATGGGGCTGCGCAGCCTCGACGAGCTGCCGCCCCTGGCCCCGTTCCTGCCCG
>Ga0210040_10009538_pt1 | contig 11273 bp, 12 predicted proteins | sample CryGeyCG12114_NA_FD_185462 | JGI IMG/M metagenome (GOLD analysis project Ga0210040, IMG submission 185462) | Groundwater microbial communities from aquifer - Crystal Geyser CG19_WC_8/21/14_NA (SPAdes) (version 2) | ecosystem: Environmental > Aquatic > Deep subsurface > Groundwater | place: USA... | reverse complement strand
CGTACAGTCTATCAACGCTGACGTGGCCGTGTACCTCAAGGTAGCAGGACGGATCGACTTCGACAACGAGGTCGGCAGGATCAACAAAAACCTGGAAAGTGCGCAGGCAAAGATCAAGAAGAGTCAGGACATCATGGCAGGCGCTGGGTTCGTGAAGGCTAGCCAGGACACGCAGGATAAGGAGGCGGAAAAGATGAAGGATGCGGAAGGCGAGGTGAGCCGGCTTGAGGCTGCGCTGAAAGATATGGAGCGGCTGAAACTGGAAAGTAACTAGACTCTGATATACCAGTGAGACAGCCGCTCGAGGGCGTGCCACGGCAAGCCAAAGATCCTACACAATATCCAACCGGTTCGATCGTGACTAGGGATCAATTGTGAGTGAAGTTGATGTGGCAGGTATGTCAAAGCTGAAAACATGTGACCGCGTTAGCATATAAGTGAAAATGCAAGAACGCAATTTCCCACCATCAAATCTGCTCACGCACGCTACGCTCGGTGGCTATAATAAACGTCACGGAGACATTTCAAGTCTCATCTACCGACAAACGACAGCCATTGCCTATGGTCCCTGTCACTCGTGGTCCAATACCGATCCAAGTGCAGATTCGTCCCTCGTCTTTCATCTGACACGGCGGACAAGACTTCTCCCTGAAATCACCCAAAATCAATCGATCGATCTGAACCACCGATCACAAGCATACGCAAGCGATGTCTGAGCCTACCTCGACGACAACGTGGTTCGACCTGCCGAAGGAGGTCCAGGACCACATCCTACGATATGTCTTTGCCGGCAAAACCATATTGGGTCCATCTCGAACGCGTTACGGCCACAATACCAAAAAGGGTTGGATTCTTAGAGTTTCCAGGCATTTTGTCAGTCGCCGCCAGGTCCTCGATGCTATAGCAAGACATTCACGAATGGTCTTTACCACATCGATGGCCTTGGAGCACACGCTTTCGATTCTTGATTCAGTTCAGCGATCCTCTGTCCGAAGTATTAACCTTGACTGCGGCTGGACTGACCTCTCTATCAATTTTCACCGCGTCAGAGCTGTCTTCCCTCGGATTGAAGAGGTTGAACTCAGTCGTTACCATATGGAAGATGACTTGCCTACGCTGTACTTCGATCGAAAGGCCAAGCTCTTTCAGGCACTCAGAAGCAATCAGGGAGACTCGTGTCAAGACTTGTCGCCAGATGAAGAGGCTGAGGACGAATCTGAGTGCCCATGTTCTCTGGGATGCCATGATGCAGTCCGCACACCGACTGCCTACAGCATCGAGTACGACTTTGATGCAGGCCATATTGAGGTAGAAGAAGCTCAAGCCTTGATGGAGGAAGAAATCATCTACTGGCCTGCTATTCCAGGTCAACAGTTTACTGCAGATGCAATCTCCTTCGGGATCGAAGTCAAATTCTTGTTGGGCATGAACCTCGAACCAAGTGACTGTAGATGCCGGTTCCTTGTCAGGGGAAGTAATTCGGTGCGATCTGGTCGATATAGATATGCTGACCAATACTTGCAGAGGACCACTTTCAGCACGAAGGACATGTGCCTACGCATCAAGCTAGAATCCTTGAATATCAACGGCGTTGGTGACATTGTAATCCCACAAACCTTTTCCAAGGGCTTCTTCGATCGCGCGCCAACTGGCACCAAAAGCCATGGTTGAGGCACTTGTGCCTGAAAGAGGTGCAGACTTGAGTGCCAAACGACGCTCAAACTTCTGCCGTCGCAGACGGGTAACGCCCGGGCATATCCTGCTACTGGGACGTGCAGCCCTAGGCGCAGGGAGGTATCTCTCACTACCAATGCAGGATCATTCCTTTTTTTGCCCCAGGAGCTCATGCGTGGATGCTCGATCAACGTGGTACGACAAGCCTGGGTCTTGAGACTGAGGCCTAGGACATAGGAGGTCGCAATGCTAGATTACACACTCTATACCAGAGTGTTACCTGTTCCGAGTGTGTTCCTTTCCTTATTGACAAGTTTGAGCCGATTGATGCGGATTTTCTCAGATACCGAACCCCATTTCTACCGTACTTTGACTGATATCCATCCACGCATTGAGGTCACCGAGAGTGAAAGATACCATGCTGAGTAAGTACGAAACGACAGTGTTTGACATCACGAGCAAACAGCCTTAAGTCACGATCCTAATACTCCTACCCTCGTAGACGTCTAAAAGCACGCTGTGTCACTGTTTCCACTCTTCGTAGAGTTGGAACCTACACTTTCACATAGCGACAACCTAGTACAAACGGTTGTCACTATGTGAAAGTGCATGTTCCTTCTTTAGCATAGCAAACAGGTGAGGCCCCATATTAGATAGTACCTCCCACTTCCTCACTCTTAGTTATTCAATCAATCATAGATTTCTTACCTTAGAAGTTTCTACTCATAGCCCTCGCCCTCCTCACCACCAGATTGCCCTTTGTGTTCAATCGCCGTAACGTGTCTGCGATCTTTTCCAGCAGTTTCGATCTGTGAGACTGTTGGCTTCGACCTTTGGTACCTCGACACCCTCCTACGTCAAGCTGTACAGCTCGTACCCTATCAGTAAATTCCTCGCGGCTGGACAATACGGCTGTTTCCAGTCCCTTCCTCAGCTACGACAAATCATCCCTTCCTCAATCCCGCGAAAGCCCAATTTGAGGGTTACACTAATCAAACCTTCACGATGCCTGAGTCGTCGACAACCTGGTTCGACCTGCCAACAGAGGTTAAAGACCTGGTCCTGGAACACCTCTTTGCTGGGAGACTGATGTCGTATACCTGAAAGCCTCGAGCGACAGACACAATCCTGTCGGTACTCACAGTGTCGAAGAAATTTGTCACATCTCGACAGGTCATCGACGCTATGCTGAGAACTTCGACGGTCGTCCTGAAACATGTTGTGGACCTGAAAATGTTGAGGATTGCTTTTAGTGATGCGCGGTTGTCGCTGGTACGCAGAATCTGCTTCGACTTAAAATGGCCCTACCTTTTTTCTGCCGATCAGCTTAACTTTACAATTGTCAAAAGCATCTTTCCCGAAGTGAGAAACATCCTCGTCAACCTCAATGACGAGAGCTCACAGGCGATCATAAAGGTGGGATCAGATTCATTTCCTTGGGGGAAATTCCCGCACGAGGTGCCGTCGCCGAAGGGCCAACTCAACTACGGAATTCACCCTGATTGTCAGCTATACTGGCTTTCCAGGTCCACAGAAGCCGATGCGAGATACGGCATGGATGCCAAGGGCAATGCTGGCAATGAACAAATGCCAGTCGTAGGGAGTGCTATGATGACCTGGGACTCTACTCTCTTCAAGCAGCACCAGTCAACTAACGCCATGGAAAGAACTTGGGTGGGATATCTGCTGGTGGACGCCAAAGCATCTGGAGTCGAGGTTTTGTGCACCGGAGGCCTCGATGTGCATTGTAAGAGGTGCTCTTTCGTTCTCCGATTCAAGGTATGTATGCGATGACTCTTATGACTTTCTAGTGGCTGACCCCTATCTTCAGGTTACTTTTGGCACCAAAGACCTTCGCTTTCGGACACGAGTTGGTGGTCGAGAGATGGCCATCGAGAGGAAGATCCCTAAAGACTTCTTCGATGTTTCATCGGCCACATTCGCTCGGAGTGCTTGTAGGTGAACAGATCACGTCGCACACAGGTGGGCTAGGTATAGCAATCAGCGAAGATGGCAAAGACTATTGCAGCAGGGTTAGAAAGGTGAACAGCGAGCTGAACAGAATCTGCAAGAACTAATGGAGACTTCGGCCATTCAAGGCACCTATATGCAACAAGAGGAACCACTGCGCCTGCATTATGCTTTCAGACGGGACATTTAGGTTTGCTCGCCAGATTCTCCCCTTATCAGTATCTCCTTACTGCCAGTGCCTCATCTCGCATCTGCTGATCTTTGCATGTTCAGCCCATACCCCTACAGAGATTCCTGCAGTATGTCGTATAGCAATGGCTCTCTAGCAACTTGATGTCTCCTTGGACAGGAAAATCGTAGTGATGTCGAATGATAACGTTACCCCTATATTGTCACGTGAGTATCGACCGGATCAACGTCTCACCGGGACGTCCCTTCCACCCCGTGCTCCATCTTCGTTGTAAGCGTCGACTCCTTCATCCTTTTCATCACTTATTCCATCGAGCACGATGTCCTCACAAGGATGGACGCCATTGTAAGGTGCACACAACGGCCTCATGAGCCTGCTTTGTCTTGCATTTCACTATCATTCTTTGTCACCGCTTCTTTTTCTGAACCTTGCGTTCATTTGTGGAATCCCATGCGCCGCGGATACTTGCACTCTACCTGTTTCCAAGGATGACTGCTGTAATGATGCAGTGTTGCCCTTACTGGCCCCGTGCAACAGCCGTCGAACATCGCAATTACTCAGTAAGTCTTGTTTGAGTGTTGAGCCTGCTTGCTGCATCAAGCAGCCGCAAACCACACGGGGCCATTCCAATGGAGTAATTGGCAATGAGCAATCAGCCAGAGGTTATCTGGTCGTCCTCCTGCTCATAAACTCAAGACGCATGAATCTCTTCGACCTTCCAGTGCAAGTGCAATCATCATGAATCCTTTTGCTACCGGGTCGGATGGTGGTGCTAAGCAGAGATGTCGAGTGGCGCTGTCTTCGCTTGAAAATGCACTCACTGCCATACCCGCTTGGGGCGGTGATATGTTGATGATAGTGAAAGCATTGCTCACAGTTATATATAGGAATATTGACCGTTCAACGTCACTCAGAGTGCAGCGACGTGCGGCGTATGGACAAACAGCGATGTTAAACCCGATAAATATGCCTCTCATGGTACAGCTGATGTCTTTCCATCTCGTGCTACAACTTCAACTGCGATACGCTCTTGAAACATTGACAGCTCAGACCACCAGCCAATATGAGTCGACCCATCTATCTCAACGTTCCAAGAGAGCTGGTGTACAAGGGCGGAGATGTCATTATACGTACAGGCGCAAATCACGGTGGGGTGTTTCTGGCGCACCGCAAAGTGCTGCGAGAGAACTCACAGTTCTTCAACGCGACGCTTTCTGGAGCTGGAGTATGGACCAAGCCGTTTGAGGTGATGATGGATGGTGCTATGCGACAGGTCTGGGAGCTCGAAATGTTCTTTGACCACGATACCCACCTACCACTCTTGTCGTCAAGGCAGTACGAGGTCAACACCGCCAGGCGTATCATTCCCGAGAATGCCAAGGCAAACAAGACTTTCCTCGGACAGTGGGCAAGTGCGAAAAGCATGGAAGATTTCAGAGCAGTCCTCAATGCACACTTTGATGGGGAATATGCAGATGCATACTTTCCTCCCAGGCAGTTCTCTTCGACAGATGTGCAACCGACCAAGTACAAGGTGTTCAAGTACTTTCCTGAGTACACCCAACCGCCGCAGAACGACGACGATGTAGCAGAGCTGATGCCCGCACGTCTGGAGGCAACACGCTACGCTGCAACCTACGGCCACTTTTTCGATGCACACATCCGCTTTATGCCGACGTTTTGTGGCAGTCGGAGTGGACACAATGCCAGTAGATTCGAGTCTTTCCCAACGCATGAGGCAGCAAGACGACACTTGCAGACCATGTGGAGCATTATGCTCCGTGCATTCTACGGTCTCACAAGCAATCAAGGTGGCAGAAAGCACCTAACGAAGAACGTATTGTTGATCGCGAACACAGCCGCACTTGCCGACTATTATGGTGCGCTCGAGTCCATCAGAGCCGTACTTGCACAGATGGTGCTTCACAACCAGCCCGGTATCTGGAAGCTGATAGCGGAGCAGCCACGGTTCTTCCTAGTCCTCGGATATCGACTGCAGTCAATGGACATCTATCTCGATGCGGTGAAGCATCTCGCTGGTCGAATGGCTTTTGCATGCACAATCAGACCGCATGTGTACAGACCAAATGCGCCCTCGAGTCTAGCTCTGGACGAGTATGTACCAGACTCCATCATCAACTTCATCGAAAAGGCTAGCAGAGAGGTCGAAGCGCATTATCTTGAGACAATGGATCGGTTGAACTACGCACTAAACCAGCCCCCACCTGCAAACGAACACGGTCCTCATCGACGCCTCGCACAGTTTTGTATCGCTGACTTCCTAAATGGACACATCATCGGAAGTCAGTGGCCCTCCGGCGCATACGATGACGATGAAGTCAACCGTTGTCGAACAGTGGGTCCAAAACTCATCAGATTGCTGTGGGAGGTGCAAGCCAGCAGAAATCTCGGCCATGTCGATGCGTATCTCCTGCTCTCTGATGAAGCACAAGTCTTCGGCGTCAGTCGTAGAGCTCTGCGTACGGCAGCATGGAGCATTCTTACTTCATATCCTGTCAATAATCTGCTGCAGGAATACGTCAACGGTACCAAGCAAGTCTCGATGTGCAAAAAATGCAAGTACGCAAGGGTCTTCTCCGGGTCTGTGTACTACTTCGACATCTGCCCTAAGCACGGGCATAAGGCAAACTACCACACAGGCGAGTATGACACGAGTCTGCCGACTTGGAACGTTACGACTGAAATGAAGCGACACGAGGACACGGCGTGGATCATGGGCCCAGATGACTTCGTGCCGAACATGCGAGATATCACAGACAGCAACAGCACGAGCAACACCCACAGCAGGGATCCCGCCATTATCGGAGAACTCGAGAAGCTGGGCATCATAGACAACTTCGCCGTAGATGTCGATGGCGCGGCCAAAGCGCGCAAAGCATCAAGGTACGTTATGTTATGTTATGTTAAGCGCCAGCTCAAACCACGAGCGAAACATCCTAAACTAGAAGTGCTGACCAGAACTACAGATTACAGAACAAACGTAACGGCCCCGCCGATCCACTCACAGCGAAAAAAGACCAGAAGAATCTGCGCCGTCTGTTCATGGATGACACCTAAGCTTCATGGACTATCATATTCCTGACGGAGGCGCTGTGTTCCATCATTATGGGGATCACGCTTCAACACACAGCAAGACTGTGTAGTGCAACACTGGCTATCCTCGAATCACATCAAGTATACACTCTCCTGGAAGGATTCGTCAACGGCACCAAGCAACTGTCGACATGCAGACAATGCAAGGACTCCAACCAAGACCCTGAGCCCGTCTACCATTCCGAGTCTCCAGTCAAGCAGCTCTGTCCCAGACACGGCCACAAAGCGATGCATCACGCAGTCGACTACGACACGAACCTCACAACGCGGGAAGTGACCGATGAAATGGCGGAGCACAAGGACACAGACTGGATTCCGTCACCGGACGAGTTCCACACTGACATTCCGAGCTTCTGGGTGATAAGTCATGATGTCGTCGCCAGACAGACAATCACTGTTGAAGAACTCCGGCAGCTCGGCCTGTTGGACACCTTCACTGTACGAACTGGTCAGCGGACCGAGTCTTCTGCTTGATCTTCAAGGGACACCACAACGTCTGCAGCCGCAGCATAGAATTTGGTGAGCAGAAGGGAACATAGCCTGGAACTGACTATGTTGAGTTGAGGCGCGCACGGATGAGCAGAGCGATGACCTCAATCAACAAACGTGGATCCAGCAAAGAAGTCTTCCTGTGCAAGACTTGGTCAGCCATATCGACCTGACGAATATGACTATCTAAGAACCTTATAAGAAAGACGTCAAGGAAGTCGAAGCCAAATACGCTATGATGATGTTAGCAGATGAGATAAACATCGAGAACATCCCTGTCCTTGGAACCATGCTGAGGCCATGACAGGAGTCAAAGCTCCACAATACCAAGCTGCTATTGACGTTGAAATGGGAAATATGGACCGGACAGGTAAATACGAGGTGATCGATATCAGCGAGGTACCACGTGGGTGCACGTGCCGGTGAGGCAGACAGAGTTGAACCGCAGCGCAAGTGGCTGCACCACTCAGGCAGGCTTGCAAGCAAGACGACATCAAAGTTTCTGCATATCATACACATAGTCGATCTCCCAAATACCAAAACCCAACCCAACCCAACCCAACCCAACCCAGCTTCTAAGGTCCCGTCCCCAGACACAAAGTGACTAACCCTCGGACTGTGCAATCTTCTTCGATCCGTTACGTCGCCCCGTCCCTCTCCTCGGCGAAGCAAGCTACAGCCCCTTCCCTTCGCACAGAGCAACGCAGTACTAATGAATGTAACGTACTCCGCCGCGTCAAAGAAGACTTGCTCTCACGACTCTTTCATTACTTTACTGGTAATTAGGATCAGATCACCGCGCATATAACTTTATGGTGGATAAGCTACTCTCATGCTTTGAAGGTTGGTAGCATTGAAGCTTGCGATGGATAAGGCTGGTAAAAGTGAGCTTGGTGTATCAAGACTGCTGCGCATGGAGGCGTGATACGACTGTGGTCTTTGTTGGGCTTCGCATGTCAAGAATTCGATGAGCACGTCTTTATACTTGATTGTGGTGCCCAATCGGATGTGCATCAATTTCTACGGACGTAAAGACTGCCGTGCATTTTCTAGACCATGTCAAGAAGGTACAATACTAATACTCCAGTGCTCACCGCTTGCCGTACATCGCAACAGTACCATGCCGTAGTAAAACGATCACCTCTGCGCCCTCGGCCCAACGACACCAGCTCCAATTACGCTAGGTAATTCCTGACTACCCATGGTGAACATCATACCAATGGCTCCTGCGATGATAGCGGTAAAGACGATACCGAAACCTGCGAACAGTATGAATTCGCTGCTCACGTCTTTCTTCTGGCACGCGTTTCCGCCCCATTGTACAGTTTTGTCTGGTCTCACCGTAGTCTTGCCGCAATGGCACTTGTACAGATTGCCGTGTGCCTTGACGCAGTCTCCGTGGCCCATGCACGAGTTTGTGGTGCTTTCGCAGGCAGATTTGGATTGGAAGTATTGCGGAATGTTCTTGGGGAGGGTGTGGTTGCTGGAGCTATTTGATGCAGAGATGCTGAAGTCTTGTGATGCAGGGACTGGGTCTGGAAGGTCAAGTGGTCTCTCGGCACGCTTTTTGAGCTCGGACTTCTTTGGCTTGTGGAGTTTTGAGGTGGTAGGTAGGACGAGTAGGGTCGATTCGATGTTTTCGGTCGCTGAGAGATGTACTAGGGTTCGGTGGAAGGTGGAAATGCCTTTGCCGCTTAGTTTTGAGGCAGTGGGCACGGTTGCGGTTATGGCGAGGAGGGAGGGAAGTGACTCGATTTCTGATTGCGGTAGGCATGGCTTTGACTGTGCTGCTGTTAGTATAGGTTGATCCATATCTAAGGTGAGTCTCGTACTGTGTCAAAGTAGGTGTATTTTATGCTGATATTGTCCTTGATATGTCTGGGCTTGATATGGTACTCGCAAATGCTCTTGGTGTCGAACTTGGCTTCGAAGGAGTCTAGAAGGGTCGTCTCCGGCTGTTCTATCCAGAGGTCCGGCAGGGTGTTGAACTCGGACACCGCTGTATTGTCGTCAGCATAACTTGCCATGATGCCTGGCCGGGCGTGCACTAACCTCCGTCGTAGCCACTTATGCGTATGAAGATCTTCGCAGGGTGCTCAGATGGACTTGCGTCAAAAAGTGGTTGTTGCCAGCCCCCGTATTGGTTGAGGTCTGATAGCACGCTCTCATCGGTGGTGTGCATATATGCCGAGTCGGTGACGCCTTTCCGTCTGGCCAGTATCCTTTCTGCTGTGAATGAGTCTGTGCTGGTGACCTGGTTTGCGCTGGCCTTCACCTCTCCCGCATCGACAGTCCAGAGATATGCATCACCGGAGGCAGACGCAGACACGGCGCCTGCAAGGGCAGCGCACTGCAAGATGGTGCTGCTCTTCATCTTGAATCTACGCTGGAAGTGTTGCGATGGAGCTATGGGCGAATTGTGAATCTAGTAGTATGAGGTTACCTGCAGTGCCAGTGCTCGATGACGATCCAACCAAAAGAGGAAAGCGCCGTCTGGGTCGGAGGAAAGCGAGGGAAGGTGCGTGTGCGTGGTGCATGCCGCCACATGCTGTTATCGCTGATCGTGACATCGACGAGCACTTCAACTTCGCAACGCTCTGATTGTGATTGCCAGTATCTAGTAGGCGTCTGCAACACTATCTGCGTCTCCCACCGTGAGCGCAAGCAAGCCAATGTCATATCCTCACCAAGCACAGCGGCCGCTACTATGATGGTCATCGCCTCGTCCAGATGTTTCGATCTCTCTTTCGGAGAAGCCGCACCATCCGTGTGCCCATCGAGGACTCCGGCCATCAAGTGCGCCAGGTGCGACTTTTCAGGACACCGCTGTAAGAAAAGGTCGACATGTCTGTGCCCTACCCAGGCTAATATCCCCTCAGCTCGAAGCCGTCCAATTTCATAAGCACATTCTTCATCGCCTACGTCGTCTTTCGAATCCTCGAGTCGTATACAGTCTCAAAGAAGAGCGACAAAGGCGACGACAGTTGGGAGAAATGGCAGAGTGAGCAGGGTTTCAACACCACCGGCCAGCAGGATCAACAGCTTAGCGAGCATTGGAAGAAAGCCCACGAAGCGTTCAAGAAGGCCAATGCTATTCCCGAACCCACCGTCAAGCCTGGCGACCGCACTGATGGCCTGCCCCCTGATGTAATTTCCACCATAACTCTACCCATATGGATCAGGCCCAAGCAGGGTCTGCCCTACCAGCCTGATGACCCCGAGTACAAAGACTACGTTAGAATCCAGTCGGACAAGAAGAAGATTGCAGAATTGAAGAAGCAGGTCGGTGAGTGGGCCGTAATGCACCTGAAGTCCCATGTACACATTGACAATCTAAACCATATTGACTTCAATGGACAAGTCACCATTGTCCTCGACCTGGTCCCCCAGCTGCGTCCTCCTCCACTCTATGAGGTCCCCGCCGTCATCCTGTTCAAGGACGGCGTCGCTCTTGGCTGGAAGGTGCTCAAGCCCGATCTTGGTTCCAAGCTGGACTCTGTCATGCGACCGACTGTCACATACCGTGCAGCAAAGGCCTCGATCAAAGTATTCTTCTCCACAGCCTATGCCATCGCCAAGGCAAGATTCTTTGGTGGAAATCCTGCTATTGTTCAGTTCGGTGCTCCAAAGCCTGTCAGCTCGCTCACGGACCGGAAGGACATCGAAAAGGCCAACCCTATTCCTCCCGTGCCGGAGGAATGGCTTCGTGCATTGCACAATGGCAAGAACACTCGTGAACGTCATAAAGAGTTGGTCAAGAATGCGCCATTCTCCCTCGCTGTACAAAGGGCCGCTGCTACTTTCAGAGCAAGGCAAGTTCACGACATGATGCATC
>Ga0210040_10009537_pt1 | contig 11273 bp, 9 predicted proteins | sample CryGeyCG12114_NA_FD_185462 | JGI IMG/M metagenome (GOLD analysis project Ga0210040, IMG submission 185462) | Groundwater microbial communities from aquifer - Crystal Geyser CG19_WC_8/21/14_NA (SPAdes) (version 2) | ecosystem: Environmental > Aquatic > Deep subsurface > Groundwater | place: USA... | reverse complement strand
CGCGCCCGGCCCGTATGGGACGCCCGTCCGCAGGATCACCCGTTCGGCCAGCGCCTGACTCCGCAGGGCGAACCCAGCCGAAATCGCTTCGAGATCGGGGACGAAATCCCGGATCCGAAAGAGGTCTTGACCGTCCATTCTCGTGCGTCCCCCCTCGCTCCGGCGCGGCCCACGGGCCTCACATGTCGACGGCGTAGTACTTGGCTTCCATGAACTCCAGAATGCCGCTCGTGCCGCCCTCCCGCCCCAAGCCGCTCTGCTTGGCTCCGCCGAACGGGGCGGCCGGATCGGACATTAGGCCGCGGTTCAAGGCGACCATGCCGCTTTCGAGCGACCGCCCCACCCGGAACGCGCGCTGGAGGTCGGAGGTGTAGACATAAGCCGCCAGCCCGTATTCCGTGTCGTTGGCGAGCCGGATCGCCTCGGCCTCGTCCTCGAACCGGTACACCGCGGCGACAGGGCCGAAGATCTCCTCCCGCGCGATGGCCGCATTTGCCGGGACATTCGCGAGAACCGTCGGGGGATAGAAGCTTCCCGCTCCTACAAGGGGCTCGCCGCCGGTGCGCACCTGTGCGCCCCGCCCAACGGCGTCGGCCACGAGCCGGTCGATCTTCGCGACCGACTTCGCCGTGATCATCGGGCCGCACTGCGTCATGGCATCCGTGCCCGGCCCCACCCGCAGGGCGGCCATCCGCTCGGTCAGGCCTGCGACGAAAGCTTCATAAATGCCGTCCTGCACATAGAAGCGGTTGGCGGCGGTGCAGGCCTCGCCCGCGTTGCGCATCTTCGCAACCATGGCGCCATCCAGCGCCGACGGCAGATTCGCATCGTCGAACACCAGGAAGGGGGCATTCCCGCCCAACTCCATGGAGCAACTGACGACGGACTTCGCTGCCTCGGCGAGCAGCAGGCGTCCGACCTGGGTCGAGCCGGTGAAGGACAGCTTCCGGACGCGGGGGTCCGCCAGGATCGCTGCCACCACCGGCCCGGGCTGCGAGGTCGTCAGGACGTTGACCACCCCGGGCGGCACGCCGGCTTCTTCGCCCAGCCGCGCCATGGCAAAGGCGGTCAGCGGCGTCTCGCTGGCGGGCTTGAGGATCACAGTGCAGCCCGCCGCGAGCGCCGGGCCGATCTTGCGCGTCGCCATCGCTGCCGGGAAGTTCCAGGGCGTGATGAGGAGCGACAGGCCAATGGGTTCGTGCTCGACGAGGATGCGGTTCGCACCCGATGGCGCTGTGCGGAACTCGCCCGGTATGCGGGTCGCTTCCTCAGCGTACCAGCGGAAGAATTCGGCAGCATAGGCCACCTCACCACGTGCATCGGCGAGAGCCTTGCCATTCTCGAGGGAGATGAGGATGGCCAGTTCCTCGGCCCGCTCGGTCATCAGAGCCCACCACTGACGGAGGATCTCGGACCTCTGCCGCGCCGGGGTCGCGCGCCAGCCCGCGGCGGCCGTGGCGGCGGCGTCCACCGCGGCGAGAGCGACCTCGACGGAGGCATCGGGCACTTCGGCCAGGACCGCGCCCGTGGACGGGTCGGCGACGGGGATGCCGCCGCCCGGCTCCCAGCGGCCGCCAATGTAGTGACCTTCGGCGTGAAGGGCGGGATCAGAGAAGTCTGGGTCCAGGCCCCGGACGGAAGCGAGGGTCATGACTGGGCCTCCTTGGCCATCAATGGACGAGGGCTCGATCACCGGCGTAGGCAGCGGCGACGAGGCGACGCATGCCGATCCGATCGATCGGGCGCGGGTTGTTCTGGATGAGGCGCTCGATCCCGCAGGACTGGTCGGCGACCCAGTCGATGCGGTCCTCCTCGAGGCCCAGGGCCTTCAGCGAGCCGGGAATGCCGATCCGGGTAAAAAGGGCGGCGATGGCGGGGATGACCTCGGACCCGTCCGACAGCCCGATCGCCTGGGCGATCTCCTCCAGCTCGGCCGCGATGGCCGGCCGGTTCCACTCCATGACATAGGGCATGAGGCAGGCGACCCCGGTTCCGTGCGCGGTGTGGGTCGTGGCGCCGATCGGATACTGGATGGCGTGGGCCGCCGCAGTCCCAGCCACCCCGAAGGCGAGGCCGGCCAGGGTGGCGCCCATCATCACCTTCTCGCGCGCCACGCGGTCAGACCCGTCAGCACAGGCCGTCTCCAGCCCTTCCCACAGCAGCGTAATCGCCTGGAGGGCGAGCCGGTCCGACATTGCGTTCTTGCCGACGAAGACCCGCTCGGTCGCGAGATGGCGGGTGACCGGGCGTCGAATCGCGGTGAAGGCCTCGATGGCGTGGGTCATGGCGTCGGCCCCGGCGATGGCCGTGAGACCGCGCGGGCAGGTCAGCGTCAGCTCGGGGTCGCAGATCGCCGCAATAGGGATCAGGTGAGGACTCGAGATCCCCACTTTCAGGCTGCGCTCACTGTCGGAGAGGACCGCGACAGGAGTGACCTCGGATCCGGTGCCTGCAGTCGTGGGAACGGCGACGAGAGGCAGCATCGGCCCCGGAACCTTGAGCTCGCCGTAGTAGTCCTGCGGCCGCCCGCCGTGCGCCAGGAGCAAGGCGATACACTTCGCGAGATCCAGGCAGGACCCGCCCCCCACCCCGATCACGAGGTCGGGCGCGAAGGGCCGCGCGGCCTCGGAGGACGCGAGCGCGGAGTCGACCGGCACGTCCGGCAGCGCGCCCGGTTCGACCCGAACCTCAAGTCCCTCACTACGGACCTCCTCGACCAACTCCAGGAATGCCGAATCCGCCGCCAGGCGGGCATCCGTCACGAAGAGCGCCCGCTGGCCCAAACGGCGGGCGACAGCCGACAGGGCGTGCCGCTGGCCGTATCCGAACAGCAGCTCCCGCGGCGCCCTGATCGTCCCGAAAAGATCCATTCATGCCTCGCAAAGATTGGGTCATGCCACGGCGGCCCTGACTCCGTTGAGTTGGTCCATGAGCGCGTCCGGCACCACGATACCGTCGCGGAGGGCGGCGGCCCGGCGCGGCCGCATGGCGTTGCCCGGGATCGAGGCCGGTCGCCCCGCGTCCGCACGGCGGGAGGTGCGGAGCAGGCGGAGGTAGTCGGACGGTCCGCCGGCCCGGGCAGCCCCCCGCGCGGATCGTTCAGGAGGAGGAGGACGTCCCCTTTGCAGGCGACATGGCTGTCGTCGAGCGTGCCCCGGACCTCCGGGGTGAGAGCGGATCGGGCGAGCAGAGCCATCAGCAACTTCACCGCCGAGCCCAGCCCGTATCCTTTCGCCCTACCGAATTGCGTGAGCGCTCCCGTCTTCGCCGCCTCGGCATAAGTGGCGGGACAACCGTGAGACCGATTGCCCAACCTTCCTCCAACTGCCCGCTTCGGAGGGCAAAGCTGTGGATCCGTCCGTTCGAGACCTGGCTGGACCCCAGGTCCGGCAGGAGGGCGACGGCCCCGGTCGAGATTCCGATAGCGGTCGGGTTCGTGCTGATCAGCTCACGGGATCCGCCGGCCGGATGCACGAGCGCATCGCTCGTGCCCAGGACGACGCCCACGAGCCCCCGGTCGACCGCCTGCTCTGCGTAATAGGCCAGCACGCCGATCTGGTTTGCGTTCCGGATCGCGGCGACGGCGACGCCCGCCACGCCGGCCGCGAGAGCGTCAAGAGGCCCCATCATCACCACTGGGCCCAGGCGGCCCTGGTCGTCCAAGTCAAGGACGCCGGACCGTCGCGAGCCGTGGACCCCTGTCGCAACGAGGTACGCAAGCCGCTTTTCGGGCCGCAAGAGCAGCCTTGAGAGGCGTTGCAGCCCGTGGGACGGAAGCTCTCCCAGCTGCGCCTCGATAAGGATCGTCCCTTGAAGGACAGCCGACCCGGTCGGCACGCCACGCTGCGCGAAAACGCCGACTGCAGAGGCTCGAAGGCTTTGCTCCGGAAGGATCACGTTCAGCCTCGGATCGTATATGATATTATATTTGACATTTGATATCCTATCTGGCAGCACAGTCCACATGTCAAGCCGGATGGGGGCGTCAATGGGGATCACGGCGGAGCGGGACAGCAAAGCGGCTCCGCTGCGCCCGTCCAGCATCGTGGACGGCGTCTACAATGCCATCTACGAGCAGCTCATGGCGCTCCACATCGCGCCTGGCGCCCGCATCACCATCGACGGACTCGCCCGGGAACTGGACGTGTCCCAGACGCCCATTCGCGAGGCCCTGAACCGGCTCGAGCGCGAGGGTTTGGTCCGCAAGGCCCACCTAATCGGCTACAGCGCCGCGCCGCAGTTGACCCGCAAGCAGTTCGACGACCTATACAGCTTCCGCCTGCTCCTCGAACCCGAAGCCGCCTGCCTCGCGGTCCGCAACATGACTGCCGAGGGCCTAGCGGCGATGGAAACGACTGCCGCCAGGATGCGCCACGACGGGACTCCACCGGACCGCAGCAGGCGATACTCGAGTTTCGCCCGTGCCGACGCGGAGTTCCACGACCTGGTCCTCCGCATCGGCGGGAACGAGGTCATTCGCGGCGCCCTCGCCAACCAGAACGTCCACCTGCACATCTTCCGCCTGATGTTCCACGCTCGCGTCACGCGGGAGGCGCTGGAGGAGCACGATCGCCTCCTTGCGGCCTTTCGCGAGGGGAACGGAACGGCGGCGGCCGCGGCCATGCATGATCACATCGAGCGGTCGCGCGACCGACTCCTGGCGGCGTTCGATTGACGATGCCGGCTGCACTCCCCTCGCAGACGCCAGACAAACGGCCGGAGGCGCCGCCGACGCTGCGCGCCGAGGACCTTGGCAAGGCCTACGGCCCAATTGCCGTTCTCTCGGGGGTCACGCTCGACATCCATGGCGGCGAGGTGCACGCCATCATCGGCGAGAACGGGGCCGGCAAATCCACCCTGATGAAGCTGCTCTCTGGTCACGTCCGGCCGAGCTCGGGCCGCCTCAGAATGGATGGGCAGCCGGTCGCCTTCGGGGATGCCGTGACAGCCGAGGCGGCAGGGATCGCACTCGTCCACCAGGAGATTCTGCTCGCGGCCGACCTGACCGTGGCCGAGAACCTATTCCTGGGACGTGAGATCACGCGCGGGCTTACCGTGGATGACCGTGCCATGAACCGGCGCGCGGCCGAGGTGCTCGGCTCAATCGGGGCGGCCGCCCAGCCGCGTGATCTGGTCCGCGACCTGCCGCTCGCGCAGCGCCAACTCGTGCAGATCGCCCGCGCCTTGCTCGACCCCCGCAAGCTGGTCATCTTCGACGAGCCGACTGCCGTCCTCGCCAACAGCGAGGTCGAGGCGCTCATGCGCATCGTCCGCCAGTTGCGCGACGCTGGCGTGGCCGTACTCTACATCTCCCACCGACTGGAGGAAGTGGAAGCCCTCGCCGACCGCGTCACCGTCCTGCGGGACGGCCAGCTGATCGGCACCTATCCCGCCGCGAGCCTGAACCAGCGCGCCATGGCCGAACTCATGGTCGGGCGGGAGTTGGCCATGCTGTATCCGCCCAAGCGCCCCACGCCGGGCGGGGCGCCCCTCCTGGTGGTGGACGGCCTGGTCGTCGGCCACGGCGTGCAGGTGGGCTCCTTCAGCGTCCGTCCCGGCGAGGTCCTGGGCATCGGCGGCATGATCGGCTCGGGCCGGACGGAGCTGTTCGAAGGCCTGATGGGCCTGCGGGCCTCCCGGGCCGAGCGCGTATCGCTGGGCGGGCGCCCTATTGGGCGGCGCTCCGTCGCAACCTGGCGCGAGTCCGGGCTGGTCTACCTGACCGAGGATCGCAAGGGGCGAGGGCTGCTTCTCGAGCAGCGGCTCGCCCCGAACCTGACGCTCCTAGCCCTCGATCAGGTGCATAGATCATTCTTGCTGGACCGGGCCGGCGAAGCCGCCGCGCTCGACCAGGCGGTGCGGGACTACGACATCCGCGTGAGGACGATCCATCTCGACGCCGGGCAACTGTCGGGCGGCAACCAGCAGAAGCTCCTCTTGGCCAAGGTGATGATGAGCGATCCGTCGGTCGTGATCATCGACGAGCCCACCCGCGGCATCGACATCGGCAACAAGAGCCAGATCTACGACTTTATCGACCGGCTGGTGCGGGCCGGAAAGGCCTGCATCGTCATCTCGTCCGAGCTGCCGGAACTGGTGGGCCTTTCCGACCGCGTGCTGGTGATGCGCGCCGGGCGGATCGTCGCCGAGCTCTCGGGCGAGGAGATCACGGAGGCGAACGTGGTCTACGCCGCGACCAGCGGTCGGAACGACATCCAAGGGAGGACGAGCGATGAGCATCACCAGCGCCCAGGTGGCCGCTAGGGGTAAGGGCTGGTCCATCCGTTGGAGCGACTTGGGGCCGTTCATCGCCCTCGCCGTCATCCTGGTGCTGGGCGCCCTTCTGAACCCGAGCTTCCTGTCCGAGACCAACGTGCTGAACGTGGTCACGCGCAGCGCCTTCGTGGCGATCATCGCGATCGGCGCCACATTCGTAATCTCCTCGGGCGGGCTCGACCTGTCCGTGGGATCGATGATGGCTTTCGTGACCGGCGTGATGATCATGATCATGAACGCTCTGGAGCCGTCGCTGGGCAGCGGGGCCATCCTCGTCGGTGCCCTGGCCGCCCTGGTGGTGGGGGCCCTCTGCGGGGCCGCGAACGGGCTGATCGTGACCGTGGGCCGCATCGAGCCCTTCATCGTCACGCTCGGCACGATGGGCATCTTTCGCGCGCTCATCACCTTCATGACCGACGGCGGCTCGCTTCCAATCGACCGCGGCCTGCGCGACGCCTACCGCCCGGTCTACTTTGGTAGCGTCTTGGGCGTCCCGATCCCGATCCTCATCAGCCTCGCGGCGATCCTGCTGGGCGCCTTCCTGCTCTACCGCACCAAGTACGGCCGACGCTGTGCCGCCGTGGGGGCCAACTCCGAGGTGGCCCGCTTCTCGGGCGTGCCAGTCGCGCGGGTTCAGACGATCGCCTACGTGATCCAGGGCCTTTGCGTGGCGGTGGCGGCCATCTGCTACGTCCCCCGCCTGGGCGCCGCGACCCCTACGACGGGCCAGCTCTGGGAACTTCAGGTTATCACGGCCGTCGTCATCGGCGGCACGGCCCTGCGCGGAGGCAAGGGACGGATCTGGGGCACCGTGGCGGGCGCCCTGATCCTCGAGGCCATCGCCAACCTCATGGTGCTGTCCGACCTAGTCTCCGAATACCTCGTGGCCGCCGTGCAGGGAGTCATCATCATCGTAGCCATGCTGGTCCACCGCTTCACCAAATAGCCGCGGCACAGAACCGCGGCTCCCATTCCAGAGGAGGAGAAAACATGAACTCGCTCGCCAGGACGGCCAAGCTGTCCGCAGCCCTTGCGGCCCTGTTCGCCACCGCCGCCGCGGCCCAGGACGACAAGACGGTGATCGCCGTCTCCATCCCTGCCGCAACCCACGGCTGGACCGGCGGCGTCGTCTACCACGCCGAACAGGCCGAGCAGGAGATCGAGGCCGCCTTCCCCGACATTGACGTGGTCGTGAAGACCTCGCCCTCGGCCACCGCGCAGGTGTCCGCCCTTGAGGATCTCACAGCGAGTCAGGAGATCGCCGCACTGGTGATCCTGCCCTTCACCTCCGAGGAGCTCACCGGCCCGGTCGAGCAGGTCAAGGCCGGGGGCACCTTCATCACGGTGGTGGACCGGGGCCTGACGGACCCGACGATCCAGGACCTCTACGTCGCAGGCAACAACATCGCCGTGGGCGCGAACACGGCCAGCTACCTGGCCGACCAGCTGGGCGGCGAAGGCGAGATCGTGGTCCTGCGCGGCATCCCGACCGTCATCGACGACGAGCGCATCCAGGGCTTTACCGACGTCATCGACGACACCAACATCAAGATCCTCGACATCCAGTACGCCAACTGGAACCAGGACGAGGCCTTCTCGCTCATGCAGGACTACCTGGCCAAGTACCCGCACATCGACGCGGTCTGGGCCAACGACGACGACATGCTCCTGGGCGTTCTGGAGGCGATCCAGCAGTCTGGCCGCACAGAGATCCGCTACGCGCTGGGCGGCAACGGCATGCGCGAGGTGATCGAGAAAGTTATGGCCAACGATCCGGTCACGCCGGTCTCGACCCCCTACCCGCCTTCGATGATCAAGACGGCGATCTACATGACCGCCGCGCAGTTCCATGGCCAGGCGCCGGTCCGCGGCACGGTGTTGCTCGATGCGCCCCTCATTACCCCGGAGAACGCGGAGCAGTTCTACTTCCCCGACTCTCCGTTCTGAGCCCGGCCAGCCCGGCCACACGATGCGCCCGCCGCGACTCCGGCGGGCGCCCCCGATAGCGCAACCTAAGGAAAGATACATGCCCGGCAAGAAAATCCTCATGCTCTGCGGCGAGTTCACAGAGGAATACGAGATCTTCGTGTTCGAGCAGGGAATGGAGGCGGTGGGGCACACCATCCACGTCGTCTGCCCCGACAAGGCCGCCGGTCAGGTGATCGCGACCTCGCTCCACGACTTCGAGGGCCATCAGACCTACACCGAGAAGCCAGGCCACAACGCTCTCATCAACAAGACCTTCAGCGAGGTCGTCCCCGCCGAGTACGACGCCGTCTACTGCGCCGGGGGCCGCGGGCCGGAGTACATCCGCACCGATCCGCGGGTGCAGGAAATCGTCCGCCACTTCCACGAGACCGGAAAACCGATCTTCACCATCTGCCACGGCGTGCAGATCCTGATGGCGGTCGACGGCGTGCTGACCGGTCGCAAAGTCGCCGGCTTGGGCGCCTGCGCGCCCGAGGTGCGGCTTGCAGGCGGGACCTACATCGACCTCTCGCCAACCGAGGCTTACGTTGACGGCAACATGGTGTCGGCCAAGGGCTGGACGGCGCTGGCCGCGTTCATGCGCGAATGCCTGAATGTGCTCGGAACCAAGATTGTGCACGACTGAGGCCAGTACCACGGCGATCGTCCCCCGCGGGCGATCGTCCCGACTAGCAGCAGCCCAAGCAGCGCAGCGTTCGGTCGCATGCAGGACGGCGGTCCGCAGACACGATTGACGGGTCAGATCGTCACGCCATTTCACGCTCAGCGGGGGACAGTGGAGATGGGAGTCAAAGGGTTGTCGTGGGGCCATATTCTGGCCACTCATTCGGCGAGGGTCGCGTGACGGACTCAGCTGCGCTGTCGCTGCACGTCGTGTGCCGGAGCTTCGGCCCGATCCAGGTGCTGTTCGACGTTTCGCTCGCGCTGCGCGGCGGGGAAGTCCACGCGCTTATCGGCGAGAACGGCGCAGGCAAGTCCACGACGATGAAGATCATGTCCGGCTACCTCGCCCCGACAAGCGGCGAGGTACGGCTCAATGGTCGGCCCGCGGCCTTCGCGGGCAGCCAGATGGCCGAAGCCCAGGGTGTCGTCCTCATCCACCAGGAGTTCAATCTGGCCGAGGAGCTCTCGGTCGAGCAGAACGTGTTCTTGGGGCGAGAGCTGCGACGCGGTCCGTTCCTGGACAAGCGAGCGATGCGCGCTCAGACCGCAGCCCTCCTCAAGCGGCTGCAATGCCACGTCGCTCCCGACGCGCGGGTGCGCGACCTGTCCAACCCCGAAAAGCAGATGGTGGAAATCGCTAAGGCTCTCGGACGGCAAGCGCGCGTCCTCATCATGGACGAACCAACTGCCGTGCTGACCAACCGCGAGGCGGCCGTGCTCTTCGAGCAGGTGGAGCGGCTTAAGGGCGAGGGCGTCGCGATCCTGTTCACGTCCCACAAGTTGGACGAGGTCAAGCGTATCTCGGACCGGGTGACCGTCATGCGCGACGGCCGCACCGTGCTGACTGCGCCGACGGCAGACCTCTCCGAGGACGAGATGGCCACGGCTATGGTCGGTCGCGAGTTGTCCGGCCTCTTCCCGGAGCGGGCGACTCCGCTGGGCCAGGGCCTCGCCCTCCGGGTTCGCGACCTGGTGGTGCCCGGGCGCGCTGAGGGCGTCGCCTTCGACCTCCGCCGAGGCGAGATCCTCGGGCTCGCGGGCCTTGTCGGGTCCGGCCGCACCGAAGCCATGGAGGGCCTCGTGGGACTGAGGCGCCACACGGGCCAAGTCGAGATCGATGGGCAGCCCGTTACGATCCGCTCCCCCCGACAAGCACAGGGGATGGGCCTCGTCTACCTGACCGAGGACCGGAAAGGGCGCGGGCTCGTCCTCGACATGGGTCTCCGCGAGAATTTGACGCTTCAGAGCCTGCGGCGGTTCGCGCGGCCCCTCCTCGACCGGAAGGCTGAGGAAGAGGCGCTGGATAGGGCCGTGCGGGACTTCGACATTCGTGCGCCCTCGCGCAATGTGCGGGCCCGCAATCTCTCGGGGGGCAACCAGCAGAAGCTGCTGATCGCCAAGATCATGCAGGCCAATCCGCGCATCGTTATCATCGACGAGCCCACGCGCGGCATCGACATCGGCACCAAGCAGCAGATCTACGACTTCATCCATCGCCTCTCAGGCGAGGGCGTGTCCATCATCGTGATCTCGTCCGAGTTGCCCGAGGTGATCGGCCTATCGGATCGCGTGCTGGTCATGCGGCAGGGCCGGATCGTGGGCGAGGTCGAAGGGTCCAGGAAGACCGAGGATGCGATCGTCCGCCTCGCCATGGGCGTGACTGGGGCGGAGAGTGAGGCGGCATGACCATCCAAGCGACAGCGGGCCGAAAGGCGCAGGCCCGACGCGGCATCAACCTCCACGTGCTAGGACCGATCGTCGCGCTGGTCGTCCTGATCGTAGCCGGCACCCTGATGAACTCGAACTTCCTCAGCTACGCCAACGTCACCAACGTCTTAGCGCGCTCGGCCTTCATCGGGATTATCGCGGTCGGGATGACCTTCGTCATCACGGCCGGGGGCCTTGATCTGTCGGTGGGCTCCATGGCGGCGTTCATCGCCGGGCTAATGATCCTTGTCATGAACTCGTTGGTCCCCTCCATGGGCGGCGGCGCAGCCGTCATCATGGTCGGCATGGGCGTGGCGCTGCTCGCCGGGCTCATAGGGGGCTTCATCAACGGCATCCTCATCACCCGAATGCGGATCGAGGCCTTCATCGTGACGCTGGGCACGATGGGCATCTATCGCAGCCTCGTCACCTGGGTGGCCGACGGGGGAACCCTCAGCCTCGACTTCTCGCTCCGGGACGCCTACGGGCCCGTCTACTACGGCGGACTGCTCGGAGTGAGCTGGCCGATCATCGTGTTCCTCGCGACCGCCGTGGTAGGCGAGGTGGTCATGCGCAAGACGGCCTTCGGGCGCTATTGCGCGGCCATTGGCTCGAACGACCAAGTCGCGCGGTACTCG
>Ga0210040_10009536_pt1 | contig 11274 bp, 10 predicted proteins | sample CryGeyCG12114_NA_FD_185462 | JGI IMG/M metagenome (GOLD analysis project Ga0210040, IMG submission 185462) | Groundwater microbial communities from aquifer - Crystal Geyser CG19_WC_8/21/14_NA (SPAdes) (version 2) | ecosystem: Environmental > Aquatic > Deep subsurface > Groundwater | place: USA... | reverse complement strand
TCGGGAAGGTCATCAGCCGTTGGAACACGTCGTCGTTGATGATGTCCGAGGAACGGTCATGAAAGAACAGCGTGCTTTCCTGTTCATAGACGTCGATAGCGAGATGGCCAAGATGACGCGACTTCAGCGCGGCGATCACCGCCGCCGTGTCGATCAGGCCGCCGCGTGAGGTGTTGACCAGCATCGCGCCTGGTTTCATCAATCTCAGGGACTCCGCATCGATCATGTGCCGCGTTTCGGGCAGCAGCGGGCAATGCAGGGAAACAAGGTCAGAGCGGGTCAGAAGCTCCGGCAGGTCGACCATCGTGCCGGCGAAGTCAGGCGAAGGAATGGGGTCATAGCCGAGCACGGTGCAACCGAAGCCGTTGAGGATGCGCGCGGTGGCAAGGCCGATCTTGCCGGTGCCGATGATGCCTGCGGTCTTGCCGGACAACGTGATGCCGAGCAGACCGTCGAGCATGAAATTGCCCTCCCGCACCCGGTTATAAGCACGGTGGGTGTTGCGGTTCAGCGTCATGATCATCGCGATGGCATGCTCGGCCACTGCTTCCGGAGAATAGGCCGGCACGCGGGCGATGAAGAAGCCAAGCGCGGCCGCAGCCTTCAGGTCGACATTGTTGAAGCCTGCGCAGCGCAGAAGCACGGCGCGCACGCCGAGATCCTTGAGCGCGCTCAGCACCGCGGCATCGAGCACGTCGTTGACGAAAACGCAGACGGCGTCGCAGTCTTTCGCGAGCACAGCCGACTGCAGCGAAAGGGCTACTTCCTGATATACGAAGGCGAAGCGATGAGTGTCGCCAACGGCCGCAAGCGCTTCGTCGAGGAAGCGGCGATCATAGGCTTGGGTGCTGAATACAGCGATCTTCATTTGTATCGATATCCCGATGGGCCTCAGGAAGCAATCAACGGACGAGCACACGTGCGAGTGTAGTCTCGGGGGGTGAGTAGAGGACCGTCATCATGAGTCCACTATTCGATGATATTTGTATGACAAACCAATAGGGGATACACGATCATGACCGAGAGACTTGTCGACGTACTGGATCAACGTGGGTCACCGATTCACACCTACCCCGTAACCCTTGAAGATCCCGCCGCCACAGAGGCCGAGTTCATGGCGAAGGCCTTGGAAGCGGCCGCGCATGGGCAGCTTGTGCCTGACGATGAACTGGGTACGCTTACGGCTCAAATGCACGTCAGCCGCGGCGGTCAGTTGCAACCACATGACGACGATGTTCAAACCAACTCGGAAACAAAGTTGGGGTTGGAGCAGGAAGTCCGCGAACGAGCTTATCTTCTTTGGGAACAGGACGGCCGTCCGGAAGGTCGCTCGGAGGAATACTGGTCTCGAGCCCTCGAACAGCATCTCAGCGATCGTTCGTATGTCAGGTGGCAACAAGAAGGCAGTCCCGAAGGAACTGCCGATGCGGACTGGCTGCGCTCGAAGGAATTCGAAGCTCACTGATCGTCACCCTTGCCGCAATTTCGAAGTACCGGCAGCCCTGATGGGACTGAAGGCTGCTTATCTAAGCAGGCTATCACCCGGCGGACTTGGTGAAACTCGTACCCGTGCTGATCGTGGTCGAGGGAAAGCCAACGTGAACTCGATGGATAAGGTTGCCGTTGCGCCATCCACTACAGACTTAGTATCGCGCATGAGCGCGGGGCTCCTCTCAACAGTGCGCAAATGGCATAGGGACGAAACGGCTGCTTTCCGATCGTTCCTACCTAGAAGAAGACGTTCCGCTAACGGCCAGACTCTGCTCTGGGAAATCATTTCCCACTCGAAAGACGAAGACCGTTTAAACACTCTCCTTGCCTGACAGCCGCCCGTCAGCTTTCGGCCACGATGACTGACGGCGACGAGGAGCGCGTTATCTGCGCCGACTGCGTGGGCGATGCCTACCTCGAGACGGAAATTACTGCGTGCGCCGACGAACGCGAGTGCTCATCTTGCGGGCATGAAGGCTTTGTCACACCCAGCTGTTCGACAATCTCTGCACAATCGCGCTCAGTAAAAAACCGCGATGCGGCGACCTTCGATTGAGTGGATCGTCATCTCGGTTTCGAAGATGCCGGTGAGCACGTCTTCGCGCATGATTTCATTCGGCGTGCCTTGGAAGGCCACTTCGCCGTTGCGCATGGCCACGATGGTGTCGGAATAAACTGATGCGAAATTGATGTCGTGCAGGACGAGCACGATCGTCTTGCCGAACTGGTCGGCGGCGCGGCGCAGGAGGCGCATCATGGCGCTGGCGTGGCGCATGTCGAGATTGTTCAGCGGCTCGTCGAACAGCGCGTAATCCGTGTCCTGGCACAGCACCATGGCCACGAAGGCGCGCTGCCGCTGGCCGCCGGAGAGTTCGTCGAGGAAGCGGTCCGCAAGCGGTTGTAAATCAAGGAAACCGAGCGCGCGATCGATGTGGTCGCGGTCTTCTTGCGTGGGACGGTCGCGGGAATAGGGATAGCGTCCGAAGGCGACGAGATCGCGCACGGTGAGGCGCGCGGTCATGTGATTGTCCTGGCGCAGGATGGACAGCCGCTTGGCGAGTACGTCGCTTTTTGTGGTGGTGATATCGAGCCCATCCACCAGAACCCGGCCTTCGTTCATGGGTAGAAGGCGGCTGATCATGGACAGAAGTGTCGATTTGCCAGCGCCATTTGGGCCAATGATCGACGTGATTCCCCCTTTTGGCAGCGTCAAGGACACGCCATTCACCACAATGGCGTCGCTATAGGACTTGCAAAGATCCTTGATCTCGATCATCGCGTCGCGCCTTTGAGAAGAAGGGAAAGAAACACCAGACCGCCGACAAATTCGATGATGATGCTGAGCGCGGAGTCCAGACCGAAGATACGCTCCAGCACGATCTGTCCACCCACCACGCAGATGATGCCGAGAAGAACCGCGGCTGGCAGAATCAGTCGGTGGCGGTGGCTGGGAATGAGCTGGTAGGCGAGGCTTGCCACCAGCAGGCCAAAGAAGGTGACCGGGCCAACCAGTGCGGTGGACACCGATACCAGCACGGCAACGATCACCAGGATGATCGACACGGTGCGGCGGTGGTCGACGCCGAGGCTGATCGCGGTGTCGCGTCCGAGTGCGAGGACATCCAGCGTGTGGAGGATGCGCCAGCCGGCGAGGCTGGCGACGCCAATCAGAACGGCCGACACCAGAAGCAGGTCGCTATCGGCATTGTTGAAGCTGGCGAACATGCGGTCTTGCAGCACAAGGAACTCGTTGGGGTCGATGATGCGCTGCAGGAAGCTGGTGATCGAGCGAAACAGGATGCCGAACACTACGCCGACCAGCAAAAGGAGGTGGAGGCTGCGCCCCTCCGCGGCAAAGAGCCAGCGGTACAGAATGGCGGAAAACACCACCATCACAGTGACTTCCACCAGAAACAGCCAGCGGGGATCGAGAGCCGACACGGTGTTTGCGCCGAGCGCGAAAACCAGCACCGTCTGGATCAGGATGTAAAGCGCATCGAAGCCCATGATCGACGGGGTCAGGATGCGGTTGTTGGTGATGGTCTGGAACAGAACCGTGGACACGCCCACCGCGTAGGCAACCAGCAGGATGGAGGCGAGCTTGGCGCCGCGAAAGGGAAGAACGAAGCCCCATCGCCCGTTTGCACCAAGCGTCATGAAGCCGATGATGGCGGCCAAGGCCACGGCGGCAAGGATTGCCAGGATGGTGCGCGAAGGCAGCGGCTTGCGGCGAATGCCAACATCAAGCGACACGGGCGTTCTTCCTGAGCAGGAGATAAAGGAAGAAGACACTGCCGATCACGCCGACCACGGTGCCGATCGGGATCTCATAGGGGTAAAGCACCAGCCGCCCGATGATGTCGCAGGCCAGAACGAAGCCGGCGCCGAGCACGGCCACCCAAGGCAGGCTGCGTTTCAGATTGTCGCCCAGGATCATGCTCACGACATTGGGGATGATGAGCCCCAGAAACGGGATCATGCCCACCGTGACCACCACGGTTGCGGTGACCATGGACACGATCACCAGGCCAAGCGCCACGATACGGCGGTAGTTGAGGCCGATATTGGTGGTGAAATCATCGCCCATGCCGGCAACCGTGAAGCGGCCGGCGGCGATGTAAGCCAGTACGGTCAGACCGAACGAGATCCACAACATCTCGTAGCGGCCGCGCAGCACGCCCGAAAAATCTCCATTGGTCCAGGCGCCCAGTGATTGCAGCATGTCAAAGCGGTAGGCAAAGAAGGTCGATACCGCGCTGATGACGCCGCCAAGCATGATGCCGACCAGCGGAACCAGAAGCACCGAGCGCAGCGGGATACGGCGCAGGATCGCAAGAAACAGCGCGGTGCCGGCCAAGGCAAAGGCCGAAGCCACGCCAGCCCTCGCAATCACCGGTATGCCCGGCGTCACCAGCATCACAACGAGAATGCCGAGGGTGGCGGATTCCACCGTGCCTGCCGTCGAGGGCTCCACGAAACGGTTGCGCGCCAGCATCTGCATGATCGTGCCGGCCACCGCCATGCCGGCGCCGGCCAGCACAAGGGCGACCGTGCGGGGGATGCGGCTGACCAGAAGGACCTGAACGGCGCGGTTGTTGTCTGCGCCGAACAAGGTGGCAAGCGACACGTCGCTGACGCCCACAAACAGGCTGGCGGCCCCAAGAAGCGGGATCAGCAACGCGCAAAGCACCAAGGGCGCGCCGCTCCAATCCCGTGCTGCTTTCGGCATGGTGATCCGTCAAAATGCTGAAAGATCCTCCCGCGCAGGTGAGCGGAAGGACCGGAGGAAACAGGTACGCTGCGTACAAAGGTTGGGCTGGGTCAGGCGGTCCCAACCACCTTCGTTCAAGCAAACCTAATGCTTTGCGAGCGCTTTCGTGACTAGATCGGCTTCGGCTTTCAAGGCCGTGACGCCGCCGCCCACGATGTACCAATGCGCGGGGGTGAGGTAAACGACCTGATCTTCTTTCCACGCCGTGGTCTGGTTCACGAGTTCGTTGTCGAGAAACTCGGCTGCGGCCTCGCCTTCGCGGCCGACAGCGGCATCTCGGTCGATCACGAACAGCCAGTCAGGGTTGGTTTCGAGGATGAACTCGTGCGAGATCGCCTGACCATGGTTGGCTCTAGCGGATTTAAGATCGGTGCGCGCCGGCTCAACGCCGAAGCCGTCATGAAGCAGGCCGAAGCGGGAGCCGGGACCGAAGGCGCTCATTTTGCCGCCCGTGGTTAACACCAGCAGCCCCTTGCCGGCGTTTGATGCGGCCTGATTGACCGCCTCCAGGGACCGATCCAGTTCCGCGAGTTCGGCCTCGGCTTCGCTTTCCTTGCCAAAAATGCGACCGAGCGTTTCCACATTCTTGCGCACGCTGCCGAGGAAATCGGCCGGATCGGTGGACAGGTCGATGGTCGGCGCGAGCTTGGCCAATTCGGCATATTTCACGCGCGAACGCCCGCCAACGATGATCAGGTCGGGTTCGGCCGCGTTGACGGCCTCAAAATCGGGCTCAAACAAGGAACCGGTCTTGATGTAATCGGAACCCTCGTATTTCTTGAGGTAGTCCGGCGCACGCAAGGTCGGTACGCCGGCGACATCGACGCCAAGCGCGTCGAGATTGTCGAGCGATGCGACGTCGAACACGAGGACCTTTGTCGGTGTCGCGGGGAGGGTGGTCGTGCCCTGGGCGTGTTCCACCGTGATCTCTTGCGCGGTGGCGGGCACAACAAAGGCGGCGAGCGAAACGGCGCCGGCGAGTGTCGCGGCAAGGAAGCTGCGGCGTGTGGTCATGATGTTGTCCTGTTCTCGTTGATCGCGTGGTTTCTAGAAGTTCGTCGTCAAGCCGACCCAGAAGCGGCGGCCTTCCATCGTCGTGTTGTAATCCGATGCGTCGACTTCCTTGTCGAAGAGGTTGTAAATGGCGCCACGGAAGGTTGCGCGGTCCTCCACCAAGTAAGAAAAGCCGACATCAACCGTGGTGTAGGCGTCGTATTTGCGACCCGCCGTGCCGTTGATCAGGACAGGCGTGCCATTGCTGCCGACGCGCGCGCCGGAAGCGATTTCTTCGCCGTGGTAGTTCACGGAAGCCCAGGTTTCCCAGCCTTCCCAGGGCGTCACGTAATCGGCGCGAACATTGGCTATGTGCTCGGGCGTACGGGTGAGCGGAAAGCCGGCGAAGTCGCCCGTTTTCTGCTCGGAATCCGTGTAGGTGTAGCTGCCGCGCAGCGACAGCGTGTCGGTGGCATCCCAGGTCGCAGTCAGTTCGACGCCCTGGATGGTCGCGTCGTCGATATTGTAGCTGTACCAAAGCCTGTAATTTGGATCCTCATCCCAACGCACGGGATTGCCGTTGCCGTCGAGAACAAGCGCGTTGGCGATCTTGTCCTTGAAGTCGGTGTAGAAATAGGTCGCACCCAGAACGATGCCTGAGTAGGAGTCCCAGATCGCGCCGATTTCATAGCTCGTGCTTGTTTCCGCTTCGAGATCAGGGTCGGCGATAACGACGCCGCAGGTGCCGTTTGGACCGTAGGAACAACCGCTGCCGCCGGTGGTGTAGGCATAGCCGGGCGAGATGCTGCGGATATCAGGGGCGCGGAAGCCGGTGGACACGCCGCCCTTGACCGTCAGCTGGTCCGTCGGGATCCAAACGCCATACAAGCGCGGACTGAACTGCGCGTCGTAAAGCTCGTGCTTGTCGTAGCGCAAACCGCTTTGCAGCGTGAATGTGTCGGTCAGCGCCCAGGAGTCTTCGGCAAACAAGGCATATTGCGTGACCTGGAATTCTTCATCGAGGCCGGTGCGGCGACCGGGATTCTGATCGGTCAGCAGCGCATCATTGATCTGACCGCCGGTCACAAGCTTATGGTCGCCGCCGAGCGAGAAGGGTGTGGTGAACTTGGCGTCGAGTACGGAATTGCGGATTTCGGGCGATCGCGTATTCGCAACGAATTCGCCCAAGCGCGGGGTCCAGGTGTAGCTCGTGCGCTCCGCCCATTCCTGCTGGAAGTTGATTTCCGACGTCGTCCAGCTCCACCGGCCGATATGGGTCAGCGACCAGTGATCCCGATCATTGTTGTTGTAGGTGCCGTTGGCGGTAGCCTCCAGCGTTTCGCCGGCTGTTGCTTCGCGCTGAACCCGGGTTGTGCCGGCTTCGAGCAGGATGTCGTGGTCCTCGTTCGGCGTGAAGGTGAGGCGACCTGTTACGTCGCGTTCTTCGGCGCTCGTCACACCGCTCAGGAAACTGTCTTCACCGCGCTTGAAGCCGCGACCCCAGAACTGCAAACCGAGCTTGTCCTGGAAGATCGGGCCGCTGCCATAAAACGACGCCTGACCGGAATTGCCGAACTCCGAATGCTGCTGTGCCGTGCCTTCCAGCGTCACTGAACCGGTCCAGTGATCGGCGACCTTGCGGGTAATGATGTTGATGACACCGCCCATCGCGTCGGAACCATAAAGCGACGACATCGGGCCGCGCACCACTTCGATGCGTTCGATCGCCTGGATCGGCGGGATGAAGCTTTGCTCGAAACCGGCATTGCCGTTGGTGCGGGCATCGCGCGTCGATTGCCGCTTTCCGTCCACCAGGATCAGCGTGTATTGGCCGGGCAGGCCGCGGATATAGATGTCCTTTTCATTGGCGACACCGGTAACGGCGACGCCCTGAACTTCGCGCAACGCATCGGTGAGATCGCGGAAACTGCCTTTCTCCAGTTCTTCACGTGAAATCACGGAAATGCTGGCCGGCGCATCCTTCACATTTTGTTCAAAACCGCTGGCGGTGACCACGACCTGTTCGAGATTGATTGTTTGCGAGCCGCCCTGGCTGTCATCCAGCGTTTGGGCGCTTTCTTCCTGATCGACATTCTGCACGGTGGTTTGTGCCGAAGCAAAGCCGGGAAGAACCGCGGTGGCGGTCAAACAGGAGGTTGCAAGCAGCGCTGATTGCCAGCTGAGTTTGCTTGCCCGCGTCGCTTCCGATCCTGCCCGATCACGGCTCATCCGCACAATACGCTTTACCCTCATCAACACAGCCCCCTAAACTTGAGTAACTTTGTCTTGTTCTATATAGACGGGGTGGTCAAGCCGTGGTGTTTTCGAGCGGTTCCATCTTCAGGAATGCGCAAAACGGTCCAAACGAGGGAGTGGGACGGTGAAAAGCGCGAGCCGCACAGAGAGCGAGGAGCATCGTACTACTCGTCTCGGTTCGGCGAAAGCGGATGTTTCCGCTTCCGAACCGAATAAGGCTGAGGGAAACGAGTTCCGTTCGCCGCTCGGTCGGCTTCGGCTGCTTTTGGCGCTGGATGCCCTGCTTGTGTACGGCTCCGTTGGCAAGGCCGCAACGCAGATGGCGATCGGTGCGCCCGCCATGAGCCGGCTTCTGCAACAGATCCGCGCGACCTATGACGACCGCATTTTGGTGAAAACCGCGCGGGGCATGGTGCCGACGCCCTTTGCCGAAACGCTGCGGATGCGTTTGCGCGCGCTTGCTGCTGAAACCAACGACCTGCTGGACCCTTCCGCGCTTTGCGATCCACGGCCGACGCGCACGCAGTCGAACAAGGCGCCGATCCTGACCGCCCCGCCTTTGGCCATGCAAGCGGACCTGACAATCAACGGACCGACACCGGCCGACTTCGCGGCCAAACTGGCGCGGATCGGCCCGCTTGCTGACCCGCGCCAACGCCTGGCAAAGTTCGTTGCAACCATCGGGGCAGGCGCCGGCCGAAGCCGGCCGCTCGCGGTTGAAGAAGCGGATGAAGCCTTCTCGCTGATCCTGGCGGGAAAGGCGGACCCGATCCAGATCGGCGCGTTTTTGATGGTGCTGCAGTATCGCGGCGTGACGGCGGCGGAACTCGCCGGCCTGGTTCAAGCAAGCCGCCGCCATATCGGCGCGCTGGATCTCGGCGCCCCCATCGTCGATCTTGATTGGCCGGCTTATCTTTCGCCCAAGGCCGTTCACGAACCCTGGTTCATGCTTGCCACCAAACTCGTTGCCCAGTCCGGTTACCGGGTCTTGGTTCATGGCTCCGGCGGTCAGGCCGCCGAAGGGGAGCGGCTCACGCAATCGGCGCGCTTGCTCGGGCTTCCCGTGGCTGAAACCCTGCAAGACGCTGCATCCAGCGTCCAATCGCATGGGATCGCCTACCTGCCGCTGGGTTCAACGTCTGCACAGATCTCGGCTTTGCTTGCCTTGTATTCCTTGTTCGAGCTGCGGTCGCCGTTGAACCTTGCCGTGCATCTCTTGAACCCGCTGGGAGCCGCTGCCAGCGTCCTTGGGGCATCACGGTCCTTGTATCAGACCGGTTTCATCGACACAGCGGGCCTGCTCGGCTGGCGCGACTTGAGCGTCGTTTCCACCAGTCGCGACGTTGCCGAGGCCCGGCCGTTCCGTGCAACCAAACTGCAGCGCTTGATCGACGGCAAACAAGCCACGACGCTCCTTCCGTCCCAGCCGGCGCCGGACCAGATCAGGCCAACCGGCCTGTCCAGCCTGGAATATTGCTTGTCGGTTTGGGAAGGCAGGGCGCCTGATGCCGCACCGGCGCAGATTGTGATCGAAACGGCAGCTCTTGCCGTGCTGACCCTGGAACGCGGCGCCGCCAGCAGCTTGCCCGCCATGCGCGACAAGGCGCGGAGCCTTTGGGATAGGCGCTTGGTCTGAGAGGCTGCAACTCACGAACGTGGCGTTCGAAACGTCCGGGTTCTTGATAGACCAGATAGAGATGGAGCAAACGTGCATGGGCACTTGATACGTAAGCTTCGCTGTTCCACGGGCATGTATTCCTGCTCTCGCGCCTACGGAATGTCCACTTCGGGGCAGATGCCCTTGCTGTCATAACGTCTCAGATGGGGTCGGTAGCGGAATAGCTGCTTTCGCTCGTTGCTCACCTGAGAGCGGACCGTCTGCAATCGACCGATTGTGTTGAAAAACTCGGTTGGTGAAGGAAGCGGAGGTGTCTCTCTGGGGGGGCGCGTGAGGCTGTTCAGCTCAGGCCGGCATCGTTGCTGTCGGCATCGGGATGAGCTTTGCGAGCTTGCGGAGGTTTGGGTTGCGGCGGCTAGGTGAAACTCGTCGCGGCCTCGATTTGGCCCGCGTAATCGGAGGCGGTCCAAACGCAGGATCCGCTGAGGTGCGCAAACAGCATCTCGACTTTTTTGCGCTCGCGCCGGGAGGTCAGCCACTCGTCCTCTTCAGCGATGGCGCGGGCTAGGTCACGTGCGCCTTCGTGAACCGAGCGCATTACCTTACGCGGGTCGGCGCCTGGGCAGCATTGCGGCGTCAGTGCGCAGCCGTCGCAGTCGAACTTGCTGGCACGATAGCGGAAGAAGCCGTCGGCATGCGGCTGGTCAGGATCACCACCGCGCGGGCGACCTCGCTTCAGCACTTTTCCTGCCAGGCAAGTGTATTGGTCTTGGCCAATATCTGGGCGAAGTCGTCGTGGGTGAAGGTGCCATCACGGCGCGCCGACTTGTCGAACACCGGAATGTGAGGGTGGATGTCGCGCTCGTGGACCAGCCAGGCAAGCATTTCGGCCGAGCCGTAGCCGGTATCCGCTATGAGCTTGCGCGGCCAGAGGCCAAGATCGTCATGAACGCGCTCGATCATCCGCTTTGCCGCAGTTACCTCAGCCTGGCGCACTGCCGTGGTCGCCTCGACATCCACTATGACAGCGTTTTCTACGTCGATCAGGTAGTTGGTAGCATAGCAGAACTGTGCCTGCCCGCCATGTGCAGAGGTGTACCGCGCGCCGGATCGGAGTGCGACAGACGCGATGGCACGACCTTGGTGGCAGCACCAAATGCAGTGTCGTCCAGCACGGCTAAGTACTCGTCGATGGCTCGGCTTGTGAGATCCGCCGATAGGCCTTCTTCGCCGGAATGGAAGCGCTGGCGATTAGCTTCGGCGCGGATCAAGCTCGCATCAACCGCGAAGCCGCCACCACCGACCAGCCCCTCGTCCATGCAACGCTTCACCGTCGCCTCAAACAACCTACGAAGCAAATCGCAGTCTCGGAAACGGCCATGTCGGTTCTTGGAGAAAGTGGAATGATTTGGAACATCGCCCTCCAGTCCCAGCCGGCAGAACCAGCGATACGCCAGGTTGAGGTGAACCTCCTCACATAGACGCCGTTCCGAGCGGATGCCGAAGCAGTAGCCCACCAGCAGCATGCGGATCAGCAGTTCGGGATCGATAGAGGGCCGCCCCGTTTCGCTGTAGAACGGCCGCAACTGCTCGCGCAGGTCAGCTGGCTGACGCCGCTAGAATATGCTGCTGTTGCGGCCGCCCA
>Ga0210040_10009535_pt1 | contig 11275 bp, 9 predicted proteins | sample CryGeyCG12114_NA_FD_185462 | JGI IMG/M metagenome (GOLD analysis project Ga0210040, IMG submission 185462) | Groundwater microbial communities from aquifer - Crystal Geyser CG19_WC_8/21/14_NA (SPAdes) (version 2) | ecosystem: Environmental > Aquatic > Deep subsurface > Groundwater | place: USA... | reverse complement strand
CTAAGCAGCATTAAAATAGAAACTGTCCCATGCAAATAAAAATGATCTCAATTCGTTTCTTTGGTTTGGCAGACTTGTCTTCTCTATGCTTAACTAGTTTCAGCACAGAAAAATTTATTTTGTTACTTGCATTATGCATTCAGTCGACGGCAAAAGTACAGAGAGGATGTTATGCAATAGTTATTTTTAGAGTCTAAAATAATCATGTGTAACATTTAACAGTAGAATTCATTGTGCAAAGTGTGTATTTTACCTTAGTATTCACTTACAGTTAAGTTTAGGACTCGGACCTTTGGCCACTTTTTTCTACACATCTGCTCGTGATTTTGTCTAATTTTCGTCAACAGAAGGCATTTCATATCATCATATATACTAGATTAATCGAAATGGAACTACATTTGGTCTATTGCTTATTGCTACTTATTGCTTTCAATTACCATCTCGTTTTAAGTGCTAGCTGTATAATGATGCTAGCTTTACCAACGTACAGCTGCCAGAGATTATGGAAGGATGAGTAGATGAGTTGATTCTATCACATGATTACTATATAAATACTATTTATGATTTCGGGAGGCAGTAGTGCTCCACTTGAATTTAGCATTAGTTAAACCTGTGAATAGTTCAATATTTATTTTATCACTGCCTTCTTGTTTTTATCAATCGACAGGGGTTTTTATCATGGAAAAATTACGGGTATGCATTATTGGAGCAGGGGCTGCTGGACTGGTTGCAATTCAAAACATCAGCTCCACTCCCGGGATTACCGGAATAGTGTATGAGGCGTCTTCCAGGATAGGTGGAGTATGGGTGTATCAAGACAAACCCGGGTTTCGAGAAGATCAAACTTTGTGCTCTCCTTTGTATCATGATATGACGTATGTAAAACATTGTTGCATTTGGAAACATCAGTCTCTATTTATGAACTTGAGCACGAAAAATGTGAATGCAGATTCACATGCATTTAGAAAAGTTAAGATTTTGACTTTTTGAAAATGTTCAAACTGTAAAATACACTTTTTCGTAAAGAAGAATTATGTAGTAAACACGTCAAATGAGGAATTCTTTTAAACTACTTGTTTAATATTGCATATGTATGAGGTCTAATGTTTTACTTCTGAGAGTGATTTTCTCGTTGCTTAATGCAATATGCAGCAGTAACAAATTGCTTTTTAAAATGTTTAAAATAATATCTAAATTCTTTTAACTGGTAGAACAAACCTGCCCAAGGAAATTATGGGCTTTTTCGATTACCCATTTAAGGAAGGGGGCGAATCATTCATTACACATGCTCAAGTGCTTCAGTATCTAGAAGACTATGCCCAACATTTCCAACTCAAAGACTATATTCAAGTAAGTAAAAAAATAATAACCTTCTTGAAACTCATTCACCCCAGACTACTCTTCTTTTTTAATCATTTCGGGTAATGCAATCCTGTAATGACAAATTTATTCCAAAAGTTAATTCTCTGTGTGTACACGTAATAAGACTTTGGGGGAGATGGATGCATAGATATTATATATTCTTAATAACTCGGCTGGCTTTCCTTTTTCCATGCATGCATATTTAAATAAGGGAAAACTGGGAGCGCCCTTTTATTGCATTAGATGATGATCATGCGATCTTTCGCGTCGTTTCTGACTAAATGAGCTCTTCGGGGAACACGAGTCAGTTAGGTATCCATGTTTTCCCTCCATCCTTAGTACACATTCCATTACACTTGAATTCATCTTTCCCAGGGGTACCCCCAAAAACCCAAATGCTAATTCTATGCAAATTTCTAGTTTAATAAACGAGTGACTTGCATAAAACCAATACTTGGGGAGAGCAGTGTAGATAAAAATTCAAGTTGTACAAGATGGAGCGTAACAGTTGAAACAACAGTCACCAATTCCGAATCGGTAATAAGCCAAGAAAATGGCTTTGTTTCAAGGCAACAAGAATTTGATGCCATTTTCGTATGCAATGGGTAAGCACAAAAACAAACATCGTAACTGGAACTGGGGTAGTCTAGTCGGTCAGAGAGTAAAGAAATGTACATATTTTCCTGTTGTCAAAAGATGGATTGAATTAATATTATGGGAATTATGTGTGTTTACTTAAAAACCCTTTGTGTATATTCATTTTCTATTGTTATGGTTCGTTTTAATGGTTGGTCAACTCAATCCTTGGAATTTATTTTAGCTTTTGTCTAGTTTAAATCAGTCAGATTAGAGTTTCTACCGACTAACCTAGCAAAATAATGATGCAAAGAAAGTTGGCAGATTTGTTTCTTGTCTGCCTAGAGAAATATGATCCGTGTCAAATATTTGTATTCGAGCTAAAAGAAGGAGACAAGAAAAGATGCACAGATGATCATGTCTTTGATGTGTTGTTTTCTTCTCGCACTTTCTCTTTGTAAATATAATGCCTCTTTTCTTGTTTCTACAGTCACTTCTACAAACCATGCATGCCTCAAATTGAAAACATGGACAGGTTTGAAGGTGAGATCCTTCACAGTCGGGATTATCGTGTGGCACATAGGTTTACAAATAAACGAGTTGTCATTGTCGGGGCCGGTCCGTCTGGTACAGATATTTCACTCCAAATTGCTGCAGTTGCTTCTGAGGTTTGAAAAAAAAATAATCTTGTGCCCAAAAATTTACATTTGTTTGGTTTGCATATGTTGCTTTTGTACAATGGCAGTTAGTTGATGATGATACTGTGGAGCCTGAAATTTTTGTCTAATTCTAAATGCAAATCATGCATTCATCATCATTTTTTAAATATTATTGTGGGTTTTGTTTATATGATTAAAAAAAATTAACTAATGTATTTATGGATTAGTAAAAAAAATACATGGTCTCGTAGTCCTGTTCTTTCAGTATTTTCAAGCCGCTCATAGTACTTTAGTATTCCGTCTCTTATAAATGCTAAAATCCAATTAACCTCTTATGCATGCTTAATAGTAATTTACGCACTCCTATCACTTTTGTTTCTCATTTCAAGCTCAATTAATTATTCAGTATTGCCCCGCCAGCCTAATTAAATCTGCATAATTAATGAATCCATGTGCGTATCCCCAAGTAACTTAAATTGCTTAAATTCTCCATCTTAATTCTCACCCATAGTGTAAGAATCCCTTCCACAATTTCCCTACGCTTTGTAATCGCTTGGCTGTGAAAATTGCATAAAGGGCGAGAAAGGAAACGGCAGTAAATTGGATTCCCCATTCTTTTTTTTTTACTTTCTCTTTTTCTCCTCCAGGTGATTATAAGCTCCAGAAAGGATTTTAAGGCCACTCTTCTTCCATCTAATATTCGTTTATGCCCGCCCATTAAATCCATGAGTAAAGACACAGTACTATTTGAAAACGGCGAGGACATAAAAGCAGACGCCATCATCTTTTGTACCGGTTAGTTTATTAGTTACATGGAATATCCATTTACTCTTTAATTACTTTGTGTAACTAACTTCATAAATGCATTAATCACGTTTGCATTTAGAGTGCAAATAAGTTATACATTCCCTTCGTAACTTAACGCATGAAAAAAACTCTTTTTTCTTCTCAAAGGGGAATTTTATTATGTCAATAGTACATCCCAATCGTCATACACATACATTCTCCATCTACTTTGTTTTAATATAATCTACTTTTTTGCTATGCATCTAGGCTACAAGTACGAATTCCCATTTCTAAAGCATTTGGTTCACATTGAGGAGGGGAAAAAAGTCACTCCTCTTTATAGACACATGATTCATATCAAGTATCCCACTCTTTGTTTCATTGGAATCCCCTTCACAGTGTGTCCTTTCATTACGTTCGATTGTCAAGTGAGTAACTAACTAGCTATGTATACTTTTTCCCTTATATTTTCTATACAAGTCTAACTAAATGACATTGATTATCTCATAGTACTTTTTTTTGCTCATTACAAATGAATGGTAAAATCCGGACTGTCACACAAAGTTTGACGTTTGATCTCCACTGAGCCTTCTAATTTCACTACAAATGTCTCTCATATGTGAGAAACTTATTGAATTGAGTGACTGCTTCACTGACTCATGAACTTTTTTCATTTATTTCTTGCTCTTACATTCCCTATACATTTTGCATGACAAAAGATCTTTTTGACTTTCAATTAGAATGCTATCACTGCTGAGGACTATCCTTAATTTGTTTTTTGAAATGGCAAACATTAAATTGACACTATTTGCATACTGACTATAGACTATAGACCAAATAGGGAATTGTGTGTGTGATTTGAGGACAGTTTTATCAATATGAGAAAAAGTTGGTAGAATTTTGGTTCTTCCATTTGTAGGCACGTTTCCTCATAAACTATTTACGGGGAGTGATTAGAGTGCCAACTGAAGAGGAAATGAGAAAAGAGACAAGCCGAGATGCGGAGTATAGAGCCCAGTTTGGACTAAGCGTAGAAAAAGCCCATTATTTAGGACCACTCCAATGGCAATATTATCAGACACTTGCTGAGGAGGCAAACTTTTTAGCCAAATTGAAGCCTGTGTTCCGTAAGATCTATGATATAGTTGGACAACGGCGAACAAGATTCCCCACCATCTACAAAAATGACTCGGTTCGCATTATTGATGAGGATGGCTTTGAGTACACGGAAGCGGAATTCAAGAATTCTTAAATCAACGGGAAAGATTTCTTATCCCCACGTTCTAAATTTTTTCTGTCCTTTTACCTTAATTTCATTTAGCACGGAGAAACACATATAGGATTCACTTTCTCTGTCTCCCCATTCATTTCCAGAAATGCTGACTTTCTTTACCGTGTTCCCTATGTAATCAATTACTAGGCCGGTCAGTGAGTTCAAGTCTGTCTAAAATTTATGATTTTCTCTCCCAAAAGATTTTCCATTTTTATCCCATGTACTAACTATTGACCCCTCTATATAATACTATATTGAGTGTGATTAATAACTTTTGACTGCTATACTAACTACTATAGGCTCCCTAATAATAATAATAGTGTATAGTTTTACAACCATTGTAGGCACTACTCAAAATAAATATGATATTCTATATATTCTGATCATTAACGTTTTTTTACTCGGCCCAAGGCTCTCCATTACACTTTTTTATGACTCCACTCTCATTTTTGTCAACTGCACACACATATAAATTAGTACAGCTGTAGCTCATGTGTCCTCCGGAGAAATTTTACACCCCAAATGAGGGAGGACAGACACGTGTCCAAAATGTGAGAAAAAATCATCCACACATTAATGTAACCACTGTCTTGTCTCATCATTGTAATGACACTACTGTGTGAATATTCGGTACACATAAAAAATGCCCGTCTTTTTTCACTTGAATAGCTTGAGCTTGTATAAAGGACCTGTATTTGACGGAATGAAGCTATAATATTATTATTACACTCATTATTCTAGCCATCCCTACACACAGATCCCCCTGTGCAAACAATGGGAATACTAATTGGAGACAAAATTTATTAGACATTTTCTCTGTTGTACAGGCACAAAAGACGGGTGCGCTTGTTAGAAAAAAAAAAGAATTTTAATTAGTCATAAACTATGTGGACATAAAAGAAGACTACAAGGGAGCGGAAGGCAGTTTGTATAATTTAGTTTTGTACAGCACGCGACGCTCTAAGAAATGAAAGGGATAAAAAAACCTCTTTTCTTTCACCCACAATGAATGAGATTTGGTACTGCATGCATAGTTAGTTAGTTAGTTAGCTAGACAATAGAACAAGGAGACGGCAAGTCTCATCCGTGGTATGAAAAAAGAGAGTATTTTTTCATATGTGTGCATAGTCAGCCAGTGTGCATTATCTTCTCACAGAATGTGATTAAAAGGGCGAGACTATGGGTATAGTTTAGAATGTAAGCAGGATCTTATTAAAGGGAAAAAACGAAGGGGAAGATAAAAGCGGAAAATTAGCAGCGCCATAGAGGCCGTCCAAGTGCTAATCTATGCAAATGACTTTTTTTCTCTCCCTTTTATCCTGATGAGTCCATCTTTTTTTCTTCTCCTGTTACTAATAGTACAGATTCTATCTAGTTTTTTGTAGTATATTGGCCAAGATTTGTTTTGCGTCGTTTTCTGAAAAGTTTGAGCAATTCCAGATATACGTCTTATGCTAACCAACTCCAGTGAACGCTAAAAAGGCAATGAAAGAAACTATTTCTGATCCAACCGAGTACTACACACATAATAGTGTTTTTAGTGCACCTTAAACTCACACAGTTTTTGTCTTTACTTCCATATACGATTAAAAAGCAAGTAGAATTGAGATTGCATACTATTGAACTCATGAAGTAAAAAAATAAATCAAGTCCAGCTTCCGTCCCGGAAATTGTAATTAGCTAACTAACTAAAATGATGTACTCAATAAATATGTAATGTTGTTCCGTACTTAGTTAGTTAGTTAGTTAGTTAGTTACTTACAGCCAGCACACTGCAGGAATACGAGACAAAGTAAAAAAAAATTTCCCCTGTTGAAATTAGTATTCATCATGAGTCTACGGCATTCTCTATGTATTCCCCAGATAACCACAAACAAAGTTTCCCTTTCTCCTAACCCACCTAACTAACTAACTAACTAACTATACCTGGTCTACTGCTCATCAACAACTCTGTGGTATTTATTTACAGTTATATCTTTTGTTCGTCCAACAAAATTGTAGCACATCTTTCGTTTTCACTAGCCATGAATAGTAATCACACATTTTTATTGCTATTCATCTTCTAATCCCATGTAATCATGTAGGATGCATTGAAATTTTTATTCAACACTCTATAACATGAATGATATCTACTCATCGTTTTCATTATTTAGTCCGCTAGAATGAGCAGTTACTCTAATTCGTGTAATATTCAGGCGTGTTTTGTTAGACATTGTTTGTTAGAAGCCTAATCCGCTCGTTTTTCTCACACAATACCAATTGTACACAATATGGATTAAGGGAAAGGAACATTCACTCTCAAATTACAGTCAGTGGCATAATATAAAGTTCCATGGGTTGGTTAGTTGTGTACGTGAAGAGAAAAAAATCTGAATATGGTGGACTCTTACAGATTCTCGTTTATTTATCATATCTCTGACGTTAAAAATAATGAACATCATTGTTGTATATGGGATGATACACTATTAGTTAGTTAGTAGCATGCATACATGTTAGATTTTGATTGTCGACAATTTGAGATTGTACAAAAGCAGAGACTCACTTTTTCCCACTCATTTGCATTGGTATTCTGAACATGGGCTACGATATTTTCTTATCACTCCCACAGCATTTCCATTCTTCTAAATGACTCTTTCAGTCAGTCACGGGAATTATGATTGGCTCCCGTTTTTTCTTCTTGTTCCTTTTATGATTATCATAGACACCAATATGCATAAAAACTGTGCTCACAATGTGATATATTTTTTCAAGTCCGGAGCAGACGTTCCACATAAAAAGAATTCTTTGTAACTATATACTACTATATGGAGAAAGTGTAGTGGAAATAAGTCAATTTGCATGAGTTGGTTCAATGGTCCCCTCATTATGTAGTCTACAATTCTCCAATGAAATGAATGGACGCATCTTTTCTCCTTTTTTCCCATTTCCTTCGTGTTTCGCATTCCTGATTAGTTTACATGGTTTTAGGCTTCGTACTTGTACTTAGGTGCTTTCATTTTCCCCTTTTTGTAAAGCCATGTTCCCATTTCAATAATAATCGCCAACTGGAAAAGCTTTCCTGGAATAAAAAGTAGTATTTTCATATTTTTTAAGAATGAATGGAAAAGAACAACCATTCATACCGTATGATGACTCCTTCACTATAATATTCCATAATACTTTTGGCTGTTTGATTATATTTCACATGAGAATACAAAATAATACATAGTACATTGTTTCTTGATTCTAATTTTTCAAACTCCATACTCGTTGAAAACTGTTAACTAAACCCTAAACGAAATAAAACAGAATTCCTAACAAGGCATCTCCAAAGCGAAATTCGTAATCAACCTAATCTCGTAACTAGGAAGAAAACGAGCACGTCAGCTAATTTACATAGAATTAAAGTCGGAAACTCTCATTTTCTCATCAAAGAGATGTGCACAAACTACGTAAACCGTCTCTCCTTCATAATATAAGCTAAAGGGTAAAGCCTGAAAAAGAAATATATGTAACTAACTAACTGACTAAAAGCTGTATAGAGGGAAACTTGAAATCAACTCTAAATGAATATAACCATGATGAGCATGATTAAAGCAGCAATAACAGAAGCTTAGTGATGAGAGCAGAGTAGCCATTTTTTCTCATTTCCATACCGTGATGAGAAAAAATCCCGAGAAAAGCACCCCACTATTTTTCATTTGCTAACTAACTAACTAACTAACGACTTAATGAGAACGCTTTTGGTATCCAACTTTATTTTTCTAATCTCGTTTCGTCTTCTTGATGAGGATCTCTTTTAATGAGATTTCCTCCTGTACCCATGACTCACTAATTTTATCAGACTAACTACTGACTACTACCAAAGACTAGATTGTCGAGACATAACCTAGAGAGTTGCCATTAACTTTCGTGTTTATTCTAGTCATTAGTGTCGCTACCCTTCACCTTCCTTATCTTCCAGTAGAAAGCATATTTCCCTTCCTAAATACTGTTCTCAAGCTACAGCTAACTAACTAACTTACTAACTAACATGGTCTACTGTTTACTCAAACATAACATAGCATTTCTTAATCCTAGTGGGCTGTGACAAAGGTTAAGAAACTTTCTAGCAAATGTCTCAAATGAATTTTCATTGCTATAAAAAGCAGGCGTAAAATATCTATTCTTCTTAGTAAAATAATATTTCATAATTTATATATCCACTCACTCAGTTAGTTAGTTAGTCAGGTAATTAGTCTATACGTAATTAAAATACGAATACTATTACGTTTTCAAAGTGCACTATATATGCTGCAAAATTTGTTTCTCCCACTCAACTTATGCATACAATTTTACGATTCCTTCTAGCTACAATTCATATGCATACACGAAAATGATTTCTGCCCTCACATGAGAATCCTATGAAAGAAATTAAATCCTTACATTTATTCTTGGCAGACCCAATTCTCTCTCTCAGTGCGTTCCGTGTCTATGGAAACCACCTAATATCATTATGCATAGAATCCCTTCCACGTTCTCAGCTTTTGCTTGCATACATTGAACACGTCTTGGTGATCTGATCACACAACTTTTAATCATCATGGCGGCTCCCACATATACATAGATTACAGTGCACACACACACACACACATTGGATTGAATCTTCCTTGCCACTCTGTTCGGGGAGCAAATGAATGAGAAGGGGAAAAAAGTCGGGAGTTGCTCATCAGAAAAATGGGATTGTTCTCCCGGTGCGCAGTTGCGTTCCGATTTCTCTGGGATCGACCCGGACCCAAGCCGAACTTTGTACGCTGCCCTATGCACGGATGAGGAAAACATAGTTAGTCGTTCCCACATAGCCCTCACTCTTTCTTCCCATTTACATATTAAGTGTGTATGTGCATGGCTTTTTCTTCCATCCAATGGGTGCAATCAAGTCTCCATGTGTGTAGTTAGTTTTTTTCATGCGGGCTCCTCCAATCAATACCAAAGATCATACACGTTTCCCGTTTCGTTGAAACCTGGAAAAAATATATGCATTACTTAATCATACTGTCCACTGCTGTCCAGTAACTAACTATAGCTAGTATATAACTAGTAACTAATTTTAGTAGTATATAACTATAGTTAGTTAGTTAGATACTATACTATATCACTGTAACCTAGTATAGTATTTCACATGCGAATAATTTGGATTTTCATCCTCCAATGATAAATGTAAGCAGACAAAACTTGAAAGCGGAATTTGTCTGTAAATCAATTGTAACTAGTATATGTGCATGCTGTCTGTCATCAGTAAAAAAAAGCAGATGTATCAACAAACAGAATATTGATGAGTTGTTGTTGTTGGGACTGAAACTCGTCCCATTGACAAATGCAATATTTGTGCCTGTCGTAACCAGCAGAACTGATTGAAACTTTTTGCATCTGGATTGAGAAGACCTTTTTTACCGGATGGTTGTAGGTCTAACTGAATTAAATGTTTCATTCCGCACTCATACACGAGATGGTTAGATAAAGAATTTATTGATCTATTGGTTCCTTCATATATAAACCTTTCAATCAACCCAACTTTCCATACTATGTTCAAAGGTGAAGATGGGACATATAAGAATATATCTTGTCGCTAGTAAAAAAACGACCCCTTTCCCCTTTGTTCACAATGGAGGATGGGTGAACCTTTTTCATACCTGTTTCAAGTACGAAAGGAACCATACGCGTAATATATGCGATTAAAAGGGATCATTTAGTGGGCTGCTTATAGTTAGTTAGGTGATGCAAAAAACGCACACTATCCCTTGAGCGGTGCAAAAAACTCGGGAATAAAAGAATAAGCAATGAGTTGAAAACCTTTTTTGGGAACACACGACATGATCTATGTCCCAATCCTTGCATCGATACAATCAAAAGACTTTTTGTTCCAGTACAAAAAAGATGGTTCATTTTTTATGCTTGCTTGCTTGCATGCACGATTTTTACTCTCCCCTTTTTTTCTTACCTACCTTTTCCCCATTAGCATTTCCATGCTCATACTACATATTTCTTCGAAACCAGAAGGTCCTTTGCTCAGGCCATTTCTATTCAAGCACGAGCCCAAAGGGCACACTTTTACAGACACAAGAAGACCAGCTGCATTTTTATTTATCATTTGGGTCCTCTCTCTTATGTTCGTTATAGTTATTATTTTCGTTCTGATGGCATTAGCATTGTCCTAGCAGATTTGAGATGTGTTATTATTTTTTTTGTCATTAGTTAGTTAGTACTATGGAGCTATATAGTTGCATGTTCAAAATCCTATTACCCTTGCTTCCTTTAGTGAATGCATTATTGCATAAAGAAGTGGTTTACTTGCACTTTGACATGGGTACGCAGATTGTTTCTGTTCTGTACTTGTAATATTACAGTGTATATATGCATTTTGATTGTGTTCAACTGGAAATTATGCGTTGTTTTATGTTGCTGCAACCTTTAGTTTATATGCATTGAAAGGATATAGTTGCAGTATGTGTGCATTGTTAATTTTTCAATGATATCGGATTTCATGTGTTCCAATAGTTTTGTGCATTGCATTAAACATGTACAAATATGAAAAAGAATTTTTGAAATTTTTTGTAAATGCTACAACAGTTTACATCAAAACTAAGCAAATAAGCAAATA
>Ga0210040_10009534_pt1 | contig 11275 bp, 10 predicted proteins | sample CryGeyCG12114_NA_FD_185462 | JGI IMG/M metagenome (GOLD analysis project Ga0210040, IMG submission 185462) | Groundwater microbial communities from aquifer - Crystal Geyser CG19_WC_8/21/14_NA (SPAdes) (version 2) | ecosystem: Environmental > Aquatic > Deep subsurface > Groundwater | place: USA... | reverse complement strand
GCAAAAGTAAAAAATATCTTCAACTAAACAAATAATACCTCCAACTTCTCTACCTAAATACCTGTAATTACTCCAAAATCAAATTAATATCTTTTACAAAAACAACTATCTAGTTCTTAAAATCACTCCCTTTATTTCTAGCTAGTGCAAAACAAACAAATATTTTGCGCTTCTTATTATATCTTTTTGTTTCTCTTTACCAGTATTGCTAGTGGTAAATTCAATAAAGCATTAGTGAATTTATTTTTAAATTTACTAAAAGCCGAGAGAAGAGGATGCACAGATTTCCCTACTTCCTCTTAGCATTATTTTCCTTATAACTTAAACTACTTATGCAACGTGCTTACTCTATCCGGGCCTACACTTACAATGGTTATTTCCACGCCTAATTGCTCTTCTAAATAATCTAAATAAGCTATAAACTCTTCGGGCAGATTATCATACGCTTCTACAATCTTTGAACTGGTATTCCAACCGGGCAAAGAAGTATACACGGGTGTTAAATCTTCCAGAATAAATTTATGCGGAATTTTATCGGTTAGCTCGCCATTAGGAAGTTGATAATGAGTGCATACTTTAATTTCGTCGAAATCATCCAGTACATCGGCCTTCATCATATTTAATTGGGTAACACCATTCAGCATGATGGAATATTTAAGCGTAGGTAAATCAATCCAACCGCACCGACGAGGGCGACCGGTAGTAGAACCAAACTCATGACCGGCTTTGCGGATACGCTCCCCTACTTCATCTAACAGTTCCGTAGGAAAAGGTCCGCTACCAACCCGGGTGCAGTAGGCTTTAAATATGCCGTATACTTCGCCAATGTGCCGGGGTGCTACGCCTAAACCAGTGCAAGCACCAGCCACCAACGTATTAGAAGAAGTTACAAAAGGATAAGTACCAAAATCAATATCTAACAAAGAACCTTGCGCACCTTCGGCCAATATTTTTTTACCAGCGGCTATGGCTTCGTTTATCATGTATTCGCTGTCCACCAGGTTCATGGTGCGCAAATATTCTACGGCATCAAAAAAATCTTTTTCCGCATCGGTTATTTCTAAGTCTTTGCCGTAGAAATTCGCAATTTTTTGATGCCGCTCAATTACTGTATTATATTTATTTTGGAAATCAGGGCTGGTAATATCGCCTACTCTTAAACCAAAGCGGCCAATTTTATCTTGGTAAGTAGGCCCAATCCCTTTTAAGGTAGACCCAATTTTATTCTCGCCTAATGCTTCTTCCTGCACCCGATCGATATATTTATGAGAAGGTAGAATGATTTGGGCTTTGCGAGAGATATATAAATTCCGGGAACCATCGATGCCGCGATCTTTCAGCTTCTGCATTTCGGTTCGGAAAATTACCGGATCCAGTACTACGCCATTACCTATAATATTTATAATATGCTCGTGAAAAATGCCGGAAGGAATTTGGTGCAACACATGCTTTTTACCATCAAACTCTAAAGTGTGACCAGCATTAGGGCCTCCCTGAAAACGGGCTACTATATCGTACGTAGGGGCTAAAACGTCCACAATTTTTCCTTTGCCTTCGTCTCCCCACTGAAGGCCTACTAAAATATCTACTGCCATTATTTTATTTAGAATCTTTTAAAAAATTTGCGGCTTGCACATCGTCTTCGGCAACGGTAAAAATAGCATTGAGCTTGGTAATGACCAGTAGTTTGCGAATATGATCAGAAGGATTAACCAAAACCATTTCGCCGCCACGGTTACGGAATTTAGTAAGTAACGATACCAATACCCCAATACCGCTACTATTAATAAAACGCACGTTAGCTAAATCAACAGCACATAAAACAATGGCTTCGTTTATACTTTGGTTTACTACATCTACCAATTGCTGCGAATCCGGACTACCAATTAAATCGCCTTGGAGGCGGGCAAATAAAATATTATCTACTAAAGCGTGTACTAATTTCATAAAGTGACGGCACTGTTTTTAGAACGGCAATCGCCGCAAATACCGTAAAGGTTTAAAGAGTGGTGCAAGATATGAAAATTTAATAGTTCGCCTACCATTGTTTGAATATTGTGTATCCGAGGATCGCAAAACTCTACTACCTTATGGCATTCGGTGCAGATCACGTGGTCGTGCTGGCGGTAGCCGTATGATTTTTCGTATTGCGCCAGGTTGCGCCCAAACTGGTGCTTGCTTACTAAATCGTTTTCAACTAATAAATCGAGGGTATTATAAACGGTGGCGCGGCTTACCTGGTAATTTTTATTTTTCATGCTGATGTAAAGCGATTCTACATCAAAATGACCCGATCGGGAATATATTTCTTCCAGAATAGCATAGCGTTCGGGCGTTTTCCGCAACCCTTTGCTCTCCAGATAGGCGGTAAATATTTTCCTTACTTCGGCAAATCTTTTTTCGTCTAACACTATATTAAGTAATGTTTAAAATGCTGAATTGTTAATTGCTGATTTTAGCTTTTAGTTACTGCTTAAATCTTACATTGCTTAGTTAAAGAATCAATAACTAACCTCTAACAAACTAAAAACTAATTATGAATCAAACCGGTCGACCTGCAGTACCCCGTTAACTTTTAATAAACGCTGAATCAATTTCTCTAAGTGGCTGGTATCGTTCACAAACACCATAATTTTACCGTCAAAAACACCATCCTGCGAATCGAGGGTAATAGAGCGCATATTTACTTTTAAGCTGTTGGAAATAATCTTGGTTAAGTCGCTTACCATACCTACGCGATCGGTACCCTTTATACGAATACCCGCCAGAAATACCAGTTCGTACTGGTCGGTCCATTTTGCTTTTACAATCCGGTTACCGTAGTTCGACATTAATTCTACCGCTTTAGGGCAGGACGTACGGTGGATTTTAATGCCTTCAGTCTCTGTTTCAAAACCAAAAACATCATCGCCCGGAATCGGATTGCAGCAGGTAGCTATTTTGTAATTAATTTTCGAGGTCTTCTCTCCTATTACCAGCATATCGGAACTAACGCCGCGTATTTTCTGCACTTCTCTATCGAAACTATGCATTTCTTTTGGCCCCAGCACCGCGCGCTCCAATTCCGGATCAAATACTTGCTCTGTTATTTCTTTTACATCTATTTTTCCAATAGCAACCCGGTAATAAAACTCCTGCAAATGCAATATATTAAAATAATTAAGCAGGCGGTTCAGGTTATTAGTTGGCGGTTCTATGTGTAATTGCTGCAATCTCTTCTCTACCATTTCCCGGCCGGTTTCGGCTTGCTTCTTTTTATTTTCCCGTAAATATTCTTTAATTTTAGAACGGGCCCGCGAAGTGGTGGCAAATTTAAGCCACTCCTCGCAGGGCTGTTGTTTTTTAGAAGTTAATATTTCTACCTGATCGCCGTTGTGCAATTTATAACTCAACGGTACCAGTTTTTGGTTTACTTTGGCGCCAATGCTGTGCATCCCAATCTGGGTATGAATTTCAAAGGCAAAATCTAAGGCAGTGGCTTTATCGGGCAATATTCTTAATTCGCCTTTAGGCGTAAAAGCAAACACCTCCTCCACAAACAAGTTCTTGCGGAACTCGTCCATAAATTCGAGCGCGTTAGAATCATTTGTTTCTAACATATCGCGTACTTTGTTTATCCAAACGTCTAAGCCGGATTCCTGAGAATGAGTACCGTCTTTGTATTTCCAGTGGGCGGCGTATCCTTTCTCGGCAATATCATCCATGCGTTTCGTCCTGATCTGTACTTCTACCCAAGAACCGGTTTTGCTCATAACGGTAGTATGCAACGATTCGTACCCGTTGGCCCGCGGCGTGCTAATCCAATCGCGCAACCGATCGGGGTTGGGCTGGTAAAAATCGGTAACAATAGAATAAACCGACCAACAAGCCGCTTTTTCTATTTCGGGCGGCACATCCAGAATAATCCGAATGGCAAACAAATCATATACCTCATCGAAGGTTATATTCTGTTTCTTTATTTTTTTCAGAATAGAATACACCGATTTAGGCCGGCCTTTAATCTCAAATTTAAAACCTTGGTGGATTAATTCTTCCTCCAGAGGCGTTACAAAATCGCGAATAAATTTGTTACGAGCCGCCTTGGTTTGCCGGATTTTGTTCGTGATGTCTTTATACGTTTCGGAATCAGTATACTTCAGATACAAATCTTCCAGTTCCGATTTAATCAAATATAATCCCAGCCGGTGCGCGAGTGGCGCGTATAAATACATGGTTTCGGAAGCAATTTTTAATTGCTTGTCGCGGGGCATGCTTTCCAGGGTGCGCATGTTGTGCAGGCGGTCGGCTAATTTTATTAAAATTACCCGTACGTCGTCGGATAAGGTCAGCAGCATTTTCCGGAAGTTTTCGGCCTGTTGCGAGGTGCCATAATCGAACACGCCGGAAATTTTGGTAAGCCCTTCTATTATTTTAGCTACCCGCGGGCCAAAATCGCGTTCTATTTCGCTTAATTCTACTTCGGTATCTTCCACCACATCGTGCAGCAAAGCCGCTACAATAGACGTAGTACCCAAGCCTATTTCTTCTACGGCAATCTGAGCCACCGCCAGTGGGTGCAAGATATAAGGTTCGCCGGATTTACGGCGCATGTTTTTATGCGCCTCCAACGAGGTGTTAAAAGCTTTTTTTATAATCTTGGCATCATTTCCCTGCAAGAATGGCTTGGCGTAGCGCAGTAAGCGGCGATAATGCTGCAAAATATCTTTTCGTTCTACTTCCGGATCTACTATCATGTTTTTAAAGGAGTTTGTTCCGTTTTTGTTACCTCATCGGAACCAAGTACTCGCCTTTGTCTTCGTGTAATATATAATCAAAATTACTTAAGAGTTACCGATATACAATTATTACTTACAGGTATATAGCCTATAACTTCTATTTAATAAACAATTTTAAAAAGCATTTTATTAAAAAAGAGTAAATTATTTTATAAAACAAACAAAAAAATTAAAAGGCTCGTTTGCATTTAAGCGTTAGTTTTTTACCTTTGCCCCACCATTTCAAAATAAGCCTGCGGATGTGGCGAAATTGGTAGACGCACCAGACTTAGGATCTGGCGCTTCACGGCATGGGGGTTCGAGTCCCTCCATCCGCACGCAAACCCTCAACATCATTCGTGTTGGGGGTTTATTTTTTAAAACTAAACTTAAATATTTAAGGCCTTGAATATTACATTAAACCAAACCGATGCCACTAAAGCTAACCTGCACGTAGTGCTGGAAGAAGCTGATTACGCGCCCAAGGTAGACGAAAAAATTAGAGAATACAGCCGCAAAGCGCAGATTAAAGGTTTCCGCCCCGGTAAAGTGCCCCCGGGCATGATTCGGAAAATGTACGGCAAAGGCATTCTGGTAGAAGAAATAAACAGTTTGCTTTCTAAGTCGGTTAATGATTATATCAAAGAAAACGACATAAAAATATTAGGCGAGCCCCTACCGGACCAAACCAAACAAGAAGTTATTGACTGGGATAATCAAAAAGAATTTGCGTTTGATTTTGAATTAGGAATATTACCTGCTTTTGATTTAAACCTGGAAAATACTAGCGTAGAAGGTTATAAAGTAGAGGCCGACGAAGAAACCATAGCGCAGGTTTACGAGCACATGCAGCGGCAGTACGGCGAAACAGCCAATCCCGACACTTCCGAAGCCGATGATTATTTATCGGGTGAATTAAAACAAGTAGACGGTGATTTCTCTACTACTACCTTGTTGCCGGTAAATAAAGTTAAGCAAAACCAGGAGCAGTTTATAGGCGTGAAACCCGGCGATGTACTAACCTTTAGTTTACAAGAAGTATTCGACAACGATGCAGCCGCTATTGGCCATGTTACCGGTGTTACAAAGCAAAAAGCCGCGGAGCTAACCGGCAATTTCGAGTTTACGGTAGATAAGATAAACCGTACTACACCCGCCGAGTTTAACCAGGAATTTTTCGATAAAATATTCGGTAAAGATACCGTAACTACGCGCGAAGAATTTGATACCAAGGTAAAAGAAACTATTACCGAAAACTACAACAGCGAAGCCGAAAAACTGCTAAACAACAAAATTGTAGAGAAACTGGTAGCCGAAACGCAAATTCAGATTTCGGAAGATTTCTTCAAGAAATGGTTATTAAGCGCTAACGAAGGCAAACTAACGGCTGCCCAAATAGACGAAAATATAGATCGCTACAAAGATGAACTGAAATGGTCGATGATTCGCAACAAAGTAGTGGAAGAGAACGACATTAAAATCAGCAACGAAGAAGTAGTAGATTCGGCAAAAAAGAAAATGTTGGCGCAATTTGGGATGGCTTCGGCCACCGAAGAAATGGAAGAAGCTATTAGCGGTTATGTAGATAATTTCTTAAAACAAGATAAAGGCCGTAATTACGTAAACGAATACGAAGCCATTTTGGCAGATCGCGTAATTGATTTTATTAAGAATAAAATTACAGTAGTCGAAAAGTCAGTAAACGCCGAAGAATTTAGAGATATTGCAGGCGACTAACGCTTATTCTATTCCTAAAATAAAAAAAGTCCTTACCCAAAGGACTTTTTTTATTTTCGCACGATTTGTGTAACATTGCTCTTATTACACTTGTAATTATTTATTTTAAACACTGATAACGGATGTACAATAAAGAAGAATTTAGAAAATTTGCCGTTAAGGGCCAGGGATTAAACGGCCTGGGCGTTGATCAATATTTAAGCCACGTAGAAGCTTCTACCAATATGCACCGGATAGAAAGCATGACCCGTTCGGTAATCGAAGAGCGCCCCACTAATTTCCGGGAGATTGATGTGTTCTCTCGCTTAATTATGGACCGTATTATTTTCCTGGGCACCCAGGTAGATGATTTTATTGCGAATATTATTACCGCGCAGTTGCTCTTCCTGGAGTCTTCGGACGCCAAAAAAGATATTTTATTATATATTAATAGCCCAGGTGGCTCGGTTTACGCTGGTTTAGGTATTTACGATACCATGCAATACGTAAAACCCGATGTAGCTACTATTTGTACTGGTTTAGCGGCTTCGATGGGCGCGGTGTTGTTGTGCGGCGGCGCCAAAGCCAAACGTTCGGCCTTACCACACGCTCGTATCATGATTCACCAACCAATGGGTGGTGCGCAGGGCCAGGCGTCGGATATTGAAATTACCGCCCGCGAAATTTTGAAACTGAAGAAAGAATTGTACGACATTCTTGCCTTACACAGTGGCAAAACCTACCAGGAAGTACACGACAACTCTGACCGTGACTACTGGATGAAAGCCGACGAAGCTAAAGAATACGGCTTAATCGACGAGGTTTTAACCCGCAGTGCTGTATAAGCAATTTAACTTATATAACTATATACTAAGCCTGGCCGCAAGCCGGGCTTTTATTTTATCTGTTCTTTAAGCCAGCAGTTGTAATAAATCGGCTTTAATATTGGGCCAGGGCTGCGCCAGATTAATGGTTTTAATACTAATTTTGTGGCCTTGCAGTTGGTAAGTTAAATCCAGTTCCTGTTCCACTACCGGGTAAAGTAAAATGCCCTCCACAGGAGAGTCAACAGCAGATGCTGGATGGTTTTTTAGATAAGAAAACAATTGGTATAAGTGGCTCGAAATTATTTTTTGTTTATCATAATGGCGTACCAAGGCTTGTTTGTAATATTTCGTATCAATAATAATATTACGATGTGCGGCAAGCAACGAAATATCAGTAACCATTTGGGGCAGAAAAGCTAAGTCAGTGGCAGTCTCGGTCTTGGTTTGCCAGCTAATTCTTTCGGATTTTACTCCAAACTCTTGCTGTTCCTGTTTTAGAAAGTTGCGCACAAAATGCTCGAATAACTGCGCCATTTGCCGCTCGTCTTCTAAAAAATTTACAAATACAAAGCTATTACCACCGGGCTCCGGTAACAAATTTTGGTATAATAATGCGCATAGCGGTAGTACCCGTTCGTAAAAGCGATTGCCCCACCATTTTGCCGGCAGTTGGGTAAATAAATTTTGATTTAATTTAATCGTACTAACCTGGCTAAAACTGCGGAAGAGTTGGCAAAGCAAAGATTGCATTTCCGAGGCTAGCTCCGGGGTATTTTGTAATTGCAGTATAATGGCTTTTATTACTTGGTTCGGTAAAACGTCCACACTTAAGTCTTCGAAAGTGCAAATAGCTTTACCCTGTCGTAACAAATCGTTGCGAAAAGTAGCCGTTAAATCTATCTTACCTTTTATAGTGGTTAGTGTATTGGTTTGGCGGCTAAATTGCCGGGTTAGTCCTTGCCGGATTAAGGGCAGCGTATTTCTGTAGAGTAATAAAGTTAATAAATTAAGCACCTTATCCCCGGTGGTAGCAGCTACGCGATTCTCGTCCTCTACTTTTAATAAATTCCAGGCGTAACTTAGCAGGTAATAAATATTCTGGATGGGAATGGACATAAGCTTACTGGCCCAATAACAACCGGATTGCTGCTTTAGCCCGGGCAGGTTCATCGAGCCAGTATTCTTCCAGCAAAGGCGCCAGTTCGTTTTCTACAATGGCCTCGTACCAGGCCACGCTGCCCCCGTTTTTAGGTGGATTACAAAAATAACTATGGCCAATCAGAAAACCTTCACCCAGATGTAAGTCGGCTGATATTTGCTCATTTAGCTGCGTTATGCGGGCCACAATCAAATCAATCAGTTCATCTGGAGTGTTGCGGTATTCCAGGTAGCGACGAAACGGCAACTCAAATACCGGGTTCATTTTTACAAAGGCAAACCGGCGGCGCAAAGCAAAATCTAAGGGGGCTAAGGCGCGATCGGCGGTATTCATGGTAGCAATAACATACACGTTTTCCGGCACAAAAAATTGTTCTTGGCTTGTTCCATAAGGTAAAGCTACGGCATGGGCCAGCCCGCGCTTATCGGCTTCCAGCAACAATAGCAACTCGCCAAATATACTGCCCAGGTTACCCCGATTAATTTCCTCAATAATGAAAAAGAATGATTGTTCCGGATTAGCTTGCGCTTGGTTGCAAAATTCGTAAAAAACACCGTTGCGGCGCGTAAATTTACCCGTAGCATCGGGTCGGTAGCCTTGAATAAAATCTTCGTAGGCATAACCCGCATGAAATTGCACCGTCTGAATATTACTAGCTGCTTCGTAACCTGTTTCCAGGTAAGCCAAGCGCTTAGCCAAAAAAGTTTTGCCCGTTCCGGGCGGCCCGCTTAATATTAAGTTTTTTTTATAATGGAGCGCGGTTATTATCTTGTCTAGTCGGGCTTCGTTTAGAAATAGTTCGGCTAAGGCTTTTTTGCGGGTATATTTTTGGGCCGCCGGGTTAATTTTGATATAAGCTGGCTCGGGCTCTTGCAACACCAGTTTAGATTTAGGTTCGGCTACTGGCACTGGTAATTCTAACGTAGCTGGCTCTGCTAAAACCAGCAGCGCTTCATCGGTAGGTGGGTTCTGCACTACGGGCCGCTTCATTACCACCGCAAACCCGAGTTTTTCTAAATACTTATTGGTAGCTGTACCGGCTACCACGGCCCACCCGGCCGTGCCGTGCGCTAATTTATAAGCCAAGCGCATCAGTTCCAAAGGTGGGTAGCGCTTACCTTGATACACCACATCATAAACCGTAGAGGCCCGCAATTCCGGCCGCTGTATATCAATCTCGCTGATTGCCTGTAATATATGTTGTCGTGTAATACCGGGAAAATCCAATTTATTTAATATTAAAATATATTACAAGTATCCCTTAAGCGCACAAAAGTACATTATTACGTTAAACTAGCAGGTTAAGGTGTAAAATTTATACAAAATTTATCAACAGCTTATCAACAGCTTTAAATTATACAATACTTAGTAAATCAATGATATATAAAATATACCATTTTTTATTTTGTGGATAGTTTACCCAAGTTTTCACCTACTTACTACCAAGTGCTTAATTTATTTTTGCAACACGTAATCTTACAATTTTGTACATTTGCTGCAGATAAAACAAAAAGCTTCTTTTACGCTAACTTCTATACAATAATACTTAATTATGGCCGATATCACCTGCTCTTTCTGTGGAAAAACGAAAAAAGAAGTCTCTGTTATGATTTCGGGCATAAATGCACATATCTGTGAGCGCTGCATTGGTCAGGCGCAACAGATTCTGAACGAAGAAAACAAAATTAGGGCAAACAGTAAAACCCCTAAGTTTAACCTGATTAAACCCCGCGATATGAAAGATTACCTGGACCAGTTTGTAGTGGGCCAGGAAGAAGCCAAAAAAGTAATGTGCGTAGCCGTATACAACCATTACAAGCGGCTAATGCAACGGACTACCCAAGAGGAGGTGGTGATTGAAAAATCGAATATTATTATGGTGGGTGAAACCGGTACCGGCAAAACCTTTCTGGCGCGTATGTTGGCCGGTATTTTGCAAGTACCGTTTTGCATTGCCGATGCTACAGTATTAACAGAAGCCGGTTACGTAGGCGAAGATGTAGAAAGTATATTAACGCGTTTGTTACAAGCCGCCGATTATAATGTAGAAGCTGCCGAACGGGGTATTGTTTACATTGATGAAATTGATAAAATTGCCCGTAAAAGTGATAATCCTTCTATTACCCGCGACGTGAGCGGTGAAGGCGTGCAACAGGCCATGCTGAAACTACTGGAAGGCACCTCGGTTAATGTGCCGCCCCAAGGTGGCCGAAAGCACCCGGAACAAAAGATGATTTCGGTAAACACCGAAAATATTCTTTTTATCTGCGGGGGAGCTTTTGTAGGCATTGAACGCTTGATTAAGAGCCGTTTAAATACCAAACCCATTGGCTTTGCCAAATCATCGTTGGATACGGTTACCGAACAGGAAAACTTCTTAAAATATATTACAGCCCAAGACTTAAAAGCTTTTGGTTTAATACCGGAGTTGATTGGCCGTTTGCCGGTGCTCACGCACTTAAATCCGCTGGATAAAAATACTTTGCGCCTGATATTAACCGAGCCCAAAAACTCTATTCTGAAACAATACCAGCGTTTATTCGAGATGGAAAACATTAGCATTACTTTCGATAACGAGGCCTTGGACTATATTGTGGAGAAAGCAGCAGAGTACAAACTAGGTGCCCGCGGTCTGCGTTCTATTTGCGAAGGCATTATGACCGAAGCCATGTTTGAATTACCGTCGCAGGAGGGCGTGAAAGAACTGGTAATAGATTTAGATTACGCCCGCACGCAATTTGAAAAAACATCGCTAAAACAACTACGCGTAGCTTAGCTGTAGAGGTTAGATATTAGATGTTCGATATTACTCTATAAAA
>Ga0210040_10009533_pt1 | contig 11275 bp, 8 predicted proteins | sample CryGeyCG12114_NA_FD_185462 | JGI IMG/M metagenome (GOLD analysis project Ga0210040, IMG submission 185462) | Groundwater microbial communities from aquifer - Crystal Geyser CG19_WC_8/21/14_NA (SPAdes) (version 2) | ecosystem: Environmental > Aquatic > Deep subsurface > Groundwater | place: USA... | reverse complement strand
ACTCATCAATTAAAAAACAGATTTACTATTGCAAGTTTTTCCGGGAACTCCAGAGGGATTACTATCGGTATGCTAAATTTCATGACTATCCGTTGGGTTGGGTGGTAGAAATATCCCGAACAAGTTTAGTCACACAAGGATTTTGTAGAAGCTTTTGGGTGAAAGCCAAGCTGCAATGTATTTCAATGTACCTTCCCTACTCTGCGCTTCTCTCTGTCTCTCTCTCTTACTTTCTCTTCTGTAGCTGTTCTCAATAACTTTACTAAAGCAAAGTTAATAACATTAGGTGTTATGATACCGGCTTCACGGTGTGCATGTAATAACTCTAAAACTGGTCATGAGTTTAGAAAACCCGAATACTCTTTTCCTTACGTAGTACCCGCACCGGTTGTGAAAACATAGTCGTATCTGTACCTGTATAGCTGACTCGAGATAGCTGGAAGCTCTAGTTAGATAGACTAAATAAATGTGCGCTGTCCGAAGGATTTTGCAATATTCACGTTTAGTATTTAGGTTTCGGATTCTTTTTTCTGAATCGTATTTGCTATGCATGAAAACTTCATCGTTCTAGTTTAAATTTTTTTCAAGATCTAACGATTTGAGAAATATAAATGACTCACTCCTATTGCTACCGCGCACAAATTCCTGGTATTCCTTCATGAATTACATTAATGACAGGCGCCCACATTGAAACTTCCTCATCAAATCATTTAATATTTTTGAAAAGAATTATTTTACGTGTTTCGTCTTCCTTATCATTCAACTTTTGTGAATGATTGAATCGTAAAAGTGTAAGAATAATAGCAGTCACGAATGAATAGAAGACAGTGAGCAAAAGTAAACCTCCATGCTTTTGACAGGATAATTAACGCACTCGTACAGAAAAAACAGACCTTTGCTTTATTGTGCGTGGGAAGATATTCCCTGCCCCACTTGTTTCACGAAAATGACCAACCAAATCGACCAAAAATATGAACTAAAAGACCCTGTGATATAGATAATGAGTGCAGTAAGAAGCTGTCGTCCGTTTTCGTCTAGTATTAAAAAAACAGTGCAGTCGATGGGAAATTTCTAGAGATTAAGAGCACAGCAGAGGATAAGCTGCACAATTTAAAACTGAGTTTAAAAAACGCTACCGAGAATAAACATTTTCAATCCTATAGCCAAAGTGAAGGTAACATGGAAATTAATATAGAAACGGACCAAGCGTCCCGAGAAAATAGAGCTGCGGTGAAGGCTATAACTTTTGCAGCACTTTTGTGGATCCCAGTACTAATTTTTGCACCCACACTTCTCTTCTTATTGGCAGTACTGTTTCTCTACAGAGAAATAGTTAGCTTATCAGCAAAAATATTTCAAAAGGAATTAGACCATGTTGTGTCAGGCCTTGATAATACATTTTCTGCAGACGATTTCTGGACAAACCCTAAGGGTGCTAATTCTTTCATTTTATTCACAAAAGACGAAATTGACTTTCAACTTGTACAACGCAGATTTACAAATGTGTTAGAAAGCCACCCCAGTGGTTATCAAAAACTAATGACATTGTATCCCACAGTTTACAAAGGATATTCGTTCTGGAAATATTGTGATGCTCCATTTAATATAGAGAATCATTTTGTATTAAAACTATTCGAAAAACATGAAGTTATCACGGAAAGAGTTTTCAACGCTTTCATTTGTGACTGGACAAAATCCAGATTTCGATTTAGTTGTCCGTTGTGGGAAATTTTGATAATCCCTAGTTTGCAGATGGCTGTGAAAGAAAACAAAGTAATTAATCAAGGAGTACTATGCTTTAAAAGTCATCATATGCTGGGAGATGGGTATTCCAAATTGAAACTACTGGAAAAAGTTTTTGATTTATCGGAAATTTTAGAACACGGAACAGTTTCTAATGAGTATTCAGTTCAGGTGGGTACGTTCATGCAAAATATATAGTTGGTACGTTTAATATAAAAACGAATAATGTAAATCAATGTGATAAACAAGAATCGTAAAATTGGAAGATACATATTGGACGACGTCTGTACATACTACATTGGTTTTAAATGCGAATAACAGTTAACGATGGTTTATATTTATGAACAGAATAAAGTCAGAACGTATTGGAAAGACAGTTTACAGGCCATATATTTTTCTCCACTGTCAATTTATCGTCTTGTATCTGGATTTTTCTGCCCTCCCGACAGTAAGGACTGGATTGCTCAAAAGAAAACCTCAAGTTATGTATTGACAACGCGAAGAACTTTCTCGCACAAACTTTTCCCTAAAGTTATGAAGAACATAGTTTCCCAAAAGCCTTTGGATCATTATCGCCTAAGTAATGACATTAGCACATCTCAAATGAGTGTTAAGAAATGCCGAGTTCCTTTAATTGTGTTATGCACTTCACTACTGTTCGGAGCTCTCAGGAAGATTGCATTCACAAAGAAAACTGCTGCACAACAACATATGCATTCGGATTTGCGGGCCAATGGAACTCATTTGCCTCTGAATAGCAATGTTATCATGGCTCTACCACTTGGCCCTTTTAAAAAGAATGAGGAGCACCCAGGGGGATCCAAGTTTTGTAATTTTTGGTAAACTAAGTTCCTTATTCAAATTTTCAGATTGCGTACCAGAATATTAATTAAATTAACGAATTGATGGCTTCCGTAGTGGTTACTTAGCAAAGTTGAGCTTTAAATGAATTATTAACTTCTGCAATAACACAATGGAGAAAAATTGAGATACAAATATAAAATTTAGACATTAAAATCATAGTTTTACGCTGCTCGTAAACTTTAGCGCCCAGAAAATGAATCGTGTACGGTCTTGGCAATTTGATAATTTGGTTGATAAAAAATTAGTGTAAGATTTTAGCTAGCATCTAAACTCGTGCGATAATGGATTCAGACTTAAATGAAGGAGTGTAATGGAATTTTCCTTAGTTTAATTGGTAATATCGCTTTCAATTAGGACCTATGCGCTCTTTTTGTTTCCATTTGGATGTTCAGACGTGAAATCAAGACTAAAAACATTGCTAGAAGATTACAATTCCACTACGTTGCTTCTTAAATCTCCGACTATTTTCCACTGGCTGAGTTGTATACAGGGTTTGCTTCCTTTTTGGGTGGTAAAGAAGCAAATGGAGTACCACATGGGGGCTCCAACAGGTTTGACAAACATGGCGGGACCTAAAACAAAAGTATTTATTGGCGGCAGAGAAGTCACCCACATTTACGCTCATGTAGCTCTGTTATACGATCATGCAGGTATGTCAATTCTATTTAAAATAGCATATAGCATTGCTAAGCAAAAAAAAAATACTCTGATTATTTTAAACTTATACAGGCATAACACTTGGAACGTTTTCCTATCAAGGGAATCTATCGGTGACGGTTGTAATGAACAGAGAATTATTAACTAAGCACGAGATAAACGACTTTTTTTGGAAATATTTTGATGAAGAAATAAATACTTTGACTTGCTAACTTTTCATTGTTACTAACTAACTAAACTAAAGTTACTACTAACTAAACTTCATTATTGTGCATTCCACAACTTTCATAACCTTTGAATTTCACGAGAGCTGTATGCGAGTTCATTTATTGAAAAAAAATTTTGTTTGCAACTGCTAACTGTGGCATCCAGGTTTCATTGCACACTAATTTCCTATTTATTTAAATCCTTCATAGCAAGTTCTTCAATGCATCTGGATTTTTCACCACAAGTGTCGAAGAGCAAATTTTGTGGTAGCAGCGAAGAGCATAACCATACCCAGCATTCCAAAAGTTCCTCGGGCTCTGTTGAGATCAATGAAATAATATTGAAACTAACTTGATGCATTAGGTACTCACATTGATAGAATTTTATGCATATACCGTTTATGAGGATCACCAGTGTAATAACCCTTTGCGTAGCAAATCCTTCCCAATATCCAAATCCAGCCTCCAACAGTGCAAAAATAGGGCATTTCTAGGCCGCCAATCATTAACATGAGCAGAAATTGTGGATAATTTTCTAGTGTATTCTGATGAGCCCTTTGAACACAGTTGAAAGCCATATTATCGGTTGAGTACATTTGTGGGTAAGGAACTTTGAACTCATCACGTGCTTGGCTGACCTAATGAACAGAAATCCAGTTTAATTATAGTTTGCATTTCACAGCGTTTGCTCGAATACAAGTAAAAAATTTGTTTTATTTGTTTATTGACATCCTAGTTATTGCGTCCCAATGTGTCTGCAGTTCATTCATTTCAAGACTAAGCAACGCAATAAACCATAAAATATGGTAAAACTAACAAGTAGGCTAAACACTGTGGGATACTGTGCTTATATGGTTACTGTGCTTCACAATTAATAAATGTAAATCAAGATTACCAATCCAACCAAATCCTCCATCTAATGCACTATAATCTCCGACTAGATATATATGCAATTCATTGAGCATCAATTGGTATGAATGGAAAATGACAAGTATACAATAATACGCCCATAACGAAACTTTCCGCTGACAAAATCGAGGGCTTTACGCCGATGAAACGGAGTACATCAGCATCAGCTTGCATAATACAACTTTCCCTTGCATGCTTTTTGCGTAGCGAAAGCTGCTAATTCTCATTAATCTTGATAGGAGTTTCGTCCCTTTCAAGGAGGATCCCATCATGTTTTCTATACATAAGAATCAATTTTGTCCTGATGTACCGCTGCCAAATAATCTATCATGCATTCAACTGTTTTGCAGACTAATTTGCCAAAAAATTAATACAAACCAAAGTGAGTTCTTATAATGACAACATATTGAATGTTTGCAATTTAACACTTCGATTTCAACTAATGAACCTATAATATTCTCATCCTCAGTTGCATAAGAAAATTCAGAAAGCTTAACTTTGAAATCTTTTATATGTTTGGAGCTGAGATTCTCATGCTGTCCTGCTTATTGCCAATCCTTTCGTCATTGTATAATTTATCATAATCGCAACAGTTCTCATTCATATTATGATATAAGCTGTCCAGAAAATAGAAGCCCCACAAATTGCGGAAAACAAGCTGCACAAGTTAAACATACTTTCATAGCCTTCCAGGTGACAAGAATGACAGATCCTACGGCAGTCATGGTGACAAACCCATAACCCCTTGGAATCAGTGAGCCGACGACTTGAGACTCTGCAGCTTGCTTTAGCAAACTTTTAGTGGACCCTTTCCCACCGCAGGTGCCAGGCGGTTTCATACACTTTGCAACTGCTGCAACTACTGGCTTGGGTGTTTCCGGTTTACAACAACCACCTTTTCCTTGTGGTCTGCAATTTGAAAGCAAGCACAGTCGGTGGTCAAAATATATTTATTTAGTGAATGATTATTTTGTAATGAGATTTACAAACTTACGCCATGTCTATGACACAAATTCTGGTCCCACAAATTGATACTTGCTAGTTAGCAAAAGCTTTATTTTAAAAAAAAGCTTTTTAAATTTAATTTCACAGAGAATTTTGACGATGTGTCCGAATTATTTAAAGATTGATGCGACTCATAATTTGCACCTTGAGCTAGAAGTGATTGTTTAGTGATATCTGATACTTAAAACCTAATGGTTGCTATGGTGAATACATTGTCAGAGCTGGTATTTTAGCGTGGTTTACAGGTGAAATGAGTAAGTTTATTGACGATGAGGTTTTGGTCAACTATTTTTGCTGTAATACACGACATTACTGCTCTCTTAAGTATCGCACATTTGCAGCATCAGTGACGAAATAGAAAACTCAGCAGAAGCAGTAATATGAGGGTCATATGAAGCTATAATCAGGGTGTAGGAAACGCACAAAAGGTTTATCAGTCTTCAAACCTGTAGTTTATTGTTGTGAACAAAAAAATCGTAAGGTCTTGCACTCGTTACGGCTAAGCTGATTCTAAGCTAAACTAAAGCCGTCCTCATTTTATATAGTGCGTTTTCTTACCTGTTGCTGTTGCCGTTAAAGACGGAAGATAAACTTTGATTCGCTTATTTAGAATCAACCGAATAAACCAAAATACTTTAGGAAAAACATAGTACTCGGGTTTATTTTACCATCTCTGCTTTTTGGTATGAAGGATGCTGAAAAACCCGAATCCGTCAGTGACTTTAAAAAGCTTGTTTGGGGTGCATATTACAAAAACACGCAATGCTTAGGATTAAAAGTCAATGGGTATTCGGATCTCATTCTATTTATTTTGTGCCATAATTCTTGTTTTGCTTCGTCATTTTTTATTAATATTTTTTTATCTTTCAACAAATGCATACTTCTATACTGAAAAAGCATGAGAAAAAATCAAGGATGGCCCACTATCTATATTGATTTGACAAAAAATGACTAAAATTATAGAATTAAAGATCCTCTTCAGCTATGGTTTCCGTCTCATTTAAATGCTAATCATATTTTGGTTATATTTGTTCTAAGCGTACGTTACCTTATTCTGTTTATAAGCATTTTAAAGTATGCACTTTGAATATTTTAAATTCAATGGTTTAAAATCAATAGAACAGCATGATTAATAAAACTTCTGGTACAACTTAGCTGAGCCCGGTACAGGCGTTGAAGGAAACTATGACGTTACTATAAATAGTAAGATTCAAATGATAAGTATGACGGACGAAAATTTTAATTCTACGTAAGCATTATCGTAAAGACGTCATACAAACATGCTGCAGCAAAATGTACATAATGCATAGGTATTTGGTTTTTGATATAAGACATAATCAAAATAAAGGTATAATATGATATCCAATTTTTAGCCCGGTACAGGGCTTATGTGATTGTGCCTATTTTTTTCTGTGTTTCCACGATAACTTTCGAACGCATCAACCGATTGACTTCAAATTTTGCACACCTTGAGATTGGGCAAAAGTAGGACATGGGATTGCAAATGGACACCATCGGAAAATGCCTTAGTGGTTTTTATGCAAATAAACTGTGTTCATGGTGATTATTTTAACGCTGGTATGAAATAAGATAATTCTAATTGTTTATGTACCGACTACGCAACAAAATAAGTCTCAACAGGGGTTTACCTATGAATCTGCCTTAAGCGACTAACTTCACTGATCATATAGCCGTAATCTTGGTAACTAAATTTGGATTTTCTTAAGAGAGTCAATGAAAAGAATAAATTAGTTTAGATGAAAAAATACGTTAGTTTACATCATAAAAAAGTAGAGATTACTCAAGTGTGGAAAATTTCAAGTCATTCTGTCCAGCCGTGTGGTCGGAAAATCGACACGGCCGAATTTTCGAGGTCATCCATCCGTTATGAGTAATCTGAATAGTGTTCTGTAAAAACTACGATAAAGTGAGTGTTGCAACTGACGTATGATTGACATTGTGTCATTGCGTGCGTGTAGGCATGTATCCAGGCAAGGCAGTATACTGCTAACTGCTATTATACTATGCTATTACCAAACATTTAGGATTGAATGCAGGGGCTGGCAATCAAAATCAAAAGTTTTGACGCCATTTTTTTAAATTGACCTAAATTTCTGGAGCTTCCCTTGAAGTGGACGTCAAATGTTACCGGCAGGGTCTACATTATTTGCTACATGACAAGCGATGCGAATGCAATCTTGGGTTTAATGTTTTTAATTTTTTTATTGATTATATGAATTATGAGTTTTATTACCAAAATAAAATGTAAATGCAAAAGAATGCTCTTGATCATATGAAGAGCTCAGGAACTAAAGAGCACTAGTGTTGTAAAAAATCAATGAGTAACCATGGATTTTCACCAGCAATATACTGATTTTGAATCAGTTTTCAAGAAAAATATTTCCAAGCCGTAAAAATAAGATTTAAAAAACTCAGTACGGTTTTTTGGAGATAGGTTTGTTGTTGTTATGATAATTTTTGACAAATATTTGAAAAAATTATCGTTTTAAATAAAACATTTCCTTTTAATTAAAAAGTAAATAGTCATTTAGCTCAGGATTTTCTCTCAGACCGTGAAATTATTTTTAAAAAATCAATTCAAAATTTTTGTAAATTCAAAACTTTAAGCTAACGTAAAAGTATTTTAATGACTAGTAAATTTTTTTTAAACTATTTTAAAAATAATTTAGTAAGTTTTCAACAATAGTAATATTTTCTAGACAAATTAAAAAACAAAAGCAAACAGAAAAGTGAAAAGGTCAACTATAGAAAATGAAGTGGTTCTAAAAGCCCTGGTTGGGCTAAAAATCCGGTTTTTTGATACCGTAAATAAATTTTTAAATGAAAATTTTAGTTTAAAATTCTCAAGTCTTTTTTTAAATAAAATTAGTCAGAAATTTGTTGACTTTGATCAAAATAATAATAATAATAATGATAGTAATAATGAAAATAAGGTTTAATTCAGTTAATCCAATCAGTGCATACAAATTTGCAAAAAATATTCTAAAATAAATTTGTTCACAAACAAGATTTTGTTCCGGTTATTTTTTGAATTTTCAATAAATTAAAACAATTTAATTTACGATTAAAAAAAATCTTTTGAAAAACTTATTTTTTAGATTACAAGCATTAAGTTTGTTGAAAATTTTTACTTTAAAAAAAGGTTCTAAATAGGTTTTAAAAAATTATTTTACGGTAAATAAGAAAATTTAATGCTGAATAGCTTTTTACTTTTTAATTAAAAGGAAATTTTTTATTTAAAACGATAAACTTTTATTTTTTTTAATATTTTTTGAAAATTATCATAACAACAAAGCAATCTTCAAAAAACCGTGGTGAGTTTTTTTATCTTATTTTTACGGCTTGGAAATATTTTTCTTCAAAACTGATTCTAAATCAGTATATTGTTGGTGAAAATCCATGGTTACCCATTGATTTTTGACAGCACTAGTGCTCTTTAGTTCCCAAGCGATTCATATGTTGTTGACGATGACGTTGAAGTTATATTTTTAACTTTGTTTTTTTAACCACGTCTCTGTCATTTTTGTGGAATATAATTATTGCATGGTTATTACATTGTTGACCCCATTGTTTTTGCAAAGGCCGTGCATGTGGAATTAAATCAAGTTCATGATAACATTGTGAAGATTGAGTGAATAAAATAACAAATTATGAAACCAGTCAATAATACTGTATGTTTCTTATTAAAATTGAGCTCCCACCAGTGTGTTTACTGTTTTGGTTAAGCGGTTTTTTGTTGAATTCATGAAAAAAAAGTCACATCAATATGGGGCGATAAGGTCAAAAAAAATTGCGCGGTTTTCAATACTATTTTCTGAAGAAAAATCAAACTTAGTTCACCATTAGTTTGTTTGCACGGAAACGAGAAAAAAACCAACGCCAACTGACTTTGGACTGAAAATATTCCTTTTAATTTGAAACAAACAGTAGTAGTAAACACTACCCAATAAATTAACTGATGTTGTTTGTGCTGATCGAAGTTCAAAAAGTATACTCTAATTGCGTCTGCATGTTTTGACTATGAAAAGTTTTTATTGGTTGGTATTAGTCCTTCAATGTGGTTGAAATGTCAATAACAAAAATCGTTGACAATACATTTTTATTTTGACCGACAGTCGTATAAATCCCCACGGAAATTCTTTCAACCGAAACAATAAACAAAGGTATTGGAAATTGCCGAAATAAAAGTTCTGTCATCTTTGATCGAAGTAAACAAAACTCGGACACGTAAAAACTACAAACCGAAAACCATGCAAGAGTAGCTCAAAACTGGCGAAAAAATAAGGTTCGATGCGTTAATTTTCAACCCTTAATTTAACTGTATACGAATTGCATTGAATGAATTGAGACTATTAAAAAATACATTGTTTATAAGCAATGTTTATATTATGTTTGCTTTGCAGATAGACTTGTGCAAGTAAAACACTGAAAACAAGAACTAAATAGTAAATAGTTAAGTTCTAATCACAAATAACATTACACACAAACAACAATGGGAGGTGAAACTTTTGCGCATGAAGACGGATCAAGTGACAGCATGACAGCAACGAGAGTCTGGTGTGACGGCTGGTAAAAGCATAACTAATGCAAACTGCCAATTTTGGTATTTCAGAAAGATTCTATCCATTTTATGGATTCATTAACTTCTTGTTATATTTCTTCTCCAGTTATGATATGGTCCATTTCGGTCATGCAAATTCATTGCGTCAAGCCAAATCCTTAGGAGACTATTTGATAGTTGGAGTTCACACTGATGAAGAAATCACCAAGCACAAAGGGCCTCCTGTATTCACCGAGCAAGAGCGGTTAGTAATTTTACTTTAGTTCAGGTTTCATTGCTCATCAGAGACATTGATTTCATTAATTTGGAGCATAGGAGTACAGCAAACTTCTACTGTAGTAAATATCGAAGAAGACAGGAGATGTACGCATAGAAAAACGTATCATTACATAACAAGTTTTGTATTTTTAGATATGCAATGGTTCGAGCAATCAAATGGGTAGACCTGGTAGTGGAAGCCGCACCTTATGTCACTACACTGGAAACATTAAACAAATATAATTGCAATTTTTGTGCACATGGAAATGATATCACCACCACTGCTGATGGCAAGGACACTTATCAAGAGGTACATATAAAAAGTTAGAACAAAAGAGCCTTTTGAAACTTGGCAAGATCATCATAGTCGCAGGGACAATAATTTAATCTGCCTTATATTAAGTTTTCCCAGCAAACACATTGCAAACATATTGCATTGCAGTCACGTTTGTAAGTTCCTGCACTAAAGCTAAAAGATAGGAATGCCTTACTTTTCGCTTATTACAGGTAAAGGACGCGGGACGATACAAAGAAGTGGAACGTACACAAGGAGTATCTACGACGGAATTGGTTCGACGCATGTTGCTTCTAACACGTGATCATTTTCACACCGGCCCTAATGTAAGTTCATTTACGAATGCAAATTCACATTAGGTTGCAGGGCTCTCTTGTTGCTAACATTGACCAGACTTTCATCAGCTTTTATAAACACATTGTAATAGAGTTTGACTTGGCATTTAAGATTGAAACTGAATAATTTTCCAAAGAGCCAACAATTATGCACATCACTGCAGGATTAGAATATTATTGATAATTGATGACATAATTTGATTTGTGTGTACTGTTTATCTACGTTTATGTTTACTGTTTTTATGTCGATTCAAATATTTTCTTGTATGATAAACAGTTACAGGCTACTCTTTATTGGTATGTATGTGAGCGACAGTTGTTATAAAACGTACATATACAAACACATTAAGGGTACACCCGATGCCGTGTAAACTCGTAAATTTCTACGTGCGTAAATCTCCCAGCCAATCAGAGCAGACTT
>Ga0210040_10009532_pt1 | contig 11276 bp, 10 predicted proteins | sample CryGeyCG12114_NA_FD_185462 | JGI IMG/M metagenome (GOLD analysis project Ga0210040, IMG submission 185462) | Groundwater microbial communities from aquifer - Crystal Geyser CG19_WC_8/21/14_NA (SPAdes) (version 2) | ecosystem: Environmental > Aquatic > Deep subsurface > Groundwater | place: USA... | reverse complement strand
CATGAATGATGAAAATTCAATAGGTGTTAGATTTTGCATTGCTTTTTACACTGTCCCGCAGAGCCCTTTTAAGAACTATTAGTTAGATATACATCATTAACGCTCCCTCTTTTATCCGGCTAAAGCAAGGAGTCCCGGAGGAATGTTATTATTTATATAAGAAATTATTTTTTATATGCTTTATAGATAAACAAAACTATTCAAATTGAGGTAATGGTCCCTGCGGGACTCTGGGACTTAGGGATAAAAAAATAAAAATAAATCTAGTTATCCTTTAGTATAATACATATTGAGAATTTAGTTCTAAATAGAGAAAATAAGCCAGTTAAAAGAGTCTAAATATTCGCTTGAGGAATCCTTGCCTAAAGAAGTTGCCCCGAAGAATTATACAAAAAGCAAATATAAAGAAGAAATTAAAAATTGTTTGTACACCTAAAAATAAGTACAAAAATTAAAGAAGAGAGTTAGCTCAAAATCAATTAAATTATATTTATGAGTACAAAAATCAACAAAATCTACTTAAACCAATAAGGACCTAATAAACTAAAAATAACCACGATCTAATGTATTTTTACAAATAAGTTTCTCCTAAAAATAATGTAAGGAATAATTATAATAATTAATATAAATAACCATCAAAAGACCATCTTTGATTAAAAAACTTACATAATTTCAACAATAAAAATAACGTGAAGGTACTTTTTGTGATAAAAGATAAATAAAATTGTAATTAAAGAAGTAAAAAATACAGTATAGAAATTGAGTTAAAAAAGATCAAAGTTAAAGTTGCAAGAAAAGACACTACAAAAGAAAAGGAAAAGCTTTAATTAAAAGGAGGAATAAATTCAGATTCAGCAGCAAAAGAATAGTAAATTTAATATTGTACCTACCAAAAAAATTCGAACCTAAAACCAATAAAAAAATACTTTAGTGAAATAACCAATTAAAATTGAAAAGAAAGTTAATACAATTAAAGGAATCATAAAATACATATTTTTACCTTCATGAGCATTTTCATAATCTTGACGACGAGCACGTGGAGAACTAAAAAAAACTAAATAAATTAATCGAACAGAATAAGCAGAAGTAAACATTGAAGCAGAAACTGCATAAAAATAAAGCAAGCCAAGAGAATGTTAAATTAAGATACAATTAAATTTTCAAATATAGAATCTTTAAGAATAAAATCCAGATAAAAATGGTAATCCTCCTAAAGAACAAGAACCAAATAAAAATAGTAGTATAACATAAAAGGGAAAATATTTCTTAATGCACCCATAACGTCTAATGTCTTGTTCAGAATTTAAACACATGAATAATAACACCAGCACTCAAAAATAATAATGCTTTAAAAGAATGCATGATTAGAAAAAATGAAATAAAGCAAAGTTGATAATTAGACAAAAGCAATAGCAATAATCATTAAACACTAATTGACTACAAGTACTAAAAGACAATAATACGTTTAATATCATATTAGAAAAAATGCTGTACTAGCACAAAAAATGCTAGTAATTGCTCCCATATACTAACATAAAAGAACGTAAAATAGGAGTAGAAAAACTCTAATAAAGGTAGAAAATCTAATTAATAATAAAAACACCTGCAGTTACACATTGTTGCTGCATGTAATAATGCTAGAAACTGGAGTAAGGACCTTCCATAGCATCTGTGTAACCATGTAATGTAAACCTATTTGAGACAGATTTACCTGCAGCTGCACATAAAGAGAAAAAAACCTATTAAATGTTATAGCATTAACCTCACCATTTAATATATAAAAATGAATGGTTTAACACCCCAGGGATCAAAGCAAATAATTGTATATAAATCAAATGTACCTAAATAAACTCTCAACATGATATAATAGCTAATATTAAGAAAACAATCACCTATTCTATTACATAAGCATAGCTTTTATACCTAGCTTTATTAGCTTGACTTCTATTGTACCAATGATTAAATTAATAAATATGAACTATAATCCTACACCTTCCCAGCCATATAAATAATACTATTAAATCTGATGCTGTAACATAATACTAACATACAAACTACTGAATAAACATAAGTTGTGCTATAAATTGATGTAAATGTTTATCGTCTTTCATATCATTCAAATGAATATATATATTACTAATGATGAAATTATATTATATTACATTAATTGCTATTTATTGTTATAGAATCTAAATGTAAATCCTAATTCTATATCGAATTTATTTATTTGTTAATATGGATCCAAATGTTATATATTACTATTTGTGGGTCAATTATTATGCTCTATTAATTTACTTAGAGATATTCCTAAGGTTATAAATAAAACTCATTATACGTTAATATTTTTATTCCTTTCAATTGATAAATAACCTTTAAATAATATATAATGTAATATATAATAAAAAAGGACAATAATATAATGGCGAATTCTAATTGCATTGTTTATTTTTATCGCTTGGCTTAAAGTATAGTAAGCCCCAACAAGACTAATTTATCCTTTAGGAATGTTTTATATTTAAAATATATTTTCAAAAGTTTATGAAATCATTCGATACTTCATTATCATTCTTATATCACTGACAAAAAGCTCATCCGCCCCAAAGGGACCTTGTTTTGCTATCCCCGGCCGGATTAACGGGTGGATTTGGCCTAAATGAATAGCAGGGTCCCTCCCGGGACCCATTTGATTTAAAATAAACTTATTAATCTAATGAATTTAAATCTTTACTTTTTTTGCATCACTTACAATTTTGTTTGCTAGTTTAGTGAAATCACTTTCATTTTCTGTTAACATATCTACGTTGTGTTTATCTTTGCCTTTTACTTTAACTATAAATGGTAGTCCTTTTTGATAATGTTCTCTATTAGATATATATTTAGTTAATAGTTCTTCTTCACTTAATTTTTTAGTTATTAAAAGTATATTCTTTATTTTTACATAATCAACTCTAAATTCAACACCAAAAATACCATTATAAGATAAATTACAATGATTAGGAAAACTTAATAAAAATTTATTTAAATATTTATCTTAATAATTTATGATTTTATAAGATAAATATTCTGAAATTTCGTATGCTAATGACGAAATTTCAGGAAGGATTTGCGTTTTAAATAAGGGATCTGTTTTTTCTTTTTTAATAGCATAAAATAATTCCCTTTCATAAAAACTTCTTACTACCCAATGACTAATAATTTTAACATTTAACCAACTCGTATGTAAATTGAAATTACTAAAATCAAACGATTCTAAATATTGAATATTCGTATAAAATTCTTGTAATGTATAATCTGTAATAAAGAAATTTAATCTGGATATAAGTAAAATTAAAGATATTATAGAGGCAGATAAGAAAAACTTATTAAAAAGTAAAAAATAAATAAAACAAAAATTACAAAAGATAAACAAATATGGATATTTAATAATACATAATCTTAATAAAATAGATAATTGAAACCAAAAAATAAAAATAGAATTATTTTGTATTTCCTTTTTAAATGGTGGAAAAACATATTTATTTTTAATTTCCTCATCCCAAGCATCATCGCTTAATTCAGCATAATAATTAATACTAAATTTTTCTTCTATATCCCTTCTTTCTTTGAATTCATGCTTATAATAATTATAACCTAATAATGGTTTTAAAATATAATGTACATGAGCTTCTCTCAGCATTATATATACATTATACTTTAAATCAAATAATACACCTAAAATTAAAGTTAAAATATTAACATACCATATAGGACTAGTTCCCCAGTATATAATTCTATATAGCAATTTAAAAAAAACTAAAAGAATAGTAGCAAAAGAAAATGCATCTAATATTTGAATATATGTAATTCCAAAATAGGCTTCTAAAAAAGGAAAAAGAAAACTCATTGTTTTCTTTATATTTTTCATTATTTTTCTTTTTAAACTTCGATATAAACGGATACTTTTGATACAGGATTTTTTTAAGTTGTATTTAAAGGCTAATGTTTTATTTTGTTGGTTATTTGTAAAGGCTAGAATTTTAATTTTTATATTGTTCATATGTGGAATGCTTGTTATGTAATTTAATAATTCAATCATTAATAATATATATATTTATACTGAAAAAATACGCATAATTAATTAAATGGTCCTTTGAGACAATATCAAATTATACACTAAAATTAAAAGCTAAATTTAGTTATTATAACAAAATAAAAGCAAACCATATATTATTTAAATAAAACGATTTTTTGTCCTCATTTAAGAGAATTATAAATTAATAAAGAAAATGACATTAAATCATAATAAAAATAAGTAAAAGATTAAAAAGTCAATGCATATTTCAACCAATATCCATAATATAATCAATTACATAAACGAGGAATAGAAGCACGAAGTACCAATTTGAAAAAGACAAATGATAGCAACCACAAAATAAAAAAAGAAGAAATATTAACTTTCAACATGAAAAGGAGAGAATAATAGAAGATTGTCACAAGAACTAAAAAGACAAGAGAAGTCATAAAGAGCATTAAAAAGAAAAACTAGCATACTCACTAATATAAAAGAAAGCAAAAGGTAATGCAGAATATTCAACATGATATCCAGCAACTAATTCACCTTCAGCTTCAGGCAAAATCAAAAGGAGGACGATTAACTTCAGCCATGGTAGAAATAAAAAAGAAAACAAAAGCTAAATATAAAACAGAAACAGAAGGTACCAAAAAGTGAATTGATTATCAGCAAACAACAGCAATATCTAAAAGTTTGAATTTCTTAATGTAACATTTAATAAAGCAAAGAGAAATAAACATTTACATAAGATAAGAATTGCGCAAGTAGCACGTAAAGCACCTAAATAAAGCATAACGAGAACCTGAACTCATCCAGAAAATAAAATATGTTGACTAATTAACGAAAGTAGTAACAGCATAACTAAGACATTATAAAGTAATTTCTTTCAATTACAAATTCAGTATCAAAAAGGTAATAAACCCCCATGTAAATAAAGATAAAACTGAATATAAAAATAGGTGAATAAAGGAAAAAGGAATGTATTTGCTGATACAATTAATAAGAACTTCTTTTCCCATTAATTTTTTAATGCATCAGCAAAGGGTTGACCTAAACCTACAAAACCTACTACATTTGGACACTTTACGTCCTTGCATCATTGCTAATACTTTACTGTTCAACTAATGTAATAAATGCTACGGATAATAAGTACTGTAATTAATAATGTTAGAATTCTCAATGATATAATAAATAAGTATCCATATGTCGTTATTTTATAAAATTATTTTTTTGTTACACTAAATCTCAAGCCATCCTAATGTACATATATAATGAAGCCTAATCATATTATCTTGTAAATATTGGATTAATATTAGCTTGTTTTATATTATTTCTAAATAATTGTCCTTGTAATAATTTACATATTGTTTTGTAATATATGATTTTTCATATTGAGTTATTACTATATAGTTTTTCTTTAAGATAAACTGTTGATATTAAATTAGAGAAGAATTATTCCAGAAATTAGTAATTTACTTTTATATTTTCAATACATTAATACTTTCATTCATTTCTATAAAATAGTGTTTTCTCAAATTCTGATTTCATAATTGTATTATATCAAGAAATAACGTTGATATTTCTTTATTATTTTTATCCTTTAGAACTTGTTTATTTGAAAAAATTGTATCTAAATAGTTGGATTATAATTAGATTTACCTAATATATTGATTTAAATACTGTAAACTTAATTGAATTGAATTAGATAGTTTTGTATAGTAGAATAAGTAGTAAAAGAATAGTAAATTGTTATTAATTTGTAGAAAGTATTTTATTACAAATAATTTTGAATAATATGTATCATGAGAAAAAACATGTAGAAATTCTAGTAATACACTTTATTTAAATAATGTACTTTACCAAATATAATCATGATATAAACCTATTAGAAGAACCTGTGTGTAACGGTAGCTATTATAAATATCTGCTAATAAAGTACTTAATCCACCATAGAGAACCTTAGATAAATTATATGATTATAAAACTTTGTGTTGTGTTTTAATCTTATCTTGTACCTATTAAATAATAATATATATTGGTTGATAGGATTTGCTTTAATCAATGTTTTGGATAGAATTGAATATTATAATTAGTTCTTATAATTACCGCCTAAGTTCTAAGTGCATTTAATGTTCCTACATCATTATAATAAATTAATTATATTATATACTAAATTGTAATGTAAATATTTTTCTTAGCTTTAATTGTAATATTCTTTTATTGTTTGTTGTAGTAAGCCGAAGCTAGTATTTATTTTAGTAAATTTAGTGGCATAAGCAAAAGAAGTAATAGGTTTATTTGTAAATACGAGAATTAAGTTGTTTAGTTAAAGAGCATTAACATATCTGAATCTTTTCTATTAATAAAAGATTGACCAATACATAATAAGTGGAGCTTTTACAGTTAATAATGATTTACAATAATTTATCTTTACCTAATACTAATATTTATAAAATTCATTATAATCGCTACCTAAATTACATAGAATCAAACATCAGTACTAGTAGTCATTACCAAATAGTATATATAGGGAATACCGTGTTTAAGAAAAGCTTTTCTTTAATTGAATAGCAATTAATGGGTTATCATACTGCAAGATTAGACCCTAATAGAAATAAATGTATCACAAACCTTGTAGTAATTTATTAGTAGGTAAAGATTGATAATTGATTTCTAAAATCAAAATTTAATTATAGATAAATTAGTTTACAAGATATTGAGTATAACTTAGCTAAAGGTAATTGTAACATAGGTTTCATTTATATTTACTAAGACTTTCTACATCACAAATATTTACCTGTAATTAAGTGTAAAATGAGGTAAATTTAAAAAATAAGATAGAAATTTGATCAGTATCAAGAATAATAATATAAAGGAAATTTCATCCCATCATTTTAATATATATATTCTTTGTTGTACAATATATAAGTACGATTGTGCCATTCAGCATACAAAAGAGTATCTTGTAATATCAAGTAATAAATTCATTGTTTTCTGCATGTTTAATAATTTGGTATAATACGTATTGGTTTATCTACCTTGTTTTTGTATTAATATTGGTGTTACCAAGTGTATTAGAAAGGATCTATAGATGCATACTCAGAGAAGTTCCCAACTTCTATATTTATAAATATATACTTTTCCTGTTAATGCTCCCATATTATTCCCAATCTAATATCTCCTAATGTCTCATTCATAAAATATTCCTAATAAATAGTATAATAAAAAACCCATGTAACTGTTATCATTCCTAGAAAACTTATATTTATACAATGCAAATGTTAAATGGAAATAAGAAGGTTATTTCCTATATCAAATAATATAAATAATAAGCCTGACTACATAAAAGTGTATATTAATAATTATGTCTTAACAGTTTCTCTTGGTGAAAAACCGCATTCATATTTTGCGCTTTTATCTATGTTAGGTATTTTTGGTACTACTAACATACAGACTGTAAATAATAATAATGCTATTCCTAAAACCAATAATGCATATAAACCTAATGCTTCAAAATCTTCTTGTAAATCCATTTTTTTATATTTATTTTTGTCCCTCCTTTAGGAAGTCCCTGCGGGACTCTGGGACTCCTTGCTTTACTAACAGGACAGGAGGGACTTTGATTAAAGCAAATTTATATTAAATGAAAGTGCTTTTAAAAAGGGGACAACGGTAATCGTTTAGCAGGAAAAAGAAATTTATTTCATTAAAAATCATTATTAATGTGATTTTTAAAAATAGTTGAAAATAGTTTTTGTTTAGCTTTTGTATAATTATCTTCTTCGATAATGCTGTGTAATTCATTATCAGATTTATTTTGAAAAATAGCTTCTTCTTTTAATACAGAAATAGTGCCTTTCATTTGTTTATCATAAAAGGTACCTTTTTCATACTTTAATGATTCATTAATAAAGTCCATTTTATGTATAAGAGTATCGCCATATTCAGTATCAGTAACTGTCTTAAAGGGCAAATCATTAGAACCAGACAAAGCTTCTTGATAAAAATTTAAATGGGGCTCAAAAAAATATATTAAATTTTCTTTATATTTACTCGTATGAGATGGATTAACTTTATTTAATGAAATATAATCTTGTATTTTGTCCCTTCGGGATGACATTTCAATGCTTGTTTTTTTGAAATCTTATTTGGATTCCAAACTGCTCCCTTTGGGACAGAATTCTTGCATTGGCATTGGAATATTTAAATATGGTTGTCCTTTTAGGAGGGTTTATAAATAGAACTCGCTTGTTGCATCATGCGTACTTGCATAGCAATGTCGCTTTCTATATATGTTTTATTTTCATTAGCAATATCGATCAAACAATAACGCGGTAGTTTTTCTAGAATTTCATTTGGAGAAGACACTGTTAATTCACCTTTATCAACCATTTCTTCGATTCTTTCTTCTGTTTTTTACTTATTTAATGTATTATATTTTTCTTGATTTCCATATGGATAAAAAGTTATACGACTATCATTACCGAAACGTTGATTTTGAAAGGGTTGATTACTATTAGGTAATTTTTGTCCCTTCGGGATAAAAATTAAAGGATATTGTGAATCTTCATTTGTAGTAAAATTTAAAAGATATTTATTTAATTATTTTTTTGTATATATTTGTGGTAATTTTGTATATAAATATTGTATATTATAAGTTTTACAATCGCTTATTAATGTTTCTTCCATTATTTCTCCATTTTCATATTTTCTATAAAATTCATGCTCGTATATTTTATTAATATTATTTTCATATTTATTTTTCAATAACTTTGCTTGTTTTTCTCGTTCTTTTTTTAATAAATATTGAACTTCTCGATCTTCAAAAGTTCTAGCAACCCATTGAGCTAAAACCCTAGCATTAAACCATGTTACTGCTATTTTTTGTGTTTTAATATTAATGTTATCAATACCATGATAAACTGAAAAATAAAAGTCTTGCATTATATAGTCAGTTAAATGAAAAGTTAACCTTGACAAAGCTAAAACTAAAGAAATAAAAGAAGCAAAAACTAAATACTTGTTAAAAATTAATAGTGTAATTAAACAAAAATTAAAAACAAAAAAAACTTTAAATGATATATAATAAATAAACGAATATAAATTAAAAAAACAAATGAATTTATAAAAATAGCATTAATGAATTTATTTTCAATTGTATGCCAATCATAACTACTCTTAATAGGATATTGTTTTAGCGTTTGTTCTATAAAACATTTATAAACTATTTCCTTGCTTAAGTAGCCCATATCTAAATAGCTATCATCTTTAAAACAATAAAATTTCTTACCTAAAATCAGTTTATATACATATTGAACAATGCTTTCACGCAAAAGTGTATATAAATCAAACCTTATAGCTCCTATAAAGTTTATTAATAAAATTAAAAAATTAACATACCATACAGGGTTATAGCCCCAATATATAATTCGGTAAAACAACTTAAATATAATTAGGCAAAACATAGAAAAAGAAAACGCTTCTAAAACTTGTAAATCTGTAATTCCAAAATGCTGTTCTAAAAAATTTTTTATAATTAAATGCTTATTACTAATGTAAGTACTAAAAAAATTGCGTTGACTAATATATAACTTAAATAATTTGTCCCTTTGGGATTCATTTTCTTACGGAAGTAGATTATTGTTTCTATAAATGATAAAAATAATTTCATAAAAATTGAATTGCCCCTAGGGGGGTCGTAAAGATTAATTTAAGTTTTTTTAAATAAAAAGTCCCAGAATCCCGGAGGGACAAAGACCTAGAAATAGGTTTGGATAAATTAAAAACATTTATCACGTAATTCTGTTCCAGCTAAGAATTATTATATAAATGTTGGTGAAAAAATAATTAATTCCTTTTTTAATTATCTTTTGTACCTAAAATATTTGTAACGTTATCCTCCTGACAAATATTTTAGGAATAATTTTTCTTCGATGCATTATAAATAAAGGACATATATAATGTATTAATATTTTTTATTTAAAAAAACTTAAATTTAAGTCTAACGTTTGAAATAAAAAATTCCTATTGCGGAAAAAAAAACAAATAATTATTAAGACTAAATTAAACAATTAAATGGAAAAATTAATAATGTAGCATTCAATTTCAATTTAATTTAGAATTTCTTTTTAACCTTTTAAGCAAATTTCGACCTTATACAACGATTGTCGGTTTCGGTCTACCATGAAGTAAGATATAACAAGCTTTTTCTAAAGAGTATTCCAATTGTAATATTGACTGCTATCCTTGTTCTAGCAGGACTTGTTTGTTCTTTTTATTTCCCCCAACTCATGATTTATGCATAACAACAATGCTGCTTTGTCCCTTCGGGATAAAGAAATTATAATAAAACCATTGTGTTGCTGGAACGCCGCTGCCTGAGAGTTCTTCATGTAATTATAAGTGGTTAATTACAATCGGTCCCTTTGGGATAATCAATCCGTCCTTTAGGACAAAAAGGTTAAAAAGAAATTTATGAATGTCTATAAGAATTGATAATACATAATTTATTCCACTACTGAAATTTTATTATTAACTCTTTTAATAATATTATTTCTCGTTGACTTTAAAAAAATCAATTATTATGTATTAATAAACATTCTGTTAGTTATAATTATTTGTTTGTGTAACTCATATTAATTTCTATTATCATGTGTAAATCATCGTTTAAATATAGTTACTACCGTTTATATTATGTTTTTAGCTAGCACTGGCTAAACCCAAGGGAGTCCCTTGCTAAAGCATAAAAGGAGTGTTTTAAACAGATTATTTTAATTAAACGTATATTATAACTAATCTCTCCCGTTAGGAAAACAAGGAAGGATACGTCCGGAAAACATAAAACTACAAAGTAACCAATTAACCAATAGCTTTCAACGAAAATAATAAATAGAATAAATAAGTAAAAACATAAGCTTAGAAGAACTGCAACAAAATAGTTCTAAAAGTATGGATAAAAACAACAATAGGAAATAAAAATTAACCAAGAAGAAAATCACATATGCATTATATAAGTGAAAAGCTAACATTAGTCATTAAGAATAATAAACATATGACCAGAGAACATAATTTAAAGCTAAAACGACCACTTAAAGAAAAAATACGCATACCGAAAACTAAAGAAAAAATCTCAATAAAAAAAAGGAATACTGATATAATTTCATAATCAAGAATTAACAGTGAAAGCATACCAAACTAAACTCGATAACGAAATAATAAGAATCCA
>Ga0210040_10009531_pt1 | contig 11277 bp, 7 predicted proteins | sample CryGeyCG12114_NA_FD_185462 | JGI IMG/M metagenome (GOLD analysis project Ga0210040, IMG submission 185462) | Groundwater microbial communities from aquifer - Crystal Geyser CG19_WC_8/21/14_NA (SPAdes) (version 2) | ecosystem: Environmental > Aquatic > Deep subsurface > Groundwater | place: USA... | reverse complement strand
CATGCTTAACAGAAGCGAAGGGGTACCGGAAAACTGGAAAAAAGTAAATATCATTGCGCTTCTTGGCCAGGAAAGAGTTTACAAGGCTAAAGCAGATCTTTCCGGCACACGTATAACCAGCGGATCGATACCCGTAACAGAATTGCCATCAGGCATACTTCAGATAACTGTTTTTTCTGATAATTGGGAGCCGATAGTAGAAAGAATTGTCATGGTTAACAATGATAACTACAAGTTAGCCGCACAATTAAATATGCCTGAACTTAACACTGCCTTTCGTGCTAAAAATACGGTTGAGATACAGGTGGATGACACACTTCTGACCAATATGTCTTTAGCAGTAACAGATGCAGCGGCAGGCAGGCAAACCCTTAGCGATAACATCTACTCAAGAATTTTGCTGACCGGTGATATTAAAGGTTATGTACACAATCCTTCCTACTATTTTTCTAATAATTCTGATAGCCTCGCTAACCAACTTGATCTTGTTTTGCTTACACATGGCTGGCGCAGGTACAACTGGCCTTTACTTACAAAAGGTCGTAAACCAACCTTAAAATATCCCTTTGACAACTACCTTAGCATAGAGGCAAAAGTCTTTGGTGTCACTACAGCATCGCCATTAAGAAGTGATGAAGAACTTTTAATCTTTTTGGAAGGTAAAGATTCTTCCACACAGTTTCTGCAAATGCCTAAAGCCGGAGTTGACAAATTTGTATTACCTAATATTCTCTTTTATGATACCGCCCGCCTTTATTACCAGTTTGCAAAAGATAAAAAAGCAGAAAGGGAAATGAGTCTTGGTTTTAATAATAATTTTTATAAAGGTGTAAAGAGAGTAGACCTTGTCAACAGGCCGGTAAGCTTACAAATAGATACATCAATATTATCAAGAACAAAGCTGTTGGCCGATAAACTTTATCAAAATGGCAGCAAATTTGACCCACGGGGAAATGTTTTAGAAACTGTAACCGTAAAAGCACGGCCAAAAAGTAAAGCAGAGGAGCTCGAAGACAGGTATGCATCTGGTTTGTTTAAAGGCGGCGACGGCTATACTTTTGATTTCACTGATAACATGAACACTTCTTACATGGACATCTTTCAGTATTTACAGGGGCGGGTGGCCGGGCTGCAAATAAGTGGCACAGGAGCAAATGCTACCCTTTCATGGCGAGGCAGCAACACTTCTCTTTTTTTAAATGAAATGCAAACTGATGCCTCTCAAATATCAACTGTAAGTGTAAGTGATATTGCCTACGTAAAAGTTATGCGCCCTCCATTTATGGGAGCAATGGGCGGAGGCGCAGGTGGGGCTATAGCCGTCTATACAAAAAAAGGCGGTGACACGAAACCTGAACCCGGAAAAGGTTTAAATAAAAGCGTGGTATTGGGCTACTCAGCCGCAAAGCAATTCTACTCGCCTAATTATAAAGACCTTGCAAATTCATCTGAGGTAGCGGCCGATTACCGGTCCACTCTTTACTGGAACCCTCTTGTTTTGACAGATGCAAGCCGCAAAAAGGTGAGGTTTGAATTTTATAACAATGACTTGACTAAAGCATTTAGAGTAGTTTTGGAAGGTGTAAATGAAATAGGTAAAATGATTAGAATAGAAAAGGTAATTCAATAAGGGTAATAATTGCTGTCCTACCTTCGCCAATAAAACTTTTGTTCATGTCAACGATTTTGATAACCGGCGGTACCGGCCTTGTTGGTACTGCTTTAACTAAAGAGCTCACAGGTAATGGTCATAAGGTTATCATTTTGTCAAGAACAGCAAGGCCTTCGAATAATCATAATATATCTTATGCAGTGTGGGATGTAGCCGCTCAATCAATTGATGAAAAAGCCCTTTCTTCTGCCGACTATATAGTGCATCTGGCAGGTGCTGGTGTTGCAGATAAAAAATGGACAAGCGCCAGAAAGAAAGAAATTATAGAAAGCCGCACGGAAAGCAGTAAGCTATTAATAAAAGCGCTGCAACAAGCTCCTAATAATGTAAAAGCTGTAATAAGTGCATCGGCTATTGGCTTTTATGGAGATGATGAAAAAAGAGCACCTAAGAAAAAAGCTTTTACAGAAGAAATGCGGCCAGACAAAGAATTTTTAGGGGAAACATGTCAACTTTGGGAAGAAAGCATAGAACCTGCAAAACAATTGGGCAAAAGACTTGTAAAATTAAGAATTGGCATTGTGCTAAGTAACGACGGCGGAGCATTTCCAGAGTTTAAAAAACCGGTAAATTTTGGCATCGCCGGCGTACTTGGAAGTGGCAAACAAATTATAAGTTGGATACATGTAACCGACCTTTGCCGAATGATTCAATTTGCTGTCGAGCATGATAATCTCGAAGGGATCTTTAATGCAGTTGCTCCAACACCCGTAAGTAACAAAGAGTTGACTTTATTACTTGCGGAAAAGTTGAAAGGCAGATTTTTTGTTCCTCTACACGTCCCCGCTTTTGTACTACAATTTATGCTTGGGCAAATGAGCGTAGAAGTTCTGAAAAGTGCCACTGTAAGTGCAGAAAAAATAAAAGAGGCTGGTTTTACCTTTCTCTATCCAGCTATAGAACCTGCATTAAGTGAGCTGATAAGAAATTAATGTTTAGGATTATTGGAATGTAAATTGAAACACCATTTTATAATTAATCTTCATGATTCATTCGGAATTACCAAAATCTATTCCTGCAACTAACAGGACTTATCAAAAGAAGCATACTTCCATTATAACACCTGACCGATCACTATTGAATGAAAAACCTTTTTGTAGTTTAATGTTTGCCAGTATCGGCATGATCATAATTACCTGGGCTTTTAAAAAATGGAAGTAAAGTTATTAGAAGCTGTTTAAAATTAGTTTAGACTTTACTATTAGAACCTAAAGATGCCATAAAAACCTACAGATGAACGGAGCGTCGCAACAGCTGCTGCCATAAAATACAAATGCTGATTTCCCGAAAAATGAAATTTAGACAGCTTCTAACAGCCGGAAAGATATAAAAGGATGAATTAATACACGTCTTTCGTTATGCTCTGGTCCTCCCTCCTCTCATCTCTTATGGCTAACAGAAGTGCCTGTAGTTTATAGAGACGCAGCTACACAAGTATAAGAGATCTAATTGCCGGAACGAAAGCTTTGAAGATTTGCTACTGTTCGGCTTCGGTAAACTAAGAGAGGCTGCAATTGCAGCCTCTCCAATATATGTTATCAGTTAAAATCTTTTATTAATGTTTAGTCATTCCCTCATCAACCATCTTTACATGTTGAAGATGCTTTTTTAGTACCGGTAAAGTTTTAGTAGCAAAGGCTTTTACATCAGCATCTGTACCCTTAGTTGACTCGTCTGAAAATTTTTCAACATCTTCCTGGTGGTCGTCTACCATCATATTGATGTATTCCTGATCAAACTCTGCGCCTTTTTTAGATTTTAGCATGTCGATATGCTGTTGATGTTTTTCCATCAGTGCAGGCGATAAGGAAATGTTCTTTTGGGCAGCAACTGCTTTTAGTTGCGTATTTGCCTTAGTATGGTCAGTCACCATCATTCTGCCAACTTCTTTCACTTTAGCAGACGCCGAGTTTGCAATAGCCAGTTTTCCCGCCTCTACTTCCATCATACCGCCACTTGCAGCTTCCATAACAAATTTTTTGTCAATTGCCATTCCTGTATCCTGCCCATTTGTAAGATCGCTTACTTTGTCTCCTACTTTGTCGGCAGCTTCGCTTACTTTATCACCTACTTTTTCACCTGTTTCTTCTGCTTTAGTTGTTACTTCGTTTGCAGTCTCTTTTGCAGATTGATTTTGACCACAACCAATTCCAAAAGCAAGGAATGCTATCAGGCATCCGCTAATTGTTAACTTTTTCATTTATGTAATGTTTGTTTCTTTAATATTAAACAAAAACTCATGCCAGATTATACCTCAACTGCTTGTTTATTAACTGTTCAAAATTTACTTTAATGCAGTTATCCAACTTAACTATGAGTTAATAACACAGCTTTCCTCTTTTTTTCAAAAGAATAAAAATACTTTCCTCTGTATCTTTTATATTAATGTTGTGTGATAAAGAACTTTTTAAGCCATTACAAGGTCAAAACATTGGGGGTTGAAAACTACATCAGGTGTAAAATTTCAACTCTTTCATCTTTTTTTTGTTTATATTTTTCGTATGAAAAGAATACTAAAAAATACTGTTGTTTCCTTTCTTGTTTGTTGTGCCTTATTGGTGACGGTGCACAAAGCTATTGCCCAACAAAGTGCAGGTGACTCTCTATATATATATACTTATCGTACTCCGACAGCAGGCGGAACAGGAAAATTATATTTAGGAAGGGAAATAGCCCGCGTAATGGGGCCATCTAATTCGGTGTGGCTTGACAGGGATAGCAGGCCTCAGGAAGAGCAAACTCAACTTGCCATTGACAAAATTAAATTACCATCAACAGGGGTAATCGCTGATATAGGAGCCGGAACAGGATATTATACTTTTAAGCTTGCGCCAAAAGTTCCTGACGGTAAGGTATATGCAGTGGAAATACAGGATGAAATGATAGCCGCAATTAATAACAGGAAGAAGAAATTGAATAATACAAATGTTGAGGTTATAAAAGGAAGCACGACCTCTCCAAACCTTCCTGCAAATTCAGTAGATCTTGCAATAATGGTTGATGTTTACCACGAATTAGAGTATCCTGTAGAGATATTGCAATCAATAAGAAAGTCACTTAAAAAAGATGGGGAAATTTTGTTGATAGAGTATAAAGGAGAAGATCCTGCTGTTGCTATAAGGCCACTACATAAAACAACAGTTGTTCAATTAAATAAGGAGCTAGGTGCAAATGGTTTTAAGCTTGCTTATGAAGGCAAGTTTCTTCCTATTCAACACTTTCTGCTTTATAAGAAAACATATTAAAACTCTTGGAAGCTGTCTAAATTTCATTTTTAGAAACCAGCATTTGTATTTTATTGGATCAGCCGTTGCGACGCTCCGTTCATCTGTAGGTTTTCATGGCATCTTTGGTTCTAATATTAAAGTTTAAACTATTTTAGACAGCTTCTAAGACAGGAAAATACTTATACTTTAATTAGCTCCGCCAACACGATTTTGCTCTTCCTGGGCGCTGCTTGTTTTTCTGCGCTGCTGCACATTCTGGCCTTTGGCAAAACGGTAGGTAAATGTTAATCCTACACGGCGGTTATCCCATTTATTGTTTACGATTGCATCTATATTTCCATAATCAATAATCACTTTTGCTCTTTGTATATAAAAAGGATCTGTAATACTTAATTTAAGATTTGCTTTATTTTTCCAAAGTTGCTTTCCAAAGCCAAACGATACCACACCCATTGGTTCTATTAAAAACAAACCTGTTTCCTGAGCGCGGGTTCGGTAAAAACCATTTACTTCGGCAGTCCAGGTTTTAGCAAAACGAAACTGCTGACTGGCATTAGCCATGAAAGAAGTCAGACTTACATTTAACGGAAGATTGTTTACAAAACCCTCATAATGACTGTTGTTTACATTTACGTAAACGCTGGTTGTCCACCACTTCGTAATCGCTGCATTATAACTTTCAGCAAGGCCTATTGTTCTGCGTTTTGCTACGTTTTCTTTAGTTTGATAAGTAACCTTGGTTACATCGTTTTGCTTTAAAATGTCGTTTAATATATCTGTAGTATAGGTATAGCTAAGTATTGTATTTAAAGCTTTATGAAAGTTGTGGCTTAGCTCTATGTTATGCGTAAACTGAGGCGTCAAATTAGGGTTTCCCTGGCTGTAAGTATATTGGTCAAGAAACTGTTGAAATGGATTCATGTCCTGGTAATTGGGTCTTTGCACACGTCGTCCGTAAGATAATCCGAACTGGTTATTGTCATTTAAGGCATAACTAACATAAGCTGTCGGAAATAACTGAGTGTAATTCTTCTTAAAAATAGTATCACGTTGTGTCGGGTTACCAAACTGGTTTCCTTCCGAAATGGTATTTTCCAATCTTAAACCGGTTTGTATCCCCCATTTTTTTACCTGCCTGCTGTAATTAATATACGCTGCGTTAATGTTTTCTTTGTATATAAAATGATTACTGCGACTATTATCGACAAGCCATTTACTGTCATTATGATCATAAGAAGTGTATTGCGCATCATTATCTGTAGAGACAAAGCTTGTTTTTATCCCTGCCTCTAATTTGGCTCCTTTCTTCAACGGATGTGCGTAATCAACCTTACCACTATATATGGTTATATCAGAAGGCATATTTCCTCTCAAAAGAAATGGGTTTCCTAAAAGAGTTCCATTTGGATTGTAGTTGAAGTTATCAGATGTTTGTTTAGTACTTGTGTTATAACGCAACATATCAACATCTGCGGTTAATTCTGTACCAATCGTATCTAATACCCTTCTAAAACTGATAGCGCCGCCCCAGTTTTTCCAAATACTTTTATTGATTGTTTTGGCAATATTAAAGGAGTCAAGCATACCACTTCCATTCAATATATCGGCTCTTCCGTTATTTGACCAGTTTCCGGGATTATATATAGAATTTACTAAAAAGCCTATCGTAGTTTTTTTATCAATACTATAGTCTAATCCAAACCTGCCACTATAGTTATTACTCGTATTTTTCTGATCTGCTTTTTGATCAAAAACAGATTCCAGAGTTCCATTATTATGAAATTTTCTTAAAAGGTTTTGATCGCTAAACCCCGACCAATAGGAATAACTAAGATTGGTAAATAAGTTTAACTTACCTTTTCTATAATTGAAATTAAAGCTGTTTGGCGTTTTAGGGTAACGGCCCTGCACATAAGACACACTTACACTACCGTTAAAACCCGTTTGTGTATTTTTCTTTGTTCTTAAATTTATGATACCGGCATTACCGGCTGCATCAAACTTTGCAGATGGCTGGGTCATTATCTCAATCTGATCCAACTGGCTTGCGGGCATATTACGTAACAGGTTTGCCAGGTCCTGGCCACTTAAATAAGTTTGTTTACCATCCATTAAAACAATAATTCCCTGCTTTCCTTTTAAGCTGATGTTTCCATCACGATCGACAGTTATTCCCGGAGATTTTTCCAATACTTCCATCGCAGTTGCGCCAGCATTGGTTGGTGATGCATCAACATTCACCACCATTTTATCAATTTTATTTTCAATAAGAGGTCTTGTTGCTTTTACCGTTACTCCAGCCATTGTTGTTGCGCTGCTACGCAAAGTAAATTCAGGAACATTGATATTTTTATCGATTGCTGAACTGAATGGTTGTGAAGTAACCTTTGCAAAACCTACCGATGATGCCGAAATAAAATATTTGCCTTCAGCAATATTTACAAATTCGTAACCTCCTTCTTTATCAGAAATACTCACTTTTACGAGCGCAGAATCTTTTGCTTTTAATAGTGAAACTGTCACTAAAGGAAGCCCTTTCCCGTTTTCGTCTTTAACAACTCCTGTGATTTTTGCCGGTGTTTGTGCATATGTCTGAATTGTAAATAAAACAGTTAGGAAAAACAGTGTAAAAATTAATCTTCTCATTTTGTGTGATTGCTGTTTTGGAAGGCAAATATTAGTAGAAATACCCAAATTAAATTTTTCAAATGGTTTGAGAATGATGGTTAGATGATAAAAGGTTTTTAATGAGGATAAGCGTTTGGATAAATCGTTTTACAAGAATGTTCATCCTATTAAAAAATGATGTTATAGCGCAAAAAATAAAACTAACAACATTCTTTTGACTTATTGCAGGTTTGCATCCCCATTATATTACTTAAAAGTAAAATAGGAAAAGATGTGATGCCAGTATTTACTGTATAGACCTAATTGAGATTATGTTAAAAAAACTATGTTGGACAAAAAAAATTACAAAAACCTGAATAAGATAAAGTAGAATTATTTATTTGTAATAAATGCATAAGAAAATTTTTAAAAGTGACGCAACGTAGTACCAATAGTCTTTGTCATGTTCGAAAATTTAAATCATGCGAATTCTTTATTACAAGTTCATCTACCTGCTTCTGGTAGGTTTCCTTTTAGTTTCCTGTGCAAAAGAGATCGATTCAGGTGAAAAGACAGCGGTTGCAGACGGATTTAGCAGCAGTAGTAGCAGCAGTAGCAGTAGTAGCATGCCGGAAGTGTCACAACCAGGAGATTCAACTTTAAAGGCTGGAGTAATAACTGTAGGCGAGTGGAATGATTTTGAAAATTGGGGCTTTTGGCAAAACTTGATGAACAATGACACCCTAAACAGTTACCAGGCAAAGTGGGGTTTCTTTTGTAAGCACAAATGGGAGTTTACCGTAAAGGACATCAATCAGCAGGGGCTGGCAGATGTAGCAATAATTATCAAAAATGGGGGTTCGATAATTTGGGAAGGCAAAACAAATAAGTTTGGAAAGTTGAACGTTATCCCTGCAATACTTTCGGCATCGATGCCGTCCGGTTTAAGTTATATTATACAATATAAAAACATTGCTTATAACACAGGAAGTCTTAGCCTCACAATACCTGCTGTATCAGCTACACTGCCCGTAACTGCTGCTAATAGCAATACTGTAGACGTGATGTTTGTAGTGGATGCAACAGGTAGCATGGGAGATGAAATTAACTACCTGAAGACAGAGTTGTTCGATGTATTAAACCGGGCAGAAGATCAGTTGTCCGGCACACTTCGTTTTGCAAGTGTGTTTTACAGAGATTTTGGTGATGAGTATGTAACACGAACAAAAAGTTTTTCAGGCAGCAAATCTGATTTGGCAGCTTTTGTAAAAGCACAGGAGGCAAACGGGGGTGGCGACTGGGAGGAAGCAGTAGAAGAAGCACTGAAAGAAGCAATAAAACAAGATTGGAGCAACAGTGCCAAAGCAAGAATCTTATTTTTGGTACTAGACGCCGCACCACACCAGGATACGCAGAAAATGCAATTATTGAAGGAACAGGTTAGACTTGCGGCAAGTAAAGGTATCATCCTTATTCCTATCACTGCAAGCGGCATAGATAAATCAACAGAACTTCTCATGAGATTTATGGCACAAGCTACGAATGGTACTTATACTTTTATTACTAACCATAGCGGTATCGGCAATAATCATATTACACCTACAGTAGGCAATTACCAGGTCGAATATTTGAATAACTTTATGGTGCGGATGATTTTGAAATACGGTGGCAATTAAGATATCGGTAAACGCGCAATAATAATGTGTATTGTAGTCATCAATATTTGTGGTTCAAAAAATCGCAATGTGACATGGCACTGTTTTTTTAATGCTCTTAATAGGAAAAGAAGTATTTTAATTACTTAAAAAAATTTTATTATGGATATGGAAACAAAAGGATTATCGGATGCTGGTTATAGAGACACCACAAGCACCGGGTCAAATGACTTATCCAAAGTATTAATAGGTGCATTAGCAGGAGCTGCCGCAGGCTCACTTATAGCCGGCTTATTTACCGAAAAAGGCATTGAAGTAAGATCGCGTGTCGGTGAGAGTAGCAGAAACATGGCAAATAATCTTAAAGACAAGGCTTCGACAATGACGGAAAATATTGCAGGGAAAGTCTCTGAAATATCCGATAGTATTGTCGACAAATATCAGGCTACGAAAGAAGGTGCCGCAGATCTGATTGAAAAAGGAAAACAAAAAGTAGGCATGTCCTCTGGTAATACTGATTATAAGAGTACGACAGCGCTTGATGAAAAGGAGTCTGGATCCAAAATATTATTGGGTGCATTAATAGTATCTGTGGCAAGTACGATAGTATGGAGTTTTGCTACTGAAAAAGGCAATCAAACAAGAAAGCGTATTGCTGAAGGCAGCAAAGACATGGCAGCCACTCTTAAAGACAAGGCTTCAGTTTTAGCAGACGGCATTGCAGACACCTATGAAGCTGCAAAAGAAGGAGCCACTGATTTGCTTGAAAAAGAAAAACAGAGACTTGATACGCCAACCGGTAACACTGGTTATAGCAGTTCTACAAGCCCTAATGCCTGGTAATCCCTGGTGTAAGACAATAAAATAAAAAGAGGCTAAAGTATTAAAATACTTTAGCCTCTTTTTATTTCAGCACTTTCCTGGCACTTACATAAGTAATCAATGTGCTTTCATTCTTTCGCATCATCCCACTCACCTTAAAAACTTTCTTCAGACATTACAGCAAAAACAAATATTTTTTCAGCCCCAAAAAATTTCACTGCCTTTATTATTTGACAATTAAAAAAACCCGCATTAGCGGGTTTTTTTAAAATCTTATAACGCTTTTTTAATCAAACGCTTTTTTTATGCTGTCACCAATATCTTCAGCTTTATCTTTTACTTTCTCCCAAAGACTTTCACCGTCATCTTTTACGTCCTCAGCTTTGTCTTCTATTTTGTCTGCAGCATAATTAGCTTTGGTGTCTAAACGATCTGCAGCAGTTTCTGCCTTGTTTCCAAGACGATCAGTTGTATTACTCACACTATTACCAAAGCTATCTGCGGCATTCTCTGCTTTGTTACCAAAGCTACTTGCTGCACTTCCTGCTTTATTGGCAAGATGATCAGTAGTGTTTTCTACCCTGGATGCTCCGGTCGAAATATCATCACTCAAATCATCGTTCAGTGGACTGTTTAAATTATTTGTCTCTAACATAATTTTAATTTTAAATGATACATTAATTATTTACCGTAAATCAATTTTTAAAAATTAAAACGGATTCTTATCAACAGATAAAACAACTGTGCCACTCATAAGTATTACAATAAGAGAATTCATCTTTTAACAATTGTAAAACATTTACATTATTGCAGGTTTTCTCCTTGAAAGTGTTCTTAACCTGGCCATTAGCGTAATTATTATATGATCAAAATTTATTTGCATATATAATCAATCCTCAGATCCTCACGTCTAATTCTTCACCTACAAATGCATAATAAAGATTTTGTAACTGGTGGAGGTAATAAAAGTTATTGCAGACGATAAGATCATTAATAGTAGCCCTCGCGTAGCTCTCTTTATTGCTATTGATATACGCATGAATCTCATTTCTATTATTACCTGTAACGGGAAGTGTGAGTATGAATTCAGCTACATCAGGAAGACCATGATATTTCTTATTCTCTATAAAACCACATTTTTGCAGAATATCAGGTTTTAGGGCAATAGGAAATGCATCTCTTGTCAATCCCTTAGAAAATAGTTCAAAATGCTGAAACGTACATTTTACAGGCAGTATACGTACACCTGATTTGTGTAGAATGTAATTGCTTAATCGCAATTCTAAAGTATCTA
>Ga0210040_10009530_pt1 | contig 11278 bp, 1 predicted proteins | sample CryGeyCG12114_NA_FD_185462 | JGI IMG/M metagenome (GOLD analysis project Ga0210040, IMG submission 185462) | Groundwater microbial communities from aquifer - Crystal Geyser CG19_WC_8/21/14_NA (SPAdes) (version 2) | ecosystem: Environmental > Aquatic > Deep subsurface > Groundwater | place: USA... | reverse complement strand
GGTGGAGAAGGTGTTCGAGGATGGAGAGGGCGAGGACGGAGCGGGAATGGACGAGTGCGTTAGGATCATGCGGACGGAGACGGAGGAGGGGAAGAAGGTGGAGAGGAATAAGGGTATGAAGTTTGTGGCATGTTTTCGGAGAGTGGAGGATCCCGCGTGGCCCTAGACCTACAACCAGCCTTGCTCTCATCTGGTTTTTCCTGCAAGACTCACGTTCGCTGTGGAGTGGACGAACACCATGGCCAAGCGCCCTGGCTCGTGGTCTCTCGGAACTTGAAGAGATTGCACTGTCCTTTATCGACCTTGTAAGATTGCCTGCAGTCATACCGTGTCTGCATTCTTGGTAATTAACCTCTCGAGGTATGCTGGATCACTACAAAGTGTATCCACGTATACCCTGCAGCGAGTGCATCGGACAGAACGATTTAATACTGAGTCTCCGTTCTGCTGCTCCGCGTGCATGTGCATCGACGCGCTCTCCCGAGGTCGTACCCATCATTGAAGCCAGAGAGAAGTTCAAGCGTATCAACTACAGCAACGCTGAAATCTATGTTTCTGTTATGGATGCTCGTTTTAATGTTCCTGCTAGCGCGGCGCTAGTAGCTAGTGCCCGCGCTAGCAGGGCTTAGCGCCTTAGCGCACCTTAAACCTTAAGTTTGAGAGCCCTCTATAAGGCTCTCTCTCTATAGTAAGTTTCTAGTAATATATCTTTAATAATTAACTATCTAATCTAAAGCGTTCTTAATATAAACTTACTATTACTTCTTAAGAGCTTTAGTAAAGGCTCTTTAAGCGTTAGCCTTATATAAGTAACGCCTATTAAAGTAGTATACTACCTACCTTCTTATTACAACTAAAGCTACTAAGATCTTAAATAATAACTCTATAAGTAGTATAGAAAGTAGTAGTTATATAGTCTACTTAAATACGCTAGCTTATTAGATAACTAGAGTAAGTAATAGTATATTTAGTAGTTTCTAATAGTTACTTAAAGTAGCTACTAATAACGTTACTAGTAAGTTATAACTTTAATTCTCTATAAGTATAGTATACGCCTCTTAGGATATATTACGTTATAGTTTCTACCTTTATTACCTAATATATATATAGAGCTCTCTTATTAAATAGCTCTTTAAGTACGCTTAAGTATAAGAGCTTAATAAGTTTAATATCTCTAATAATAATTATAATAAGCTTAAGATATTTAGGCTATCTATTAAGCTACTAGCTAAGAAGAGTATTAAGTTCTAGATCTCTAATAAGAGTAAAAGACTTATAAATAAAGATAATAGTAAAGATAAAGATATAGAAAAAGAACTAGAGTTTAAGGAATAGACGTATAGAAAGCCTAGCTCTAAGTTTACTATACTCTACTAGCTCTTATTAACATACTACTCTTTTATTATTTAAGACCTTACTATCTTTTATTACTTTAAGTATAAAAATAGTAAACTTATTAAGTATATAGTCTTATATTATAATAATTATAAAGATAGTAATACTAACTCTAATAATATATTAGCTTAAGTTAGTAATAAGGATAAGTTTACTACTTCTATTAAGTAGTATCTAGATAGCTAGTTTACTACTTTTTATAAGTATATTAACTTAGAGAGTACTACTTATAATAACTTTATAATAGTATAAGAATATACTAAATAAGCTAAAGCTACTACTAATAAAGCTATATAGGCTAAGGCTATAACTAAAGAATAGATTATTACTTATAATAAGAAGTTTAATAAAGTTATAGTAGAGATTAAGTAAAGTAATACTAAGAAGTATAAGCTAGATAAAAAGCTTAAGAAGGTAGAATATAAGATAGCCTTTATACTTAAAGCCTTTAAGAAGTATAAATAATAGGTAGAGACTAAGTATTAGAGTAAGAACGCCTATATTAGTAAAGCTAGTAAAGTAGTAAAGCGCCTATATTAAGAGTATAATAATATACTTATATAAGCTATAGAAGCTAAGTAGAACTTTTATACTTTACTATAGGTATAGGATAATACTCCTAAGATACGTAATAAGTTTAATCTCTTAGATAATAATAATAATAATAATAATAATAAAAAGAGAGATAAGCGTAATAATAAAAATAAGAATAAAGATAAAAGTAAGAATAAAAACTATTATAAGCGCTTACCTATACCTAAGCTTTATAGAGTAAAATAGATATCTATTATAACTAACTACTCTATATATACTAACTATACTAACGCTTCTTCTAATAGCTACTATCTAGACGTAAAGGAATATAAAAGTACTACTAAAGAGAACTTAGAGTAATAGATTACTACTATCTAGATAAAGCTACATTACTTATAGGCTATATTCCTAAATAAGTAAGCTAAGATTAAGTATACTTATAACTATATAGTAAACTCTATATATAAGGCTATTTACTACTAAAGTCTAGTAGAATTTAAAGACCTATATAAGACGCTAGAAGCCCTCTTTAATAACCTCTATATAAATTTTAGCGTTAGTAATAAAGAGGTATATATAATAAACTATATTATAGCTAGAGCTTATAAGTAGAAAGATATACTTCTAAGATAGTAGATAGCTTAGTTTAATACTACTACTATTAATGCTAAGCTATTAGCTATATAGCGTTACTTCTACGCTATACGTAACCTTAATAATAAGTATAAAACTGCTATAGCTAATAATAGTAGTAATAGTACTAAAGATTAGACTAGCTTTATTAAGTAACTATAATAAATTAAAGCTAACTAATCTACTACTTAAAGTAATAAGTCTAAAGATACCTAACGTAGTAGTAATAGAATAATAACTATAACTATATTAATAACTACTATAAGTAGTAGAGGAAACTATAATACTATAAAGAGTAGTACTAGTAAAGTAAACTTATATTATTAGATACCTAAATAATTTAAGCTTATTAAGAAAAAGAAGTACTACGCTTACTATCTTACTATAGGCTATATACCTAATAAAGTAGATAGTAGTAGTAAAGCTAAATATCTACTTAAAGGTAAGCCTATAGTCTTTTTCTATTCTAAGGACTTTACTACTTTTACTAAATACGCTAAGAATACTTTTATAGATAACTTAGAAAACTAGATATCTTTAGTATAAGTTATAACTAGAGACTCTTAGAATATATATATAAAATTAAGACTTATATAGTAGAACTAGAAGTAGAAGCCTTACTTATATTACGCTCTTCTATCTATATCTCTATAGTAGTACTAGAGGAGAGATACTAGGTCTATTACTAAAGAGATATTATAGACTTAAGTATAATAACTAAAGTCTTTAACTCTAAAAGACTAAAGCTACTACTAGAGCGTTTACTATATTCTCTATAGATAAGATTCTAGTATTATATTACTAGTAAAGATACTAATATTAAGGCTAAAGCTTTACTAGATAGTAGCTATATAGGATAAGTAGTAAGCGCTAAGTTCGTCTAATAATATAAGCTAGAGACTATACTTATTAAGGAACCTATCTATTTATAACTTACTAATAGTAAAGTTATAGGCTTTATAAATTATATAGCTAGGGTTAAGAGTTAGATTAGTAATTATATTACTAAAAATTAAATATAAGTTACTAATATTATAGGTTATAACCTTATCTATAGATAGCTATAGCTAGAGCTATATAACTTAGTTACTTACTAGTCTAACTATATATTCTTATTTAACTTAGTATATTATATAGCTAACTACCTACTATATAGGCTACTTATTAAACTTATCTATAATAAGAATAGTTATAGTAAAGTATATATATACGAACCTAAAGTAAGAAAGTATATCTACTTTATCTTTACTAAAGTAGTAATTACTATAAGTAAATAAGATAAATAATCTATTACTTAGGTATTTCCTAAGTAATAAATAGACTTAGAAAAAAAAGATAAAAAGATACTATTTACTAATATCTTCACTACTAATTACGCCTCTATTATAATAGATAATTTTAAGAAGTTCTATAAGAAGCTTAATAAAGGTTACGCTTCTATTAAGGAGCTTAAAAGGCTTATACTTAAGTAACTCTATAAAGTTATTAATATATAGAATCTATAAGAAGTATATACTCTACTACTATTACGACCTAGAGTTAATTACTAGATCTCTATAATACTTAGTGTTAACTCTCTATATAAATAGGCCTATAGCCTTAAGTAAGAAAATATAATTACTCTAAAGGCTTACCTTAATAAAGAGCTTTATAAAAGTTTTATATAACTTAGTAATTTACTCTATACTACGCTAGTATTAGTAATTAAAAAGCTTAGTAGTAGCCTCTATATTTATATTAATTACTAGTAGCTTAATACTATTATAATAAAGAACTATAATACGCCTTTAAAGATTAGTAAGACGCTAGCTAGGCTAAATAAAGTATAAGTCTTCTTAAAGTTTAATATTATTATAGCTTTTAACTACGTCTATATTAAGAAAAGCTATAAAGAAAAGACTACTTTTATTACCTACTTTAGGTTATTTAAGTATATTATAATACTTTTTAGTCTATATAATACCCTAGGCTCTTTCTAGTCCTTTATTAATAGCGTCCTCTATAAGTACTTAGATAACTTCTACTCTATATATTTTAATAACGTCTTTATATATAGTAAACGTAAAGAAGACTATACTAAGTACTATTTAAAGATCCTATAGCGCCTTAAGGATATTAGCCTCTATTTAGATATTAATAAGTATAAGTTTAATATTAAATAAGTTAAGTACTTAAGTATAATTCTATTATACGATAGACTAGAAATAGATCTTAATAAAGTCTCTACTATACTATCTTAAGCTAAGTCTTAAACTATTAAGGATATATAAGCTTTTATTAGCTTCGCTAATTTTTATAGGTATTTTATATATAAGTTCTCTCTTATTATTTACCTACTTATTAAGATTATTAAGAGTATACTAAAAAGATAACGTATATCCTTTACTAACGCTAGATGCTCTATATTTAAAAACCTTAAGGTAGCGTTCTTAATAGTGCCTATTCTTATATACTTTAACTTAGATATTAAAGCTATTATTAAGTATAATACTTTAGACTAGGTTATTTCTAGTATCCTCTCGTAATAATATAATAATATACTTAAGCCTATTATATTCTTCTTAATAAAGATAAGCCCTACTAAGTATAACTATCTTATCTATAATAAAGAGCTCTTAGCTATTATTTATACCTTTAAGACTTAGAAGCTAGAGCTTATAAGCACTACTAATCTTATTAAAATCTTTTTTAATTATAAAGCCCTTAAGTACTTTATATCTATAAAATAGTTTAATAAGTAATAAGTACGCTAGACTAAGTTCCTTACTAAGTTTAACTTTATTATCTACTACTAACTTAGTAAATAAAGTATAAAGCTAAATAGTCTTACCTAGTAACTTAGTAATATTTCTACTAGAATTAATAATAACTATATCTAGTATTAAATATAAATAATACTCTACCTAGATAATATTAAGCTTTAATCTAGTACTAATAGTAGCTGTTACTATACTATTTATATTACTAGTATTCTAACTAATACCTTTACTATAGCTATCTCTAATATAGTAGCTATAATCTACTTCTTAAGTAAGGAGTTAGCTACTATAACTAATATAGACCTTAATAACTTATCTATAATAGGCCTATCTATAATAGAGGACCCTCTATCTATAATAGAAGAGCTTACTAAGTCTCTATTTTAGGAAGAAGAGGGTAATTTATTATTTAATATAGATTAGATTATAGCTAATATTAAGACAGCTACTATAAATAATAAGATTCTATAGTAGATTATAGAAGCCCTACGCTTTAAGCACTAATGTATCTCTTATAACTTATACTATAAATAGAGTATTAAAGTTAAACTTAGAAACTATAAGTATAAAGATAGACTACTTTACGTCTATAGTAAGATCTTTATTCTCTATAATAATATACTTAGATTATATATTATATAGCTTTATTATAATAGTCTCTTAGTAGGCTATAGTAGTAAGTATATAACTTATATATAAGTCGCCTAATACTTCTTCTAGCTATATACTACTAACTTTATTACTTAATATATATATAATTACTTTACTTACGCCTACTCTAAACTAAACTATAAGAGTAAATATAGCCTACTTAATCTTTTACTAGTACTTAATATATACTAGAGTAGTATCTTAATAGACTTTATATTACTACTTCCTCTATTAACTTACTTTAGCTAAACTTACTACTATATTCTTATAATTATTAACTACCTCTCTAAGAAAAAGAAGTTTATCTTACTTTAGTTACTTAACGTTAAGACTATAGTTTAAGTATTTATTAAATATATATAACGCGAGGAGGGCTATCTAGAGAATATTATTAGTAACTATAGATCTTAGTTTACCTCCTACTTCTAGTAATGCCTCTACGCCTAAATAGGCACCTATCTTAAGATATTAATAACTATATACTTTAAGATAGATAAGTAGACTAAAGCTACTAATACTGCTCTTAAAGTATATTTATATATATTTATTTACTATAACTAGTATAACTAAGTAGAGTTCTTACTATTTATAGAGTTTTATACTAACTCTAATAAACTTACTATAATAGGCGTTTTACTCTTTAAAGCTATAAAAGGCTATATACTTAGAAGTAGTATTAAACTACTTAAAGTATTACTTTTAGGCTAAAAGGCCTTTTATAATAGTAAGGCTGCTAATAGCTTTATAACGCGCGTTAAATATATTAAGTCTTTCTTTAAATAGAATCTTAACTAGTTATACTTAAAGATAGAATAATTTACTAACGCCTACTATACGCCTACTCTAAACTTCTATAAAGGTAACTAAGTTATATTAGACACCTATAATATTTATACTAATAAAAAAAGTTAAGGCTTATTACTTAAGTAGTTAGGGCCTTTCTAGATTATTAAGAACTATAGTAATAAAGTATATAAGCTAAATCTTACTAAATATAATAACTTTAATAAGATCTATCTAGTCTTTTACCTATAGCTCTTATATCTAGTAGATAGCTATCCTCTTTCTAGTTAATGTATTAAACCTTAAAGCTCTATTACTATCTATAATAATAGCTTAGGTAATTATAAAGTAGAAGATATTCTTAACGTAGAATATAACTATTATATAAAGGACCTATATACTAGTAAAAAAGGCTTCTTATACTACCTACTTAAATAGATAGAGTATAATAAACCTAAGTAGGCTTTATATTATAATATTATAAGCTATAATAAGCTACTATAACTATTCTATAAATAATACTAAGATATATAGCTATATTCTTTACTATTATTAACTTACTCCTATAAGGAGTACTTTACCTTCCTATAGATAGACTAATACTTAGTAACTTCTAACGCTAGGTATTACCTTAGTCTCTATAAAATAGTAATATATTTACTAGTCTCTTTATAATCTCTATAAAGTATAAAGATTATATAGCTAATAGTAGTACTAAAAAGACTACTCTATAATATCTAACTTAGTATAATAATACTATAGGCTCCTAAGCTAATAATTAACTTATTATAATCTACTATAGTACGCTTAGTATCTCTCTCTCTCTCTCTCTCTCTCTCTCTCTCTCTCTTTCTCTCTCTCTTTTATCTTACCTTCTTCTAGATTTCTAATACTTTACTCTTACTTTATAACGTATATATAGATAATAACTTTAGTAAGCGTAAGTTTTAATACCTCTATAGAAGCTTTATAGCGTTTTAAAAGAAAGTAGTATTATAGATACTTATTTTAATATTCTTACTAGTATAGCGCTAGTAGCTAGTACCTATACTAGTAAGACTTAGCGCCTTAGTATACCTTAAACCTTAAGTTTAAGAGCCCTCTATAAGGCTCTCTCTCTATAGTAAGTTTCTAGTAATATATCTTTAATAATTAACTATCTAATCTAAAGCGTCCCTAATAGTTTCTTCCTTACGAAGCTATATAAATATTATCTTAGCTAAAGCTTAGATAGAAAGACTTTTATACTCCTACTAGCTTTAAGAGCTAGCCTTTAATAAAGTAAGTTATTATTAAAAATAGTAATATCTAGTTAACTAACTAATAATAGGCTAAACTAAAGCTAAAAGTCCTTACTATCTAAGAAACTATAGAAATAATATTAGTAGTTAACTACTTTAATAATTAAAAAGTATATAAAGTTTATTTTAATTATAATTTACTTACTAATAATACGTTTTTAATACTTACTAAATATATTATTTTTATTATATAGCTGCCTAGTAGAAGTAATTAAATATATTTAAATTATTATTTAGCTTATCTTTTATAATTATTATATTATTCTTTACTTTAGACTCTATTACGCTACTTATATTCTTACTTTTATTATTATAGCTTAGCTTAAAAGAAAGTATCTTCTTATTATCTACTATAGTATAGCGCTTATAAGTATTATTAAAATATTTTATAAACTTCTCTTTAAGCTTATAGATACTAATTAATAGTAGATAAATATATACTATATAATAACTATAAATACTTTACTTTTAGAAACTTTACTAGGTATTAGATATTATATAAGAGATTAATTTATTAGTTAAAGATATAATTAAGATATACTTAGTAGATATAATTAAATAAAAGGACTTTTTAGCGTTATAGCGTATAGCGCTTTTCTATACTACTTTATACTAGCTATTAGTAAGTAAAGTATTAAAAGAGATATTTATACTTACTAGTATTATAGAGATAGTATAAAGTAAGTTTAAAGCTTTATTATTAACTAATATATTTAGTATATATAAGGCTAAAAGTATAGTTACTAATATTAATATTAGTAGATTAAGAAAAGTTTTAGAAGAATAGGCTTTATAGTAGCTATTACTAGTAGACTAATTACTAATAAACTTACGTATAAACTAGGTAAGTTATAAAATACTTAGTTATATAGCGTAGTAAGTAAAAGATAGTATATAATACTTAGTAATATTAGTTATACTTTAGTAGAAAATATAAAAATAATTAAACTATTTAGTAAAGAAAATTAAAGTATATTTATATAGTAGTAGTATAGCGTTACAACGATTACTACTATATACAGAAGCGTACTTTTCTTAATTACAGCCTAAGGCCTTAACTTTATTAATAATAACTTTTAATAACGCGTCTACCTCTAATAACCTAATATACTACTATAGTTAATCTATTTCTATCTTAAGTAACTAATAAGTAGTCTCTTATATACTATTAACTAATATATAGTTACCTCTCTACCTACTTACTCTATTCTATAATCTTTCTCTACTATAAACCTCTACTTTACTATAAAACGTTTACCTACTACTCTCTTAGCTGCCTAAATTTTAAGTTGTAACTTACCTACTACCTATACTTACTACTTATACCTACTACCTATACCTCTTATATACTATACCCTTATATTAACGCTAAGCTAACTATAGCTTCTTATACTTATTAAAGCTAGTTTATATATGTATCTAGTTATAATATGTCCTTATTAAACCTTAACTCTTTTACTATTTAAAGTAAGCTATTTAATAATATAGTAATAAGATAGTTAAGCTAGTCTATCTAATTCTTAATAAATACTTTATTAGCTAGATACGTATTAATATTATAGTATAAGAAGATAATTATTATGCCTACTTAATAAAGCTTAGCGTATTTAAGTAGGCTATCTTAGACCTTATCTAGTACTCTATAGAATTTCTTACGCTATACGTCCTAATTATTACCTAAGATTATTAAGAGGTAATTAATAGGTCTTATCTAGTAGATACTATAGAGGTTATTAAGAGGCTAGCTAATAACTACGTACTACACTAGCTAGTTAGTAATTTTATTATTAATAGTATCTAAAGTAATTATAGTAGATAAAATAAACTAAAGACTAGTAGAAGAAGAAGGTTTTACTTAGTACTTAGCAAAGAATTTTATACTCTAACTTTATACTTCGCTATAGCCTTACTATTACTATAGTTTACTCTACTCTACTAATCTTAAAGTAGTATTAAAGTAACTAACTAGTCTTCTTATAACTAAAGTTTAAAGCATATATATAAAACCTTACTACTAGCGAATATAACCTAAATATATAGTTACTTATATATAGAAGGTAACTACTTTATATAAGATATTAATAACTTACACTATTCTAGATTAGATACGCCTAGCTAGCGCCTATTAGTATAACTTTAGAAGTACTTACGTTTTATTATAAAAGTTATTATTAAAGAAGTAATAGCTTTATATATTATTAAGATTATAAAGTAAGCTAAGCTTATAACTACTACTTTCTATAGCTTATAAAGCTAATTATATTACTCCTACTATATTAATACTATAAACATAGTATAGAGATATTATACCTATACTATAACCTCTATACTAGCTACTCTACTATATTATATAGCCTTGCCTCGTACTGCTATATTTATATACAAAAATAATATAGTAGTAGTATAAAGTAAAGAGTTATTAATATATTAGCTAGTCTTAAGTTATATAACTTATATAAGATTATTAATAAAGAAATAGATTATATTATAGTAGATATACGTAATATATATATTTTAAAGCTTAAATATAATAGTAAAAACTAAAATAGTATAGTTTAAGTATAATTAAAGATAATAAGCGCCTAGTAGTTATATATAATAATATAAACTTTAAGGATATAACTTAGGATTATAGTATAGGTATAGCACTATCTATTATATATAATATAATAATAAAAATAGCTATTATTAGCTTTAATATACTAGCTAAGGGGCTTTAGTAGATAATAGTACGCTAGTATATAAAACTAGAGTTAGAGGATATTATATACGCCTTAAGAAATATTTATAATAAGATATCTAAGTAGTATATAATTATATTACTATCTAATACTATATACTATATATATAGTAGTATAGTAGCTAAGATATATAAAGATATAATAGAGGAAGTTTTTATAGTACTAAAAATTAATATACTAGCTATATAGCTAGTAAGTATAGTATATAACTTTAGTATAATATTCTATAATAAGAAGATAATTAAAGGTATATATAGAGTATATAAGAATATTTTTTTATAATAGCTTAGCTTTAGTTTAGGTATAAATAATAAGCTAAATAGAAACTTCTTATTATATCTATAGTTAATATATAAAGACTAGAAAATAGTAGTATTTATATAGAGCTTATAACGTAAGTAGTAAGATACTATATATATATATAACTAGTAGTAGTAGATATTAAGCTCTCTTATATACTTCTATATTATACTTAACTTAA
>Ga0210040_10009529_pt1 | contig 11281 bp, 7 predicted proteins | sample CryGeyCG12114_NA_FD_185462 | JGI IMG/M metagenome (GOLD analysis project Ga0210040, IMG submission 185462) | Groundwater microbial communities from aquifer - Crystal Geyser CG19_WC_8/21/14_NA (SPAdes) (version 2) | ecosystem: Environmental > Aquatic > Deep subsurface > Groundwater | place: USA... | reverse complement strand
AAACTTCTTTGTTACAGACTTCATTTGGATTTACTCGATGGTTCTTTGAATGTAAAGTCATTAGCTGGATCAGATAAAGTACCTTCAAATGATTACTGTATTGATGATACTTTAAATGGTGAGCAACTAGCAATAGTTTGTTTTGACGATTACAATGATTTGGAGCCAATTGATAATACCTGGAGCTTAAGTGGAGCCACTGCTATACCTGATGAAGAAAAAGCTACATCTTTGGTAATATTTCACAACATAGTCAACAGTTACATAGTTTTTAGGTAAAAAAACAGTGATGTTGTTTTAACTGCATTATAATTCAATGAATTTTAATTTTGTTTTCTAGGATATTTGGCGCTCGTCATTGTACCCATTTTTGACAGGAATTTCAGCATTTTTCTTGATCCTCACCGTTTTGATTTATATCATCCTTTGGAATGATTTGAGTCTGCCTGGCTGGCTCCAGTTTTCCTACACAGTTTCACTTTTATTTGCTTTTGGTCTGTTGACTGCCGTCCAGATTTGGACACAGGAAATTCGAACTTATTCAAATATTTTGTGTCGCATTATTGGTAAAGTGTAACAAAAGACTTAAGTACTCCAACCCAAATTTTTTTGTCTATACGGTACAGTTTGTAATTTTTCACAGGTTACGTACTACTGGGCTCTTTCCTTTCTTGTTTCTTCTGGCTTACCGCCATGAACATTGATTTATGGCTGAATTTCCGGTACTGCTGTAAGATTCATAATTAACCAACTATGAATTAAAGCTGTCTTTAACCAACCAATTTTTGTTATTAATATCCTATATAGTACAACAATGATGATGAAAACTAAACTGGGCAAAAGTCGAGGCAGAAAACGCTATTCTATCGCTTTTTTGTTTGCTATTGGAATTCCCATTGCCGTTACAATGATGGCAGCAATCACTGATGATAAACTCAGGTAGTTTGTTAGTTAGTTATCATAAAATGACATACGAAAATTGATCCCGGAATCATTTTACTAGACAACCGAATCACACTGACATTGAGGGAACATTGATTGGAACTGGACTAGGATTTGAAGCCTGCACTTTAACATTGCATAACAAAATGGCGCAGCTGTACTATTTCTACTCTTGCGTAGGAATACTCTTGTTTGTAAATGTAGGATTTTTTTGCTGTACTGTAATGTGCTTGAGAGCGAGACAAAGGGAAACAGAAGTTGCGCATAATCAAAGTACTGCAGCAAAAGCAAAGGGAGAATCTGATATGGAGCGGTTAGTTAATCTTACTTTTATAGTTAGTCATCATCAACATTTCATGATTCCCTTTTTTTGAGATTTTTCACGCTTAATTTGTTGTACATCGAATGTTAACAGGTTTCAGTTGTTCACTAGACTTTTCTTCATCATGGGAGTTCTTTGGATTTTTGAACTTGTCTCGTGGATTTGCGAATTGGCCAATGTGTCCGAAAATTTGAAGCAAATGTTTGTTTTCACGGATTGCTTGAACGCCCTTCAAGGTGCTTTCATATTCATATTGTTTGTGTGGAAACGTCGTATTGGGAAACAGTTGAGCAAAAAGTGCGCATTAACTAGTGAACAGTTTCGGCGCCGAAGTCAATCAACGTTGAGATCTACCACTTCTTAGATTGCCTAAGGAGACCATTTTTTTTGGCATTTTGAAAACGGCTTAGAGCTTCTTAAACACTGATGTCGATAGTGTTGGGGTTTTATCTGTCTAAAAGTAAGTTACTCTGCGTATCCTACAATTAGTCAAATTAACAAATAATGCTTGCCAAAGATAGTTTTATAAAATGTGTGGAATGGTCGAGAAAATAAAAGTATTTATAAGTCTACTGATAAAAGTTACTAAAAGAATAATACTGCTTACTGTATTGTTGCTCTACTCATTGTTTTGTCAGTTTATCAATGATTTACATCTTCTTATTTATGGAGATTTATTTATTCGTATGTATGGAAGAAAAAAATGTCTCAAAAAGAGACAAAAAACACCGTTTCCTGTCTTCTCATAACAAGTTAGGTGTTAGGTGCACACCGTTAGTTATAGTATATACCCCGCCATTTTGTTACAATATTTCAGAAGCTTGATAGTTTCTAGAGTTGAGTTACTTAACCGTACTGTGTAGTAAATAATAATAAATTCAAGATAGAATTTTTAGTTATTCAATTATTCAAAAGTCAATGTTGCAAGGTTAAATTACAATAAACATTGTTTTTTGAAAATCATGCAGCTGCGTACCTATAATTGTCATTCATCATTTTGGCTTCGTCTAAACTACATGTATGGTCATTGCAACCATGTAAAATCTTCACTGTTAACATTTCTTTACTCCTCTCAACATGTTTTTGCCGGCAACTCTAGTTACATTTTGAAAGTTACACAGACTAACAAAGTAGTGGAAGTGAAAACCTAAAAAAAAACTATTATGAAGCATTTTATCTTAATGATCACCAAATGTACGATCATTTGGACAATCCATACGTTCTTGACAGCAGTTCAAGTCAAGCCCGAAAAAGTTAGTCCAACTTCAATTAACTGGTGTACGATGGATAAACCTGTCACTTGGAGTCCTCCTTCATTTCTTGTAGATTTGCCAATTACGTTTCAGTACGTTGCGCAGACTCTTTAGGCTTCAAAAAATGAGTACACCCGAACGAATATTTTTTAAATTCATTAATTTTAGGGTTGACCAATCTGGCAGTTTTGATTGCCATCTTCCGGACTCCATTGTGGCCACGCCAGGAAACAAATATCAAATTCACCATTCTTTCAACGATTCCGCAATTTACTTGGACTCGGAAATTAACAAATATAATCAGGAGAATATTCTTGAGTCGTACAAGAGAAATAATATTTCACTTCTCCAGCAAGGCATTATAAAATGGACGGATGTCAAGGGATTTACGCATGAAATGGTCACAGAAGATTATTGTGTGCTCCAGTGTGTGAAATGAAAATTCAAAATCTGCTCTTTTCAATGCACATGCAATGCTTTTCAACATTCCTTCAAATTTTTGAACAGGTATTCAGAAAAATCTGTAGAATTCCAAATATGTCGCCGAAAATGCACGGAAAATTGTTTTTACTGGTGCTGCCCTCCATCTCAAGTATTTGATAACAGACATTTAAAATGTAACGCGAGTAATCACGTGAAATCAAATGTATCGGAAAAGGTCACCTCTCGAACTTATGGGATTCCAAACTGCAGCAGTAAATACATTCGGATGATTAGTCAATCAACCATGTATGGACACAATGATATAAAACCGTGGTTAATATTTCAATGTCCGGTATATTGGATAAATTTCATGTCATTTCACAGAAAGCAAATAGATTTAACTGGAAAACCGGTAGAAATGTTTGGAAAATCTGGACTATTGTCTCCGGAAGAATATTGTGTGGACACATTCCCAGAAAAGGATATAGGTGCCGCAGTACGAGTGATTATTTGCGCTCCGGAATCAAAATCACAAAAGATTGACATCAGCCATATTGAAGTAAGTAAAGCCGGCTTTCTGTCCAGTTCTGAGTTATTTTGATAGAATAATTCAGTTCAATGAAAGTAAATTGGTGTGCAGAAATGGCGACTTCCTTTGTACGCTGCGGTGAACCATGTGTCAGCGTTTTTTCTCCTTCTCACAGGAGTGTGCTATTTGCTTCTGTGGAGAAGTCAAAACGTTCACGGGTGGCTTCAGTTCTCATACGCAACAAGCCTCTTTTTGGCTTTCAACTGTCTAGGAATTGCTCAGTTATGGTCTGATGCTATTCGCGATTATTCGAATAAACTTTGCGAAATAATGGGTAAGAAGAAATCCACAACTAAGGTTCGTGAAATTAAAGCGTTTGAATCTGTACCGAAACGAACTGTGCTATTGTTTGTAGGATGGCTTATTCATTGGACATTTTTATCCGCTTTCTTTTGGCTAACATCTATGAATTTCGATGTCTGGTGGAGATTTAGGTAAAAGTAAAATTTAATTGGTAGACGCATGTAACATACATTGCTTAAATATTAATTATTTTTAGTGGTTGCAAGTCCATGACACGAATATGGATTCAGTCCTTGGATGGAAAAAGAAAACAATTTCTTCGTTTTGCAGTCTTTTCCATAGGATTTCCACTTTTGTTCTCTGGGACTGCCGTTTTGATTGATCATTTGTATAGGTGAAAGCAAGGTCCCTAAAGAAACACTCCTCTTTTTAACAGGTTTGGAAATGCACAAATCTGAAAATACGCAAACCAATGCAGGTGGGATGTGGAAATAAATATTGAGCGGATCATGCCATAACTTATGGCTAATTTTTCGATAAATTATTTCGCAACCTAAGAGAGGGGAGTGTTTCTTTAAAGACCTTAGAGGAAACTACTATAAATTATTAAGCTTAGTTAGTTAAACAAAATTCGTCTTGAATCACATTTTTGAATTTTGCAGAAGTGAGCAAGGAAAAGAACCACATACGTCAATTTTGGTGCCAAACTTTGGGAAAGTAAAATGCTACTTCAAAGAAAAAGAAGCAGAATTTCCATACTTATACGGACCACTGGGAATATTATTGGTTGTGGACTTGATGTTTTTTACCAGCACTGTTTTACATTTGAGGAAAATTCGAGCCAATACGGAGTTTGCGAGGACAAGCAGCAATAAGAATTCGTGTGGGAATAAAACCGGGTAAATCTATGTGTATTCTTTGTGGATTGAAATCCTATATTTCTAATCATGTAATTTGTAGGGTACGACTCATTGCTAAATTGTTTATCATCATGGGCGTCCTGTGGGTAACTGAATTTCTCTCCTGGGTTGCTCATTACTTATGGGAGGACAAACAAATCCTCCTCATTTGGATTTTTCTGCCGTTTGAGATTATCAACAAACTTCAGGGGATTGCCATTTTTGTCATATTTGTTTGCAAGCAAAACACTATCAACTTGCTGAAGGAGAAATTTAAATGGGTTAATGTGAAAGGGACTCTTGTGTACTCTCAAAATGGAGCTACCACCAATTCACGGCAGCAACCTTGATTCCATTAAAAGTGCTTTGGATGTAGTTATCATTCTTTAAAATAAAGCATAAGAAATGTTAAATGGAGAGTTTAAATAGCAATAATTTTTATTGTTTATTTTTTTCCCAAATAATATTCTTCCCTATAAATCTTGCCGGAAAAATTACTTAAGCTTTATGCGAGTACTGTATCTTGCTAAACTACCATATTTATACAAAACACTCAAATAAACAATTTTAAAATGCGTAGTAGAATATTTAAACCCCAGTTATTATACAGTTGGCGCAGAGGCGCATATAAATAAAATTGACTCATTTCTTTGATTTGTGAACGGATGGGTTTCCCCATAATCTGTCACACCGTCAACGCAATACTGGTCGCTAGGATAAATTACAAATGGTGCATCTTCACTTCCAGGTGGAATATAAATCAGCTTCCCATATTGATTCAGTTTGAATCTGAAAAGCAAATAGAAACTCAATATTGAAAATTAAATCATGCATATAGTCTCTGAATTTGACCACCATACCATACCTCAAATGCTTAAAACCCTCCTCAGCCTTATCCGGTGTAAGTCTCGTAGCAATGCGTTCACTATAGGGAAATGCTAATGTGATATTCATAAAGCATTTGTGTTGAAATAAAGGAGGATAATTTTGAATAAAATGAGAACTGCTGATTTCTGGATACTCATCATCAAATGGAAAAAAAGGGACTTCGTTTTCCGCTTTCGGCTGACATCCTCGCCTCCCAGAAGATAAGCCTAGACTGTATATCTCATCTAGGCCACAGCATTTTTTCACACAAGGACTATCTGTTTTTGTACAATCTGGCTTGCATATCAAAACTTCGATTAAGTTGTTGCTCATCCTATATTACAACACAAAACGGAACAAGGGACATGTCAAATGAATACTGACAGTGCAACTAACTAATTGTCATACGATGAGATGAGCCAAGACTGGACTAATTATAGCTAGTTAAACTGTAGTAACACGTTGTCTTACCCATTTATGCAATATTCATCCGGAGTGTAAAACTGATGTCGATATTTCAAATAGCCATTAGGTAGCAATCCATTTTTACGATACTCTGGGTCCTTCTTTTGCTCAAATTCTCGAATAAATCCTTGGAATTGAAATCCACCCAAATCACACTTCAATGGATGATGAACTAGCCTGCATTGTAAACATTTCATTTAAAAACTGGTGGTGTAGTGTATTGTGTGCCAGCATCGCTTCGTAATTACATATACGCTTAAACTGTAACTGGACAGTGAACCATCAAATATAGCTAAATTCGAAAATTCTTACGAGAATGGCAAATCGTTGACTCCCCTTGCTAGAAAATAAGCCGGCATTTTCCAAGCTGGACTGGAGATGGACCTGCGCAGTGCATTATTTGCCAATGCATTTGAGTTCCCGCGACAATTGAATCGCGTTTGACTACTCTTGGCATTTGAAATGAATTGGCAACAAGTCGGGATTTGATTGAGAAGTAAATCATTTCTTCTTATATTATTTTGAGTTCGGTGTTGTTCGATTTGGGTTGGAACTTTTGCCATTTGTGTGTTTGGTCTTGATTGTGAGTTTGAGTTACGGCTACTGGCAAGTTGTAGGTTTATTTTCGTTGTTGATACCAGAGGTGGAGACGGTTTTACTGGTTGGTAGTTTTGTGCTGGTTTTGGGGGTATTTGAGGTATAGTAGCTTCTGTGTATATTGCATGGAGATCAATAAGTTTTAACATTAATTTACTTATTTATAATTTCATTCAGTTGAGTTGTATTGTAGGAGAGTTCGTTTCGTAAAATTGTTTTTAACCTTCTGTTAGTCCACCGGAACAAAGGAACAAGATTGTTTGCTTTTCATCGTTCACAAAGGGCGTATTTTTACCATAGTCTTGAGCACCGTCAATACAATAGTTTTCTAGTCTGTCACTGCCAAGTGTGCTTGGATTTTGATTGTAAGGATGAAGTAGTTTCCCATTTTTTTCTAGTTTGAATCTAAATAGAAATAGTAGTGTGTTAAAAAGTTTCAAGTTTTTTGGTTAGAAATCAAAGTTTTGCCCCTCACTCCAAATTATGAAACTTGCGTCCAGCATAAGAAGTTAGGAAGCTTGCAATTTCAGAGCCATGAGGGAATACGGTGGTTTTATTCATGGGGCAATTATATTTGAAATGAGAAGGAAATTTATGGATAAAGTGAGGATTTAGATTAAAATGTTCGTCAGGGCTAAGTTTTTCTCCATTTCTGTGGTATAGAGATGGAGACCAAGGCATAGACTCAGTTTTTCTGACTGGTAAGCAGCCTCGGGCTTGCCCACTAGATCCAAAGCTGTAGATTTCGTCCAACCCTTTAAGAGTTAAAAAATCACTGCTCAATCTAATGCGAAATAAATAAAATAAATGAATTCCTAAATGTCAAAATATGAATGCAACTAACCACAGCATTTGTTTATACATGGAGTTAGTGGGTTGGAGCAATCGGGCTGACAAATTTTCACTTGGACAGTCTTTTCATTTATTCTGGGAGAAAAAGTTAATAAAAAATAAGAAATTTTAAACCGTATTCCGCATATTTGACAAAAGAAATTTTTTATGTATCGTTGTTTTATTTACCCATCCACGCAAAATTCGGGAGGCCTATAGTACTCATGTTGATATCTTAAGTATCCATTTGCCAAGAAATAGTTTCCTAGTCGAGAAAATGCTGTAGACTCGAAATCGGATAAATTCGTTTCAATGGTATTAGATTGTGGACAGTCAAAAATTATCTCTTTCAGTCTAAATTAAAAAGTGTTTTATTGTAGAAAAATATTTAATGAATTTTTAAACTGAATTCATACCGAAATTTCTTTGGAATTCCTTCTGCACTGAATTGGCTTGGGGTTCTCCAAATTTTTTTCCTACGTACAGAATCTCCATTTGATATTGAACAATGATACGAAACAAAATCCCTCTTTCGCAAATCACAGCATATTGGTAAGGCTGGTAAACTTGAAGTTTTCTTCGACGAATGCAAACTATGTGCTCTGGAAGATTGACTGTATTGAAGTAAATAAACTAAAACTAAAAAAATAATGCAGCTCTTATTTTTCCAAGAAAATGCTTTGGGAAACGCCATTTAGATTGGCTTTAATAACACCGGTAAGTTTGGTTTACAAAGTGGCATTTATTATTATTTTGTGAAATGTAAGCCGTGTTATGTGCTGCAGAACAAAGACTCGTGTATTTGTTTGCAAGTACCGTATTCACAAAATTTATAGGTTACGTCCAATTCATAGATAACTTAACTAAGGCAATCAAATTTACCATAAATTTTATGAATCTGCTTATTAAAGTGTTCATCTAGTTACGCGTTCTCCGAAAATTGGGGCACATATTTTTCTTGAGTTTGTGATCACGGAAATTTCCTCCGCATTAAAGCTAAGGCATTATTGAAAACCATTGAATCGGAACACAATTAAAAGCCGTCCATCGGGTTCAATAAATAAGTCCAATAGATTAGGAATCCCGTAAGTAAATATTGTGGATCCTACGATTTGGTATATAAGCAGTTAGTATAAGTTTGAGTACCAAACTAACAAGTTGTTTTGATGAAAATCTGTAGTACAGCGAATTAATGACATGATGTAAAACCTGCTCAGATAGATTGCCTGTAAATTGAAGAAAAAAACGAGTTGGGTTCAATTGTACAGAGGAATACAGGTATGTACAGTCTCGTTTACAATGCATAAAGCGAGAGAACTTATTGTTGACTGGGGTAAAAAATGTCATTCCCTATTGGTCATCCATTGTTTGACGCTTTAAAATGCATAAAGTGTATCATTGGGCCAGCCAAGCAGATTGGCACAAATAAACAGGCAAAGTTAGTTCATTTAGTCGCCAAAAACAAGTTAATATCACATTACCTGATTGTTTATGTAGAAAAAAATTAAGAATGCAAGGTTAAAATAATGTTTAACAAAAAATGTAAAACTGGCAGCAGCATCCTAATCCCATCTTTAAATTCTTCCTACCAGAATCTAACAGATTCAAGTACTGGTTCAGACTCATGCATGTTTTTCAACTTTCTTTTTCATAACAATTAGCAGTAAACAATGAATTGGTATTCATTTTTATTCAACACACATATTTTTTCATACAGATCACGTTGGTAAAAAACTGTACAAAGTAAACACTTACTAACCCGATAGAAAAATATTGCGACATTCCAAGTAAAATTATTTACATTATGTACATCCTTTTGTAACCTGATAAGTTCTAGAGATAAAAGTTGATACAATTCTACGTAGTTTTTGGTTCAGTTGCACACACAAATAGTATAGACTCATCCTCTTTAACTCTGTATGGAAGATCTGTATCTTCTCCGAAATTACGGATTCCATCCACGCAATATTCCGCCGAATTGAATGTCGAAACTTTTGATGGCTCCGGACTGATTTGTAAAGTTGGCAATCTGTACATAACTTTCCCGTCTTTTCCTACTCGGAATCTGAAATAAAAACAAAACAAACACTTAAAGTCAAACGCATATTATCATTTTACCCCAATAGAGCAAAATTGCACACACCGCAAACTTACTCTAAATTGATTTTAGCCAAAGGTCGCATGTATGGGATGGCTTTTTCATTGAATGGGAAGACTAATGTAATATTCTTATAGCAATTGTATTGAAACTTTGGTGGGAAATTCTGCATAATATGTGGTGTGACACCACGCATCTCGGATTTCGACACCTTTGTGGCCAAATCTGAAAATAATGTGGGAGTCCATGGCTCATCCCTGTCTTCTAATGGTACACATCCCCTGGGAGTTTTATTAGCTCCTAAACTGTAAACTTCATTTGGCGCACAACATTTTCTAATGCAAGGAGTAGTTGGAGAAGTGCAGTCTGTGCGGCATATCAAAATTTCTACAATGTTTGTGAAGATTCTACAAAAAATGAAGCATTTAGTATGCAATAAATGATAGAACCAACAGGAAGAATATATTTTTCTACTATTTTACCCATTAACACAATATTCTCCATGCTTGAAATATTCATCGCCATATTTGAGGACACCAGAAGGTAAAAATTGCGGTCTCAGTGTCGCAGGTTCGGCTCCCGTGGGGAAATTGTGCAAAAACAATTTTTTCCAGTTCCTACCACAAGCTAGTTTGTTTTTCTTCAAACTGAAAAATTTCCCAAATGCAAAGTTCAATATTTTATTATTCCCATCCACAAAAACCCAAATAAATTTTTACCTGAATTTGGTGATTTTCTTAGTGGTCAAAAAGTTCACCGCTGGAGTCCAATGCACTGCATCTACTGAGTCCACCATTTCACTACTACTTCTTATAACCCTGTGACCCAACCTATCATATTCGAAACTAACACTTGCACTGAAATCCAAATCTTCATAGTCGTCTTCATCATCATGCCGAGTGATACAATAATTCCCGCCATCTTTACCCGGATTCAATTTGCAACAAGTAGGAATAACTGGATATCTTGACGTTTTACTAATATACTTTGAAGCTAATTTGGACAATAATGGCTTCTTTGTGAATTCTACAGATGATGGCGGTAATTTCTTCATTGGTATACTTTCTTCAGAACTTGGCTCATAACTTCGCACTGACTCCATTGAAACAGAATCTACCAAAGCTTGTGGTTTCGGTAATTCAATTATTGGCACAGGGTTAGCAATCAACATGGACGGGATTTCTTGCTCGATAAATTTTGGTAACTCAGCCATTGGCTGTGGAGCCACATTTTGTGGCAATACGGGTAAAATAGTTTTTTGAACCGGAGTTTGTTCAATACCAGAAATGGCCGGCATCGCAGAAAGAGTAGGTACAGCAGTTTGCTCAGGTGTTGCTTGTTGTGACATAGTAGGAGGTAAAGCTATCCGATCAGGAACAATTTTTTGGGATATCACCATCGGTTCTTCATTGTGGTCAACTCTTGAGTTCGCTTCCATTAAATATGGGGTCGATGTAGTAGTGGTAGTCGTAGTAGTAGTAGTAGTAGTAGTCGTTTTCATTGTAGTCGTTGAATCTACAAGCATAAAAATCATTTACTGTGAAATGTTCTTTAAAAAATATAATTGCCCCTTTTCCAATCACCCTGATGTATTAAAAATGATTTGTTTAAAAACCTAAAGAGATGTTTTCGTCACTGGTACCTTCATAGTCATCAGCCACACAGAGAAACAAAACAGATTGGTGCTCTAAATTTCGATAGGGTTGATTATCGCCATAATTATGGACCCCGTCGACACAATATTTCGTAGTT
>Ga0210040_10009528_pt1 | contig 11281 bp, 9 predicted proteins | sample CryGeyCG12114_NA_FD_185462 | JGI IMG/M metagenome (GOLD analysis project Ga0210040, IMG submission 185462) | Groundwater microbial communities from aquifer - Crystal Geyser CG19_WC_8/21/14_NA (SPAdes) (version 2) | ecosystem: Environmental > Aquatic > Deep subsurface > Groundwater | place: USA... | reverse complement strand
GCAGCGGTACCCGCACTTTGCGGCGGTCGGCATCGGCGTCCTCGCTCTCCTCGTGCGCGGGCCAGCCTTCCCAGCCCTGGGGGCGCTCGCGGCGCTGACGACGTCAGGGCTCGGCGTGCTGCACACTGGGGTCGAGAAGGGGTGGTGGGTGCTCCAGACCGCCTGCACGACGGCGACCGGGGGCCTGGGCGGGATGTCGGGGTCGGACCTCCTGTCGGTCGAGGGCGACCGCGCCGTCATGTGCGACCAGGTCTCCTGGGACTATCTTGGTCTCTCCATGGCCTCTTGGAACGCGCTCCTCTCCGCGGGGCTGGTCCTGATCTGGCTTCTGGCGGTCCGCGCCTCTAGACGGGCCGCCTGACAGGGCTTCGGGTCGAGAGGAGAAGGTTCGTCTCGCTCCGCGTCACGCCAGGGATTCGGCGGATCGCGAAGAGAACCTCGTCGAACTGCTCCAGGGTCTGGGTTCCGACTTCCACGATCAGGTCCCAGGTGCCGTTGGTCGTGTGATAGGCCGTGACCTCCGGAATTCCCGACAAGCGCGTCATGACCCGGTCCGTCCCCCTCCCCTCCACCTGAAGCATCATGAGCCCCCGAACAGGCGCCGTTGCCATGTCCGAGCGGGTCAGGACCGTGAAGCCCGCGACCTCGCCGCTGCCGATGAGCCGTGCGAGGCGCGAGCGGACGGTCGTGCGCGTCACGCCCAAGTCATGTGCCAGATCGGACAGCGAGGCCCGTCCGTCGCGCCGGAGCGCCGCAACAAGTCTGTTATCCAGTTCGTCCAAGGTCCCTGCCCAATTTGCCTAATCAACATACCTATCGTACAGGATCGCACCTTTCGACTGCCACCTTTCGACACGAAGTTTACCGGATGAGATCACGCGACATCATCCTCATCGGCGCCCCAGTGGACAGCGGCAAGCGTCGCCGTGGCTGCCTCATGGGCCCGGACGCCTTCCGAGTCGCGGGCCTGCCCGAGTCGCTGGCCGAGCTCGGGCACCGGGTGCTCGACCGCGGCAACGTGGTCCCCGATGCCTTGGAAGTCGCTCCGGTCGAGCGACTCTGGGCCCTAGGGGAGACGGTGGGCTGGACTGCTGCCCTCGCTCGCGTGGCGGAGGAGGCGGCCGGCCAGGGAATGCCGATCTTCCTGGGCGGCGACCATGCCCTGTCCATGGGCACGGTCGCGGGGGTGGCCGCAGGTGCCCGGTCGCTGGGACGCCCGCTGTTCCTCCTTTGGCTCGACGCCCACAGCGACTTCCATACGCTGGCCAGCACGGAGAGCGGGCACCTGCATGGCGTTTCCGTGGCCTACCTCGCCGGGCGCGAGGGGTTCACCATGTTCCCCCCAATGCCGAACCCGATCCCATCGAAGAACATCTGCATGATTGGCCTGCGCTCCGTCGATCCCGCCGAGCGCGAGGCGCTGGAGGAGACTGACATCCACCTCGTGGACATGCGCGCCATCGACGAGAACGGGATCAAGGCGCCGCTGTCGGAGTTCCTGGCCCGCGTGGATGACGCGAACGGCCTTCTTCATGTGTCCTTCGACGTGGACTTCCTCGACCCCTCAATTGCGCCGGCTGTCGGCACGACTTCGCCCGGCGGGGCCACCTTCCGTGAGGCGCATCTCGTGATGGAGATGCTCTACGACTCGGGTCTCGTGACCTCGCTTGACCTAGTGGAGCTCAACCCCTTCCTCGACGAGCGCGGGCGCACCGCCGGCCTCATGGTGGATTTCACTGCGTCTCTGCTGGGGCGCCGCATCTTTGACAGACCGACACGGAGCCTCGCATGACCGCGCCTTTCCCGACGCCACTCGTCGCCCATAACGCCGCACCCTCCGAGCGGGCGCTGATCCCTTTCGTGTCCGTCGACAACATGATGCGCCTCGTGCATCGCGTGGGGCTCGTGACCATGCTGAAGGAACTGGCCGAGGTCATCGAGGGCAACTTCCGGCGGTGGGAAAGCTTCGACAAGACGGCCCGCATCCCGGCGCATTCGGCCGAAGGGGTGATCGAGCTCATGCCGACCGCTGACGGGGACACCTATGGGTTCAAGTACGTCAACGGCCATCCGCGCAACATGAAGGCGGGGCTGCAGACGGTGACGGCCTTCGGGCTGCTCGCGGACATGCACACCGGCTATCCGGTGCTGCTGTCCGAGATGACGCTGCTGACGGCGCTTCGCACCGCCGCCATGTCGGCGATGGCGGCGAAGCACCTCGCCCCGAAGGACGCCAAGGTCATGGCGATCATCGGCAACGGCGCGCAGTCCGAGTTCCAGGCCATCGCCTTCAAGGCGATCTGCGGAATCGAGGCGGTGCGGCTCTGGGATGTCGACCCGGCTGCGACGGCGAAGTGCGCCCGGAACCTCGAGGGGCATGGGCTGAGAGTGGTGTCCTGCGCGACTGCCGAGGAGGCGATCCTTGGCGCCCAGATCATCACGACCGCGACCGCCGACAAGAAGCTGGCGACGATCCTGACCGACAACATGATCGGACCCGGCGTGCACCTGAACGCTGTGGGGGGCGACAGTCCCGGCAAGACGGAGCTCGCGAAGGGCATCCTGCTGCGGGCCGAGATCTTCGTGGAGTTCCCGCCCCAGACACGCATCGAGGGTGAGATCCAGCAGCTCGCTCCCGACCACCCGGTGACGGAGCTCTGGGAGGTGGTCGCGGGCCGCAAGGACGGCCGCACGGACGAGGCGCAGATCACGCTGTTCGACTCCGTGGGGTTCGCGGTCGAGGACTTCTCGGCGCTGACCTATGTCCGGGCCAAGGCGCAGGAGACCGGGCTCTTCGACTACCTCGACATGATCGCCGACCCGGACGATCCGCGCGACCTGTTCGGCATGCTGATGCGCGCGAAAGGCTAGGCTCTTCGAGTCCGGTGGGTGACAAGATAGGGGAACGCATCACCCCGCCCGCCGCGGCTCCCCTTCGCGGCAGGCGGGGCCGCGCCTCGGCCGACCGGGGGGGGCCCTTCCCCTCCCTTACGGTGGCGGGCAAACGGGCCCGTGGCTGCGGGCTTGACGTAAGATATGACAGAGAGAAGTTAACATCTGGTTAACGGGGCCCTGCCCTAGACCCTCTTTCTGCACTCCTGCATGGTGGCCCGGCGTTGAGGGAGGACAGCATGGCGGAACGCATCGGATTCGTGGGCCTTGGTCTGATGGGCCATCCCATGGCGCATGGCATCCTGACAAAGGGCTATCCTCTCACGGTGCTTGGACACCGGCGGCGTGAGGCGTTGGACGACCTCGTCGGCAAGGGCGCCACCGAGGCCCCCTCGCCCGCCACGCTGGCCGAGGCGTCGGACGTGATCCTCCTCTGCCTGACGGGCTCGCCCCAGGTGGCGGAGATCGTGGCGGCGATGAAGCCGTCGCTCCGCCGGGACCAGGTCATCGTGGACTGTTCGACCTCGGACCCGGTCGTGACGGACCGGCTCGGTGGGGAACTGGCGCAGGTCGGCGTGGCGCTCGTGGACGCGCCCCTCAGCCGGACGCCCAAGGATGCCTGGGAGCGGAACCTCGACGTCATGGTGGGCGCGCAGACCGAGGTGCTGGAGCGCGTGACGCCCATCCTTGAGTGCTTCGCCGGCAAGATCGTCCATGTCGGCGGGCCGGGGGACGGGCATAAGATGAAGCTCCTCAACAACTTCCTGTCCCTGGGCTACGCCGCGCTCTACTCCGAGGCGCTGGCGCTGTCCCGCAAGGTGGGCATCCCGGTCGAGAACTTCGATGCGGTGATCCGTGGCGGGCGGATGGACTGCGGGTTCTACCAGACCTTCATGGGCTATGCGCTGGAAGGCAACCGCGAGGCGCACCGCTTCACGATCTCCAACGCCTACAAGGACCTCCGTTACCTCGAATCGATGGCCAACGCCGCTGTCGTGGGCACGCACATGGCCAGCGCCGCCAAGAACGCCTTCGCTTCGGCGATGGCACAGGGCGGCGACGGGCCGGAGGACTATGTGCCCCACCTGAGCGACTTCGTGGCGCGAGCGAACGGGCTTTAGGGCTCAGACGCGCGTGAGCACTTCGGCTTCGATGAAGTTCATCAGGTCGCCGAAGTAGCCCTCGCTACGGGCGGGCTGCGTCGGGTCCGAAGTGATCGCCAGCGTCACGGGCCCGCCGTAGGTCGTGGCGATGATCTGGCCGCCATAACCGCGGGCCAGCGCGAGGCGCCCCTGCGGTGTGTCGCGGAGGAACCAGCCGTAACCGTAGCTCAGACCCGAGAAGGGCGAGCGCGTCGCCGGGGTCAGGCTCGCCTCCACCCATTCGCGGGACAGCACCTGCCGGCCGTCCCACTGACCGCCCTGCCGCAACATCTCACCCAGGCGGAGCATGGCGCGCGGACTCAGGGCCATCTCGTTGCCGCCGAGATAGAAGCCCTGCGGGTCCCGCGTCCAAGGAGGGATCTCGATGTCCAGGGGCGCGCCCAGCCAGTCGCGGGCCAGCCGGTGCAGGTCCTCGCCCGAGGCTTCGGCCAGCGCGGCGCCCAGGACGTGGAAGCTCCCCGTCGAGTAGAGCATCCGTCCGCCGGGCTCATCGACGAAGGGGCGGCTCAGCGCATCCGTGACCCAGTTCGAAGACGAAACCCACGCCCCGTAGTTAGGCCCGGAGGTCCGCTCCAGCCCAGCGCGGAGCGTCACGAGGTTCTCCAGGGTGAGGTCGCCCACGCGGTCATCCGCGTCAGCGGGGATGAGGTCCGGGGCCACCGCGCCAAGGCTCGCCTCCACCGAGGGGACCACGCCGCGGTCGATGGCCGCGCCGAGAAGGAGCGCGACGATGGACTTCGAGACCGACTTGACGTTAGCAGGCGCGTCGAGGCCGGGGCCGCGGAAGGCCTCGGCCAGCACCGTCTCGCCGTTCTCGGCGACCACGAGGGCGTGAAGCTGGGGGAGCGCGCGGGCTGCTGACGCCACCTCGCCCCAGGGGTCGGCCTGGGCCAGAGCGGGCACCGCCAGGCCGGCGGCGAGGCCGGAAAGGACGGCGCGGCGGGTCGGGTGGGACATGGGCGGCTCCTTGGTCGGACCGCCTCAGTTGTGGTGGGCCGGCGCCTTTCGTCCAGTCAAGCGATGGTGAGCCGGTCAGTGGTACCTGAACTCGCCCGTCACGTGTCGCCACTCCCCGGGCGAGATCAGCCTGCGATGCACGAATCGGACTGAGTGCAGCGGCCCTTCGATCTCACGCTGCCAGAACTCGATGAATTCAAAGAGACGCGCGTGGTCCGGCGCGAGGTCGTAGTCCTGCCAGACGAAGCTGTTGAGAACGTTTTGGTAATCCGGCATCCGGTAGAAGAACTCGGCCGTGGTGAGGCCGTAGCCCTTGAGCATCAACTCGGTGTCCGAGGTCGTCTGTTTGGCCATGCGTCCGCTCTCCTTCGCAAGGATCGTCCCAGCTACGTGCGCCAGTCCATCACGGTTCCCTAAAAAGTCAACGAAGTCAGTTTGTTAGCAGTCCATGCCCCGCGCTGCTACCGCTTGCCGCAGCTCTTGGCCCCCCAGGGCCGGTGGGCTATATAATCTTAGCAACAAGATATTGAGCGAACAGGCAAAGATGACCGACACGCCCGACACACCCGAGATGGACCCCGTGGCCCGCGCACCGCTGGGACCGACCATCTCGATCGCGGAGGAGATGAAGACCTCCTACCTCGACTACGCGATGAGCGTGATCGTCTCGCGCGCGATCCCGGACCTGCGCGACGGGCTCAAGCCCGTGCAGCGACGGATCCTGTATGCCATGCAGGAGTCCGGGAACACGCACGACAAGTCCTACCGCAAGTCCGCGCGCCCGGTGGGCGACGTGATGGGGAAGTACCACCCCCACGGCGACTCCTCGATCTACGAGGCGCTGGTGCGGATGGCGCAGGACTTCTCCATGTCGCTGCCGCTCCTGGACGGCCAGGGCAACTTCGGGTCGATGGACGGCGATCCCGCGGCGGCCATGCGCTATACCGAGGTCCGGATGGACAAGCCGGCGGCCTACGTGCTGGCCGACATCGACAAGGATACCGTCGACTTCCAGGACAACTACGACGGCAAGGACCGGGAGCCGGTCGTCCTGCCCACGCGCTTCCCGAACATGCTGGTCAACGGCGCGGGCGGGATTGCGGTGGGCATGGCCACGAACATCCCGCCGCACAACCTGGGCGAAGTCGTGGACGCCACGCTGGCGCTGATCGAGGACCCGGACCTGACCTCGGAGGACCTGATCCAGTATGTTCCCGGCCCGGACTTCCCGACGGGCGGGATCATGCTGGGCCGGTCTGGCGCACGGAAGGCCTACCTCGAAGGTCGCGGGTCCGTGGTGCTGCGGTGCAAGACGCATATGGAAGAGCTTCGGGGCACCCGTCAGGCCATCATCGTGGACCAGATCCCTTACCAGGTGAACAAGGCCACCATGATCGACCGCATCGCAGAGGCGGCGCGCGACAAGCGCATCGAGGGGATCGCCCACGTCCAGGACGAATCCGACCGCAACGGCGTGCGGGTGGTGATCGAGTTGAAGCGCGACGCGACGGCCGACGTGGTGCTGAACCAGCTTTGGCGCTTCACGCCCATGCAGACATCGTTCGGCTGCAACATGCTGGCCCTGAATGGCGGCAAGCCCGAGACGCTGACCCTGCGCGGCTTTCTGACGGCCTTCGTCGACTTCCGCGAGGAGGTGGTGGCGCGGCGCACCGCCTTCGAGCTTCGCAAGGCGCGGGAGCGCGCCCACATCCTCTGCGGCCTCGCGGTGGCGGTCTCGAACGTCGACGAGGTCGTGGCGACAATCCGCTCCTCCCGCGATGCGGCCGAAGCGCGCGAGCGGCTGATGACCCGTGCCTGGCCCGCCCACGAGATCGCGCCCTTCATCCGGCTGATCGACGATCCCCTTCACCCGCTGAACGAGGACGGGACCTACAATTTGTCGGATGCCCAGGCGCGCGCGATCTTAGACCTGCGTCTGCAGCGCCTGACCCAACTCGGCGTCGAAGAGGTGACCAACGAGCTTCAGGAACTCGCAGGGAAGATCAAGGAGTACTTGGAGATCCTCGGCAGCCGCGAGCGGATCATGGGCATCATCGCCGACGAGCTGCGCGAGGTGCGAAACCTCTTCGCGGTGCCCCGCCGGACCGAGATCGCCGAATGGGCCGCCGACCTCGAGGACGAGGACCTGATCGAGCGGGAGGACATGGTCGTCACCGTGACCCAGTCCGGCTGGATCAAGCGGACGCCACTTTCGGAGTTCCGCTCGCAGCGCCGGGGGGGCAAGGGCCTGTCCTCTATGGCCACCAAGGAGGAGGATGTCGTCGTCACGCTATTCGTGGCGAACACCCACACGCCTCTCCTGTTCTTCACGACGGACGGGATGGCCTACAAGTTGAAGTGCTGGCGGCTACCGCTCGCCGGGCGCACGGCCAAGGGCAAGGCTCTCGTGAACCTGCTGCCCATCGGACAGGGGGTCACCATCGCGGCGATCGTGCCGGTCGACCGACCCGAGGACCATTGGGACGAACTCCAGATCGTCTTCGCGACTTCGACGGGGGACGTCCGGCGCAACGCTCTGTCGGACTTCACCGACGTGCGGCGCGGCGGGAAGATCGCGATGAAGCTCCCCGAAGGGGTGCGGCTGGTGAACGCGCGCATCGCCTCGGAGGAGGACGACGTGCTGCTGGTCACGGACCACGGCCGGGCGATCCGCTTCCCGACGACGGATCTCAGGCTGTTCAAGAGCCGCGATTCGACCGGCGTTCGCGGGATCAACCTCAGGGACGACAGCGACCACGTCGTCTCCATGTCGACGGTCCGGCACTTCGAGGCGACCTCGGACGAACGCTTGGCTTATCTCAAGAAGCGGCGTGCCGTTTTCGGCGTGACGGAAGAGGAGAATGGCATCGCGCCGGACGAGGAGGCCGACGAGGTTGCAAGCGTCGACAGCGCCTCGGATGCCCAGTCGGCGGAGGCGGCCGGCTTCATAAGCCAGGAGCGCTACGCTGAGATGTCGGCGGCCGAGGATCTGATCCTGACCATCACTGCTGGCGGCGTGGGAAAGATCAGTTCCTCGCACGACTACCCCGTCAGGGGTCGCGGCGGGCGAGGAGTGGTCGCGATGGACCTGTCGGATCGGCGGGGCCGCGAGACCGGGCGCATCGTGGCGGCGTTTCCGGTCGAGATGTCGGACCAGATCATGCTGGTGACCTCCGGTGGCCAGTCGATCCGTGTCCCAGTCGATGGCATCTCGTTCCGTTCCCGGAACGTGGGCGGGGTCCGCGTCTTCGACGTGGACAGCGAGGAGGTAGTCTCGGTCGCCAAGGTGGCCGAGCAGTCCGAAGGCGAGCCGTCCATCTGACTTTGTAGGCCCGGTCGGCGTGGTTCCGCCCACCGGGCCTGCTGTGCTCTTGCTGCTGCCCTGCCACGGCCGCTCTGGTGCGTCGGCGGTTGATCCCGCGCCCCTCCTGCGGCAAGCTTCGCCCCAAGCGGATCGATCAAGAGCCGCACGGGCGAGAGCAAGAGGGCAGCATGAGCAAACTGGTATGCGCGGTCGCGCTGGCGGGCGTGGCTTGGACGGGTGTCGCAACGGCGCAGGAGTTCAGGGGCGCAGAAGTTTCGGCCGAGGTGCTGAGCTACACGGACGACGGCGACATTGCCCAGACGACCTACCAGGGCAGCCTGGAGTTCGGAGTGTTCGGCGGCTTCGGCGTCGCAGCCGACCTGTCCTTCTACAACTTCGGCGACGACGACAAGGTTCACGACGGCACGCTGCATCTGCTCTACGACGCCATGGCGCTGGCCACCGTCGGGGGCTTCTACAGCCATGAGAGCTACGATGACGGCTCTACGGACAGCTTCGGCGTCGAGGCTGGGCGCAACATGGGTGCCGCTGGCATCGAGGGCTATCTTGGACTCGCGGATGACGACGGGTCCGACTACCGCTTTGCCGGCCTGGACGCGACTTACGACGTTACCCGCAACATTTCGGTCCTCGGCGCCGCTGCGCTGATCGACGGCGACGAGGTCGGATCGAGCCGCCTGTCCATCGGCGGCGAATATCGCTTCGGCGATGGTCCCGCGGTCTATGCGCAGGTCGGCCGGATCAACGTGGACTACGACGGCGCGCCCGAGGACCTGAGCGAGACCTTCATCGGCATAGGCGCCCGTATCGCGATCGGGCCGAACAAGGGGACCGCCTTCGGGTCGCGCGGATTATCCGAGGCGCTTTCGGGCTTCTGATCGTTCGGCCTAACGGGGCGGTCGGTCCAGGGAGGCCGGAGCCGCTGCGGCTCGCGCCGATCTGAAGCCTCTCTCCCTTTTCATCGAGGCCGCGTCGTCCTAGACCCGGTGGCATGACACATGCGATCCACATCATCGGCGGCGGCATGGCGGGGGTCGAGGCGGCCTGGTCCGCCGCCCGCTTGGGCGTCCCCTCCGTCATCCACGAGATGAGGCCCAAGGTCGGCACCTTCGCCCACAAGACGGGCGACCTGGCCGAGATGGTCTGCTCCAACTCCTTCCGCTCGGACGACGACGAACGAAACGCCGTGGGGCTTCTGCATTGGGAGATGCGGGCGGCCGGGTCGCTGGTCATGGAAATGGCGGCACGCCACCGCCTTCCGGCCGGCGGTGCCCTGGCCGTGGACCGCGAGGCCTTCTCGCGCGATGTGACAGCGGCGATACGGGCCAACAGCCTCATCACCGTCGTCGAGGACGAGGTCGCCTCGCTCCCTGAGGACGGCACCTGGATCGTGGCCACCGGCCCGCTCACCTCCGGCGCGCTGGCCGAGTCGATCCGCGCAGTGACGGGTGCCGAGTCCCTCGCCTTTTTCGATGCCATTGCCCCGATCGTCCACGCCGAGACCATCGACATGGACGTGGCCTGGCGCCAGTCGCGTTACGACAAGGGCGAGACCGAGGAAGAGCGCACGGCCTACATCAACTGCCCGATGACCAAGGACCAGTACGAGACCTTCATCGACGCCCTGATGGCGGCCGAGAAGACGGAGTTCCACGAGGGAGAGACCGCCGGCTACTTCGACGGCTGCCTGCCTATCGAGGTCATGGCCGAGCGGGGACGGGAAACCCTGAGGTTCGGGCCAATGAAGCCCGTGGGCCTGACCAATGCGCACCAGCCGGATGTGAAGGCCTATGCGGTCGTCCAGTTGCGCCGCGACAACGCGCTCGGTACGTTGTACAATATCGTGGGCTTCCAGACCAAGATGAAGTACGGTGCGCAGACCGCCGTATTCCGCACGATTCCGGGCCTTGAGGATGCGAGCTTCGCGCGGCTGGGCGGGATCCACCGCAACACCTTCCTGAACTCGCCGACGCTGCTGGACGAGCAGATGCGGCTGAAGCTGCGGCCGAACCTGCGCTTTGCCGGGCAAGTGACGGGCGTGGAAGGCTATGTGGAGTCGGCCGCGATGGGGATGCTCGCTGGGCGTCTCGCGGCGGCCGAGTTGCTGGGCCAGACGCTGCCGCCGGTGCCGTCGACGACCGCCGTGGGGGCGCTGGTCAGCCACATTAGCGGGGGCGCGGACGCCAAGACCTTTCAGCCGATGAACGTCAACTTCGGGCTGTTCCCGCCGCTGCCCGAGGCGCGCGGCGGACGGCGGGGCCGGACCGACCGGTACAAGGGCTACACCGACCGCGCCAAGGCCGACTGGACCGCCTGGCTGGGAGGGTCGCTCGCGCAGGCCGCCGAGTGACCTTCCGCACCCGCTTCGCACCCTCGCCGACGGGGCCGCTGCACCTGGGTCATGCCTACTCGGCGATGCTGGGCTTCGACATGGCGATGGCCGAAGGCGGCGAGTGGCTGCTCCGGATCGAGGACATCGACCGGCAGAGGTCGAAGCCCGACTGGGAACGGCAGATCTATGAGGATCTGGAGTGGCTGGGGCTATGGTGGCCCGAGCCGGTAATGCGGCAGTCGGAGAGGAATGGGGCATACGAGGCAGCTCTTTTGAAGCTCTGGAAGAGTGGTTGGCTTTATCGCTGCGACTGCTCGCGTGCAGACATATTGGCTGCTCTCGATGCGCCACAGGAAGGCGCCGGCCTTCCGCTTGGACCAGACGGGTTCGTGTACCCAGGCACTTGCAAGCACAAAGACCTAGGCGAGTTCGGTACACTCGTCTCCCATAGCGCCGCAGAACTGAAGAGCCTCCGCCGAACGGCGCAGAGCGCTGACTTAGCCGAGGACCGCTACGCGGCGCAGGAGCATCTTTACGAGAGGCGCGGAGCCGATCTTTCGCACACCTATCGGCTACACATGGATAAAGCGCCCGATTGGCTCGGCGATTACC
>Ga0210040_10009527_pt1 | contig 11282 bp, 8 predicted proteins | sample CryGeyCG12114_NA_FD_185462 | JGI IMG/M metagenome (GOLD analysis project Ga0210040, IMG submission 185462) | Groundwater microbial communities from aquifer - Crystal Geyser CG19_WC_8/21/14_NA (SPAdes) (version 2) | ecosystem: Environmental > Aquatic > Deep subsurface > Groundwater | place: USA... | reverse complement strand
TGGACGCTGTCGCTCTATCGGATGCTCTTATCGGGGTCTTAAACCAAAATATGTCCGAGACTGTCCTCGACAGCTACGCGGAGAAACGAAAGAAAGTGTTTGTGGATGTGGTCAATCCTATGTCGCAGGCTAATGTGCGGCGACTGTTTGAAAGTGATCCAGACACGGCACACGAGTCTGATCCCTTTCTCAAAATGGTCAACGATCCAACGGTGGACACGTCGAAGTTTCGGGGACCGGATGCTTTGTATGTAGATGTAATGGTCAACTCGGCGCTAGCTTAGTCGTGTCATTGCGAGAAGATTTCCTTCAAATCCTTGTTGACGTTAGACGTATCGGCAAGCACATGCGCGTGCTGTACTCCAAAGACGATTTACCTTGAGAAGTCGCTGCTGCTTCACTGCACGCGCTGTCTTGTTTCTCTGCATCTCAAGCAGTCTGAGACGTAGTCTTGCTGCGCTGTCGGTCCGCCGAGGGAGCATGGTGGTGAGGACTATGAATGAATCACATGCTTACACTAGAAGTGCAACAGTCCACTCGCCAGAGGATTATGTGAAGTTTGTCGCCATGGAATGACAGAGACCCTGCTAGTATGAAGCCATGGATACATTATTCGAGGCTATCTGAGTCATTTTCTGTCGGAACAGGGCAAAGTCTGGCAAAGTGTGTAGCTCAAGGCCATCTAAGCGCACAAGGCCATATTCGTTACTGGCTTGGAAAAAGTCATAAGCAAAACCTCCCGAGAAGACTTTAGAATATTCTGGCGAATACGTATTATGGACTTCTTCGAAAAGCCTTGGCCTTACCATCTGACTGCGATGTTCATACACCACTACCGCAACAGGCGACTCTTCAGAGCGGCCTAGCAGGACGTCCCATCCCTCGGGTCGCAAGAGACCTTTCCGTGGCTTCTAATTGTATGCTGTGAAGCAGTAGAGGTCTATTGACTCGGACTCTCGAGCTTGCGTCGTGAAATATGACAGGGAATCGGTTGACTGTGACTTGAAGTCTGGATCGTTTATGCACAAAGGCACCACCCTCTGCTTGGACATTTGCAACATATCTTGCATATGACTTTTCAGATACTGAATCACGTTACGAATCACGAGCCTTGCGGGCAAAGCTTTTACATCGTTGACAAGCTCGTTAGCAACGCAAAGCCCAAGAGTGTTAAGGAAGCGGGCCAAAGTATCCACGGTAGCGCAGTAATGGTCCAAGAGCTGAGGCGTACATGACTGATGAGGTGCACTTGTATTAACACATGTACTAGACGCAGAGATGTTTGCGAGGACGTATATTCCTGCTTCATGCAGCAAGCACATGCATTCTTCATGGCGTTTCAGGGGATGTATTTGGTAAACGAATAGTGCATTGATGCCGAGCTCTGTGAGAGCACAATACCTCGTTGGACCTCCAATGTTCGATCGTCAGCTAGAGGGTCGTTAGGCCGTCCGTCCCGTGTGCTCGACGGAGGCTGATGGACGACACCACGGATTACGAAGCGGGTGGCACCTTGATATGAACACTTGCCTTCGATATTGATGGCTGGGGAGCAGTAATCCATTGCTGACTGCAAGAGAGAGCTGCTTGAGGCGACGTTCGAATCAGGAATTGACTGGAGATTGTGATTTTCGCGTTGCGAATCTAATGGCGCAACTACTCTATTAACATGATGTATCTGCGCTTGATCAAACACCCTCACAGACAAAGTGTATGTTATTCTGGTGAAACCTACCTTGGTAGGTACCTATCTAGGTATATTGACTAGACGTGCTTTGGTTTACTCAAAGTTGAACCTGGAAATCAGATTTCCGCCATAGCTTGAGTGGGCCGTCCACCCCAAACCCTTGCTAGTAGCTTCTGCGGGGTGGCTGGAGCGAGCTCGGAGGTCCCCGATTTAGCAAGTCCACACCTTTTCGGGTTCTTCTCTTGATGTTCTATGCTGCGTCATTTTAGTGGAATTGCTACCAGAGCTATGTAAGGTATTTCTTAACACGGTGGACTGTCTGGGCATGGGCCATGACAGCGAGAGTTTCAGTTACGGTGGTTATTCTTCAAATGTTGCTACCTGGTATGTTGGACAGGAGGACAGGAGTCACTGGCACGACTTGAGCTGCGTTGACGTCACCCGCGCGGCACGCGTCCGTGCCCGTGCCAACCTACCTGGGTATGACGTTTGGCGAGGTCTCGCATCTGCTATCTCGATCCCAACCCTTCCTCGTTCTCTGTGACTAGCACTTTTAGAACACGAAAAACCATCGAAATCACGACTTACAAAATGTCGCTTACAACAAACCAAACGAGGGTACGTACATCGCGAATGGCCATTGGCCGCAGACGGGCAATCTAGCTAACGTGGCGCGTGTAGCTCCTCTTCTTCGGTCTCGCAGCCGTCACAGTCGGTGTTGCAGCCTACACGATCTTAGGTAACGACGCGGCTAGCACCTCTTCAAGCTCCAAGTCCACGACAACGTCCGGATATGCAGCTCCAAAGCCAAAGTCAGCTGCTTACACACCGAGTGGCGACGCCCAGACATGGTCCGAGGATGACATGAAGAAGTTCCTGAGCTCCCGCAACATGGGGGTTGGTCACAATCCATCGAAGGAAGAGCTCCTCGCCATGGTCGAGTCGAAGTTGAACGAGCCGACGAGCACAGGCTTCGATGACCCGCGTGAGTGGTCTGTGGAGGATCTGAGGCAGTATCTCAGGGATAACAAGTTGGAAGCTGGTGAACACGCAGAGAGAATGGAGCTGTTGGCTATGGTGGAGAGCAAGATGCATGAGCCGAAAATTTAAGGGAAGGTTTGCATCCAACGTCAGTGCACGCATGAACGAAGAAAGGCCAGGTTAGTGATCGAGCCTTAGACTGTTCCTTTGGTGTATTTATATGAATCCAGCCAATACTGCCTGATGCGCCATAGCAAAGGTCGCAGATAGGCTGCCAAGTATGGATATCTTACCAGGACGATGTTCAAATCCATTGTTATGTTACGTGTGCGCTGTAGTACTCTTCCTCCCCTCGTTAGCTCACCAGACTGCTTTCTGTCCGTGACCGAGCCCTCCGTATAATAGTCGTATATAGCCTATAGTACCCACTATAGAAGCCGTATTCGCTTGCACCAGCTGTATGGCGCTCTACTTTAAGTCCTAATATCTCCGGCAAGGTCTTCTTTTAGTACTTTATCCTAATTCATTATTACGAAACACACATTTACCAGAATGTTCGTTCGATCTATATGGTATACCGATCTTTACCATCTTTGCTTTAGTGTTGCAACACTAGAAGATCATGTAAACGGCCAGATATATCTTTTCCATTACAGCGAGACTGGTATAGACGCTGGGTAGACAAATGCTAAGTATGAACTCTTGTAGCCTATGTAGCTTGATACCCGGGTAAGGTATATCATGGGTCTGAAACCTTCTGAGCCGTGATGCACGCCGCTGGTATTTTCCTAACAGTTGGTCATCTATTCGGAGCTCCGTAGGCTGCAATGATACCGTCCTACATTGTCCGAAGTCATCTTTACGAAGGCCTGCTTCGCTCACCTGGACAATTTGGTTCTCAAAAGCTTCGGAGGATAAGTGGAATCCGACATCTGGCCATCTTTTGTACTGTCTATGCCGCAACCAGACCTAACCCAACACCTAGACCATAGCCTATACAATGTCTTTAAGCGCATCCTCGGAAGCATCTTTCAGCCAATCCTCATTGCCACCTAAGTATCGATATACGACTCGAGAGTCAAGGTCTTTGCATCGGTCGTCCTTACTTGCTCCGTCGTATGTATCCAATCCTACCCCACCCAGAACGTTTTGTGAACCAACTCTCTTGGCCATGTCGACAGCTAAAGAAAAGTCTTTCCTCATTAATTGAACCTTGAAGCCGCCTTGGTACCCATTCGACGAAGGCGCTTCACCAAAAACTCCTGGCACAGGGCAGAAACGGTCACAAATTGTGTTTTGTGCTGTACCTGCGGCGTAACTAGAAGTCCAGCACAGTTAGTCTCTGAACGCCAAAGAAGCATCGCTACTGCGGCGGAAGAAGTGGGCTCAAAGAGGCATGGCTTACACTTTAGCCAGCACACGTGGGTCCAGTCCCGACCTCATACCCATGTCCATGGCTTCCGAGCATGCAATAGCGATAATGCCAGACAGGTAGTTGTTCGACAGTTTGGCAGCAAGGCCGAAGGTCGGTCCACCACAAGGAATGATCTGCTTGCCCATAAGGCTCAACAATGCCTGCAGACGTGGCAAGTTCGAGTCCGTCCCTTCACAGCCAAGGAAGAACGCTATCGTGCCTTTCTTCGCGCCGACGACACCTCCACTAACCGGCGCATCGTAGAACGATGCGGAGGGAAACTTGTCCTTGATATAGTCTTTCACTACCAAGCTTGATGCTGTGTCGATGGTGGAACAGTCAATAAGAAGTTTGTTGGAGATATCGCTGGAGCATATGCTGTCAGGGCCCTCCATGTACACAGTCTTGACATGTCTGCCTTCTGGCAACATTGTGAATATTATGTCCTGTATGGATCAGCGGAAGGCTTGTGTCCTGGAGTGTACAGCGTACCGAGTTGTCGGTCACGTCCTTCGCATTCTTGGACTGAGTGACCGTGTCTGGATACTTTGAGCAAAGTTCATCTACAAGTTTCTGCATAATATCGAAGACGAACAAGTGCGATCCTTTGGGTAGTTTTTCCGCCAGGTGCCCTGCCATGGGCGAACCCATCGCTCCAAGGCCCACGAATCCAACTTTGACAACTTTCAATTCAGCCATGGTAGAAACGATTGATGATAAGATTGAATATCAGGAAACAACAAAAAAACCCATGCTCAAGGCGCCGGAAGAGCACCTGCTTTTGAATAACAAGGCTCGATTTGGAGAATAATATTCACCCCACACGAGGCTACGTGGGGGGAGTACCACAGTAGATGCGTGGATTCGATCCGGAACACTCCATGTTCAGTAGTTGGCAGCTACCTAGGTACACACGGGAGACTTGGAGATCTAGACCGCGTTCCGTGATTCGCTTGCTGAATGTGAGTCAAACACTGTCCCGTATCGTGTACACCAGGTGCAACAAGTTTTGTTAAATTTGAGATAATATCCTCATCCTCGTCTTCATCTTCACCCAAGCACAAGCGGCAAGCGGCAAGCTAGGTGCTCTTTATGCCCCATGGATTTTGACTGGTGAAGCTCACAGAGAGCAGCTTTCGGTCGGATAATTTGTGGCAATCTTCTGCGTCTGCATTGCGGAACCATCTGGGCTCGTCACACATTCAGTAGCAGCCACACCAGCGCATGCGTGTTCAGATTCCAGCCTCGATGCCGTAGCTGGTCCCCTGGCGGAAGATGGGAATCTCCTCCTCCAAGTATGGTAGAGTCGATGCATTGCTGACGTGAATGACGGGTTTCAGCGCAGGGCGTATTTGCGTTAAGACTCGTAGGCACCTAATTTCCTTATTGAGATACAGACAAAGACAGATAAGTACTCAGTCATTCCATCGTATAGGCATCTGTCATATTCTGATAAGTAAGCTACGGTGCGAGTCATTGGACAATGCACGGTTATGACAATGTATCCGCAATATACCCGACCTTCGTAACTTCACGATACACTATGTTACTCACCAAATGTTCCTATGAGCCACGTGAGCATGCTGCCTTGTGAACTTCTATAGCGAGTCATGTTGCTACATCAGAAGACATGGTGTGTGCACAGTCGTCCATCACATCTCAGGAGCCCATACTCCTTGCATGATGGTAGAGGCATGAGTCGCAAATGTGCCTGCTCAATCCTGTGTCACTTTTGCGGCATGGCCCTGAACGAGTTCAAGCGCCTTGGCTTCGAAATCCACAATTTCTGGTAACTCTGCTTCGAGAGAGTGCTGAACAGGCTTCCATCCCAGCAACTTCTTTCCACGCACTGATATACCTCTCGAATTCGTTCCCCATCTGTACTGACCCCTCGCTTTTATCTGATGGACTATTGGAGCAGGCAGGCTTTCAACCTCCGCCGTTGGCAGGAGACCCTTTTTGTACGCAATCTCGGTCATCTTGGTCAATATGTCACCCCACTCGAAGCTACCATTTTCGGCGAGATAGTATCCTTCTTCATTCCACGTTGCAGGAGGGCCTCCAGCCTCAGCCGCTTCACCAAGCAAGCGATACAACTCCGAGAGGTCCCACACATGAACTTCATGCCAGATGTTTTCGCCGCTGCCAACTTTGAGCCCTTTTCCTCTTTTCAGGATGGCCTCCGCTGCTTGGTACGCCTGGACAGAACGCTTGTTGTCTGCGCCCCGACCTGTGCCATAGATTGTAGGAGGACAGACAATTGCGGTCTTGACGTTGGGGTTGACTTGTGAGCAAGCGATGACAATTTTGTCGACATTGCGGTGTGCAGCGTGATCTGGGAGCGACATGAGATCCTTGACTCCATCCCAGTCGTTGTAGACTCGATCAAGGCGGTCTCCAAAACATGCCAGATCGTGTGTCTCTGTCCCGAGAATGAGCGATCCGGATGTGTGGATCCAATATGCTGGCAATCCCTGCTGAGCACGCTTGGTCAGGCCTTTCGCGATAGCATGTGCGGAAGCTTCGTGGTCGCAATTCGCGAAGTCTAGACCACAGGAAGACCGCATGGATTAGCTACGTGTTCCAAGATGTGAGGTTCAAAATGCTCACGATACACGATGTCTGCCTTTGAGGCTTCTTCTTCCAGCATCTCCGTGGCATCGAGGTCACCATAGACCAAGCGAATATCAGGATAAATAGCTGCGATCTTTGACCCTTTGTCGCTGTTGCGTACCCCACAGACGATCTCCCACTCAGGATGAGCCTTCTTAATGACATGGAGGAAGTCGCCACCGATATAGCCGGTTGTGCCCGTGCAGAACACTTTGGGTGTCATGATGTCTGCTGTTATGGGTGAAGGGGGACCACGTTGCAGGTGTCAGTGGGGCTAAAGTATAGCCAACGGCGTTCACGAAGTATCTATCTAGTCAGTCAACCGGAGTGCGCGGAGAGGCGAAGGCGTTCCGTAACAGCTATAGTGGTCAAGAAACAGGCATCAATGGTCTCCGAGTCGATACGAGTGCGCTCGAAGGATGGGGAGAACAGAGTCGGTGGCCGCAGGTGTGCTACTGACTTCAGGTCGTGGGAGTGACGCAAGAGGTAGTCCTCGGCAAACCTGCCTGGTCTGTCCCGGGTACAGTACGAGTACTGCAGGTGTGTATTGCCTGCGGCGCGCTGGCGGAAGATCCACATTGTGATAGATCTCCATGCACTGCGAAGACACTCTTAAGAGATGTCGGCAATCTAATATCAGCTCGCGCCATCACTGCGAGCACTGCAACCACAGCTTCCCATTCCTCTCCTGGCAAATAGACGCCGGTACTGTCTTGTGAACCATATCCAGCCGTCGCAATCAGAGTTCTCGCTCCATGCCATTCAATTTCCAAGATCAGATCACAACCTACCTGCGGCTGAGGTGTGCTCCGATAGAAAGCCATGCCCCCAGCAGGCGGCAAGAGGAAGAAAGGAGATAGGACATATTCCGACGACAACTTTTCGAGACCTTCACCACACAGACCCAGCGACCTGAATTTGGCGCAATCTTCTCCTCAGCACTCCCCAAGCGGAGGTCGGCCATATCCGGACAATCGCAGCAGAGGCGGGAGAAGAAGTAGTCGTGGGGGAAGGGGTGGTAACAACAATGTCGCGTCGACATACGGCATGAGCAACAGCAACTCAACTACGAAAGCTCCAATCTCAGAATTACCAGAGTCAGCCACCATGGTTGCGACACCGGAACCACAGATAATCCCATCATCTCAAAATACTAAAACTCCTCATCGGCCTTATAGTTACACCTACCTTACCAACGACGTTTGCGGCTCATGGCAAGATGGCGGAAGAAACAAGATGCTGGAACAAGGTAAAGGGGCGGTGCAGGAGGCTGATGAGGTCAAAATTACCATCATAACGCAGGAGCTTCTCCACTCTGCTGTGGCCGGGCGTGTATCGGCGGAAGAAGCTGGCGATGTCGTTAGACAAATGGTGACAAGTGGACGTGCGGATGACAAACCTCAAGTTCAGGCTGACGAGCCCGACGCGATACAGACAGTGGTCATGGACACGATATCGCTACATTTCGAAGAAGATCCAACCACTCCCATCGCACCACTCTCACACTTTATCGTCGCAACGGGCATACCTCAAGCGCTCCTCCGCCTCGAATTTGACAACCAGCTAATGGAAAAGCTGGGCCTAACCAGGGGAACGTTCGCGCGAATGGGCATCAGAAAACAGACCAATGTGTTATACAGACAAGCCAATTTCAACCTCATGCGAGAAGAATCAGAAGGGTTTGCCAAACTGATGACGGAACTTTTCACCACAAGTGGAAATGAGCCACCAACTGCGGAAGTAGTAGAAGATACCGTTGAAAAGGTCAAGGCCATGATAGGTGCATTTGATCTGGATGTTGGAAGAAGTCTCGACGTTGTGCTGGATGTCTTCGGTGCTGTGCTTGTCAAGCAATTCCGGTTCTTTGTCAAGTTTCTGCGGGCAAGCCCGTGGTGGCCGCGTCAAGATGGCGCAGTCCGACTATCGGGCGAAGGCTCAGTCAGTGCCCTTCCACAGTGGGCCTTGCCAGGCCACCACGGGTGGCACTTGACGGATGAGCAGAAAGACGAGGTTGATCAAACAATCCAGTTTCGTGATGAAAAGTTCTGGGTTCATGCAAAGCAGCAAGGACTGTCGGCATTCTACCAACTCGGCAAGGTCGCTGCGTCACAGCAACAGATGGAACAAGCTGCCAAATCTGACGACCCCGAAGACATCACGAGCCAATGGATTCGCGAGACTTCTACCATTCCACCCAGTGGTAATCGCGACGCTGCGCAGCTTTTGGGCTTCAAGCTACGCTTCTATTCTTCCTCTGTCGCCAGAAACGAGCACGATCTACTGCCAGACAACCTTATATTTCTCTCTGCTCTTCTCATCAAGATTGGTTTCATTTCGCTAAAAGATCTATATCCTCACATATGGCGTTCAGACGAAGAGATGGATGAGTTGAGACAACAAAAGCTGAAGGAAAAGGCCGAAAGAGACCGAGCTACAAGGCCTGGTGCGGGTGCGCGGAACGCGCTGCTCATGGCCGGTGCTTTAGCAGACGACACTATGCCAGCGGTTCCTTCGAGGTTGCGCGAGTCAAACACAAGGGCAGCAACACCATCGAAAGAGACTGAGTCTGCAAAGACTGTGCCACAAGACACCATACCCGAGCCCGCAGACCAAAAAGTCCTTCTGTTGAAGAGCTTGCTTGCTATTGGCGCGCTCCCTGAAGCACTCTTCATCCTCGGACGCTTTCCTTGGCTTATGGACCTGTGTCCCGATTTACCAGAATACCTTCACCGTATCCTCCATCATTCGTTGGGCCGTGTCTACGACAACCTTCGGCCCATGCATGACCGCTGTGACCTCCAAAACCCGAAGCCGACATACGAAACAGACCTCCCAGGTCTGCCTAAGGGTCAGGTCAAGATCGTTGATCTACCGGCGCGAAAAGTCCTCAGATGGGCTCTCCTAGATCGTGACGATAGCAGTGATGGCCTGGACTACCGATTTTACTGGGACGAATGGAACGACCAAATTCCTAGATGTCAAACTGTCGACGATGTGTTCATACTGTCCGAAACTTTGCTCGCGTTAGTCGGTGTGAAGATCGGTCAAGACCCGGCGTTGACTTTCAAGTTGGCCCGCATCGCCAAGCATAGCCTCGTTACCGACAAATCAGAATCAAACCGGCAACGCTGGCTAGGTCTGAGCAAACGGTATTTGCTTCCTGCTTTGAGCCTCACAAAGTCGAATGCGGCAGTTGTCAATGAAGTATTCGAGGTCCTTAACAATTTCTCCATCAACACCAGGTATCTTATGTACCTCGAGTGGACCTCGGGAAGAACATCGCGGCTGCCTGACGTCAAGCTCGCGTTCGACCAAGCCAAAGCCGAAACTAGAGATATTCTTAAGCGGATATCAAAGACCAATGTCAGACCTATGGCGAAGTTGCTTGCCAAGGTTGCATATGCCAATCCTCACATTGTCATCACAACAGCTCTCAACCAGATCGAAGCATATGACAGCATAGCTGAGGTCTTCGTAGAGGGTGCAAGATATTTCACGGACCTTGGCTATGACGTGTTGACCTGGGCGATAATCAGCTCCATGGCGAGAGCCGGCAGAAGTCGTGTTAAGGAGGGTGGTATGTTTGCCAGCAGATGGTTGATAGCCTTGTCACAATTCGCTGGGAAGATTTACAAACGGTACGGTATGATGAAACCGGCGCCTGTGCTACAATACGTCTCGCAACAGTTAGACCAAGGAAATTCGACTGACCTGAAGATGTTGGAACATATTGTGGCGTCCATGGGTGGTATTGCAACCGACACCAGCTATAACGACTCCCAACTACAAGCTATGGGTGGTGGGCCACTGCTGCAGGCACAAACCATCCTTCAGCTTTTGGATCGCCGCCACGAATTAAAGCCGACGTCAAAGCGGTTGACAAGAGCTTTGCTCGAAGCAGGGCTTGCTGGCAAACTTCTTCTGTCCATGGCTCAACAACGACAAGCATGTATATTCGAAGAAGGCGATGTGCCCTTAAAGGCTATCGGCAACACCTTTGACGAGATTCATCGTGTCATGATACAATATTTGGAGCTTTTACGGTCAAATTTGACCATCGACGAATTCGAAGCACATGTGCCTGATGTGGTGAAATTGCTGGTCGACTACGGGATTCAACCGGAGGTCGCTTTCTGGATCAGCAGATCTGTGATCGCTCGACGGATGTTCGAGCACGACCGAGCCACGACTGAGAGCCGCAAGGCGGAGAATGCTGCCGATTTCAAAGAAGACAATGGTGATGTTGACATGTCTGACGAGTTGAACGGTGACGAAGAAGAAGGCGAGGCTATCGAGACAGAGGATGTGGCAGAAGATGCACCAGCCTTGACAGATGTGGAAGTCAATGGGACAAATCTGGATCTGGAAGCGACCGACAAGGCGGGAAATACTTTCACATCTCCAGATGATTGCTGGCATCCAATCCTGCGTGGCGTCATGGATGGCATCCATGATAAGCTACCTTCTGAGGTGGTGGGAGCCGTTGGCACAGGTTTCTATGTTACATTCTGGCAGCTGTCTCTCTTCGATATCACTATCCCTGGGAAGTCCTATGAGGATGAGTTGTCACGGCAGCACAAGAAGATT